>ENA-ORLM01000004-ORLM01000004.1-human-gut-metagenome-genome-assembly--contig:-NODE-4-length-363520-cov-32.872272_pt1 | contig 363520 bp, 376 predicted proteins | sample MGYA00243063_ERZ508815 | MGnify/ENA primary metagenome ERZ508815 (study PRJEB26277, sample SAMN04329768) | human gut metagenome | biome: human-associated habitat | host: Homo sapiens | place: USA...
AATGTTTACATTTTCTTTCAAAGATACAAGTACGACACTTCTCTTGCATCGACTGTTAATATAATACCACTAATAAAGGTCATTGTAAAGTCTTTTTTAACAAAAAAAAGAAAGTTTTTACGCTTTCTTTTTTAATTTAAGCATGATGAATTATCAGGATTATATGTTCCTCCTAAAAAATTAACATATGATTCTATTTTTGCCTCACTTACTTTTATATATTTTTTTTGATTCCAGTACCAATCATAATCATCTTTATTTGTTAAATAGCAGCCCTCATATATAATTGTTTTGGTATTGAATAATTGGTATGGTATTCTGTTTACGGCATAATTATCTTTAAAATTATATGTTTTAGATGATAGCATTGAATATTTCTTTTCAGTATCATAATCTGTTGCATAAAATCTTAAATGTGACTCTCTATTTGGATATATACTATTAAATTTGTTTGCTATTTCTTTTTCTGTATATAGTTCATTGCTATTTAAATGTCCGGACATCAACATTTCATACCCAGAATATTGTTTATTATTTATTGCATTATGATGATTGCTGTATGCTATCTTGCTTACTACTCCATAATATCCAATTTCATATGCTCTTTTGTGGAGACGCTTTTCAGCTTTACCAAGACCGCCTCCATATGTGTCATCATATCTTGTCATATAAACTTTATAGCCGTGATTTTCAAATCTGCATTTTTCGTATTTTGATACAATAAGATTCATTTCTTTTTCTTTTATGTATTCGTTGGAAGCACCGCTATCACTGCCTCCGTGCCCTGGGTCTATAAGCACATCATATAAATAGTTGAAGTCTTCCACTTTAATACTTACTTCATCATTGCTATTATAGTTTATTGTTACTAGTTTATTTCCTAATTTACTTCTTACTATTTTTGTAATGTAGTCTTGCTTGTTTAATAGTCTCTCACTTTCTATGCCCTGCACATATGCGATATATTCTCCATTTTCTATATTATCTAGTTTTATAATTCCTTTGTACTTATTATTTCCTGCATTTTCCATATCAAATGCATAGTTTTCTGTTCCTTCTAAGTTTATTTTATAATTGCCATTGTTATTCTTCATATATCCTTCTAAATAGATGCCGTCACTTGTAAATCTATTTACTGTTATGGTGTTGCTATAGCCTGTTTCTTCAACTTTTTTTATTTTTTCTTTATTTTCCTCTTTATTTTCTTTGGTTACTATATTAGGTTTTTTTACAATTACTTCTCTTTTTACTTCTTTAGTATTGCCACTTGAATCTGATACTTTATATGTAACTTCATAAGTTCCTTCTTTGTCTGTGTTTATATTATTCTCTACTATTACTTTGTCTGTAATATCGCCATCATAATTATCAGTGGCCTTAAAACCTGTTTCTTTATATTCTTCTTTTGTTAATATAGTTATTTTTTCATTTCCTTCTAATGCTATTTCATGAGGAGTTGTATCAACTATTTCTACCGTTCTGTAAAAGTCGTATTCTTTATTATCGAGTACAATATAATATTTTATTTTGTATTCTCCTAATGCTTTTATATTTAAATTTTCTGTATCTATTTTTATCATGCTGCTTTTGTCTATGTTATCCACTAATACTTTGGCTCCTAATTCTTGATATTCTTCTCCATATTCTATTGTTTGATTTAGTGGTTCATTTAATGTGAATAATACACTATGCTGTATTTCTTTTTCTTTGTAAAAATAAAAGTAATATATTAAACCTGCTGATATAATAAATATCGTAGTTATAACTGCTATTATTAATACTTTCTTTTCGTTTAATTTACTTCGCATATTATTCCTACCTTCTATTAATAGTATAGTATAAAATATTGTTTTGGTAAAGTAAAAACTACTATAAAGATTTTATTCTTTATTAGTAGTTTTGTTTTGATTTTCATTTTCTACAAGTTTTATATATTTTTGGTGGTATGCTTCTATAGTTTTTTTATTGAATGGATCTTCTTTCGCTCTTACCATTTCTATTAAATTACCTAATTCATATTTTAATATAAAATCTAATCTACTTGAATAATGCATTTGTTTTTTATGATAACGATATTCCATTCTATCTAATATTTTAAAACTGCCATTTGGAAATACTCTTAAGTCCAAGTCATAGTCTATATATTTTATTACATTTTCATCTATTATGGCTGGTGTAGCTATATTACAATAGAAATATATTCCATATTCTTTTAACTGCCCTATTATATTAAACCATCTATTTTTGTAAAAATATAAAATAGCTGGTTCTTTTGTATTCCATACTCTGCCATCGGAGTCTACTACTGTTGTTTTGTTATTTCCAAATACAATATAATCATCTTTGATATCTAGAACTACAGCTTCGTCCCATTGTCTATGTAATTTTCCATTATGTTTATAACAGTGTATTTCCAATTTATCTCCTACTTTTATATTATCCACTTTATACACCTTCGTCCTTTGGTGTTATTATACAATATTTTTTTTACAAATACAATAATATTATTATACCTTTTTGTTATTTTATGGTATACTTATATATATAAGGAATAAAGGAGGGCTTAATGAATTTTATTAAAATATTTTTTCTAGGTATTGTTACCATTATTAAACTTATTTATTCTTTTTTTAAGTACTTCTTTATTGGATTATTTAATACAATAATTATTATTCCTAAATATTTTGTTATTGGAATTATGTATATTTTTAAAAAGGATAAAAAGAAAAAGACTTCTAAAAATCAAAAAAGATTATCTTTGGCAATGGTTGCTCTTTCTTTTTCGGTTTATTTGATTTGTGTATTTCTTGTCAGTAAATGGTCTGTTCAAGGACTTAAAATTAAATACTTATCTAATGATATTATTAAATCGACTGAAGTAGTTGAGCAAGAAGAAAAAGAGGAACAAAACAATGATAATAGCAATAATGCCAACGAAGAACCCACTCAAGGAACTGATAATACCAACAATAATGTTTATTATCCTAATGATTACTGGGATTACATGTCTGTTCCTTTTATGGAAGTTGATTTTAATAACTTGTTGCAAAAGAATTCTGATACCGTTGGTTGGATTAAGGTTGATGGTACTAAGGTAAACTATCCAGTTGTGCAATCTAGTGATAATAGTTATTATTTGAATCATGCTTTTAATGGTTCAAGTAATATTGGTGGATGGATTTTTGCTGATTATCGTGATGACTTTAAAGAATTTGGAAAAAACACTATTATATATGGACACAACATGAATAATAAAACAATGTTTGGTTCTATTCCAAACATGCTATATAATGGTTATTTAAATAATAGTAGTAATTATTATATTAAAATATCAACACCTACTACAAATACGATATGGAAAGTCTTTTCAATTTATACTGTTGAGCCAGAAACATATTATATTAAAACGGGATTTTATAGTGAAAATTTTGGTGATTGGCTTAATACTATAAAAGGAAGAAGCATTTATGATTTTGGTATTTCTGTTGGTGAAGATGATAAGGTTCTTACTTTATCTACTTGTGATAATAGTGGTACCAAAAGAGTTGCTGTTCATGCTAAAATGATTAATATTGAATACAAATAGTATAGTTCTATTTGTATTTTTTTCTTTACAAATATTTTAATTTATGTTATTATTTATTTGTGGCAGATATAGGGGATTAGTTAAATGGTATAATAATGGTCTCCAAAACCACTGTTGGGAGTTCGATTCTCTCATCCCCTGCCATTTATGTTATTAAAAGAACTGATGATAGTTCTTTTTTTGTTTACATGCTTATAAATGAATGATATAATATTTCGACAAGGAGAGATAATATGGCAACTGAATATTTGGAATTACCTTTGAAAAATGGAAAACCTTTGAAAATTAATTATGATAAATTTAATGATGTCAGAGAAGAATTGGAATCTTTTCTGGAAGATGAGGATTATATGAATAATAGAAGATTTGCTAAGAAGGTTTTATTTTCTCAAGAAATTAAATCTAATAATACTATTGAAGGAATTACAGATGACTTACTAATCATAGAAAAGGTTATTAGTGATGCTTCTTGTATTAAGGATGTTAAACAAAGAAAGAGAATTATTAATCTTTACAATGGCTATAAATATATATTAACACATAAAACAATTGATGAAAAACACTTAAAGGAATTATATGGTATTTTAAGTGATGGGCTACTTGAAAAATGTGATATTGTTAAGATGGGAGATTTGTATAGAGAGGATATAGTATATATTCTTAAAAATGGAAGATTAGATATTGAGCCCGATCAAGGTTTACCTTTTGACTTAGTGCCAAAATATATGAAAATTTATTTTGATTATGTTAATAGTAATATGAATAGTGATAGTACGATGACTGATTATTTTATTAAATCTCAAGTTATGCATTTTTATTTTGTATATATTCATCCTTATTTTGATGTTAATGGGCGAAGTAGTAGAACTATGGCTATGTGGTATTTGCTTAAAAATAATATTTATCCATGTATTATTTTTAATAGAGCTATTACATTTGAAGCTTCTAATTATGATAAAGCTATTATTGATACTAAGAAATTTTGTGATCTTACTTTTTTCATTAAATACATGATGGTTAATGTTAAAAGGGAGCTTGAAAAAGAAATGATTATGCATCAAATTAAGGAAAACACTACTAGAAAACTTGAGGCTATTGACTATCAAACGCTTATCTATATTCTTAGTATGAACGATGATATTAATGTTTTAAATTTTGTTACAACATATAAGAGGTTTAATGATTTTAAGAGTGTTCACCAAATTTATGATGAAATGATTCTTCCTCTTATTGATAAAAATGTTTTGGAGATTGTTAGAACTACTAATAAATATATGTTTAAAGATTTTCCTAATGAAGTTCTTAGAATTAATCCTATTAAATATGAAAAGAATAATCCGAAAATCAAAAGACTTAATTTGAATAATAAATAAAAATCTAATATTGATATTTACGAAAATAGTATTTATTCAATATTAGATTTTTTTGGGTACTGGATCATATTTATATTCTTTTTTTGTGAATGGATTGCATTTTAGTAATCTCTTTATTCCTAAATATAAGCCTTTTATAAGGCCATGAATTTCTAATGCTTCTAACATATAATTAGAACATGTTGGTATGAACCTGCAACTATCATGAGATTTGAATGGTATTTGTTGATATTTTTTTATTATTTTTATTAATATTTTTTTCATTTGAATCACGTATATATTTTATCATAATAATTATTACTTTACAACTTCTTCGGATAGTGATATTATTTTATTTATTCTTTTTAATGATACTATAAAACTTTGGTAGTCCGCTGTAATTGTTCCTAATACTTCAAAATTTGTTAGTATTTTATCATAATAACTATATATCAATAATATAGTTCCTATTTCTATATTACCTATTTTTACTAAATATACTGCATAGAATATTATTATATATCTTGTTAATTCAATAATTCCTAAAACTAAATATATGATACCTTGAATTATAACGTTATAGTTGTAATTTGCTTTTAAATATGTTTTGTTATCTTTATTGAATAAGTTTTTAATACTTTCTATAGTACTTTTTTTTGCTGCTAAAGCGGTATATAATTTATGTAACATGATTGTTTTGTTATCAAGTGATGATTTTCTTTTGATATTTAGTGTTTGAACTGTTTTGCTTGCTTTAAAATAGATTACTAGCATTATTATTGATACTATTATTGTTACTATAAATATAATAAAGTTAAAACTAAGAAAGTAGGCATAAATTACAAAGAATTCTATTATTTGAAGAATTCTTGTTATTAAATTACCTAAAAAGTTACATATTATATCTATATCATTGTTTAATATATTGGTATATTCTCCTAAATTTATTTTATTTATATTTTTTATTTCGGATATAGTAATGTTTGTGTATTCTGTATATAATTTATTATAAAGCTTGAACCACGTTTTTTGATTTAGGTATGACCAAAAATAATAAAAGATGGATAAAAGTAAGGTTATAATTATTAAATAATAACCTATTTTATAATTTCCTTCGGTTACTTCGTTTATGGTATTACTCCAAAATACCGGTATTATTAAAGCTAGAAGTTGAATAAAAAGAGAAGTAATTATTTTATAAGTTACTTCTCTTTTAGATCTTTTTATTATTTTTTTTGCTTCTATAAACATGTTAGTCCTCCTTAAATAAGGCTATATCTCCACTTTCTATATTGTTATTTTGTGCATCATCTTTATTTATATGTAAAGCTAAAGCAAAGTTGTCTGCTATTTTTATATGAACATTATTTATTATATTATTATTTATTTTTACTGATACTATTTGATCTTCATAAAAATCTTTTTTATCTCTAGTATTAATATGGATATGTCTATTGGCAATTATACATACACTTTTTTTATAAATTTTACCTTTAGGACCAATAATCCATATGTTTTCGCTATTTTCTAGATCGCCAGAATTACGAACTGGTGGATTAAGACCAAAATATTCCTTATCTATTTCTAATATTTCTACTTGAGTGTATTTTCTTGTTGGTCCGACAATTCTTACATTTTCTTTGATATTTTTATCTGTTTTTAATGTAACTGTTTCATTAGCGGCAAATTGTCCTGGTTGATCAATGTAGTTTCTTACTGTTAGTTCATAGTCCTTTCCAAATAATATTTCTAAATCTTCTTTTGTTAGATGTACATGTCTATTAGATACTCCTACTCTTATTTTCAAGTTATCACCTCATTATCATTATAATTTTATTTTTTTATTATGTAAAGATTGAGTAAATCATTTGACATTTTTTTAGTTATACTGTCAAAATGATTTCATATATTGTAATGAGGTGATTATATATGAATAATGGTTATTATCAAAATCCTGTTTTTCCAGGTGTAGGGCTTAATAATAATACAGTTCCTAATCAACAATCTGTTCCTAGTTATGAGCAAACGCAAACTTCTTATACTCCTATGAGTATGGAACAATCATACATTGAAAATATACTTAGACTTAATAAGGGTAAAAAAGCTAAGTTTCATGTTACTGTTCCTGGATCTCAAGAATGGCAAGATAGAGTTTTTGAAGGTATTATTGAGCAGGCTGGAAGAGATCATATTATTGTATCTAATCCAACTACTGGGGAATGGTATTTAATACTTATGATTTATTTGGATTTTGTTACTTTTGAAGAATCTATTAATTTTATAAAAGATTTTTCTTAAATTTATTTTAAAATGAATTTATAGTCCTTGAAAAAGATTGGCACTTTTGATATAATTTAATATAGGATGTGAGGATATGGAAATTTTATTGTTAATTATAATTGTTATAATCGTATTAATATGTGCTGCTGTTATTTTTTATGCCACCGTATATAATAAGTTTCAGGATTATATTATAAGAATTAATGAGGTTGAAGCTCTTATTGATACTAATTTAAGAAATAAATATGATTTAATTAATAGAGCTATACCTATAGTAAAAAGTAATATTGATAAAGATAGAAATGTATTTGAGGATATCGTTAAACTTAGAAGTAGAAAGATTGGTAATTTTGAATTATATAGAATACTAACACGCGCTTCTAATGAACTTAATGGTCTTAAAACTGAATTTCCTGATATTGAAAAAAGTGAGGAAGTTAAGAAGATACTTAAACAAATTGCTGATATTGATATTAAAGTGGATAATTGTATTGATTATTATAATGATAATATTTCTGTTTATAATACATTACTTAAAAAATTTCCATCAAATATTATTGCTACTTTTTGTAAATATGAAGAAAAATTATTCTTTGATAGAAAGAATATGAATGATGATGACTATGAAGACTTTAAATTATAAGTCTTCTTTTATTTTGTTAATATAGTTATTAAAAAGTCTAAAGCAAATATAAATGATATAAAATAGGTAAATTCTCTTGGGATTATTTTTATTATTTTATTTATGTATGGCTTTAATATATTTGTTATTATAATAGCAATTAATCCCCATATTGGTATATATTCTAAACAAGTGTATTTGCCGATATGATATTTTTTGGATTTATAATTCCACATATCAATACCAAATAGTATATTGCATAGATATCCACATATATACTCTATTAATCCTAGTACTACTGAATAGATAATAAATGATATTATTAGTTTTATTATTTTGTTTGTTTTTATTCTAGGCATTAGGTATTTGTCTAATAGTATAATTGCTATGCCTCCTACGGCATATACCATTGTTATTGGTCCTTTTAGTATTCCACTAGTACGTCCTCTACTTGTATTTTTAAAGAGGGTACTTTCCATTATAAATCCTAATAGTGAATATAAGAAAAAAGAATTTAAATAGTACATATTATCACCAATAATATGTTAACCTAGTTAAATTCTTTTATACTATTTTACTGTAAAGTCTATTTCTTTTATGTTATGTTCTTTTAGAAAATTGTTTGCCTTTGAAAATGGTCTACTTCCAAAGAAGCCATAATTACATGAAAATGGTGATGGATGAGATGATTCTATTACTAAGTGTTTGGGATTGGTAATAAGATTTTTTTTACTTTTGGCAAAATTTCCCCAAAGTATGAATACTACAGGCGTATCTTTTTCATTTATTTTTCTTATTATAGCATCTGTGAACTCTTGCCATCCTAAATTTTTATGTGATGCAGGTTTGTCTTTTTCTACAGTTAGAACAGAATTTAGAAGTAATACTCCTTCTTTGGCCCAACATGTTAAATCACCATTATTTGATATTTTTATATTTAAATCATCATTTAATTCTTTATAGATGTTTTTTAATGATGGTGGTAATTTTATACCATTATTTACCGCGAAAGCTAGTCCATTGGCTTCGCCTGTTCCATGATATGGATCTTGTCCTAATATTACTACTTTAACATCTTTATAATCTGTTAAATATAGTGCTCTTAGAATATAGTTTTTTGGTGGATATATTTCTCTTTCTTTATATGCTTTATTTATATATAATACAATCTTTTTAAAATAATCTTTGTGATATTCGTCCTCTAGTATTTGATCCCAACTATTTCCTACTAATTGCATTAGTTTATGCTCCCATTTATGTATGAACAATTATTACTTGATATATTATAAGTGACTTTGTAGTTAGTGTCTACTGTTTTAACTATAATTACATTGCATGAACTTATGTCTGTATTATCTTTGGGATTTATTACTATCTTTTTATTATCTGAATCTACATCATTTACAGATAGCATACCGGTATTAGCTAGAGCTCCTAAGGTAGTAGTTATAGTGCTTCCATTTATTTTACAAGCATAACTTCCGTATTTACTCCTATCTGATAAATCTCCGTATTCACATTCTTCATAATATGTTTTGGAGGCTGATATTGTATTTTGTATTAATAGATTATAAGAGGTATTCTTGGCACTATTTACATATTCTATAACACTTGGTGTTACTATAGTGGCAATTAGTGCTATTACGATTATTACCGCTAGTAATTCTATTAATGTAAATCCTTTTCTATTCATTATACCACCTATAATTATTATATAATAAATAGTTTTTTTTAACAAGAGTTATTCTTGATATTTATTTTTTACTAGGATAATATCATCACCTATCTTGGTTATTTGGTTCCAATCTAATTCATATTCTTCTCCTCTAGACATTCTTTTTATTCTTTTTTCTTCTAATATTAGGGACTTTATTGTACCCTCTGGTGTTACTATGACATCTACTATTACACCTAATCTTTTGCCGGTAGTCATATTTATTATTTCTTTTGTTTGTAAGTCTGATAACCTCATTTTATCACCTAATAAAGTATATGTTTTTTTATAATAAAGATTTCTATTTGATATATTTTTTTATATTATTTATAGCACTTTTTTCGATACGAGATATTTGAGCTTGTGATATTCCAAGCTCTTCTGCTATTTCCATTTGGGTTTTACCAACGATAAATCTTTCTTTTAAAATATTTATTTCTCTTTTTTTTAGACTGTGCATTGCTTTGTCTAGGGCAAGTTTATTATCTATACCGTACTCATCTTCTTTATTAGCAATTTGGTCATATAAATATATTGTATCGCCACCATCATTATATATTGGTTCGTACATACTTACTGGCTCTCTTAATGAATCTAGGGCTACTGTTATATCATATTCTCTTACTCCTAGAATATCCGCTATTTCCTTATTTGTTGGTTCTTTTTCTCCTACTGATAATTCTTCTTTTAATTTTAGTGTTTTATATGCTAAATCTTTAATACTTCTTGATATTCTTATACTGTTATTATCTCTTAGATATCTTTTAATCTCTCCTTCAATCATTGGACAAGCATAAGTTGATAATTTTACTTCATATTTTGTATCAAAATTATCTATGGCTTTTACTAGTCCTAGACACCCGATTTGGAATAAATCATCTAAATTATCTGTTTTTCCTGAAAATTTTTTTAGGATACTAAGTACTAATTTTAGATTGCCATTTATTAGTTCCTCTCTAGCTAAGGAATCTCCTTCTTGCATTTTTTTAAATAATTCTAATGTTTCTTCGCTGGTTAATACTTTTATATTCGCAGTATTCACACCACTTATTTCTACTTTATGGCGTGACATAATAAAAAATCTCCTTTCATATTCGTTATGAATACTTAGAGAGATTTTTATTCATTATTTTTCTTTATATATATTTAATATTTCCTGAAACCTTTTTGGTGGCTCAGCAGTAAATTCCATATATTCTTTTGTAGTTGGATGAACGAACCCTAGTTTTTCTGCATGTAACATTTGTCCAAAGTCTTTATCTATTAACTTTTTATGTCCGTATACTGGATCATTTACTACTGGATGGCCAATATAACTTAAATGTACTCTTATTTGATGAGTTCTTCCTGTTTCTAGTTTACATCTTATTAAAGTAGAATCTTTGTATCTTTCTAAAACTCTAATATGGGTTACAGCATCTTTAGAATTTTCACTTGTTACAGTCATTTTTTTACGATCTTTTTTATCTCTTCCAATTGGAGCATCTATGGTAGCGGTATCTTCCATAATAATACCTTCTACTAAGGCTATATATTCTCTTACTACTTCTTTTTTTTGAATGGCCTCCGCTAATATATTATGAGACTTATCGTTTTTGGCTACTAGAAGTAATCCCGATGTATCAGCATCAATTCTATGAACAATTCCTGGTCTAATATTTGTATTTACTTTACTTAAATTATTCGTGTGATATATTAAAGCATTTACTAATGTTCCTGTATAGTTTCCTGGAGCGGGATGTACTACCATACCACTTGGTTTATTTACAACGATTAAATCATCATCTTCATAATATATATCTAATGGGATATTTTCTGGTAATATATCTGTTGTTTCTTCCAATGCTTCAATAGTTATATAATCATTTTCTTTTACTTTATAACTATCTTTTACTTTGATATCATTTACTAATATATTTCCATTTTCAATCATTTTTTGTATTTTACTTCTGGTATATTCTGTATTTTCGTTTAGATATTTATCTATTCTTTTACCAGAATCATTTATTTCTACTATCAAGATTATTCTCCTTTCTTATTTCTTTTAATAATAATAGGAATACACCAATTACTATAAAAGTGTCTGCTAAATTAAATATTGGGAAATTATAATTAAATATCTTAAAATCTAAAAAGTCTATTACATATCCTCTTACTACTCTATCCATTAAATTCCCTAGTGAGCCTCCTATTATTAAAGATATCGATACTAATTCTAATTTATTTTGAATATTGTTTTTCTTTATATAACGAATTAGCATTACTATGACTAATACTGCTATTAATATTAAGAAAATTCTTTTTCCTACTAAGATACTGAAAGCAGCTCCATCATTATTTATATATGTTAAATAGAAAAAGTTTTTTATTATAGTTATACTGTCAGTTTTAGTTAATAAGTTTACTACTAATAGCTTAGATATTTGATCAATACATAAAAGTATTATAGATATTATTATTGTTGTTACCATATTACTTTTCCCAAGTACACGTATCAACGATATAATCGCTATCTATGGTATTTTTATATTCATCAGTTAGGCAACCTAAGCTATCTTTTTTTATTTTATGGCAATATACATAATCTGAATCACGATATACTTCTATTTCGGCATTTACATTACATTCTACATTTTCATTACCTGGATTTTTATAATCTTTTCCTGTAATAATATTACTACCAATGATGGTATTCATAGTTATAGTTTTTTTATATACATTAACTGAATGGTCAGAACCACCATAATATTTTTTTGCTTGTTCATCTGATGAAAATTCAATGGAACTACTATTTAAGGTAACGTAACTATCAATTGATTGTGATATTCTTTCTACAAAAGCCTCTTCAGATTTTAACTTACTACTTTTAAATACATCTGTCATATTTGGAAATGTTATTACTAAAACTATTCCTAATACTACTATTACTGCAAGTAATTCTATCATGGTAAAACCTTTTCTATTCATTTCGTTTCCTCCACATATATATTATCATAATCTTGTTTTTTTATCAATAACTTGTATATAAATGTTATTTCTTTTTAGAAATGTTGCTATATAGGATATAGTATTTTTTAAAATATATATTCTATACATTAGAAATGAAAGATACAAAAAAAGAGAGTAAAGGTTTAATTGTGTTTTTTGCTCTCTTTCCATTTCTTAACTTTTAATCTATAACATTTTAACCAAAAGATTAACACTTATAATAGTTGTTCAAGTATTTATTAGATATATTTTTGTATCCACTAATTTTATCTCTTAATAAGTATATAAACAATTATAAATAATATGCCACACATAAAACCTACCATTAACGATAGTGTAATAACATCTGCAAAGCCTTTACTACCAGATGAATTATCATTTAATTTTCTAGTTAAAGTTTTGACTTTTGGTTTATTAAATTGTTGTGGCTGTACTTGATGGGGCATAACTTCTAATTGTTGTTTTCTCTCCCTTTCACATATTCTATCTAAATTCTTATTAAAGGTATCTTCAACAAACCATCTTTGCTCACTTTCATTTAATTCTTTTTGACTAATATCTTTTATGAATTTATAATATTCATCCCTATGTTCTAATATTTGTGAAGTAATAGGTTTTATTTTGTCATAATATTTTTCATATAACACATCCATAATTCTACTTTTATCAATTAAATATGAGTTTATTTTAGCATATTGCTGAGGAATATCAGGAATTGTAATTGTTGCATTATCAAATAGTGGTGAAAACTCTATCTTTCCATTTTTTCTTTGTACTACTCCATAATTGTCCATAACTCTATCTACATTCCCTGTAACTGAATCAAGTACAAGCATGTTAAAATAATCTTGTTCGATTTTTTGTTTTTGTTCATCAGATATTTGAAATAATGACATAATTTTAGGAAATAATGATATTGCTTTTTCAATATCTTCTGTGGTATCTAATACAATATAATTACTATCACCTATCCTTTTTATATTATTTGGATTACTTAGATTTTTATATTCGTTAATAATTTTATCATATCCACTAGTATCTATTGGAAAGTTATTTGGATTATTTTCTCTTAATTTTATTAAATCGCTTGCATCATATTTTATATCTCCAACTTTGTCTATGCCTTCGCTTATTATTCCCATGTAATTATTATCTATATATATTTTATAGGTTTCAGCCATTTTAACACCAAGTTTTTTACCAAATGCACATATTATATATTCAAACTTATCAAATGATTGAGTAGTATTATTACTATTTTTGTTATAACCTATTATACCATCATATTTTACAATTTTAGGAGCATTATATCCTTTTCCAGCTGTTTTACCAGAAAATTCAATTATTTTATTTGATGAGATTGTTTTTCCATTTATATCTATTTGAGTGAATGTACATTGATAGTTATCATTTTCTTCGGCTTTTAAATTTATTTTTCTTAATTTTTCAAATTTTGCTTGTTTTAATTCTTGCTGTTTTTTCATAATTTCTTCTATTTTGCTCTGTTGTTCTAAATAATTATTTATTACTTGCTGAACCAATTTATTAATTTTGGGAATTATTTCAGTTTCTAAGTCCTCAGAAGAATCTTTAAACATAATTAAAGCGCGACTTATTTTATCATTATCAATCAATTCTTTTCCATATTGATTATTTACTTGAGCTGAAACACTTTTAATATATTGCTCAATATATTGATTTTTTGTTTCCATATTTATAAACATTCACCTCTTTATAATAGTTTACTTTCATCTAATTTTATTATATCATACCACAGGCCATATCTACAATATGGAATATAAAAACAATAGAATAAAACATGAAATAAATTTTAAAGTGATTCTTTTGATTTATGTGATAAATTATTAGGGGCTTTTTTATAATGTTTACTTTTTTTGCTGTAAACTTGATTTTTTTGCTAGTTGCCTATATAATTATGTTATGGTGAGTATATGAAATTATTGTATAAAAATAAAGATATTGATTTATATAACTGCAAAAGTTTTTTTTCTAGATTTAAGGGCTTTATGATGGAAAAAAATATTAACAGAGCGCTATTGTTTGATAAATGTAATAGTATTCATACTTTTTTTATGAAAGAGAATATTGATGTTATTATGTGTGATGAAGATAATAAAATTTTATTTTATTATAAAGATTTACCTAGAGGAAAAATTATATTACCCAAGTGCGGAGTTAAAAGAGTTTTTGAAACTCCTAGTGGATATTTTGATATTGAAATTGGAAAGAGGATGATTATAAATGAAAATTAGTATACTTGGTACGGGAGCATATGGCATGGCTATTGCTAGCGTACTTCACTACAATAAACATAGTATTAAAATGTGGACTAATAGTAATGAAGAAGCGAATTATCTTAATACTAATAAAAAGAGTCCTAAAGTTAATTATGATATTCCTAGTGATATTATTATTTCTACTAATATGAAGGATGTTGTCAGTGATAGTGATGTTATTATTTTTGCTACTCCTAGTGAATTTGTAAGTGGTGTTAGTAAAGAACTAAGTAACTATTATAATAATCAATATATTGGTATTACTTCGAAAGGTATTGATAATAAATCTTTATTGTGTTTATCTGATGTTGTAAAAATGAATATTAGTACTGATTTAATTGCTGTAATATCAGGATGTACTTTTGCTAGTGATATGGTGAGAAAGTCTGTACTTGGTATTAATGTGGCTAGTAAAAGCTTAGATGCTTTGAATGTTATCAGTAGTATTTTGGAAAATGACTATTTAAGCGTTTATAAAACTAGTGATGTTATTGGTACGGAAATTTGTGGAGCTATAAAAAATATTATGGCTATTGGTAATGGAATAATTAATGGTATGGGATTTCCAGAATCTTCTAGTGCAATGTTTATCACTTTGGCTACAAGGGAGATTACTGATTTAATAAAATGTTTAGGAGGAGAGGTTAATACAATATTTTCTTTTGCAGGAATTGGTGATTTAATTCTTACTTGTAATTCTAAAGAAAGTAGAAATTTTACACTTGGTAACATGATTGGTAAAAAGTTTGATACTAAAGATTATATAGAAAATACAACTATAGAGGGGCTTTATACTTTGCATGCTATTACAAATATTGTTAAAAATAACAATATTAATATGCCTATTATTACGATGATAGATGATATTGTTAACGGAAAGAAAAGTACTGATGATTTTATTAAACTATTGATTAAATTAAAATAGATAGCTATTTTTATAGCTATCTATTTTTTAATAGTCATAATAGTATCTATTATATTCAGTTTGTTGTTGAGCTTTGTCTATAGTATCACTAACCGCTGAAAAACTTATTATACCCATAATTAGTGTTATAACCATAGTTATACATGAAATTATTATTCCAGCAGTACTTAATCCTTTACCATTGTTTGTTTCTTTTGATCTTTTTAGTCCTAATATTGAGAATATTAATCCTAATAATGGAATAAAGAATGATAAAATGAAACCTGCTATTGCCATACCATTTGATGATGATCCATTGCTTGCATTAGTTGCCTGTGTTAAAGCAACACCACATTTTGGACACATAATTGCTCTATCATCTAATTCATTACCGCAATTAGTACAAAATTTTGCCATGTTTTCACCTCCTATTAATAGTTCGCACTCCTATATGCTACTAATTAGATTATAACATATTTATTTTTATTTTAAAATAAAAAATGGATATTTTTGTAGTATTATGTCAAAAAAAGTAAGTTAGTTGTTTTTTATATAACTACTTACTTTTTCTATTGTATTATTAAAATTATTATAGTCTGTTTCAAACCATACTACATTTAATTGATGATTTAAAAATGTATATTGTCTTTTGGCATAATGTCTAGAATTTTGTTTTATTTTTTCTACAGCTTCTTCTTTACTACATAGTCCATCGAAGTAGTTATATAATTCTTTGTAGCCAATACCGTTTATTAATGGTTTTGTTTTGATATTTTTATCATAATAATATTTTACTTCTTCTAATAAGCCGTTTTCTATCATATTATCTACTCTTTGATTTATTTTTTTATATAATATTTCTCTATCAGTAGTTAGTCCTATAAATATGGTATCGTACAATAATTTATTAGTTTTATTATTACTTATAGAAGTATTATTTTCTTTGTAATAATTTAATGCTCGTATTAATCTTCGACGATTATTTTTATCTATATTAATATCTTTATCTAATTTTAGTAATTCTTTATATATTTCTTCTGTCTTTAAATTATCATATGTATTATTTGTTTTTTCTTCAGATAATTTATAATCATAGAGTGCCGCTTTTATATATAGGCCTGTTCCTCCTACTAAAATTGGAGTTTTGTTTCTTCTTAATATATTGTCTATTACTTTTCGACAATCTTTTTGATAATTATAGATACTATATTCTTCCTCTACTTCTTTTATATCAAATAGGTGATGCGGAATGTTTTCTTTTTCTTTCTCAGTTACTTTAGCAGTACCTATATTTAGTCCTTTATATACTTGCATGGCATCAGCGTTTATTATTTCACCATTTAATTTTTTGGCTAGTTCTATGCTTAGTTTTGTTTTTCCTACAGCAGTAGGGCCTGTAATTACTATTACTCTACTCATAATATCACTCTTTCATACTTCTTTAATTTAGAGACAATAGGCTCTAAATTATTATAGAAAGACCTTGGGCTTTCTATAACATCATGAGATATTAAGCTCATGATGACTTAAACTACTCTTTTGAACATTTTTTCTATTTCATAGGTTGTAAAGTTAATAATTGTAGGTCTTCCATGTGGACAATTGAATGGATTATTACACTTCCTTAACTCATTTATTATTTCTTCCTGTGCTTCTTTTGTTATTCTTGTATTGGCTTTGACACTCATTTTACAACTTATTAGAGCTGCTAGAGAATTATTGAATTTAGCTAAACTAAAGTCTTTACCTTTATTTACTATTTCTTCAATTATTCTTCTTACTATTTTTTCTTCATTTCCTTTAGGAAACCAAGTTGGATGAGATATGACTCTAAATGAGTTAATACCAAATTCTTCTATATCGATGTTATATGATTTTATTATATCTAACTTTTCTTTTGCAATAATGAATTCATTATTTGGAAGTTCTATTATCATTGGTATTAATGGAGAGATTACATCATTATTAGGATGTGCTAAAAGATAGGAGTTTTTTTCATAATTTATTCTTTCTTGAGCAGCATGTTGGTCAATTAAATATATTCCTCTTTCATTTTCACATACAATATATGTACCTAAGGCTAGTCCTATAGGATATAATTCTGGGAGTGTTTCTTTAGGTCTCTCTTCAATATATGATGGCTCTTCTTCATTGTCTAGTTCATTATTTGGTTCATAATTAAAGTTTACAAGATTAGTTAATTTCTGTTTATCTAAAAGAGATGGTTCTTCACTTATACTATTTCTTTCTAAATTTAAACTTAGATTTTCATAATTTACAGTAGGCTGTTCTTTTACTTCTATTTTAGGTATAAGTAATTTACTTCTTATAGTTTTATTTATTACTTCACTTATCATATTTTTTAAGTCTTCAAAATTACTGAATTTAATATCTTGTTTTGATGGATGAATATTTACATCTACTAAAATTGGATCTGCTGTTATTTTGATTACTACAATAGGATAACGTGTATCTTCTTTGAATGAGAAATAGGCGTCATTTATGATTCTATTTAGATATTGATTTTTTATTACTCTTCCATTTACTAAGACTGTCATATGATTTCTACTTGAACGGTTAACCTCAGGAAGAGAGATATATCCTGATACTTCATAGTCATCATTTGATATTTCGATTGGCAACATTTTCTTTGCTATGTCTAATCCATATATTGATTTTATTACTTTTAATAGATTACCACTACCATCAGTATTTAATAATTCTTTTTCATCGTTTATTAAGATAAATTTTACTTTTGGATAAGAAAGTGCCATTTTATTTACATATTCAGTTACATTAGCTAGCTCGGCATAGGGACTAGAGAGATGTTTTAGTCTGGCAGGAGTATTATAGAATAGATTGGTTACCGTTATTTGCGTTCCGATTCTTCCTTCAGAGGGTTTATTTTCTAATATTTTTCCTCCTTTTATATGAATCTGTGTTCCAACATCATCTTGGCAAGTTTTTAATACTACATCAGATACTGCCGCTATAGAGGGAAGAGCCTCTCCTCTAAAACCTAATGAATTTATGTTAAATAAATCATCATCTGTATATAATTTACTTGTTGCATGTCTTTGAAAGGCTAACTGAGCATCATTTTTATCCATACCTATACCATTATCGGTTACAGTTATTTCTCTTAATCCTGCTTCTTTTAAATCTACTTTTATCATAGTGGCTTTGGCATCTATGGAATTTTCTACTAATTCTTTTACGATGGATACTACTTTTTCTACTACTTCTCCTGCTGCTATTTTATTGGACAAGAGTTCATCCATTACTTTTATTCTACTCATTTTACACCTCGATCATTTTATATGGTTTTACTTTTCCATTTCCTATGTCTTTATAGATAGCTATTTCTCTTCCGTCTTTATCTACTAAAAGAGAGATTTCTTCTTCAAAAAATTTATCTAATACCATACCATTCTTTACTTGTTTTAATGTTTTGTCATCTATTTTGGTTATTTTTATATTAGGTAGTGCTTCTTTGATACTCAATAATTTATAATTATCTTTTTGGATATCTTCTAAAGTGAATGCATCCTCTAGTAAAAATGAGCCTTGCTTTGTTCTTATTAGTTCTTTCATAGTACCATAAGTAGATAATTTATAAGCTATATCGCGTATTAGACTTCTTATATATGTTCCTTTACTTACTTCGCACTTTATGGTAAATTCTACCGTATTATCTTTATATATTGGTCCCTCTAATAGGGAGATAGAATATATTTCTACTATTTTACTAGGGGGCGTTATTTGGATATTACTTCTAGCATATTCATATAATTTACGGCCATTTATTTTGACCGCTGAATACATTGGTACTTCTTGATTATATTTTCCTATGAAGCTATTTAATACTTCTATTAATTTATCTTTATCTACATTTGGTATATTTCTTTTTATTTCTTTGCCAGTAATATCTAACATATCAGTTTCATAGCCTAATATTACTTTAGCTATATATTCTTTTTTTTCAGATGTTAATAGTTCGGATATTTTTAATGCTCTACCGATAGGAACTACTAATACGCCTTCAGCGATGGGATCTAGAGTACCTGTATGGCCTACTTTTTTGGTATTTAATTTTTTTGATATTATATTTACGATATCTCTACTGGTATAACCTTTTGGTTTATTTACTATTAATATTCCATTCATATATTTTTCCTTCTAAAACTTCTAATAATTTTTTAATTAATTCTTCATATGGCATGTTAGTAGTTATTCCAGCGGCATTTTTGTGTCCAGCACCACCAAAGATACTAGCCACTTCATTTACATCAATGTTATTACTTCTTAGTGATATTCTTACTTTATCTTTAAATATTCTTGCTAATATTGATACTTCTACGGTATCTATTTCCATAGGTATATTTACTAGTATACCACAATCATTTTGGGTAACATTTGTATTTAGTATATCTTCTTCAGTTATATAAGAATAGGCTATACCACTAGAAGTTATCTTTAAATTATCCATGGCAATTTTCTTAATATTAAATTGATTTATACTTGTACTTTTTAATACTTTTTTATATATTTTTGACATATCAATGATTTTGCTTAGTTCTCCCGCTAAAAAGAAGGTACTTGGAAGAACATCATTATGAGAGAATCCTCCAGTATCGGTAAGAAGTCCAGTAGCTATTGGGACTGCTATATCTTTATCTATAGTTATATCCATCTCTTTTATTAGATTATAGACTAATTCACAGCAAGCGGGATATTTTTCTACTAAGTTATAATTTCCATAATTGGTATTACTTATATGGTGATCTATTACAATGATTTTGGATACACTATCTAGAATATTACTAGAATCTGATACTCTTTCTCTACTAGCAGTATCTAATATGATAGCAACTTCATATTTTTTAGTACTACTCTTTTCTATACTAGTAAAATTTTTTATATAGTTAAATACTTCCGGGGGGTCTTCTATTAAGACATCGACATCTTTACCTAGTTTTTTTAAAGATTCATACATAGCTAGTGTGCTTCCAATGGCATCACCATCTGGATTTATATGACAAAGTAAAACAATATTATTGCTTACTTTAATCTCGTCAATAATATTGTTCATACTTACTCCTCCTTATTTATACTATCGATTATCTTTTCTATTTTGTTTCCATATTCTATTGATTCATCATAGACAAATGTTAATTCGGGCATTTTTCTTATTTCTACTTTATCAAATAGTTTTCCACGAATGAAACTACTAGCTCTATTTAGAGCTTTAGTTACTTTTTCTCTATCTTTATCAATTAGATTGGTAAAATATACTTTAGCATAAGATAAATCGCTTGATATATCTACCGCTGTGATAGTAACAAATTGTATATCATCATCTTTTACTTCTTCATTTATTACTTTAGATATTTCTTCAGTTAGAATGCTACCTAATCTATCTAATTTTATGCTCATAATAATTCTCCTATCTATGCTTTTTTGTTGGGCATTCTTTATATCTATCAGGAATATTGTTCGCTTTAATCATTGCATCTGCATAGATATAACTTTTTTTAAAGGTATGTGTATTAAGCATTTCTTCTTTTGTAAATACTTTAATAGCTCTATCATAGCCTTCTAAAGCTGTGTAGTCTTGATTAATTGGTTCTATGTTATGAAAATATTCTGTAAAGCGGGCATGTTTTCCCATTTCGGATAATAATCTTCCATGATTTTTTTCATTAGATGATAAGTATATTTTGTCTTTTTCTAATTCTTCTTTTCTTTGAGCATCTGCTACACTTTTAACATTATAAAAACGCATGTTTTTTTCTCCTCTCTATTTTGATCTGTGGGAATTATATCCGCGAAGATAATCGCTATTATTTTTAACTATTTGTGGTAATTCTTCTATATTGATATTTTCATCTTTGGAATCTCTTCTTCCAATATCAGAAAGTAAATCTTCTGGATATAGTTCTCCTACTAGGGATTCATCAATAGTTTTTCTTTCAATCGATCTTGCTATGGCTATAGTTAATCTTTCGGGTATTTTTCCTTCACATAATATTGACATTATGGTATTTGCTATTTCGGTATAACCATAATCATATGATATTAGGTCATATTTACTTAATTCAGTTTCTGGAGATATGGTATTAATTCCAATAATTCTACCTAGCATTCCATCTTCAATATATTTTCCATTACCTTTTGTTTCATAATTGATTTCTTTTTGTTTTTCTGCATTATGTTGTGTTTCAATTTGTCCCGCTTTCATTGAAAATACATCATTATGGTTTGGAGTTTTTTTGTTTTTAAATTTGTTTGAATAACATGTTGTTACTTCTATGTTTGTCATAATATTTTATCCTTCTTTCTTTATTTTTTTATTTCTATTAGTTCATATGTTTCTAAAATATCGTTTTCTTTAATATCGTTAAAGTTTTCAATAGTTATACCACATTCTAAACCTTGTTTTACTTCTTTTGCTTGATCTTTTTCTCTAGCTAAAGATGCTATGATTGAATCATTTACAACAATACCATCTCTTATTACTCTGACTTTAGAGCCTCTTTTAATGACTCCTGATGTTACATATGATCCTGCTATTGTACCTACTTTAGAAAATTTGAATAGTTTTCTTACTTCTGCTGTACCTGTTACTTCTTCTTTATATTCTGGTTCTAGTTTTCCTTTAAGGGCGGCTTCCATTTCTTCAACGACTTTATAAATGATATTATATAGTCTTATATCTATTCCTTTATCTTTAGCTATTTCGACTATTTTATGTTCTGGCCTTATATTGAAACCAATTATGATAGCATCAGAAGCTTCTGCTAAAATAACATCACTTTCTGTTATGTTACCGATACCACTTCTAATAACATTTATTTTTATTCCTTCAACATCTAGTTTTAGTAATGAATTTTTTACTGCTTCCTCGCTACCTTTAACATCCGCTTTTAAAATGATATTTATTTCTTTTTCGCCAGCTTCTTTTCTGTTAAATAAGTCATCTAAAGATATTTTACTCTTTGGTTTGTTTTCTTTTTCTTTAGCGATTATTTTTCTTTCTTCCGCTACTTTCTTGGCTTTCTTTTCGTTTTCAAAAGCCATAAATTTATCTCCTGCTGAAGGACTTTCAGATAATCCTGTTATAGATACTGGCATAGAAGGTGATGCTTTTACTAAGTTTTCACCTCTATCATTTTTAAGAGTTCTTACTCTACCTGAGATAGTTCCTACAACAATTGGATCCCCTAATCTTAGAGTTCCATTTTCTATTAATAGGTTTGTTATTACTCCAGATGATTTATCTATTTTTGATTCAATAACAGTACCTGTTGCATATCTATCTGGATTGGCTTTTAACTGTTCTATCTCACTTATTAATAATATTCTCTCTAATAGGTCATCTATTCCTTCACCTGTTTTAGCGGAGATATTTACGAACATTACATCTCCACCCCATGCTTCTGGTTGAATTCCATTATTTGACATTTCTGTTAGAACTCTTTCAACATTGGCATCTGGTTTATCTATTTTATTTACCGCTACGATAATTGGCACTTTGGCAGCTTTGGCATGGTCTATTGCTTCTTTTGTTTGAGGCATTACGCCATCATCTGCTGCTACTATTATTATAACAATATCAGTAACTTTAGCTCCTCTAGCACGCATTTCAGTAAATGCTGCATGTCCTGGTGTATCGATAAAAGTTATTTTTTTACCTTTATAATCTATTTGATAAGCTCCTATTGCTTGAGTTATTCCTCCAGCTTCGCCTTCTGCAACACTAGTTTTTCTTATGGTATCTAATAATGTTGTCTTTCCATGATCAACATGTCCCATAATGGTTACTACTGGTGGTCTTTCCTTTAAATCTTCTTCTTTATCAGTTATTTCTAACTCTTCAAAGTTTACTTCATCCATTGTGCTTTCTTTTTTTAGAGTTTTATTGTAGTCTGATACTATTATTTCTGCTGTATCAAAATCAAGTGATGCATTTATTGCCATCATCATACCTAGAGTCATTAGCTTTTTAATTACTTGGGCTGCTGGAACGCCAAGAGAATCAGCTAATTGTGCTACTGTCATATTATCTTTATATAAAACGACATCATCTTCACTAGCTGCAATATTTGATTTTAATTTTTCTTTATGTTTATACATTTCTTTTCTTTTTTCTTTAAAATCATTCTTATTTGTAGGTTTAGCAGTCTTTTTCTTCTTAGCTTTATTCTCTTCTTTTATTTGTTCTTCATAAGATTCTTCTATATCTTCTAATTCCTCTAGCTCTTCTAATTCTTCTGTACTTTCTTCGGATGGCTGGATACTTGCTAATTCGTTATCTAGGATTATGATATCATCATCAGATAACATGTCATCTTCTTTTGACACTTTGATATCTAATTTGTTACATAATTCTAATATTTCTTTTACTGTTACTCCTACATCACTTGCGTATTCGGATACATTCATCATATGTACCACCTCCTAATTATTTTTGATTATTTCTTCGATACTTTTATATACCTCTTCACTTATTTTGGCTTCTAGAACTCTTTCTAAGATTTTTTTATCTTTAGCTTTCTTTAATACTTCTATATCTTTTTTGATATAAGCTCCTCTACCAGAAGATTTTCCAGTTATATCAAATGATATATTTCCATATTTATCTTTTACTATTCTAAGAAGATCACTCTTTGGGAGTCTCTCATTAGTTACTACGCATCTTCTTAGAGGTGTTTTTTTCATATTATACACTTTCTTCTTCGCTATCATCTTTAGTTGTATATACTACTTCGTCTTCTAACATAGCGCTTTCACTTTTTACTTCAATCTTATAGTGAGTTAAACGAGAAGCTAATTTTACATTTTGTCCTTTTCTACCTATAGCTAGGGATAGATTGTCATCTGGTACTACAGCTAAAGCTTCTTTTTTAGATTCATCTTTAATTGTTACTTTAACATTTTTAGCAGGACTTAAGGCATTAGCTATAAATTTAGCAGGATCTTTGTCGTATAAAACAACATCTATTTTTTCTCCACCTAATTCTTTTAGAACACTTGCTATTCTTCTTCCCTTTTCTCCTATTACTGCTCCTAGAGGCTCTACATTAGCATAATCTGTATATACTGCTATTTTTGTTCTACTACCAGCATCTCTAGCTACTGAATATAACATAACTGTTCCATCAGATAATTCTGGTATTTCAATTTCCAATAGTCTTTTTACAAAGCCATAGTGACTTCTAGAAAGCATGATAAATGGTCCTTTTGGTCCTATTTCTAATTTTGATACATATACCTTAACTGATGAACCCATTACTAATTTTTCACCTGGTATTATTTGATCTTTTGGTAATATACCACTACTTCTACCTAAATCTACGAAGTAATTATTTTGATCTTCTCTTTGAAGAGTACCAACCATTAATTCTCCTTCTTTGTCTTTGAATTCTTCGGAAATACTTTGTTTTTCAGCCTCTTTGATTTTTTGAACAACGATTTGTTTAGCAGTACCCGCTGCTACTCTACCAAAATCTTTAAGTGGTAATTCGTTTCCTCTTATAGTTTCTCCTACTTCAATATCATCTACTATTTTTCTTGCGTCTTCCAATGATATTTCTGTTTCTTCATTTGCTGGTTCTTCTACTACGGTTTTATAAGAATATAATTTTATATCACCTGTTACTTCATCTACTTTAGCTTCAACATTTGGAATTCCTTCGTTTTTCTTATAAGCTGCTGCCATAGCTTGTTCCATAGCGTCTACAACTATTTTCTTGTCTATTTTTTTCTCTTCAACAATTGCATCTAATGCTTTCATGAATTCTTTCATTTGTTTTGCATTCATTTTCTATCTTCCCTTCTCTTTTGTAGATACATCTAAAATGTATGATTCTTTAATTAAATCTGCTTCATCTAGTAATGGATTAATAATATTTGTTACTTCAACACATTTGTCAATATCAATTATTTCATCTCTATCTATTACTATTCTTAGAAATAAGTTATTATCTTCTTTTTCTAATTTTACAGAATCAATAAATACTCCTGATGCCTCTACATCTTTCTCTAATAATTTTCTTACTTTGCCTTCTATAGTCATTATTTCCTCCTACTTAATATATATAAAAGAGTGGATTTTTATGCCACTCTTTCTCAAGACAGTTATATTATATCATAAATTTATTAATAAATACAAGTGTTTTTATAATTATTTATCTTCTATTATCTTTTTTAATTTATTAATTCTACTAAAAAGCAAAGTACATATCTCTTTTATTCTTCTAAATCAATTAGATAATATTACCTTTATATCTTCTTTTTGATTATATGCATTTTTTAAAATTATTGGCACAAAATTGATATTATTAATCTCATATATATTAGTAAATACTCCTAATGATGATTCATACTCAGCTGTTAAGATGCAAGTATTCTTATTCATAAGTGTGCATTTCATTCGTTTTCACCTCTATATTTACTTTATCATATTTTTGTTTTTTTGACTATCTCTATATATGACTTATAATAAGTATCTTTTAATCATAGAGACAAATGGCTCTATGATTTATCTTTGAAGACCTTAGGCTTCAAAGAGAAGGGGGAAACTTTAGGTTCACACTTCCTTTACAATAGTAAAATTATCCATTTGCTTTTTTTTACTTTTTGTTGTATAATTATTAAGCAGTGGTTATTCTTTATAATTCAATATATATTTTTTTATTTTTTAATTAACGATGAAAATATTATGAAAGGAGAAATTTAATGAATACAAAAATTATCCCTCTTGGGGGACTAGGTGAAGTCGGTAAGAACATGTATATTGTTACGCATAATGACGAAATTATCATAGTTGATGCAGGTGTTATGTTTCCTGATGATGAACTACTTGGTATTGATTATGTTATACCTGACGTTACCTTTTTAAAAGAAAACGAAAGTAAAATTAAAGCTTTAGTTATTACACATGGACATGAAGATCATATTGGTGGTATTCCATTTTTACTTCAGATGGTTAATATTCCTAAGATATATGCCCCTAATAATGCTAAAGAGCTTATTGAAAAGAAACTAGTTGAAAGAAATATTGTTTATAAGAATTTATTTGTTTATGATGAGAATACTGTAATAAAAACTAAATATTTTAATATTGAATTTTTTAGAACAACTCACTCAATACCTGATTCTCATGGTCTTGCTATAGATACTCCAGATGGTACTATTGTTATGACAGGAGACTTTAAGTTTGATATGACCCCTATTGGTCCGATGTCTAATTTACATAAAATGGCAAGAATTGGTGAAAAAGGTGTAGCAGTGCTTATGAGTGATTCTACTAATGCTCTTAGTCCTGGTGCTTCACTCAGTGAATCTGTAGTTGATGAAAACCTAGGTGAAATATTTACTGCTAATAAGAATAATAGAATTATTCTTGCTACTTTTGCTTCTAATGTATATAGAATTAAGCATATTATGGAAACATGTCGTAAGAATAATAGAAAGATTGCTCTATTTGGTAGAAGCATGGAAAATATGGTTGATATTGCTATTAAATGTGGTTACTTTAAAGATAAAAGTATTATTATTACTGCAGAAGAAGCTAATCATATGAAACCTAGTGAAGTATGTCTTTTGTGTACTGGTAGCCAAGGTGAACCTTTAGCGGCATTATCTAGAATTGCTTCAGGTAGTCATAGACAAATTACGCTTATGCCTGATGATGTTGTTATTTTCTCTTCATCTCCTATTCCTGGTAATACTGCTTCAGTATCTAAAACTATTAATAAATTATATAAAAAAGGAGTTAAGGTGTTTACTAACTCTATGACAGACATTCATTCTTCAGGACATGCTAATCAAGAGGAACTTAAACTTATGATTAGGCTATTTAAACCTAAATACTTTGTTCCTTACCATGGTGAATATAGAATGCTTAAAATGCATGCTGATCTTGGAGTAATGTGCGGTGTAGAAAAAGGTAATACTTTTGTTCTTGAAAATGGTGATGTTTTATCGCTTAAGAATAATGAGTTATATAGAGATGGTAAAGTACAAGCTGGAGAAGTTTATGTTGATGGTTCTAGAATTGGAGATGTTGGAAATGCCGTTATTAAAGATAGAATTCTTATGAGTAATAATGGTATTTTGGTTATCATTGCTAATATTGATACACATAATAAGGTGCTTATGGGTAGTCCCGCTATTACGACAAGGGGATATATTTTAGTTAATGAAAACATTGATTTGATTCGTGATATTCAACATAGTGCCGAGGAAATTATTAATAAAGAACTTAAGAAGAAGGTATTTAATTTTAATGATATGAAGAGTGAAATGATTAATGGTCTTATGCCTATTTTGTCTGACAAGACTGGTAGAGTTCCTATTATTCTTCCTATTGTTATGGAGGTTAAATCTAATAAAACTAAAGAAGAGGTTAAATAAAAAAGCTATTACTTAAAGTAATGGCTTTTTATACTGTCTTTTTTTGATACTTGTATTTATTTTATTTATATCATCAGTTAGTATTGTTATTTTATCTTTTAAGGGATATAAATTTAATATATTTAGACATTCTTCATATGAATACTTGTTAATATTAGTATGCATTTGTTCTATTAGATTTAGATAGTCTTTATTTTGTTTATATTCTAAGTAAAGGTGAACTCCTAATAAATAGCCTAGCATATGATATGTGGAATTTGTAAAGGTTTGAAATATATTAAATATATTGTTATATATTGCTTCTATATCTTTTTTATATGATTCATTAGGAAAATTATTTTGATATATTTTTGGAGATAGATTTTCATATTTTAAATAAAGTGTAAGTATACGATATGTTGGTATTAGTTTTTTCATATTATCATAAAAGCTATCATAGTTGATAGTATTTATTTTATAGAATTCATATTTATATCCTAATATTAATAAATAGTCTAAATAAATTGTTTCTTCCGCAAAAGATAATACTTCAGTAAGATTATCTCCTACTAAAGTCCAAGGATAGTTACGATAATGACTTAGTTCATGTACTAAGGTTACAGAGTCTGATAGAAGGCCATTATTGGGAATTAGTATTTTTGGACTACCATTATTGGCTTTTGGAATACAACTACCAAAAATTAATTTTTCTAATTCGATATCTTTATCTTTACTGAATTTAGTTATATCATGAGTATGATAGCTTATATTTTCTTTTTCTACTTCTTTATTTATATCAAAGTTTATATTTAGATTTCGATAGAATTTGTTTACTATATTTACATTTTCTTCTTTAGTACTTTTTGTAAAGAGTGTGTAATCTATGTTATTTACTTCGTTTTTATTTGACAATAAAATATGTTCTTCTAAGAAAGTGATAAGTGCTAAATAATCAGTAATATTGGTAAAGATAATATTATTTAAATAGTATGTATCACTAACAAATGAATCTAAAAAGTCCTCTAGAAAATGGGCTTTGTTTATAAGTTCTTTATTGTCTTCTATAAACATGATAATATCCCCCTTTAGTGATTTGTGGCTTATTATAGCACTTATTTTATTTTGTGTAAATAGTAATTTGATACTAGTTTTTAGAACAAAAAAGAAAATATATGGTTATATACTTTCTATTTTATCTTACTATTAGTATTTGATATGTTAAACATAATTTTATTTCATTTCAAGTTTCTTTTTATCTATATATTCATAATTTAATTTGTTGGTTGGGGTTACAACTGATTCACCCAATTCATTTTCAAGATTATCTCTTGCTTGTTTAGCTATATTACCACCTTTATGGGCCACTGTAATATTTTCTTTTAAGCCTTGTGGCTTTTGTTTTTCCGCTATTCTCTTAGTTGCTTCTTCTGATAAATCTGTTAATATTAATTCGATATTATCCATATTATCTCTTAAATTTTCTTTTCTTAGCCCTTTAAATTGTTTGTATTCTTTTGCACTCATTCCTGACCATGTTTTATATATCTCATTTGTTAATATTGCATATTCTACATTTGATTTTATTCCATTATCTTGCCATACATCTGTTAATTGTTTTCTTTCTTGTAATGTCTTTATTCTTCGGGAAATCCAATTTTCTTCATAACCTTTGACTCTATATAAATCTATTGCTCTCTGTGCCGCTAATGAAGGATCAAATGTTTCATTTATTCTTTCACTTCCTAAACCTGCTAACCACTGTTTAATTGGTTCAGCATTTTTACTAGGTACTGATTCGATAATTCTAAACATTCCCTCAATGTCGACAACATCTGTCATACGATATTTTCCATCTTTAGCTTTTAGTTTCAAAACGTTACAATTTGTAACAGTTTCATTTCCTTCATCTTTAAGTCTTTTTTTTAACACTCTCCAATATGTTTGTGGATTATTGCTTTCTGACACAGTTCTGATAATATCTACTACACTTATGTAATATTTTTCCTCCTCTTTATCCCAAACTGTTCTGATTGTCTCGTTATTAAATATTTTGTTTACTAAATGCATTTTATCTTGATTCATTTTTTACCACCACCCTTGTATTGTATTATATCAAACGATTATCGTTATGGCAATAAACAAAATATACTTTATTTATAATTTGGTCTTTTATCTTTTTTTAATTATAAATTATTATACCCTTAAAATTGTTCATTATGAAGACCTTAGGCTTCATAATGCCTCAAAAGACTATATTATTATAGGCTTTTGGGGATTAAAAAAAGAAAATATATGGTTATATACTTTCTATTTTATCTTACTATTAGTATTTGACCTATGGATAGTAGATTTGACGATAGATTATTTAACTGTTTTAGTCTATCAACAGTAGTGTTATATTTTTTAGCTATACTGTATAGAGAGTCTCCTTTTTGGACTGTGTAAGTTGTTTCAAGATTGGTATCTGTTGGTATTAGTAATACTTGACCTATGGATAGTAAATTGGTGGTTAAATTATTTAAATCTTTTATTCTATCAATAGTTGTATCATACTTTCTGGCTATACTATATAGGGAATCTCCTTTTTGAACTGTATAACTAATGGTATTTTCTTCATTCTCTACGTCGCTTGCTTTATCACTTGGTAATTTTAGTACCTGACCAATACTTAGAATATTACTTGTTAAGTTATTGATTCTCTTTAGTTCATCAATGGTAGTATTATATTTATTGGCAATTGAATATAAGGAATCGCCTTTCTTTACAATGTATGTTGACTCTGGTAATAATGCACTTGGTATTTTTAGTAATTGTCCAGTTGATAGAATATTGGATGTTAGATTATTTGCTTTCTTTAATTCATCCACAGTAGTATTATTAGCCATGGCAATTGAGTATAAAGTATCGCCTTTTTTGACTATGTAGATATTTTCTTCTTCTTCATATATTTCTTTAGTCGGCACGCGAAGTACCTCTCCTATTTGTAATGTATTTGATGTTAAGTTATTCTCTTTTTTTAGTTCCGAAACAGTAGTTCCTAATTTATTTGCTATACTATATAGGGTATCGCCTTTTTGAACAACATAAGTATTAGTTATTAGGTCTTCTGGTGGTGTGTATGGTACTCCTATATAGTTTGCTACTGCAGATATTACAGCCTCGGCTAATTCTTCATAGTTTTCTTTTAGAAACTCGACATCTTTGGTATTATCAATAAATCCATACTCAACAATTAATGGTTCTAGATTGCCAGTATTTCGATGTATGAAATAGTAGTCTTTTGAGGTATCACTAGGTAGTCTTCTTTGATAATACTTTCTAGTCGTTTGACCGGTGGCTCCGATGTTTTCTAATATTCTTTTAGCTAGGGTATCTTTGTTTCTTAGGGCATAGATGACTTCGGCTCCTTCGCCGCCTCCTGAATTAACATGGTTTGATATTAGTATAACATCAGATGAATTACCAAATTTATTTAAAATAGTATTTACTCTATCAGTTGGAGATAATGTGGTATCTGAGTCTCTAGTTATAGCTACTGGTACTCCTAACTCTTTAAATCTATCATACATGTATTTAGATATTAATAGATTATAGTCTTTTTCTAGTAAATTATTGCCTGTAGCACCTGCATCCGTACCACCATGTCGGGGTATCGGAAAAGTCCAAATTTATTTATATTTCTAAAATTCAAAATTCCATTCTATTTCAATATCTCTTGTTTTATTTACTTTATCATATTCTCCAATATATACTTTATCAATAAACTCATCTAATATAATCTTGTTAAGTTCTTTTATATGTTTATATTTCTTTAATATGCTATCAGCATTTTTCTTTTCTTTCTTTTCAATTTTCAACTCATCAATTTGTTTATCTATTATTTCAATTCTTTTAATCATATTTTCTATTTCATCGAAATAATCTTTAGACATCATATGAAACATATCTTCAGAAATAACTCCCTTAACTTTTTCCTCAAAAAGATTTCTATAATAAGTTTTATTATTAGTTATTTTCTTATTCAAATCTTCTTTTTCTTTTATTAGTGCTTTTACTGAATCATTATTGTCTGTATCTTGTTCTTGTCTGTTTTCATAGAGTTCTTTTAAATTATTCTTGTCATAGTAATTATCTAATAAATCATTAATAGCATTTAATAATATTTCTTCTAAACTATCCATTCTAATTGCTTTATTATTAGGACATATATGAAACTTTTTATTACCCTTACATTGTAGATATGCTCTTTTACCTGTCTTTTCACTTTTAACACTATAAACATTTCTCATAAATGCTTTATCACAACAACTACAATATACTTTTCTAGTAAAATAATTTATTTGTCCTGTTTTAGTAACTTTGTAATGTGTTCCTAATATTGATTGTACTTTATTCCATGTTTCCATATCTATAATTGGTTCATGGGCATTCTCAATTCTAATCCAATCTTTTTTAGGTACTTTCATAGGTTTATGATTTTTATAACTTACATAAGTTGTTTTTCCTTGAACTAAATTGCCTATATAAACTTCATTTTTTAACATTTGAGCAATTGTATCAGGATTCCATCTAACTGTCTTTAAATTGCAATTACAACATACAAATTTGCTACCTTTTTGCTTTTTATAAACAGATCTAGGTGAAATATTATTATTGTTTAGATATTCACATATTCTATGATAACCATATCCATCTGCATACATTTTAAATATCTTTTTAACTACTTCTGCGGCTACTGGATCAACAACTAACTTATGTCCATCTTCATCTCTATCATAACCATATGAGGCAAAGCTACCCATAAATAAACCATCTTCTCTTTTATTCTTTAAAGACTTTCTAATATTTTGTGATAAGTCATCTAAATACCATTCATTAATAAGTCCATTTATTTGTCTTGATTTCTTGTTAGATTCAATACTTGTATCAGCATTATCAATAATACTTACAAATCTAACTCCCCATTCAATAAACTTATTATGTAGATATCTTTCAATAACTTCCATATCTCTTGAAAATCTAGATTGTGATTTACATAAGACTAAATTAATCTTACCATTTTTACAATCATTTATAAGTCTTTCAAAATCTGGCCTATAAGTTCCTGCTCCAGAAAAATCATCATCAGAATATATATCTACAACATCCCAACCATTTTGATTGGCATATTTTAAACACATACTTCTTTGATTTATTATACTATCACTATCATCAGTTTTATTTAGTTTATCTCTATCTTCATCAGATAATCTACAATATACACCTACCTTTTCTATCATAGCCATTCCTCCAATACATTGGAACAACTACGAATAATTTTAAATACAAGTATATTATATATCATTATTACGAATTATTTAATCCTAATTTTTGATTTTCTAGCTTTATAATGATATTTAACAATTTTCTATTAAATAAATCTTTTAATTCTTCATTAGTTTTATTTTCATTGTTCTTAAATTTATATTTTACATTATATACTACCTCCATTTTCTATTTACCCCCTTTTCTTTAATTATAAATTAAATACTCCTTTCATAGACATCTTCTCCTTTCATTCTATAATTTATCTATTGTATTTTGTATTTCATCTAATTGTTTATCAAATTCTATAGATTCTTCTTCGGTCATTGGATCTGATTTGCACACTTCAGGATGTTCCATCCAATAAGGTACAATTCCTTCTCGTTTAAATTTATTTATTTTTTTATATTCATTTTTATATTTATTATTTATATTATGGTCACAAGTTTCTGCTACCATATCATTACAATTTTTTGCTACTTGGTTCGCAACTTTTATTGGTATCTTTTCAGTATTAAGATATATTCTACGATTATTATTTTCATATTTTACTATGATATATTTTAATCGTTTTATTTTAGACAATGAATCGCTAATTGTTCTTTTTGAAACTTTTACATAGTCTGCTAAATACTCATTACTCGCATAACAATATCCATTTTTCAAGGTAAGTGAAATGATAAGACCTAAAACACTACAATCTGTTTTAGATAAATTCCTATCATTAAATAATATTCTTGGAGTCATAATAAATTCACAATCTAATATAATAATAGTTCTCCTATCTAATAAATATGGGCTTTTCCATTCCAAATTATGAGCAATAATATCCTAAGGGGGATTTTTTATATCTTCCCCTAAAGATATTATTTTGATTTATTCTATATATCTTATAGAAAAGGTACTAACATAAATCTCCGAACATTTACTGTACCTATATTTACTAGTGATTTTATCGTTCTAGTAAATGTGATATTCGTATAATCCTGTATCGCATTCTTTATAAACTAGATATTTGTTTTTTTCTAATATCTTTAGATTATTTCTAAATCCGATATTGGTTATACTTTTTAGCTCCCTTTGTATTCTTCCAATGCTTATATGTGAGATAGTTCTTTCAAATCCCTCTGCAAATAGATAAGCATATATTTCTTTTGCTTCAGGTTTGATGTTTTTATCCCTCCATATCCTATGGTTTGAAATATCTAGGTGCTTTATTCTCATTCATCTCTGTTCCTCCTTTCCCACTGATGAGTTTTACATCAATTACACATTGAGTATATCATCACATAATGAGTTTGTCAACACTATAATTGCAAAAATGTATTGATTTTTACATCACTATGTGTTATACTTATTTCAGTCGAGGTGGTATTAGATGAAAAAACAGACTACTGAATTAGGTAAACTAGTAAGTGAAACAAGAGAAAAACTAGGTATTTCACAAAGAGAACTTGCCAGAAGATCAAATATGGATTGTGCTGAAGTATCTCGTATAGAGGCTGGTAAAAGATTAAAACCAAACATCCTATACTTAAAAGGAATTGCTGAAACTCTTAATTTAAGTATGGTAGATTTAATGAAACTTGCTGGTTATAATGATATAGATATAAATTGGGGTAAAGATTTATCAGTTAAAAGATCAACTGCTGACTATCAACGACAAATAGAAAGTTATGAAAAATTTTATTTCGATGCACTTGATCATTTTGAAGAAAATAGAAAAGTTGATTTTGCTGTTAAAGGATGTATTGCTGATTTAATTGATAAATTAGAATTAGCAAAAATAGAAAAAAAGGAAATATCTAATGATGAAATATTAGATAGATTAAAGGAAATAATTTCTATGATTAGACCAAATTTAGAAAAATTTGATAAGTCTAAATATCCATCATTTGATAGTGCATTATTTCCAAAAAGAAAATAACCTTAGTACATTAATTGTATTAAGGTTATTTTTATATAAAGAATACGTGGCACATTTTGATCTGTAAGGTTGAAAGTGGCGATAGTATTCTTTCTTTTTTATAAAACGCAAGTTGTAATAAAAAAGGCGACATTACTACTTACGATTAGTTTGTAGTTTTGTCGCTTAAATGGGGTTCAAAGGGGTATTTATCCCTTGCCCACTGTTATTGGCTATGCCAATAGCGTAGTGGGTTACTATAATGGAATTATAGTCTTATTTTGTCATTCCATCCAAGCCTAATTCTGACTTATAAGGATTTTCATCCCACGGACTAAATGTTCCGTGTAAATCAAGTTTTCCTTCTTCTTCCAAATATGCATAATTATCTGTAATGCATTCTTTAAATGTATCCCAATCAACTTCAGTATCTTTACTTGCAAATTTCACGCTAGAATCATGACCATCATATGTTCTTCTATGTAAATCATCTAACTGATAACCATATTCATCAACAAGCAATAAATTGGCTGTGTAACCAACAAGTTCTTCTTCTAATTTCGCATAGCATTCAACAATTCTTTTTTCAAGTGGTGTCATCTTTGAAAATTTATCAGCAACTTGTTTATATCTTAACAATGCAAGATCAACAATTTTTCCATCAGTACTATAAATTAATTCTTGACCATTATATACTTTTTTGAATATATCTAACAATTCCTGATAAGAAGAATAATAACTTTTTTGACCACCCATTTTTGCTTTTAAGTCATGAATATAAGCATATCTAGCATCTGGACTAGTTGGAACATTTGCTTTTAAAAGTAAATCATCAATAATATCAGTTATAATTTTCAGTACTCTAAGTGCAGGCACTCTTTTTTCATTAGGATGTTCTTCATCCCAAACTCCTCTTCTAACTTGAGTTTCCTCAACAAAACCATACTCATCAATCTTTATTCTTGATGATAAAAAATCCCTACCAGAATCATAAACGAAAAGATTGTTAGTTATTAAATAGTCAAACACTTCCATATAAGTTTGTATAGCAATATTGTACTTAACTCTTTCCATTTAAACATCTCCTATCTATTTGGAAATCCTGGTTTATCACGTTTTTCTTCTACTTCTTCTGGTTGTTCAATCATAACTTCATATGTCCCCATAGGAAGTCTTGGTTTTAATTTTTCTATTTCTTGTATAATATCAGTTAATTCTTGAACTTTTACTCTTGATTCCCCAATTCTTTCCATATATTTTTCAACTCTTGCTGGATAATCATCTCTTTGTAGCATTGGAGGAACAAATTCAATCTCGGTATTACCAATCATTTTTGTTAATCTACGATGAGATCGTAAATAATCTAACTCTTCATCAGTTAAAAAAGTAGGTGTTGCTTGAATCAAATATTCATTTGGAGCTGTATTATATAAATTTCCATCAGTTAGCTCGCCAAAATACATTTCACCAGTAGTAGATTTACGATGTGGGTGTTTAAAGGCAACCACTACTTTTCTTTTAAATCTATCAGTAACTGTAAAATCTCCTTTTGGAGTTCCATCTTGTTCAAACAAAGATCCTAAATAAAATGGTGCATTTTTAATTGATAAAGATAATTTAGGTGCATCTTCAATAACTTGAGTTTTCTTTTCAAGTAATTGTTCTTGAACTCTTTGAGCGTCTTGTTTAGTTTGTATTGATGGTTTTGATTGATTTTGAGTTTCATAGTTTTCGTTCATTAATATCACATCCTTACATTATAATTATATCATATTTTTCGATTATTCCTATATATATGGCTAAATTTAACACTTTTTTATAAACTCATATCATAATCATCTTCTATATCTTCATTATTTTCCTTATGGTAATCTGGTATATAAGCATAATCAAACAACTCATCTTCTTTTGTTGTTCCTCTAGCTACATCAATAATATCTTCTTGCTGAAAATCTCCATAGTAATAATAATCTTTTACTTCTTGAGTTGCTAAATCCTTAGACGTTTCATTTCCTTTTAGTAATATATTTCTAAAAAACATCTTAATCTTATCAAGTACATATTTTATTATATTTTGTAAGTTTTTATTTTCATTTTCTAATTTTTCATTTTTATTTCTTAATGATTTAACCTCATTTTTAATGTTTTGATTCTCTTTTTCTAAAGATTTATAGCTATCAGCATAATTATTCATTTCATGAAAAATTTGCTTTATTTTAGGTTCTAATTCCTTTATTTTTTTGGATTCTTTAATAACCTTATTCATTGTATCAAAAGTATCTTTATCTATAACAACGTGCTTTTTATCAAATGGAATATTCTTTGAAAATGCCATTTTTTTATCTAGTTCTTCAAATTCTTTAGTAAGTCTATCAGATCTAATGTTTATTTTTTGTTCTAGTTCTCTATTTATTCTTTTATATTCTTTAATTTTAATATGTTTTCTATCACTACCTTTAATACCTCTTTCTAAATCATAGCCTTTATCAGTTAATCTTTTATGATATTTATCTTGCAACTCTGATAGGTGTATCTTATCTCTTATATATTGTTTTTTAGAAATAGTATACCTTTCGGTATTTGTTCTTTTATCATACTTTTTAATTAAAGGAACTACTACACAATGCACATGAGGTGTTTTTTCATCCATATGCACAGTTGCATGTAAAACTTGTTCTTTCTTATAGCCTAAATCTTTATAAACAAATTCCATACAAGTATCTGCCCATTCTTTTATATCATTTCTTGTCATATCTTTAAAGAACTCTTTTGTTGCTGTAAACATTAATTCATCAGCTATAACATTATTTGATCTATCTAACATTTGTTTAAATGTCTTTTTTCTATCTTCTCTTTCAGTTTTCATTCTTTCATCGTGTTCTTTTTTATAATCTTTAGTTAAGTTATAAAAACCCTTAACATATTTTTCTGTTAAGGATACTAATTCAATATTATTTTTAGTTAATTCTAGTTTTATATCTGGATTTGATTGATAAGCTTTCTTTTCTCTTTTATTATGTGATCCAATTTGTGCTAAATCATTTATAGTATAAATTGGTTCACTTCTAAATATTGCATAATTTAAATTCATTTTATCTCTCCTTCCTTTGCATACGAAAAATGATACTTTTTCAAGTATCTTAAATTTAATAATAAAATAATTTAACATTTAATTTTTACTGATTTTTCTTTAAATTTAAAATCATTTTCACTATCCTGTTGATAAATATTAAGAACAAATTTATCTCTTTCTGTATGAAATACTTGATTAAAGATATTTATATTTGTGGAAGCAGGAGTTGATAAAAATAAGTTATAATTCCTACAATACTGTTTCGTACTTTGTACCTCTTTAATAAGTATTTCTATTAGTTCTTGAGACTTTGTTCTAATTCCTTTATCTCCTTCTCTAGTTATACTTATGGTATAACTATCTATTATTTTTTGTGGAAGTTTTGCTTCTATAATAGGATATGTGTCAGATATTATAATGTTTATTTGTTTAGTATTTTTGTTGCATTTTCCTTTACGACTTACTTTATACTTATAATTACGATTTGAATATTCTGTATTATCAAAGCATTCCAACTTATTTATATTCAACAATTGAAATTGTAAAGGGATGGGTTTCATCTTTAAATTAACTTTTCTATAGCCTGTAATTAGCCAAGCAATATAATAAATAATAATATGATAATCTCCATAAATGTCAGTAGGAGCATATTCTTTATCCTTATTTAAACGTCTATATATAATTAAAAATCCAAAAAACAATAGTACACAAGCTACTCTTCTAAAATGATTGAACGTTATTTTTGATAATTCAATTAAAAATCCATTTCCCTCATAATCAACAATTTTAAATATTGATGATAAACCTATTGATGTAATAGCAATTAATAATATTGGTAAAACTATTGTTCTCACTGGGTATAAGAACTTTTTAATTTTTTTCATGTTCAATACCTCCTCCTAACCATTTTCCTGTTATTCGCCAAAGCTCATAAAAATATAACCAATCAATCGTCCATGGTATGATTGTATCTGCCAGAAACATATCCCTTGACCATTCCTGATATTTTGGATAATACAAGCACACCTTTACATATTCATCATCTTTATTATTATAATGCCTTCTATAACAATGAGGAATATATTCATCTTTTTTTGTCATAATACCTTGATTGTATAAGTAAACCTCTGGTGTTATACCATTATATTTTACTGTAATATCATAGGCTCTAGATAATTCAGATGGTCTTACTCTTTGTTTCCAAATTAGATTTCCCATTCCTAGCTTACAATCAAGGCAATCATACTTTGATTTAAGATTTAATAACTGAATTGCAACATTCTTTGGCTTTTTAAAAAATTTATTTGCCAAAGAATGTATGCTCCTTTACTTTAGTATCAGTTTTATTAGCAGTAATTGTTGCAATATTTTTCCTATCAATATATCTTTCACTCATGGATGAATTTCTTTTTTCAAATACATTTGTTATTGTTTTGTTTCCAAACACTTTTTTTAGATAATTAGTCTTTTCAGTTATATCATCAAATATCATAAAGTTATTCGTAATTAAATCATATTTTAAGTTTTCTACCCAGTTAAAAAACGCCTCTTGCCTTTCTGGATATATTTTCCATTTATCAGCAAAATTTTCATTTTTATTAACAGGATTTGGAATAACATAATTTCCGTTAGAGTCTATTTCTATGTACTCTTCATACGATGTACAAAACTTATCAATTAAATCCAAAATACTTTCATTTCCAGAATACATTTTCCCAACTAAAGTCGTTATTATAATTGATATTGGTTTACATTCTCTTTCTTCATCAGTAGCATTAGCATATTGTATATCTCTATGTCTTTTTAATATTTGAATTGCTTTTTGAAGAGTAGTTCTAATTCCAAAATTTCTCAAATCTTCAACTTTATTTGAGAATTGTCGATTCTTTATTCTATATAAATTTCTTCGTTCGTTCTCTTGTAATTTATCAAACCAATCTGCATATGCTTCAGGATTAGATACCATATATTTATAGCTGTTATTCTCTTTATGTGTTATTTTTATTGATTTGTCAGTTATGTTATTTGGTATTGATGGCAATATATCCATATGAAAATGTGAATCATCAGAATAATTTAATGTCCAACACCTTTTTCCCTCATCAGCTAACATTTTTTTATATCTTTCACTTTTCTTTAAAGCATTACCAACTAATTCTTTTAAATCTTTTGGAGAATCAAAATTGTTATGTATTTTACAAACAGCATCTAAATCATAATCATCATCATCGCCTATAGGTTTTATTAAAGTTCCAAGATTCATTGATCCTTGTGGATAAACTTCAACAGGGTATTCAATATTGTTTTCCAAAAATTCTCCTAATGCTTTATAACTCCTTTTTGCATTTTCAAACACACTATCTGATATATTGAGTTCTTCTGCTATATTTTCATAAATCTCGTTTATTATTTCTTTATCTTTCATCTTTAGCCTCCTTATCATAATAAACAAAAGAGGCAACACCAACCACCATTTAAAGCGGTTTATTCAAGTAAATAAAAATACATATTGATCTCCTTCCTAGTTAGAATATGTAAACCAATATGCACTACATTTATTATACAATTGACTTTTAAAATCATTTTGTGTTAATATTAATATAGGAATTGATTTATTTATTCATTCATTCAATTCTCCAAATATTTCTTTTAAATATTTGCTTTTTAATTTATTGGGTAGTTGGGTGCTACCTATAAGGAAATATGCTTTTGCTCTTAAGCATATTTTTTTGTCGTTTATTGACATACGTTCCTTATAAGGACAATATACCACAAAAATGTGTTATTAGCAATAGAAATGCATCAGTGCTAATTGTTTTTTTATTTAAATTGTTAAAAAGATACTTTTTCAAGTATCTTTAAACTTTTGCATTTATTATTATTCATAGTCATTCACTTATTTTGGATTTATCCTATTCCTCCATGACCTGGGTCAATTATTACTTTACGGATCGCTCTATCTTCATTATTATTCATAGTTATCACCTTCAAAGTAGTATATGTAAATAATGTTAATTTGGTTAACTTGACTAGTATAAAAAGATACTATTTTTTTAGTACCTTTAATTTTTATTTAATGTATTATTTATTATTTTTCTTATTTCAATAATTCTTTTTTTCACAAAGTCTGGATTATTTTTAAACCATTTTATGTTAAGTGGTGATGGATGTGGCAAAACTATTGCTGGTTTATTAAATAATATATTATTTTTAAATATTAGGTCATTATAATCTTCATCTGGAAAAAATGTTTTAGCGGCTTTAGCTCCAATTATTATGTATAATTTATTATCTATATATTCAGAAGATATTACTTTTTCATCTGTGTCACTTACCACTTCCGCGGACCATCCAGTTTGGTTTTCTTTAAAATTAGATGCATCTAGTTTATAAATATATCCGGAACAATTAAATATCTTTTTAAACATACCTGGCTTTCTTTCTACTAGTTCTACTGGATAATTTTTTCCATCTCCAGATAATGAATAAAATAAATCACTATGCATAGGTGATAAAAATATTGTGGCTATTGCTTTTGAATGACAGGCATATACCCATTCCTTCATATGAGTACTTTTATGTTTTTTATTACTTCTAAGTTAGGAATACTACTTCCATGATATACATAATTCATATTTTTCCTCTCTACTTCAATTTGATTGTATCATATTAATTATTATAATACAACATAATATTTTTAATTTAGAGACTATATAATAGACTCTAAATTACCTCTTAAGGCCTAGGCTTAAGAGGATAAAGAAAAAAATAACATAGACTATATTAATCTACATTATTTACTTTTATAGTACTTACATACTTTATATTTAATATTTTATCATATAGTAATTGCTTATTTTTTAATATTTTTATAAAACTATATATATAGAAAATTATAAATATTAAAAATGTATTTAATCCTATTATTACTGATAAATAGTTAGGTATATTTTTAGCTAATAACATTTCTAAATCTACCACTAGTGAAAATATTCCATAGTAATATAAATAGATAAAGATATTTCTTAAAGTTATTCTAAGTAATCTCTTATCTGGTACTTCTAATGATACATTTATTATTCTTCCAAAGATAGTTTGGTTATGGTTAAAATATGGAATGATAATAAAGTAAAGAACCGCTAGTGAAAGATTTATATATTTATTATTTATTAAAAATGATACTAGCATTATCATTAGTAGATAGATAAAGATATCTCCTATAAAGAGTGTTATTCTTCTTAAGGAAGATACTTTTTGTCCTTCTTTTAATGATTTGGTATCGATATCTTCTCTTGTTGGTAAATGTTTTTGGATAGGACTTATTATTAAATATCCCAGAAGACCTCCTAGTGTGTTTATTAATAGGTCATCCACATCAAAATTACGATATGCTCTAGGATAGATATAATATAGTCCTGTTAATTGAGTTAATTCAAAGAATAGTGATATTAAGAGGCTTATAATTATTGTTTTCTTTAATGAGCATTTATAGTAGTATCTTAGATAGACTCCTAATGGCATAAACATTATTATATTAAAGATAACAGTATATATACTAGGTATAGTTATTATTTTTAGAATGTTTATTTGTTTTAATTCTATTAGGTCCTCTACTATATCTTTTATGAATGTTAATGGAATTAGCTGAGGATTAATCACTTTCATTTTGATTACTTCTTCTTTGGTTGGAAGAGGTAATATTACTAAAAAGTAGATTGTCATTAGATATAAGATAAAGGAATATATTATTAAAGTTCTTAATTTGTTTACTGATCCATAATGATGATATTCATATATTATATATGGTAATGTTATTAATAAGGCTAAAAAAGGAAAGATTATTAAAGCTGTTTTTATTGGTACTAAATAGCTCATCTTATCTCTCCTTTATTATGGTTTTACTACAGTAGTATGTTACTAAGAAATATCCTCCATAGATTACTACTAGAAATACTGCTGTTAATATTATTGATGATAGTAATGATTCTGTTCCCATTGTTTTTAAGATATAGTTAGCAAATTCTATTCCAAATATTGAGTGAATTATAGCTAGTAATAATGGGAATAGGAAGAATACTGCTATCTGTTTAAATAAGGCTTTGTTAATCATTTTCTCATCCGTTCCTATTTTTCTTAACATATTAAATCTTTCTTTATTATCAGTACTTTCTGATAATTCTTTTAAGGCTAAAATGGCCGCACTTGATATTAAGAAAATTATTCCTAGGTATAGTCCTACAAATGTTACCATGGCTCCTAGTCCTATGGAAGATTCATAGATATCTATTTTAGTATTATATGATAATAAGGTATCTTTGTTAAAATGGTTATTTATTATAGTACTAACTATATCTTCAACATTTTCTTTTTCTTCTTTAGTGTCTACTTGATAGTTAGCTGCTAAAATATTTTTATATGGATGAATACCTTCTAAGGCATTATCTGGTAATATTATTACTCCTGTATTAGTAGCACTTCCACTTAGTTCGATAATGCCATCTTGACATTCTTGATATTTTGGATAGTAGTCTTTACCATTTATAGTTAGTTTGGTATTGTTTTTTAGGGATATATTTCTAATATCCGCCATCATCTTATAGTTAGATATAATTACATATTCATTATCTTTTAGAGTTAATTCTTTTTTGCTATATAGTTTTGCTAGACGATTGTAGTCACTTAATTTTACTAAGTCTTCTCTTACGTTATAAGCTAGTGTGGGATAATCTTTTCCTATTTGTTCTATTTGGTCTCCAAAAGAATCTTTTAGAGTTATTTCTTCTAATCTATATATATTTATGTCTACTACATCTTTTAGATACTTGTATACATCTAATCTTTGTAAGGTATCTTTGACAGTGGTGTTATAATCCTCTATTATCTCTTTTGAAAAGTTTTCTTGTTCTTCTTTAGATAATGGTTCTTGTAATTTTGAGAATTGAATATCAACGGGTGCTAAATCTTTTAGATTACCTGATAGGGAGTTCTTTATGGATAATGCTGAGGAAAAGATACATATGGTAAAGAATAACATTAGGCATATTATTGTCATTGAAAAGACAGTGGTATTTATTTTGCTACTTATTTGACGAACGGTAAAACTATTTAGTCCTTTGTAGTAGTATTTTTTTAGATGCATTAATATCTTTAGGATTAGACCTGATAGTGACCAAAAGATTAGAAATGTTGATATACAACCTAGGGCTATTGGTATTAATATCCCACTTATAGTATTCATAAGTGGTGAAGTACCAAAACCATCTGTTACTAGATAGTAAGCATATGATAGTGCTATGACCGCAATTATAAATACTATAGTGCAAATGATAGGATTTTTTAATTTTACTTTTTCTGATTTTTTATTACCATGTAATAGATCTATTAGTTTACATTTATTTACAATTATGGTGTTAAATATCATTACTATTAGATACATTATGCTAAAGTATAATAAGGCTTTTAAGGCTGCTGAAGATGAAAATGTAAACTGAAATTTTGTTAGGTCTGCTTCAAACATATTGGCTACTAAGATACTCATTAGTTGTGATAAAATTATTCCTAGGGCTAGGCCAACTCCTAAAGAGATAACTCCTATTATAAGAGTTTCAAAGAAAAGTATTAGAGATATTTTTCTTTTTGACATTCCTAGGGTTAAGTAAATTCCAAATTCTTTATTTCTTCTTTTTATGAGAAAACGACTGGCATAGATTATTAGAAATCCTAGAATGAATGAAACAAAGACACTTACTCCTCCTAGAATGGTTGTCATTAGTCTTATTATTTCACTTGTTGATGATGATACATTTAGCATTACTGTTTGACTATCTATAGCATTGAAAACATAGAAAATAGCTACTCCTAGTACTAAAGTAAAGAAATAGATAGCATAATCTTTGATACTTTTGGTTATGTTTTTTATAGACAATTTAAAGAGCATCATTTATGTCTCCTCCTAGTAAGGTTACGACATCTATTATTTTATCAAAGAATTCTTTTCTGGTATCATTTCCTTTACGAATTTCGTTATATATTTTACCATCTTTTATGAAGATTATTCTAGTAGCGTAACTTGCGGCATAAGCGTCATGAGTTACCATTAGAATAGTAGCTCCTAGGTTATTATTTAGGTATGTTAGTTTTTCTAGTAACATTTTTGATGACTTGGAATCTAGGGCTCCGGTTGGCTCGTCTGCTAGTATTAGTTTAGGATTTGTTATTATGGCACGAGCTGCTGCTACTCTTTGTTTTTGTCCTCCACTCATTTGGTAAGGATATTTTTTTAGGACTGATTCGATATCTAGTTCTTTTGCTACCTTCTTTATTCTTTTATCTATTTCTTTGGGACTTACATTTTGAATTGATAAGGCTAGTGCTATATTTTCATAGGCTGTTAAGGTATCTAATAAATTGAAGTCTTGAAAGATGAAACCTAAGTCTTCTCTTCTAAACTTATTTAGACTGTTTCCTTTTAGTTTTGTTATGTCAGTTCCTCCTACAAAAATATGTCCGGCGGTTACTTTATCAATTGTGGATATGCAGTTTAGTAATGTTGTTTTACCTGAACCTGAAGAACCCATGATAGCGACAAACTCTCCTTTTTCTACTTCAAATGATATGTTATCTATGGCTTTAGTTAAACTTGATTTACTTCCATAGTATTTTTCAATATTTTCTATTTTTAGTATATTTTCCATATTATTTTCCTTCCTTTCGTAATTAATAATACTAGATAATAGGAGATTTGTCGTAAGTTTAATATTACAGTATATTACTTTTTTGTAATGTTAGTCTTCTGGATGATAAAGTTTATTTTTACCAAAGGTTATTTTGACAATGGTATATTCTTTTTCTTCAGATTCTATCTCTATTTTATGACCTAGTTTGGTACATAATTTTTTGGCTATGTATAGACCCATGCCTGTTGATTTGGTTTTATCTCTGCCATTAGTACCGGTAAATGATTTTTTGAAGACATTGGGGATATCACTTTTTGGTATGCCAATACCGTTATCTTTGATAAATAAGGTTATTTGACTACTATCTTCTATAGCATTTATTTGGATATAGGAGTTTGGCACATCTTTTTTGTATTTAATACTGTTATTGATAATTTGATTTAAAATGAATTCTAACCATTTGGTATCGGTATAGACTTCAGTATTTTTTATATCGACGATTAGGTCAATTTTATTTTCTAAGAGGTCATCTTTATTTTTAAGGGCTACTGATGAGATTATTTTTTCTAGTTTTACTTTTTTGAAGATAAAGTCTTCACTGGTATAGTTACTTCTTACATAATAGAGGATTTGGTCGATGTAGTTATCTAGTCTTTTTATTTCTTCAATATATTCTTTTGGTACTTGGTTTTTATGATTATGGGTCATAAGTATTAGACTTGATATTGGTATTTTGACTTCATGTATCCACATCTCAATATAATCTTTGAAGTCTTTGGTGCTATTTATGTAACTACTGACATTTTCAATCATTGATTTGTTTATGTCGCACATGACGTTATATATTAATTCTTCTTCGTAAGTATTTGGTTTTGGTATGGTTTCTAGGACTAGGTATTTTTTATCTAGATTTTTGGTATTGGTTATGAGGGTGTTATAGAAGGTTCTTTTTTGAAAATATGATATTAAGATGGATATGATTATTGTTAATAGTAGTAATACTATGGTTACTATTATTAGTCCCTCTGGTACTTTGAAGGCTATGTCTAATAGGGTTATTAGAATTATTGATATGATAGTTATAATGATTATGCTTATTTTATCTTTTAGATAGTTTGTTAATTTCATAATAGTATATATCCTTGTCCTTTTCTTGTTTCTATGGCATTTGGATAACCAAAGTCCTCTAGTTTACTTCTTAGTCTACTTATATTTACGGTTAGAGCATTATCATTTATGTATTCTTCATTATTCCAAAGAATGGTCATTAGTTCATCTCGTGATACAATTCTGTTTTGGTTATTTAATAAGTGCTGAAAGATTAGCATTTCATTTTTGGTTAGTTCTAATTCTTTATTATTACCAGATAAGGTACCACGTGATGGTGAGACTTCTAAATCTTTATATTTCAGTACTTCAGTACTATTATCTAATCTTTTAAAGATATTTTGTATTCTTAGTAATAGAATGGTTGGGCTATAAGGCTTGGTTATGTAATCGTCTGCTCCATAAGAGATTGATAATATTTCATCGGTTTCATTTGCTCTTGAGGTTACCATTATTACAGGAATATTTGATTCTTTTCTTATTTCTTTAAGTAACTGCTCACCATTTTGATATGGTATATTTATATCTAATAGAATTAGGTCTATATTACTTTTTAATATTTCTTCTTTTGCATTTGAGAAGTCTTTTAGTATTAATGCTTCATATCCAGCATTTACTAGTAGTTCATATAATTCTTTAGATATTATAGTATCATCTTCAATTATCATTATCTTTTTCATATATTATATTTCCTTCTTTCTATAGTTATATTATATCATTATATTGATGGATTTTATATTACAAGTTTGTAAGGTACAAGAAAAAGACTTATACAAACATATTTTGCATAAGTCCCTTTTTAAGTTCTATTAATTTATTTAATTTATTTTCTTCTAGTAATATTTTTTTAGATATACAATTAACATTTTTGATTATTTTTTTAACTTTATTATCAGTTGGTATTCTAATGCTAAAATTTAAAAATTCTTTTTCAGATAATTCTTTTTGTCCAGTTCCATTTGCTAAAAATTCTCTTTGTTTCATATAAGATTTTTGTGATAAATATAAGTAGATATATTTAATATCGAATCCATCTTTTGCTTTAAAACTCATTATTGCATTTGAACAAATTCCGCCCGCATATTTTTTATTAACTATAGCAATACTTCCATTAAAATAATTTTGTTTTCCTATAATTAATTCGTTTTCATCTCTGACGTAAAAAGGCCTTTTATCAGACATTTCTTTTTGAGATTCATTAAATTCTAAACCTTTTAAATTTAATTTAATGGTAAGTTTTTGATATTTACTTGTATCTGCCACAGGTGTTTTATTCCCTTCAATTAAAATATCTCTTAACTTGTATTCAATATATGAAGCATCATCTTTAAAAATAAATTGATTTTCCATGTACAATTTAAATAACTTAAGGTCTTCAATTTTCTTAGTTTGAAGTTCTATTTTTTTATCTAATAATTCTAATGTTCTAGAAATTTTTTCTTGTTCTTTTATAGATGGAAGACCTACAGATATTTTTCCCAAATCAGTTGCATTTATTGCTGGATAACTAGTACCAGTACACATATCTAACACTTTGTTAACGAAAGATTTTTGATGCAAAATACTATATACAAAATAAGGATTCTCTTTTGTTCTTAATAAAGCATATCCAGTAGATGCAATATAAGGATAATCAGAATCTAAACTATTAATAAATAAATTATTCATTTGGTATGGCCTTACAGTTTGATAAAGTATATCATTTTTTATAATGGTTCTTTTAGCTCTACTTGGAGCTTCTGATCTATTTATTATTTTTCTACTAGTTAACAATCCGTTATTGACACTTTCTAAATCAATATATATAAATTTCTCTGGTAATGAATCATTTTGGGGATTAATATTCACAAATGAACTTAATTGTATTTTTTTCCATGTATCATTAAATTCTTTAAATCTTAATTTAGGAACATTCATTTAATCACCACTTTTCAAGTCCTTAAGTTTAATACTTAAAAAGCACGCGATTATATTTTTTTTGTATAATTATTATAGAAGGAGGAAAAATTAATGATTATAAAATCAAAAAAAATATTTTACAAAGATTGGGTTTATATGTGGCTTGTTGAAAAAAGAGATTATGTCAAAGAATCAACGTACGCTAATTATTCTAATATTGTTTTTAATCACATAATACCAAAATTGGGTGATTATAAACTAAATGAATTAAATCATAAAATTATACAAGATTTTTTATTAGAATTATCTAAAAATGGACGTAAGGATAATAATGGCGGATTATCAGAAAAAACAATTAAGGATATTACAATTGTTGTTAAAGGAAGTATAAAAAAAGGAATAAATGAAGGAAAAATAAAGCATATTGAATTGTCATTTAATTATCCTAGAGATGATAAAGAAAAGAGTATCTATATACTCACAAAACAAGAACAAAATAAAATAACTAATTATGTTTTAAATAATTGTACGCCTCAAAATATAGGGCTTTTAATTTCATTATATTCAGGAATAAGAATTGGTGAGTTATGTGCCCTACAATGGAAAGATATAGACTTTAAAAATAACAAGTTATATATATCAAAGACAGTGCAAAGAATTTATATCAAAGATAAAAATGAATGTATTTCTAAAATAATTATAACATCACCCAAAACTAAAAATGCTAATAGAGAGATACCTATTAATAAAGACTTTTTAGAAATATTAAAAAAAATAAAGTCGGATAAAAATAATTATATTTTGTCAAACTCGGATAAATATATAGAACCCAGAACATATAGAAAATATTTTAATAAAATATTAAAAGAGTTAAAAATAAAGCAATTTAATTTTCATTCATTAAGACACACATTTGCAACAAATTGTATATCACTAGGGTGTGACTATAAAACCGTTAGTGAATTATTAGGACATTCAAATGTTAATATAACTTTGAACTTATATGTTCATCCACGATATTCCCAAAAGAAAAAATGTATAGATTTAATAAGTAAAATATTCCAAGAAAAAGTAAATATGTAACTTTTTCTTTTTTTTGATAAAATTTTGAAAAAATGTGATATACTTATATTAAGTGTTTAGTAACTTTTAGTATTAAACTTAAGGACTTGAAACGTGGTGATAAAATGAATGCTCCTAAATTAAGATTTAAAGAATTTAATGATGAATGGATTAGCTATAAATTTTATGATTTAGTTTCCATTATAAATGGTCAAGTTGATCCAAACAAAAAAGAATATTGTAATTTACCACATATTGGTCCTGGTAATATTGAAAAAGAAACAGGAAGGTTATTAGAATATAATTTAGCAAAAGATGATAAATTAATAAGTTCAAAATATCTATTCAATGAAAAATCTGTAATTTATGGCAAAATAAATCCTCATTTTGCAAAGGTTTGTTATCCAAAATTTGTAGGGTTATGTAGTGCAGATGCATATCCAATTAATCCAATAGAAGAAAAATTAACATCAACCTTTCTTTTATATTTATTATTAAATCCCAAATTTACTAAATTTGCTACTTCGGTCTCAATGAGAACTGGAATGCCTAAAATAAACAGAGATGAATTAGGCATATATAAATTTATAATTCCTAAAATAAATGAACAAATAAAAATTGGAAAAACATTAGAATTATTAGATAAAAAAATAGAACTTCAAACTAAAAAAATTGAAGACCTTAAGTTATTTAAAAAAGGACTTTTAATAAAAGAATTCAATAATAAAAAGTGTAATAATAAGTTAAATGAATGTTTTGATTTTGGAAAAGCAGGTGGTACTCCAAAATCTACTAATAAAGATTACTATAATGGACATATACCGTTTTTAAGCATTGGTGACATGACAGCACAAGGAAAGTACATTTATTATACCGATAAATCAATAACGGATGCAGGTTTGAACAACTCAGCAGCTTGGTTAGTTCCTAAAAATAGCATCATAATTTCAATGTATGCATCATATGGCTTAGTATCAATTAACAAAATTAATTTAGCGACCAGTCAAGCTATGTTTAATATGATTATAAATAAAAACTATGTAATAGAGTACATTTATTATTATTTGTATTATTTATACATATCTAATTTTTATAATTCAATAGTTTCTACAGGAACACAATCAAATTTAAACGCTGAGCAAATAAAAGCATTAGATATATATTTGCCTTGTTATAATGAACAAAAACGAATATATATGCAATTTAATGTAATTGATTTTAAAATTGATTTAGAACGGAAAAAAATTAATGAATTATTGTACCTAAAAAAAGGTCTTATGCAAAATATGTTTGTATAAGACCTTTTTATTTTATCTTTTTTTCCAAAATTTCAATTTCATTCGGAAGTATATAAATATATTGTATTATATATTCAACTAACTTTATTGTCGAAGATAATTCAGTAGTAGAAATCTCAATGTCTGATTCATGGGCACCCATATTTCCTAATTTTCTTGTTATATTAGATGCAGATTTTAGAGTCGGTGGTAAAATACCTAATTCAAACAATTTTTTTAGTTTGTCATTCAAGTTGCGACCAATTGCATTTTTATCTTTACAAATTAATTCAAGTGTTTTTCTGAGTTTTACCAAACATGATTCTGAATCTACAGGTTTTAATTCTAAAGACTTTCTAAATGTCTTTAAAATATCATTTGGAACAATTCCATTTGCACCATTACTTAATTCAGATACGACAGGATATAAAATAGTTTCATAAACATTATCGCCACAATATATATCCTCATATTTTTTACTTTCGGTCACTTTTCCATACGAACTATCCCAATAGGCATTGATAATATTATAATTTTTGCAGCTTGGGCATTTTAAAACTACTTGCTCATCATAATAATAAGAATCTCCAAACAAATCGCCATTTTCTATCTTATTTCTAGCATGTATTTCCATTAACGTTTCATTATTGCAATTTGAACATTTAAATAACTTAAATTCCATTGTTACCTTAAATTTCCTCCAAGCCAAGTTCTTTTAAATATACATTAAGTTCTTTATCCACTTCTGCTATTTCTTTATCTATTCGCTTTAAATCCTGTTGTACTACCTTAATATCTATTTCTTCTTCCTCTTCAAATGTATCTACATACCTAGGAATATTTAAATTATATTCATTTTCGGCTATTTCACTCAATGGAGCAACATGACAATATTTTGGCTTTTCTACTCTGCTTTTGTATGTTTCAATAATTTTATTTACATCGTCATCTCTTAATCTATTTTGATTTTTTCCGGGTTCAAAATCTTTAGAAGCATCAATAAATAGAATGTTATCTTCATTTTCTCTACACTTTTTAAATACTAATATACAAGTAGGAATACTAGTTCCAAAAAATATATTTGCAGGTAATCCTATAACAGCATCTAAATAATTTTTTTCTTTTATTAAATATTCTCTTATTGTTCCTTCTGATGCTCCCCTAAATAAAACGCCATGTGGAAGAACAACTGCCATTGTTCCGTTGTCAGATAATTGATAAATCATATGTTGAATAAATGCAAAATCTGCCTTAGACTTTGGTGCTAATTTTCCATAGGCACTAAATCTTTCATCTTCCATAAACTTAGGATCTGCACTCCATTGTGCTGAATATGGAGGATTAGCCACAATTGCATCAAATTTCATATCTTTGTGTTTTGGATTTTCCAATGTATCTGCATTTTTTATATCAAAATGTTTAAATGATATTCCATGTAATAGCATATTCATTCTCGCTAAGTTGTAAGTTGTAGAATTAAACTCTTGTCCATAGTATGAACTAACTTTTGCTTCTTTACCTACTCTTAATAGTAAAGAACCAGAACCACATGTCGGATCATAAACACTTTGTATTTTACTTTTATTTATAGTAACTAATTTTGCTAATATTCTTGATACTTGTTGCGGTGTATAAAACTCTCCTGCTTTTTTACCTGCTGAGGCTGCAAAGTTTGATATTAAATATTCATAAGCATCACCCAAGACATCAATTTCAGCATCTTCATGGTGAAAGTCAATATCATTTATTTTTAACATTATTGTTGAAATCAGCTTAGTTCTTTCTGCCTCACCTCTACCTAATTTAGAGTTATTCAAATCCATATCTTCAAATAAGTTTTCAAAATCATCTTCAGATTCATTACCTAATGTCGAGTCTGATATAGAATTAATTGCTTTTGATAACATTGAAATATCAAATTTACCTGTTTGAATTTTATATATTAATTCACTCCATAAGTTATCCGCTTCAATGAAATATCCCATATTAGAATCTTCTATTAAATATCTTTTTAATTCATCTCTATATTCATCTTTTTTCCATGCATCTACATAACTTATCCCATCATCTTTTAATAATGTTCTTTCAACATAATTAACAAGATTTTCAGACAAATATCTGTAGAATATTAGTCCTAAAATATAATTTTTAAAATCATTGGCATCCATATTACCTCTTAAGGTATTAGCAATGCTCCATAATTGTTTTTGTAACTCTGCTTGTTGAGTTTGTTGTTTTTCTTCTCTTGACATTATATCCTCCTATAAATACTTTCTTGAAAGATTCTTTATAAATACTTTTACATTATCAATTAATGATATCTTCTTTAAGAATGGAGCATGAATTGACTTCCCTATCATTTCATTTGGGAATATTCCACTATATTCAAATTCATCAATTACTGCTTGTAATACTTCTAAATCAATATCATTTTCCTTGGCAAATTTTTCTATTTCTTTCTGTCTTTCTTTATTCATGTGACTGTTAAATGCATCATCTATTGAATCTTCTGGTTTTAAAGTTGGCAATACATTTGATAAGAATCTTTTAATTAAATCTAATTTTAGGAATAACTCATCATCTGTTACATTGACTAATTTTGATTCTATATCATCTATATCTTTTTGTTTTTGTTCTTCGTTTGTTAAATCAACATTTCTAATTAGGTTTAATATGTAAGAAACATTTATTTTATCTGTTTGAATTAATTCTAGTGAAAAACTAATATCACTTAAAATCGAACTTTTTTCTTTGGATGTTGCTAGCTTCCTATATATTTCATAATACTTACTTTTATAATCTTCAAACATTTGCGATGCCATAGGCATTTTTTCATCATTCATGTCAAATTCATTAAATGTTTTTAAACTTACTAATATTTTTGCCACTTCTCTAAATGCTAGTATAAACTTTTTTAAATTTTCTTCATTTCCCTCTTGTTCCAACTCTTGAATACTATCAATATTTGGAGCGATGGTTTGAAGATAATTAACTGCTTTTATATACTTTTCTAAATAATCAGAATACGGTGCCATAATAACGGTATCTGTTCTATCTGTTTGAGAAAATAATTTTACTGCTTCATCTACTCTAAATTTAGATGGTAAATCATAACATACAATATTACCAAATGGTTTAGTATCTGATTCAACTCTATTTGTTCTTGAAAATGCTTGAATTAAACTATGAAACTTTAATGGTTTATCAATGTACAAAGTGTTTAATCTTTTCGCATCAAATCCTGTTAACAACATATCTACTACAATTACTATATCAATATCTGTGTTTTTAATTTTCTTACAAACATCTCTAAAATAGGCATCAAAACTATTTGTAGTAAAATTAGTATTATACATTTTATTATAATCTTTTATTATTCGTTCAAGCGCATCTCTCGAATGTTCTTCTTTATTATCTAAATTTTCATTTGCGCCAAAAGTGAATATTGCTCCAATTTTCAAATTATGATCAAGCTTTTTAAATGTATCATAATATTTTGTAAGCATTGGAATAGATGAAACTGCAAATAAAGAATTATACTTTCTATCTCTTGTTTTAATATTATGATGTTCTATAATATGCTGTGCTACCATTATAATCCTTGTATCATCTATGAACACTTCATCAGTATCTATAGCTTGTACTCGTTCATCATTACTGTCATCAATGCTGCTTTCTATTGTTTTAACATAGTCAACAGAAAATCCCAAAACATTTCCATCGTTAATTGCATCTTTAATTAGATATGTATGTAAACATTTTTCGAAAATGTCTGCTGTACTTCTACCATCTTGACTCTTGTTTTCTTCAAATCTTGGTGTTCCTGTAAATCCAAAATACTGTGCATTTGTAAATGTTTTAGCAATTTGTTTATGCATATCTCCAAATTGACTTCTATGACACTCGTCTATTATAAACACTGTCTTTTTATCTTTATATTTTTCCATTACAGTGGCATATCTTGGATTAGAACAAGCATTGGCCATTTTTTGAATGGTTGTAATTATTAAAGGCTTTGTACTATCTTTAATTTGTTGAACTAATTTAAATGTCTCATTTGTCATATCAACGCAACCAGGATCAAATTTATTAAATTCATCCAATGTCTGTTTGTCTAAATCTTTTCTATCTACTAGAAAAAACACTTGATTAATAGATGGCTCTAGGGATAAAATTTGACTAGTTTTGAAAGACGTTATCGTCTTTCCTGAACCTGTCGTATGCCATACATAGCCATTATTACTTGTATTTATTGCTCTATCAACAATATTTTCAACTGCATATACTTGATAAGGTCTCATTACCATGAGCATTTTTTCTGTTTCGTTTATTATCATATATCTTGCTATCATTTTAGCAACATGGCATCTATCTAAAAAGAAAGTACAAAACTGTTCCAAATTAGTAATTCTGTCATTATTTACATCGGTCCAATAAAAAGTAAACCCATAATTTAATTCTTGATCTCCATTTGCAAAATATTTTGTATCAACACCATTACTAATTACAAATAATTGAATAAATCTGTATAATCCATTGTAGGAGTGGTTTTTGTATCTCTTAATTTGATCAAAGGCTTCCTTCATATCAATGCCTCTTCGCTTTAATTCAATTTGAATTAATGGAAGGCCATTAATGAGAATTGTTACATCATATCTGTTAACATATTTTCCCTCAACTGTAGTTTGATGAGTAACTTGAAATATATTTTTACACCATTCTTTGGTATTAAATAATTCAATATATGCAACTGTGCCATCATCACGAATTATATCATGCTTTTGTCTTAATTCTTTTGCAGATTGAAAAATACTTTTACCGGATATTTTTATCATTAATTTCTCGAATTCTTTATTCGATAAATCTCTTCCATTTAATTCCACTTTATTATGCAAATTAACTTGTCTTCTAAAATTTTTTTCTAACTCCTTAACATCATTTATTTCAATATAGCTATACCCTTGCTTTCTAAGCTGCTCTATCATTCTATTTTCTAATTTTGCTTCACTTTCATAATTAGACATTGATTACACCTACCTATTCAAAAAATTGTATTACACTTTTAATTATGCTACAAATTTTATTTTATAGTCTAATAATTTATTTTATTAAATCTTTATTTAACATTTTTATTATTGATGGTTCGTTTATCATTTTTTCTTCATCATTAACAATAAATGAATCTATATGATCACAATTTCCTGTCTTCGAATCATATATATTTGTAACTGAAATTACTAAATATATTTTTTGACTATACCAATTTTTCAGTAAATCTTGATAATACACAATTATTTCTATTCTATGTGTACCCTTTGCTACATTCAAAATAATAACCTCTTTTTCTTTTGTCTCATTTTTTTCTATCATGCCTTGATTTTGCAATTCTGAATATTCTTCTTTTTCAAAGAGATCGGATTTCAATTCAAATATTACCTTTCTTGCAGTGTTTAAACCAATATTCTTAATTTTAATAGTAAAATCTATAGAATCATTATCATTGTTATTATCATTTATAGTTATCAATTTTATTTTGTCGCTGCATAAATTTTTATCTATTATTTCATTTGTAAAATCATATTGTAGATATGGTAAATTCTGCATTCTCTGAGTTTCATTATTTAATCTTATATTATCGTTGGATGTTTCTCTCATTTGTTTAAATGTTATAAATATCAAAAAAATTGCACTAAGTAAGGTTGAAATTATTGATGTTGAATAAGTTGTTATTATGTTTACCCAATCTCTCGAAACTATATTTTCAGTATACCCGAGTTTTGTTGGTATATTGTATCTATCCAAATAATAAATTAGCAGTGGGAACATACATGCAACCGACATTATAATATATAGTGCTTTTTCAAGATCACTTTCAGAGTCATTATATCCCTTGACAAAAATTGTTATTGAGAAAATAACTATTGCAAGACTAAATATAAATTGTAAAATTTCATAAATCATTCTATCCCCCCTATCAATTAAACTTTAGCTAATACTTTTTATATACAAAAGAAGTTTATTTTTTATTTACTCTTAAAGACTGTTTTATTAATGGCATAGCGTTATCTATATCATCTTCATCAGATATTTCTACTCTATAATCACCATTCCCCCAATGGCCAATATTTGTTATATCTCTTGTTATGCCTAATGGATCATTCAATGTTCCTTTTTTCATATTAATGTCTAACCTCAATTTATTCTGAGTAAACTCTACATCGACTATGTTCTTTCTTCCTTTGAAAGCAATATACACTTTCTTTACATCTATATCAATATCATCTAATTCTAATATTCTGTTTTTTAATATATTATAAAGCTTTCTAGTTTTTTCAGATACTTTATTCAAATGGTCATCTTCCGTATATACTTTAATTTCTTTATTAACCTCTTTTTGCTCTGATTTTATTTGTACATCCTCTACTTTTACGTTGCTTGTCTTCTTTATAAATTCTATAGTCACTATATTTTCTTCATACCTTGTAACTTTAATTAAATCTACCGGAATGTTTTTAAAATCAGTAGCATTGAGTTGATAGCTTGTATAAATTGGTGATACAAATATGATTCTTGATTGACTCCAATCTACGTCTGCCAATTTTAAATTAGAGTTATTTTTTTCATTATATTTAAGTACAAAATCCGCTTTTCTCTCTAATAGCAACTTTAAATACGTATACCCTTGATCTACCAAACTATGATTTTTAACATTCTTATATTCTATAATTCTAAATGATTTACTCTCCTCATCATATGCTAAAGTATCTAGTCTAAAACTGCCTACAGCAAACTCTGTTTCTACAAATTTATATCCAAGAATCTTTTGCAAATTTTCTTCGAAGTAATTTTGTAATTCTTTTTCATTTTTAAAATCTTTTTGTTTTAATTCTTTATTATCTTTTATTATCATTTAAATCACCTATACTTCATCTCTCATTTAATTATAACATATAAACAGTGTTTTTAGATATTTAACTTTCATTAAATGAATAAATTTATATTTTATGTCAATTTAAAACCCAATTTCTAAAAAAATTGGGTTATTTTTATTCCATATTTAATATTTTTTATTTTATACCTGCTATGATTTTATCAGCACATATATTGTTTTTTAAATAATTATCCTTATACTTGCCATTAGAAAACAAGCCTATTAAGTTACTATATTCTTTCAATTTCGGAATATAATAACTTTCAATTAACTCATTTAAGGCAAGATATTTATCTATTATTTTTAATTTAGTCCATAATGTTTGATCATTATATTTCATTTTACAATATAATATATCTGCATGCGTTAAAAATCTATTAACTTGTTCTTTTATCTTTTCTTTATCATCTTTATTTGCTTTTATTGTTTTTATACATTCATCTAAAATCACTTTTATTTGATTAATAATCTTAGATAATAATTCTTTATTTCCAATATTTTCGAAGTCTAATTCTTCTATTTCTATGTCATTTAAATTAATATTTCTAATTTCTTCTTTGGTAAATAAATCAGCTAAATAAATTGTCTGATTTAAATTTCTATCGAGTAAATACTTTATTTTTTGTTTATGATCTTTAAGATTGAAGCCGTGCCTTTCTAAATCAGATTTTATTACATATCCTTCTTCATTACAATAAGAGTTACTAATAATTTCAAATAATTCATCATCTTTTTGTTCAAAAACATCGCCGTATTCTTTTAATAAGTTGAAATTACTAAAAGAATTGTTTTCTTCACTATATCCAAATATAAGCTTTTGTTCATCAATATCACATTTTTTAATCAAATCCCTTAGTTCATGTCTTATCGGAGTGGAATTTTTATATTCAATACCTATATTCGTCAAAATATTATTATATTTTTCTCTATCAAAATCTGAACTTGTTTTCATTTCTTCAATTACCTTTAATATTAATTTATTTATAAGTTCATTTGAGGAGATGAGTTTAGTATTATTTAAAAATCCTTCAAATTTCTCAAATGATACATCTTTGCCTTTTAAGTTAATAATTAATGGTTCTACAATAATCTTATATTTTAATGGTTCAGATAATATTTCATTAATATTATTTGATAATTCGTTAAAATATATTTCAGTATTTATTGTTTCATATCTATTATTTAAATATTTTAAAATTATTTCCTCTTCTAATTCTTCATTATCTTTTAATAATTTTATAATATCTTTTACATAACAAATACCTCCATTTTTTGGACTAAATTCAAAATACCAGCTAAATTCTTTGTGATACTTTTTAAAATCACTTGCCAAAAATTTTCTGATTATCTCAATAAAGCAAGAATTATTTATATTTTTGGATTTATTAAATTTTTGAACTAATTCAAGCAAATCATTTTCAATATATTTATAATCACTATTCAAATTTTTATTTATTAACTCTAAAGATTTATTTATAAATTTGTCATCTAATAAGTTTGCTTTTTGTTCATTCAAATATTCTATATAATCAATTAAACATTCTGTTATATATTTTACATTTAAATAACTTACTTCTTGTTCATTAATTTGTTCTTTTACAGAAAGATTTCTATCATCTTCTAGCAATTCATAATTATCAACAATCTGTTCAAAATACATATCAAATGAATTGTTGTTTAATTGTTTTTTGAACTCAACAATTAAAAAGCATATCCGCCTCATCGAGTCACCATACAAAAACTTATTATTTAACAATGGCTTAATTATATTTTCTGTAAATTCGTAAGTTAAATAATTGTAATTTTTCTTTAAATCAATTTTTATATTATCATCAAATTTATTTTTATGGATTGGGTCTTCACAAATTGCCTTTATTTTATATTCGGCATAAGATATCTTATTTTCATACATTGGAAAATTATATAAATCAACATTATCTGTTTTTGATAAAAAGTCTAATAGCCTAGCACTAAAAACTATTCCTTTTATATTTTTTGTATAATCTGTATAATCAATTGATTGATACTTCACTATTTCGTTTTTAGTAACTTCTAAAATCGTGTTATAATCTCTAATTAAACTATGATAATAATTAGGAAACTCATTTTTTAATATAATTAATTTTGCAAACATATATCCTTTGTCATAAATTTCATCCGAAGAATAATTATAAATTTCATTTACGAATTCATTAGCAAATTTTTTCATTTTTCTTGGGGTATCAATGTAAAATTTAGATGCTAAATACAAACCATCATTAGCTATATTTTTATACTCTTCTTTAACATTACTTATAATTTCTTCTTTTAAAGGTTCAAATTTAACTTTAGTATAATTTTTTATTTCTATAGAATAATCAATTATTTTAGAAAAATAGTCATAAGTTTGATCATCTAATGAATTAAGAATAACATTAGGATCGACAGGAATAATAAATTTAACATTGTAATTTTCATCTAAAATAAACGTTTTTAAAGTATCAAAGGTTGACTTTATTTCCTGGTAATTACATCTATCAATGTCATCAATAAAAATTAAAATTTTCTTGTCTTTTACAATATCCTCAAAATCTCTTGCAAACTGCTCTGGTGAAAACTTTTTGCTTACAGATTTGTGAGTTATTTCAGAAACCAAAAATAATGGTAGAATAAAACTAATTATAGTTAATGTTAATGGAGTCAGCAAATCTGCACAGTCATACCATGTAGGGTGAACTTTATTTACCTGAAGTATTATTATAACAGAAAAAATATAGGCAATTAATATAAATAATAATACTTTCCAACTTTTCTCTAAAAATGTCAAAAATTTTTTCCATAACATTACATATAATTGTCTATCCTCGGAACTATCACTATAATAACTTTCTTCACGCTCTTTAGCAATATTTTTACCTTCAATTTTGTTAGAACATACGATTAAAAAATCTCTCATAAAATCATATTCATTATATTTCCAGGCATTGTACTCAACAATTTGATTTTCTTTATATTCACCTTCTTCTATCAGTTCAGAAATGGCATTTTTTATTATCGATGTTTTTCCTATGCCCCACTTTCCATAAACGCCTATGGATTTTATATCATCCGTCTTTACTGCATCTTTTATTTTTTCTACATATTCCTTTCCATCAAAATAATCATCATTATTAAATTTATTTTTAACTTTATCATTAATATAATACATAATTACACCTCCAACAAAAAAAGTATTATTCATAGAATAATACAATCTACTTAGATTATATCACATTTTTAATAATTAACTATCCTTTTTCTATAATTTTTTTAATTTAATATGTATTTAAAATTTTATTTATGTTTTCTTTTATATAAGTATACTCCTCCTGATATTACTCCTATACCTAAGATTGTGTTTATTAAACTATTATTATCCTTTTCATCTTCACTATCATTATCTTCAATATTTTTACTAGTGGATATTATGCAACTTCCATCATCAACCTCTGCCTTTGGATCATAGTTGTCTGCTGATGGATTTTTACATCCTAGTACATAATATTCACAGGTTCCATCATCTTTGTTTGCTGATGAATTATAGTTCTTTGCTGTTTCATCTGTACATCCATACGTATAATAGATACAACTTCCATCATCTCTATTGGCACTAGAATTATAATTACTTGCATTTTTATCTGTACAACCATAAGTATAAGTAACCGTTGGCGTACATGTACAACTAGGACTTAAAGTACCATCATTACAAACCTGTCTTCCAGAACTACTACAACCACTAACACCACCATGATGTGAACAACATCCCTTTGTTGCACTAACTTTCAATGGTGCTAATAATATAATACATACTAAAATCAATTTTGTTTTTTTCTTCATTCTATATCACCCTACCACAAAAAAACACCAGCACAAAAAATCTATTAAATAGACCTGTACTAGCGTCTTTCTTTAACTAAGTTAAGTATATCAAATTATTTTTATTTATTCAAGATATTTTGACAATTTTTTTATTCATCATCATCCTCAGAATAATAGTCATCATCTTCTAACTCTTCCTCTTCAAAGTTAAATGAATCATACTTTTTTTCTTTTACTAATTCTTTTTGCCAATCTTCTAAATCATTATTATTTTTTTTATTATCATCTTCTGTATCTGCAAATGCTTTTATTAAGTTCCATATCAAACACATAATATCACCACCAAGCAAATTTAGTTACCACTACCAATAATTTTTATTATTATTTTTGTATTATGTCTTTTAACTTTTTGTTTAAATATAAGTATACTTCCAAATCTTCTGTATAAATATTTAGTGTTTTTTTACCCCTAGTAAATAATATATTAAGTTCATTAAGAAATTTAGTTATATTTTCTTGAGTAGGAGTAGTCAAAATTTTATTTGCTAATATGTCTTTTTTTGCTTTATTAATTACACACACATTTCTAAGAAAAACAAAATTATTTTCCACATCGAACGATATTGCATGTAATGTATGGCCTATATAATTTTCATACCCCGTTGATATTGAAAATTCATAAAAATTTCTCTCTGCCATAGTAAATATTTCATCACCAATTAATAACGTAGAACAATGTTTATAATCATATGTAGTATACATCTTTTTTGAGCCCTTACAACTATGATATGCACTCAAAAAATCAGATGCATCATAAAATAAATTTATCTTATAATCTTCTAAAATCACTTTTTCTTGTAAAGATAAATTTCTACTAGTTAAAAAATTTAGTGCTCGTTCAACAGAATCATTATATCTTTTACTTCTTTTTAATTCCTTTTCACAAGTATAAATACCATTTTCCTTCAAATAAGAAATCAATTTATGTCCTTCTAAATCTAAATCTGTTGACATGAATGCTTGACCAGTATCTCCAAATAATACTGTCGCTTTACTACTTGTGATTATTTCGAGTATTTTTTCTTTAGATAATCTTTGAACTTCATCTATTATTACTATTTTTTCCGATAAATCATTTTTAAGAAATGTATCTGTGCCAAAAAAACAACGTCCTTCAATAAAATATTTTGTTAAACCAAGAGAATTATAGAATTTTTGATTCATTATCAAAAACATAGTATTTTCGTTTTCGAAAAACAATTTAAATGCAACTACTGTTTTCCCGGTTCCTGGACTCGATAAACAAACAATCGCCTTTTTCCCATCATTTATCTTTTCAATAATAAACTCCGTAGTACGTTTAGTTTCCTCATAATATTTAAATTCACCCGATTCCATTTGTTTATATAAATTATGTATCCCTGCTAAATCATTAGCTTGTGTTAAAATTGTTTCAACATAATCATTACCATAAAAATTATTTGTTAATTCCTTTAGTTCACCTATAGAATTAAGAATAATACTATCATTTGAGTCATAATATACAGCTTTATAAAAACCATTATCATTCATAGCAATAACTATATATTTTTCTCTTAAAAACAATTGTCTCATATGATCATTAACTCTCTTTGAAATCTGTTCGTCCAACTTTTCACGTGATTCGTTACCTGTTTTAAACTCAATATCTACAATTATATTTTTATCATCTTTATCTTTCAAAACTGTTGCAATATCCATTTCTGTTACATCTGTATAATAATTAACTATAAATAATTGTTTATCGCTCAAATTATCAAATATCCCGTTTTCATCTAAAACTTCCATACACATTATTAGATTATCAAATTCTTGCTTTACAAAATTTGACCAAGTAAATTTTTTAAATTCATCCAAACCTTTTAGCATAGTATTTTTCAAATGTGAAACACCAATTTCACTTATCTTTTTATACATTTTTTTCGTTATTTTATACCTTTCAAATTCATAGCACCACTCCATTTAAGTAATAGTATATACCAAAATTTATTTTTTGTCTTTCTTATATTGCAAATTTTTAGTAATTGTTATTTATTTTTGTTTTTTTTACAAGATTTTCTCCCTAAATTTCTATTTTTATATATAAAATTAATATCTGGTATTAAATCATACTTAAATGCAACAATTATATTTTCATTTAATGATCTTTTGATACTAACACTGAAAATATGTTATTTTTCATTTTAATTGTCAACACTATTTAATTAATAATTACTTCTTTATACCAAAATAATATTAGTATATATCTACTGCTTATATATAATAAGTATCTTGGATACATTTAATTAAGATAAGTTTACTTAGCTTAATTAAACACTAATAAGACTTACATAGTAAGGCTTATAGTGAATATAATAAAGATAATATATAGGTATATTAAAACTAAGACTTGATATCTTAGTTTATTATTTAGTCAATGTTAATGTTTTTATTTTAAATTCTTTAGTATCATAACCCCATGGATTAGATACAAATCTAGTATTATTTATTATTATATCTTCTTCTTTATGATCATGTCCATATATCCATACCGGTGATTTATATTCTTTTACTTCTGTATAGTAACAAGAGTTATTACCCCTACTATTACTTTTATTTCTAAATGGTGGTACATGAGTTATTATTAAATCTATATTATTTGGTAAGTTATTATACCAAGATATGCTATCGTTATGTAGTTTTTTTATTTTTTCTTTCTTAGGTAATTCTGATAAGATAAATCTTGAATCATTCTGCATAGGATAGTTATATAGTTTATCTACTAATGTTACTGGTTTATACCAAAGGGTATCTCCCGCTAATAAGAAGGTATTATAGGTATATAGTCCTTTAGTATTATTTGTTTTATCTAGTATGATTATATCTTTATTATCTTTAAATATTTCATTTAATCTATATACTTTATTCATACTATTATAGTTATATTCTTTTGCCATAGGATCAGTATAGATATATTTTATTACTGGTATATAGTATTCATGATTACCTAGGACAAATATTACTTTTTTATAATATTTTGAACATGAATATAGTAGTTCACTTACTCTATTTATATCTTCGTCGATATCTCCCGCTACTACAAGGATATCTCCTTTTACTTGCATACTTATTTTATCTTGGACTAATTTATCTATTTTAGTTATGCTTTCTTTTTTACTTATATAGTGAGTTAAGTGTAAATCGGATATGTAGTCAATGTTTAATTCCATGGTATTTTTCCTTTCTAGATGCTTATATTATATAGAAAGATGCAAATTATGTCAAATAAAAAACTATTGACACTTTTATATGTCAACAGTTTATGTGGATAAGTTATTTATTATTACATTTTCTTATAAACTCTTCTTCATGTTCTTTTAAATAGTTATAACTTTCTTCAATAGCGGTCTCTATACTATTATTTTTATATATACTTGTTATTTTGTCTAATAAATTTATATTATCTATTTCTACATTATAAAAGATATCATAGCATTTAAACTTATGTTTATATATTTTTTGTATGTTAGTACTATTTAGTATTGGGTCTATAACTATTTCACTTAAATACCATAACAAGCTTGGGCTATCAAAATCTTCATACTTCCAATTTGGATATATTTCTTTACATTTTTCAAAGAAAAGGAAATGACATAATTCATGCATACAGGTATCTATTAAATCTTCTTTATTTTTCTTATGAATATCAAAGGATTTTTCTTTAATGTATCTAGGACATACTGGTATTAGTCCTATTCCTACTGATATTTCTTTATATTCTTTTGGCCACTTTATATTAAAGTAATTACTTAGTTCTAACATATATTTATCATTGTATTCATTCCAGATAGTGGTATATTCTTCTTGTAGTTTATTATTTTTTTTAATAAAGTTATTATATCTATCTTTTATTAGGTCTTTAATGCTATCTTCTTCTTTTATATTTTTTAATTCTGGATATAGGTATAGTGTTCCTTCTTTTATATTTAATATATTATCTTTGTCATTTAGTGTCCATGTTATGATTTCTTTTGTCTCTTCTAGAGATAGATATCTGAATTTTAGTTTGGGTATGTTATTCATGGTTCCTCCTTCTTTATAAAGATTATAACATACTTTTATTTTTTATGCACTACAAGCCTATGGTCTTGTTAGTGTTATTTGGAGCCTTTGTGTCTCCAAATAAATGCATTTATTTGTTTATATATTATTTTACTAAATATAGATTTCTGTACATTTTATTGATTTTATGCTATAATACTTAGTCTGTAAGGGGGATATTATGATTAATAATTATAATGAATTAATTGGTACTACTTATTATCTTTCTAATACTCCATATGCTATTATTGAAAATATTATGGCTATGAATAATGGATATTATAGATTATTTTTAAAAAGGGGAAGCTGTATTTCTAAATATATTGATTTAACTTCTAATGATATGATTCTTTTATATAATGAATATTTAACTAGACAAAAAAGACGAATTATATTAAAAGAAAGAGGCGTTAGGAAAATTGTTCACTTTACTAAGGTTGATAATTTAGAAAGTATATTTGAATATGGTATTCGTTCTGTAGAACAACTTGATCTTTTATCTATTGATTATTTGAATTCTGATTTATATAGACTTGATGGTAAACTTAATGGAATATCTACTAGTATAAGTTTTCCTAATTATAAGATGTTCTATAAGAAGAGAATGGAAAGTCCTAATACTAAATGGGCTGTTATTACTATTAAGCCTAAAATTATTATTGATAAACTTGATTCTGAGTTTTATGCATCTAATGCCGCCAATGGGATGTATTCTTTGATTGATGCACCTACTAGTAATGATGATTTGCTTGGTATGTTTTGTGAGAAAAACAGGGACCCACTTATTCCTAACTCTTATACTACTGATCCACAGGCTGAAGTTCTGATTAATAACTCAATTGCTAATAATTATTTTCTTTCAGTGGAAACTAAGGGGAATATTTCTAAAGTTAAGTCATTAACAAGAGATGCACATATTGATTATAATGCTAATTCACAATTGTTTAATGCTCGAAAGGATTATAAGAGGTGGTAAAATGGCTACTAGACCTATATATATATCTACTGGAGATGTTAATAATCCTTTTACTGAGGATAATATTAATTTTGAGTGGAAAGCTGGATATAGTTATGTTAATAAATGCAAGAGAAGGGATAACTTAAAAAAGGAAATAGCGAAAAAATATGATATTGATAAATGGCTTGAAGTTTCTTCTATTTCTGATAAAGATATTGGTAAGAGACTTAGTGCACTTAATCTTATGCTCACTTTAACTAGTAATAATAGTTATTCTGTAGAAGATATTTATCAGAGTTCTAAAGTTTATAAAGATAATCATATTGTTGGCTTTAAGCTTAATAATACTGAGTTTGAAAATAATCCTTATGGTATGTATTATGATTATATTTATATGGTTGCTTTATACCAAAATAAGAATTATCATGATATTATTAAGAATTATTATTTATTTACTGATTTGTTTTTTAATCCTAATAAGTCTTTAAATACACAAGCTAGAGCTATTGCTATATTTAAAACTTTATATGACAATGATTATTTAAAATTATTAGAAGATGTAAGTGAATTTAAGAAATATTATAAAGAGAATGTTAAATTAAAAATCAAAAAATACTAACTATTATTAGTTGGTATTTTTTATTTTATGTTCTTGGTAATCATCATAATTACCTATATATTTTATTATGTTTTTATTTTTTATTTCTATGATACTAGTGGCTATTTTATTTATGAAATATCTATCATGGGATACAAATAGGATAGTACCGTTATATTCTTTTAGTGATTCTTCAAGCATTTCTCTTGTATCAATATCAATATGATTAGTTGGTTCATCTAGAATTAAGAAGTTATAAGAATCTTGAATTAGACAGAATATTTTTAATCTTACTTTTTCTCCTCCAGATAAGTATTTTATTTTTTTATGAATGTTTTCTCCTGCAAAGAGGTATTTAAATAAGGCACTTCTTAAATATTGTTCTGCCCCAATGAAATATTTTCTGGCTTCTTCTAGTACTGATAAATTAATATCTTCAAACTCGATCTCTTGAGGAATATAACCTATCTTGATATTACTTCCTAGTTTTATACTATTATTTCCTTTTAATATTTCTTTGATTAGAGTTGATTTACCAACTCCATTATCTCCGACTAGACATAGTCTATCTTGATATTTAATACTTAGATTAAGATTATTAAATATTTCTTTAGTACCATAAGATAGATTTAGATTATTTATTGTTAATACATCTTTGCCGGATCTACTAGCGGTATCAAAAGTTATATTTAGTTTTTTCTTTTCTTCTGGTTTATCTAACTTTTCTAGTTTTTCTAATCTTTTTTCGATACTAGCGGCTCTTCTAAAAAATATTTCTCCACCACTTGGTCCACAAAGCCTACCATATTCTTTTAATCTTTTGATACTATTTTCCATAGCGGTTATTTGTTTTTGTTGGTCTTTATAGTTTTTTAATTCTAGTAATAGTCTATTTTCACTTTCTTTAATATAGTAACTATAATTACCATGGTATACTTCTATTCCTCTTTTGGTTAATAAATATACTTTGTTTATGACATTATCCATGAAATAGCGGTCATGGGATACTAACATTATTGTACCTTTATAGTTCTTTAATGTTTTTTCTAACCAAATCATTTTATTTATATCTAAATGGTTAGTGGGTTCATCTAATAATAAGACATCTGGTTCTTGTAATAATAATCTTATTAGATATATGATGGTTTTTTCTCCTCCAGATAGGGTATTGAAATTTCTATTTAATATTTCTTCAGTTATATTAAATACTGGTAGTATTTTTTGTATCTTTGTTTCGTATTCATATCCTCCTAGTGAGATAAACTTCTCTTGCAGATTCATATACTTTGTTATTACTTTATAATCTTCAGTTAAAAGTTTATCTTCATATCTTTCTAATTTTTCTTTTAGTTCTATTATTTCTTTAAAGGCACTATTTATATAGTCTTTTACTATTATATCTTTTTCTTCAGGTATTTGACTTAAATAGCCTATACTTATATTATTTCTTATTGAAAGGGAACCGGAATCTATACTTTCTTGGCCTGCGATTATTTTTAGTATAGTACTCTTTCCACTTCCGTTTGTTCCAATTAAGCCTACTTTTTCTCCTTTTTGTACTGTTATATCTATATTATTTAATACTAAGTCAAAACCAAATGACTTACATACTTTACTTATATTTATATCTATCATAATATTCCTCCCATCAAAAAAAGTTATATGAATATATTGCATCCATATAACTTCTATTTATATATATAGATGCAGGCACGACAAAAACTCACACCCACATCTCATTTTTTTTTACTTTTATTTTTGATGAGATAAAGGTGTGATATTTATAGTAAACATGATTACATTACCTACATATTTATACATAAATATCCCTCCACTTATAATATATTATAGTTTTTTACTTTTGTCAATTGTTTTTACACTGCAAGCCATTTGTCTTGCTAGTGTTATTTGGAGCCTAGTTGGTCTCCAAATAAGTATAATTAATACTTATTATATATAAGTATGAAATATATACTTAAAGTAGTTTATTATTGGTATTTTTTTTTGTTATTTTGAGTATAATAATAGTGCAATATACTTGACTTTTTATGATAGTTATAGTATCATTGTATTACCGGAGAGAAATCTCGTCAGGTCGATAGCTCAATGTCGATTTTATTAAATTAAGTGTATGTTAAGTACACCGCTTGAGTTGGGGAGAGACTACTAGATAGTCTCTTTTCTTTTTATGGGAATAATAGTTTATGATTGATAATATCAATATCAGAATCAATATTTGATAATGCTCTTCCTCTAGTAGTACCAGCAATTAAATCTGCTGCTTGAACTAAATAACTCTTACCTGAATCTTGATATGTTAATCTTATTTCTAATTTTCCATATAATATATTTTTATATTTTATATCATAATTAAAATTAGATATTCCATGTAGTAATTCTTCAGTTAGGCCATCTTTTAAATTATAATAACCATTACTTTTTGTAGATTGTTCATCTATATTTATTATTAATCTCACATTTTTATGTGGGTTTATTTTTTTATCTTTTATTAATTCTTCTATTGTACTTTTAATTAGTCTTCTTATTGTGTAATCTATGTATCTTCCTTTTGAGGCTTTATTACTTATAATATGATCATATACTTTTGTATTATTTATTATTAAGGCAATAGTATAATATTTACTTATGTAGTTCATAAGTCTTCTTTTATGACCTTTCTTGATATTTGTATTTTTTATTTCTTTACATTTTTTATTACATTTTCCTTTTGTTTGCCCGCAGTAGGAACATTTTATCTCATTTATTATTTTGCGATACTGAGTTATAAATTTATCTTTTTCTTGTTTTGATAAAAAGACTATTCCTGCATATACTGATACTTTTTCTTTTTTTGTTAATTTACCTGAATCATCTAAATTTATATATATTTCTTGATATTCTTCTTTTTTGTTCATATAAGTGCTCCCTTCAATTGTTTTAATGTTTATTATAGCACTTGCTTTTACTCTTGTCATTATTTTTTAGTAATTTTGTTTATCAACAATATATGTGGATATAAGAAAAACTATAGACATAAATCTATAGCTTATATAAATACTTTTATTTCAGAGACATTTGGCCCAGTAAATATTTTTGAAAGACTTTTGGCTTTCAAAAACCTCGAACAATGTAGTGTGAGAGGGATATATTACCTTCTACTTTTTCCTTTAGAAGATAATAGTTCTTCTCTTAAACGTCTATAATATTCGACGCAATTAACATATTTATTTTCTTTTTCATTAAATATCCATATAGCAGTTAAATCTTCTAGTGGAATAGCTCCCATTTGACCATCTTTTACTTTGGTATAAGGTGCCTCTAGTACTGGTCTTTTATTATAGTAAAATAATTTATCTCCACCTCTAGTCCAAAATAATTCATTATTATGACCACCTTTTACTTTGCCTTTACTTCTTGCATATCCACTAGTTATAATATCTTCTACTTGATGCATACCTGTTACTCTATATACATAATTATCATTTGTCTTCATAGCAATAGGACTATCTTTACCAAAAGCTAATTCTTGGGCAAATACTCTATTTCTAGTAGTTTCTATTCTATCGTCTTCCATATTACTCCTTTTCTATAGTAGTTCTACCGCTTATTCTATTATCACTATCTTTAATCCAAAGATAATATTTTTTATATGTAAAGTAATTACTCTCTACTTTGTTATTTTCTATTTTATTCCAACATAATGAATCTATACTGGGAACACTCTTAGTTGTTTTTAGACAGTATTCAGTTGAATCTCCTATTGTTGTTATTATAAGTTTATTATTTTCTTTAGTAATACTTTCTATTTTAGCTGTCATATTTTCATTAGGGCGTGCGTAATACTGATTGTTATCACTATCTGGCAAGATATTTTTTGCTACAATGAAACTAAATACTGATAAGATAAGAATACCACCAAGTACTATGAATGTACTATTATTATTTTTCATTTTTAACCTCCCTGTAATCTTTAAATAATTTTGTATATACTGGTTTTACTAACTCTCCTAATACAAACATTATAAAACATATTCCGATAGTTATCAAGATATAATTTATTTTTATATTTGGTACTATAAAGTATTTACTTATTGGGGTTACTAATACTATGACTTGAACTAATAGTATTAGGGATACTCCTAGGGTTAGTTTTTTATTTGAAAAGATATTTTTGTTTAGTACTGATTTTTTTATGTCACGACAAGAGAATGAGAATAGTAATTCATGAGTTACTAAGTAGATAAATAATAATGAACCTGCGGTATTTACATCTGCTTCTTTTGCAAAATAGATAAATATTATTAACATTACTATTGATTTTATGATAGCTCCGATTACTATTTTGGCTGTTAATAATGGGGTAAAGAAACTTTCATTGTATTTATTTGCAAGAGTATTTTCCATTTGGTCTTCTGTTTTCTTTTCAAAGGCTAACATAATAGCGGGGATACTATCAGTTACTAGGTTTATCCATAGTAATTGCAAAGTTGTAAACATTTCCATATTTAGTACCATGGATATGAATACTAGAAGTACTTCTACTATATTGCCGGCAAGTAAGTATAGTATTATTTTCTTGATATTAGAAGTTATTCTTCTTCCTTCTTCAACTCCATCGACGATGGTAGAAAAACTATCATCTACAAGAATACAATCTGCTACTTTTTTTACTACTTCAGTTCCTGTTATGCCCATGCCTATTCCAATATCAGCTTTTTGAATAGCTGGTGCATCGTTTACGCCATCTCCAGTCATAGCTACAACATAACCATTACTTTGTAGTGCATCTACTATCCTTAATTTGGTACTTGGTGATATTCTAGCATAAACATTATATTTTTTTACTGCTTCTTTTAATTCATCGTCGGTTAACTTATCTATTTCTTTTCCAGTAGTGGCTCCTTCATCGGTATCGATAATACCAACACTTTTAGCGATAGCACGAGCAGTATTTATACTATCTCCAGTTATCATAACTATTTTTATTCCAGAATTTTTACATGTATTAATAGCATTTGGTACGGATATTCTTGGTGGATCCATCATTCCTATTAATCCTATAAATATCATATTATGTTCTGGATCACTTGTGTTTTCTGTTTTATAGGCTAGTGCTAAGATACGAAGGGATTTTTCTGATTCTTCTTCTTCTATTTTAAATATTTTTTCTTTATATTCAGTAGTTATATTATATAATTTATTATCTTCTAGATAATAGGAACAGTTTTGTAATACTGAGTCTAAACTTCCTTTAGTAAATGAATATTCTTTACCTTCAATGGTATTGATAGTACTCATCATTTTTCTATCTGAGTCAAATGGATACTCTTTTACTCTTGGAATATTTATTAATATGTTTTTTTCTTCAAGGTATTTATAGATGGCTACTTCGGTTTCATCTCCTAGATATTTGTCGTTATTCTTTGTTACATTTTGACAACTTGATAAGCAATAGTTATATAGATTTATGTTTTCAATATTATCTTTTTCGGTATATAATTTATTGTTTACATAGATACTTTTTACTTGCATTTTGTTCTCAGTAATAGTTCCTGTTTTATCGGAACAGATTATGTCAGTAGAACCTAATGTTTCAACAGAAGCCATCTTTCTTATGATGACATTTCTTTTAGCCATTTCGGACATTCCTAGGGATAATATTATGGTTATTACTGATGACATCCCTTCAGGAATAGCTGCTACTGCTAGGGAAATAGATAACATTAGGATATCAAAGAAATCATTCTTTTTAAGTAGGCCTACGACCATCATAACTATTATTATACCGATTATGATATAGGTTAATACTTTACTTATTTGGTTTACTTTCTTTTGGAGTGGAGTTAGTTCGTTCTTGTTATTCATAAGACTAGCTCCTATTTTACCTAGTTCGGTATTCATAGCTGTACTACATACCACTACAAAAGCATGACCATTTGTTACATTACATCCGGCATAAACCATATTCTTTCTTTCATATAATTCTTTTTCTTCAGTTATATCACTATTATCTTTCTTGATACTTTTTGATTCTCCGGTTAGGGTTGATTCATTTACTTCTAAGGCCTCTGATGATATTATTCTAGCATCAGCGGATACATAGTCACCTGCTTCTAACTCTATTATATCTCCTGGTACTATTTTTCTTACATCAATGGTTTCTTTCTTGCCATCTCTTATAACATTATTATTAGTTATAAACATTTTATTTAGTTCTTCGATTGCCTTGTCGGCTTTCTTCTCTTCGATAAAACTTAGGGTTGCATTTATTACAACGATTATTAAAATTATTATTGAATCGGCATATGATTCTTTTTGAATATAAGATATTACTGCAGAAAATATAGATGCAAATATTAATAATATTATCATTAGATCATTAAACTGACTTAAAAAGATTATGAAATTTGATTTTTTCTTTCGTTCTGCTAATTTGTTTTCACCATACTTCTCTAATCTCTTACTTGCTTCTTCTTCAGTTAATCCGCTTATACTTGTATTTAATTCTTTATATAGCTGTTCTACTTTTTTATTATAATAATTATTTTCTTTCATCTTTTTACTCCTTTATATTAGATATGATAGAATAAACATTACTATCATTATTATTAAGATTATTATTAAGAGTACTTTTATTATGTTTATTAATGTATTTTGATATGGTTTTAGTACTCTTATGCCACAATTACGACAGTATTTATCACTATCTCTTACGACTTTTTTACAATTTAGACATTCTTTCATTGTTGTAACCTCTCTTTTAGGATATTTATTATTTCTAATGAACTAGTACTTGACGAATCTCTATGTAAGTAATAGTCATGAATGGCTTCGGCGATTACTTCGTCATAATTTACGCTTTCTTTTACTTTTTGACTAGCATAGCCAGATATGTTTTTGGTAAAGTCTTCAAGTGATATATTTGAACTATACTTCTTGTTATAATTAGTTATAGCTTCTTCAACTAGTTCTTTAGAGTATGTTCCATCTTTTAAGATATTTAGAATATTTTGATAATTATTTATATTATCTTTTGTTACTAGTGTTATGTTACCCGCATTATTCTGTTTTAGTAATGTTACAAAGGTTATGTAATGACCTAGTTCATGGGCTATTAATGATTCATAACTAGCATTATTTGGATACCAGTTTTCTTTTAATCCTTTACTTAGAATATCTTTATTTAAGAAATAATAACTATTTAATAATATTTCTGTTTTATTTACTTTGTTATATTCTTTTATATCTAAGTTATTATTTACAAAAGTATTAGTAGGATTAAAATAAGCTATATAATCCTCATTACTTGGAGCATTGGTTATTGTTATGTTTGTTAGATATCCTTTTATATTAGGAAATAATTGGTATGTTGTACTTATTACTTCTTTTATTTTATTTGATACATCTTCATCAACATCACATAAACTTACACTAGGAATGTTATAGCTTTCACTTATTTCTTTTTCAATTAGGGATACATTTATATTTCTTTTACATTTCCAAGATTGTTTTGTGATATCTTGTTTTATTAGATTTATGGCTTCTTCTTTGGTACTCAAGGTTACATTTGTATATTTATTATTGGTATTCATGATAGATACTTTATAACCATATTTTAAACTAGATATTTCTTTTTGTAATTCTATATATGGTCTAAACATGTCTTTACCACTTATTAGGGTTATAGTAATAAAACTTATTATTATGATAACAGTTAAAGTAAATAATGAACCAATATTATCTTCTTTATATCTTAATTTGTTATCTTTTAGGGATAAATAACCATGGGGAGTTAGTTCTCCGCAGGAAGGACAGAAGTTATCATCTGCTTCTAATTCTTCATTACACTTTATACATTTCATAAATACCTCCTACTATAACATTATATCATATTTTGTCGTATTTGTTTGTAAAAAATTAATAATTTTATTTTTAATGGGAAAATTATATTAGGTGTTAGATATGAACTTTCAAAAACTAATAGAAATAAGAGAAGATTTTAATCTTAAACAAAAGGATATTGCTAGTGTTCTAGGTATTACACAGCAGTCTTATTCTTTATGGGAAAATGGTAGTAAGATTATTCCTTTAAAACATTTAAATAATTTATGTAATTATTATAATCTTAGTATGGATTATGTTATTGGTTTATCTAATATTAAATATTATAATGTTATTAATAAAAAAATTGATAAGATAATTATTGGCGAAAGATTAAGAAAAATTAGAAAGGATAATAATATTACTCAAGAAGAACTTGCTAATATTCTTAATACTACGCATTCTACAATTAGTGCTTATGAAAGTGGTAAAACTACTATTCTTACTGCGTTTGCTTATGAGATATGTAAAAGATATAATATTTCTATGGATTATTTATGTGGTAGAACTCTTATTTGATATCTTTCTATATTATATATACTTTTATTTCAGAGACTCGTGGCCCAGTAAATTTTTTTGAAAGACTTTAGGCTTTCAAAAAACTCGAACAATGTAGTGTGAGAGGCATATAATTTTTTATTATATTTTTATAGATATTGGTAATAATACTTTTAGGAGGATATGATATGAAAGAAAATTATGAACTTATGGAGCATATTTATAAAGATGCTGAGATGGCTTCTTATACTTTAACTAAACTTATACGTGATTTAAAAGATAAGGATAACAAAATTAAGAAGACTCTTGAGGATATCATGAAAGAATATGAGTCTTGGAAGAAGAAGGCTATGAAGTATTTAAAGAAAGGAAAAGCAGAAATTACTGATACTTCTTTATTTGAAAAAATGATGGCTAATATGGGGATTAAAAAAGAAGTTAAATGTGATAATAGTGATTCCGCTATTGCTGAGATGATAATTAAAGGGGTATCTACTGGAAGTACTCAAATGGAAAAGAAGATTAAAGCCTATGATAAAGAGATAGATAAGAGTGATCTTGATATAGCTCGTGAATTTCTTAAATTTCAAGAAAAGACTATAGATAAACTTAAAGAGTTTCTATAGTCTTTTATTATATTTATATATATTAGTAGAAGATATATTTTTTACAATTTATTTATATACATTTTTTTTATTATGTTGTATAATTATAATAGGTGAAAAGAATATGTTAGGGAAGATTATTGGAATTACAGATAGTATTGTATCTGTTCATTTGGATATTAATATTTATGACTATGATAATTTAATTGGTAAGAATGTGGTATTTAGAGATAATAATATTATTAGTGTTGGTGAAGTTATTGGTATTGATAATGGTATTATGAATGCTGCTTTAGTTGGAGAAATTAAAGATAATAAATTTTTATATGGGGATATTTCTAAACCTTCTTTTAAAGCCGGCTGCTATTTAATTGATGATTCTATTCTTAATATTATTCTTAATAGTGATGCTGAAAATACTATTACGCTTGGTAAGTCCTATGTTTATCCTAATTATGATATTAAACTTGATATTGGTAATTTCTTTTCTAATCATTTTGCTATTTTGGGTAATTCTGGTAGTGGTAAATCTTACTCTGTTGCTAAAATACTTCAGAGTGTCTTCTATCAATGCAGAAGTTTACCTTTTTATTCGAATATATTTTTATTTGATGCTTATGGTGAATATCAAAGGGCTTTTTCAAGAATACATGAAGTTAATGAAAATATTAATTATAAAGTATATACTACTGATTTAAATAGTACTGAATTTGAGATTATTAGTTATCCTTTTTGGCTTTTAGGGGTAGATGATTTATGTTTACTTATGAATGTTACTTCTAAAGAACAGATTCCTACTGTAGAAAAGGCACTTAAACTTGTTTCTTATTTTTCTAGACGTGAAGAAGAGGTTATATCACAAAAGAATGATATTATTGCTAGGTGTTTACTTGATGTTTTATTCTCTGGTAAAGCTCCTAGTCTTATTAGAAATAAGTTTGTTTCTATTCTTACTAAGTTTAATACTAGTAATTTGAATTTGGATATTAAGCTTGAGAAAGGTGGATGGACAAGAACTATTAGACAATGTTTATTTGTAGAACAAGAGGGAGAATTTGCAGACGTTGAACTTGTTATTGAGTATTTAGAGAGTTTATGTCTTGATAATTTTGAACTTTCTTTGCCTAATGGGGAATTTATGTATACAATGAAGGATTTTTCTCTTGCTTTAGAGTTTGCTCTTTTATCAGAGGGTACTATGAATAGTGATAAGGCTTTTGAGCTTTCTAATGTTCTTAAAGTTAGATTTAATGCTTTAATGAATAGTAATTATGCTAGATATTTTGATTATAATGGTTATGTTAATAGAGAGGGATATATTAATTTACTTCTTACTTGTCCTAATGGTAGAAAAGCACAGATAGTTAATTTTAATATTAATTATGTTGATGATAGATTTGCTAAGACTTTAGTTAAGATTTATTCTAAGCTTTTATTTGATTATATTGTTTCTCTTAATCAAAGGGCTTCTATGCCATTTCATATTGTTTTAGAAGAGGCTCATAGATATGTACAGAATGATAGTGATATTGATATTCTTGGTTATAATATTTTTGAGAGGATTACTAAAGAAGGTAGAAAGTATGGTCTTCTTTTAGGAATTGTATCGCAAAGGCCTTCTGAACTTTCTGAAACTACTATATCTCAATGTAGTAATTTCTTAGTATTTAAGATGTTTCATCCTAAGGATCTTCAGTTTATTAAGGATATTATTTCTAGTGCTGATATTACTGTTACTAATAAGATTAAGACTTTACATCCTGGTTCTTGTATTATGTTTGGCACTGCTTTTAAATTACCTACTATTGCTATACTTGATAAACCTAATCCTGAACCTTTAAGTCAGAGTTGTGATATTAATAGGACTTGGTATATTCATAATAATTAGTATATTAAAAGATAATTCTTTTGGGAATTATCTTTTTTATTTATGCCACTTCAGCCTATAGTCTTACGTGGTAAATTAGAGCCTGTAGTCTCTAATTTAATATTTTCTTCTTTTTATTTTCCTTGGTAAGACTATCTCTAAATATATTTATGTTTTCTAATATTCTATTTAGTGATTCTTCATTTAAACTTATGGTAATTATTTTTAATGCTTCTTCTAATGAGATGTCTGTCATTATTTCTTTATTTAATTTTTTTATTTTTTCTAGGAAATTTGGATCTTTTTTATATTCTATATAATTATAGAATGAAATTATTCCTACTGAATAATATAATGATAGAAAAATGATATTTTGATTTTTATTTTTTTCTTCATCAAATATTTTTAAAGCTTTATCATAATCTTTATCATTTTTATATAGTAAGAAATAGCTTTCTTTTGATACTTCTCCTAGTAAATAGTATAGGAAGGTTATTTTTATTATATGATAGGCTAGTCCTATTAGATGATATAAACTTTTATATTCTTCAATCATAAACATTCTTGCTTCTTCTTCATAGCCTATCTGACTTAGATAGTCAGTATAAATTAATTCTTCAGTATAGGCTATTAACTCTGTTAATATATCATTTACTTCTCCTCTTTTTTCTGGAGGTTGATTTTTGTAGTGAGATATTTCATGTACCCATATTATTGAGTCATTTAATAAGTTATTATTATGAACATTTATAGTTTTATCTAATTTTCTATAAAGTACTATTCTTTCTTTTGTTTTGGGATTGGTATATGCTTCTTCTGTTATGACATAATTATTGCTACCTGTATATATTTGACTATGGGTTGCTTCTTTAGGAGTGTTTGTACTTAATATATTTAGTACACCATTTCTTGTTATATATTCCATTTTAAAGTCAACATTAATACTTTTATAGAATTTATCTATTATTTTAGATTTTTCTACATAATCTTTTCTTGTTCCATTTTGTATATCTTGTTTTTCTATATTTAATTCTTGCATATTATTATATAAAAATGAAATTAGTGCATATATATTTTGCATATTATCAAATAGTATTTTGTTATCATTATATGTAGCATCAAAGAAGCTTTTTAAAAATGTATTAGCTGATTCTTCAATATTTTTCTCTTCGTCCATATAAATCTCCTTAATGGATATTATAACAGAATATTAAGAAAAAACAAGTTTATTTTGTTTCTATTTGATTATTAGTTGTGTATTCATAGTTTAAATGATTGTTTTGTGTTATTACTTGTTCTCCTAGATTCTTTTCTTAATCCTTTATATTCTTTGTATTCTGATTTTGTCATTCCAACCATTCTTTATATATTTCATTTGTTAGTATAGCATATTTCTTTCCTTCAGTTATACCATTTGCTTTTCTATTTCCGCCTAAATGTATCATACTATTATTTCTATGTCAATATATTTTTGTATATCTGTTCACTTATAAATTAAACTTTTTATTTTAAAGACCTTAGGCTTTAAAATACTTTTTGAAGACCTTGGGCTTCAAAAAAAACCTCATTAAACTTTAGGTTAATGAGGTATATATATTATAATACTTGTTTTAAATATTTACCTGTATATGAATTAGGATTATTTACTACTTCTTCAGGAGTACCTGTAGTAACAACGGTTCCTCCTTTGTTTCCTCCTTCTGGTCCTAAATCAATTATATAATCCGCTACTTTAATAACATCTAGATTATGTTCAATTATTATTACAGTATCGCCATTATCTACGATTTTTTCTAATATTACTAATAATTTTTTAATATCATCTTGATGAAGTCCAGTAGTAGGTTCATCTAGTATAAATACTGTTTTCCCAGTAGGCTTCTTTTGCAATTCTTTAGCTAATTTTACACGAGCGGCTTCTCCTCCTGATAGTGTTGGAGCACTTTGACCTAAGCGAACATAGCCTAATCCGACATCATGTAATACTTTTAGTTTATTTAATACTTTAGGATGATTTTCAAAGAATTCCATTGCTTCATCTACTCTTAGATTTAATACATCATAAATATTTTTATCTTTATATTTTATTTCTAGTGTTTCGCTATTATATCTAGTTCCATTACATACTTCACATGGTACATATACATCTGGTAAGAAATGCATTTCTATTTTCTTTACGCCATCTCCCCAACAAGCTTCACATCTTCCTCCTTTGACATTAAAACTAAATCTACCTTTATCATAGCCTCTTATTTTAGCTTCTTTTGTTTCTGAGAAAATGTCTCTTATGTCGTCAAATACTCCAGTATAAGTTGCAGGATTAGATCTTGGTGTTCTTCCTATTGGAGCTTGTGATATTTGAACTACTTTATCAACATTGTCTAGTCCTTTTATCTCTTTATACTTTCCTGGTTTATCTTTGGAACCATAAATATTTTGGGCTAGAGCTTTATATAATATTTCATTTATTAGTGTTGATTTTCCACTTCCTGATACTCCAGTAATTAGAGTCATTGTTCCTAATGGTATTTTTACATTTATATTCTTTAAGTTATTTTCTTTTGCTCCTTTTATTTCTAAATATTTTTTATTGCCTTTTCTTCTTTTAGTAGGAACCTCTATTCTTTCGATTCCTTTTAGATATTTTCCTGTTAAACTATTTGGATTATCCATTACTTCTTTTGGAGAACCCGCTGCAACAACTGTTCCGCCATGTTCTCCTGCTCCTGGACCAATATCTATTAGATAATCTGCTTGTAACATTGTGTCTGTATCATGTTCTACAACTATTAATGAATTACCTAAGTCACGCATTTCTAATAAGGAATTTATTAATTTTTGGTTATCTCTTTGATGAAGTCCTATACTTGGTTCATCTAATACATAAAGTACTCCTGTTAATCTTGAACCTATTTGAGTCGCTAATCTTATTCTTTGACTTTCGCCACCGGATAGTGTTCCTGCTTCTCTTGATAGTGATAAATATCCCAAACCAACATTATTTAAGAAATTTAGTCTTGATGATATTTCTTTTACTACCGATGATGATATTTCTTCTTGTTCTTTAGTTAACTTCAGATTACTTATGAATGTTTTTAATTCATCTATTGACATACATGTTACTTCATAGATATTTTTATTATTTATAAGAACGTTTAGTACTGATTCTTTTAATCTTGAACCTTTACAAGTGGGACAAGTTAATTCAGTCATGTAGCCTTCTATCCATTCTCTTATCCATGTACTTTTGGTTTCAATATATCTTCTTTCTAAATTAGTTATTATACCTTCATAATAACTAGTTGTTTTTCTAGTGTTTCCATTTTTTGATTTATAATTAAATGTTAGTGGTTCTTTTGTTCCATATAATATTATATCTAATTCTTCTTTAGTTAAATCTTTTATTTTTTTATTTAAATCGATATTATAATGTTTTGCTACAGTATCTAATTCTGTATACATAATACTTGATTCTTCATCTAGGTTTATTGGTTTGATTGCTCCTTCTAATATTGATTTGTTTTTATCTGGTATTACTAAGTCAACATCTATTTTGTATTTTACTCCTAAACCTTTACAATCAGGACAAGCCCCATAAGGAGCATTGAAAGAGAATATTCTTGGTTCTAATTCTTCTAAAGAATAATTACAGTATGGGCAAGCATAGTCTTCTGATAAAACTATTGGTTCTCCTCCTATTACATCTATAATTACTTTACCCTTGGCTAAATTAGCAGATGTTTCTAACGATGAATATAATCTACTTCTTATTCCTTCTTTTATTATTAATCTATCTATTATTACTTCTATGTTATGTTTTTTATTTTTTTCTAATTCTATATCTTCAGATAAATCTTTTATTTCATTATCTACTTTTACTCTTATATAACCTTCTTTTCTTAATTTTTCAAATAGATCTTTAAATGTTCCTTTTTCTCCTTTTACAATGGGAGATAATATCATTACTTTGGTATTTTCTTCTAATGATAGAACTCTATTTGTCATTTCTTCTATGGACTGTGATGTTATTGGAATATGATGATTAGGACAATATGGAACACCTACTCTGGCAAATAATAATCTTAAATAGTCATATATTTCTGTTACTGTTCCAACGGTACTACGAGGATTTTTATTAGTTGTCTTTTGATCTATTGATATACTTGGAGATAAGCCTTCAATTACATCTACATCTGGTTTAGTGCTATTACCTAAAAATTGTCTTGCATAAGCGGATAGACTTTCTACATAACGTCTTTGTCCTTCAGCGTAAATGGTATCAAAAGCAAGAGATGATTTTCCACTTCCTGATACTCCTGTCATTACTACTAATTTATTTTTAGGTATTTCTATATCTATATTTTTTAGATTGTTTTCTCTTGCACCTTTTATTATTATTTTATCCATAGTATACCTCCATTTATTTTTATTTTTCTTTTTTTGTGCAATACTACTATATCACAGTGGGCATTGTAAGTCAATATTTTTTGCGTACATTTGTTTTTATTTTCTATCAAATAAAAAAATGCTAATTTAGCACTTTATTTTAAATTTAATTCACCTGGTGATACTGTCTTTATTCCTTCAGCGGTAGACCAAGGATTGTTGACTAATTTCTTTACAGGGCCAGTATATTCTTTTTTTTCTTCTTCAATTATTGGCTCATTAGAATAATTATTTATTGGTCCTAATGAATGATTAATTAAGTCTTGTTTTACTAGTGGTATTGCTTCTTTTCTATATATGCTTGCTTCTTGTGGATTATTTATTGACTCTTTTTGGATATTTGTAAACTTCTCCTCTAAAGGTAATTCTTCCGCTACTTCTAATTTTTTATCGGGCATTAAACTCTGAAGATATTCATTTAATGCATATAAGCCATCATCATTAATTATTTTTTCTATTAATTTTAGTTTATCATTTTCTGGTAACTTTATATCTTCCATAGTACGCCTCCTAACAAGTATATTGTATATTAATTTTTATTAAATGTAAATGTTTTAATTGTATATTTAGTTAATTTTACATAAATTTGATATTTTATTTTTTATTCTATTATTTATATTGTATACAGTTTTTATACAATTATCAGTTACTTGTGATATTTCTTCCATTGTAAAATTTTGTTCCTTCATTGTAAATACCAGTTCTTCTTTCCATGTTAATTCATTTATTATTTTTCTTTTTAAGTTATTATAACTTGATATTTCAAAAAATAATTGTTCTGGATTATATCTATTATCTTGAAAATCTTGATCATTATCTGTCTTGATTGATTCTTGATATACTTTATCTTTTTTATTGTTTATTTTTCTTAAGTAATTTAATAATGTTCTGTCAATTGTTTTATTTAAATAAGCTGGGGAACTATTATCTTCGGAATATTTTGATATTGATTTATAAATTGATAATGTTATTTCGTTTTTTAAATCATCATCAAATAAATTATTATAACCCGTAAATAAATATATTTTTCTATTTATTAAATTATTATATTTTTTATATATAGTTAATGTTTTTTCTATATTATTTTCTTGAATTGTTTGCATTAATTGCCTCTAGAACGAGATATCTCCGCTAAAAAGATACCACAAGCTACTGAAGCATTTAAACTATTTACTGTTCCTACCATTGGTATTTTGGCTAAATAGTCACAATTTTTACTTACTAAATCACTTATTCCTTTTCCTTCATTTCCTATAACAATTGCTATTTTTGTTTTATAATCGATAGTGGTATATGGCATACCTTCCATATCAGTTCCCACTATCCAATAACCATATTTTTTTAATTTTTCGATGGTATTATTAATATTTGATACTTTAATTATTTTCATTTTTTCTATAGTTCCTACTGAAGTTTTTACTACAGTACTTGTTATATCTACAGATCTATCATTTGGTATTATTATGGCATCTACTCCAAAAGCCTCACTTGAACGTATTATGGCGCCAAAATTATGTGGATCTTCTAAATGATCTAATATTACGATAAGAGGATATTCTTTATTTATATTTGGTACTATTTCGTCTAGAGTATATGTTTTTATATCTTGAACATCTAATATAATTCCTTGATGTAATCCTTTGCAAATTTTATCTAACTCATGGTTATCTAATAGTTTTATTTTTATATTTCTTTTTTCTATTAAGTCTAATATTTCTTTATCCTTAAATTTGTCACTTAAATATATTTTATTTATTTTATCATTTGTTTTTAGTTTTTCTACCGCTACATTTTTTCCATATATTAACATTATTTCACCTCTATTAAATTTAATATTTCTTCTAATCTTTCTTTATTATTTATATATAAATCTCCTAATAATGCTTCAAAACCTGTTGATAATTTATAAGTTATGATATCTGTGTTTTTGGGGTGATTATTATTTTTATAATTTCTTCCTCTTTTTATGATTTCTTGTTCTTCTTCGGTTAAATAGTTATTCTCTATTAAATAATTTAATGCTTTTACTTCTCCTTTAGCAGATACATACTCTATAATTAACTTTTGTAATTTATTAGAATCATTAATTCCTTCTTTAATTAGTTTTTCTCTAATATATAGTGAATAAACTGCATCTCCTAAAAGGGCTAAAACTTGAATATTTATTGTTTTTGTATTCATACAATTACCTCAATTCTTTCTTGTTATTATATATTATTTATTTGTTAAAGTCAACTAGGTAAAAATAAAAACAGCTAAGCTGTTTTATTATAATTTTGTTCAAATTGCCCAAACATACTTGGTCCTTGTATATTTTGATTTGTTTGTACTTGTTGATTGCCAGTTATTGGTATTTGATTTGGTACTGATTCTCTCTGGGGACCAAAGAATTGTCCATTTGATACTGGTACTTCGAAGTTTTGGTTATTTGTTGGCATGTTATTGAAATTGTCGGTTGTAGCCATTAAATTATCCCCCATTGGTTCCCATAAATTACCAGTAAAATTAATTGGATTGTTATTTACATTATTTTGATTAATGTTATTTGTATTTGCCTGCTCTATCTTAGGTAATTCAAAACTTGGCACTTGTTGAATTGGTGTATTATTTGTAATACTTGGTTCCGCTACTAATGGTGTACCATTTGTTACTATAGGTTCTGATACTGGTGGTAATGGTGATACCACTTGTTCATTTACTGCTGATGGAATTGGTTCAACATTTGATGATGTTGATGCAGATACTGCTGGTCCACCTATATTATATTTACTTGCTAATTCGTTATCTAAGTTTTTTAATGTTTCATAACTTGGGTTTTCTATTAAACTGGCTGCTATATGATCTAATTCTTCTTTAGTAAGATACTTCATATACATACCCCTTTCTATTATAAGTAAATTATAATATAATTTCTTTGAAAAGTAAATATCTTTTCTTTAAATTGTATTATTTGTGTGTTTTATTTCTTGCCATCCTAAATCTTTTTTTGTTATTGCTATATATAAACAATAAATATAGCTTAATAGATAGAATGGATTATAAAATATTAATAATATTTTTGATACTTTTATATCTAGTTTATTTTCTTCTTTCTTTATAATTATATAGGTAAATATCATTAAAGTTATATATATTAATATAAATATTATTAGAAGGCTGATAATAAAGTTTTTAAAACTAGTAATACTATCTATTAGTAATAGTAAAATACCAATAATAAGTGTTATTAATGGATTTACTCCTATTAAGGCTGTTATTTTTGAAGCATAATTTTTATCTTTTTTTGATATACTTTTTCTGATTTTATGTATATAATTTCTTCTGGCATCGAAGTAACCTTTTACCCAACGTGATCTTTGAATTATTGTTACGTCAAAGATTTCTGGTTGTTCATCATAGTATATAGCACTATCATTATATGTTGTTGTTAGATTATTTAAGATACTATATAGACTTAGTTCATAATCTTCTGTTAAGGAATTAAATGGAAATCCTTTCCATGATTCTATTATTGTTCCTTTAATATAATATCCTGTACCTGAAATGATAAGATTATTAGTATATTTTGATTTTCTTTTGTTTCCAATTGTATTTATCATGGAAAATGTTAAAGCTGATGCTGCTGATACTAGGTTTTTACTATTTTTAGTATTTCTATAGCCTATTCCTATATCATATCCTTCATCAAAGCTTTTAGTCATTTCTTTGATGTAATTTTTATCTAAAATATTATCAGCATCAAAGATAAAGTAAGCATCATATTTTTTATTACTTTTTAGTATTTCTTTGATAGCATCATCTAGAGCAAAGCCTTTTCTTTTTTTATTTAAGTTTTTACGATATACGATTGTCATTTTATGTTTTTCTACAATTGATACTGTCTTGTCTTTTTTTGTTTCTACTATTACATAAACGTCTTCAGGCTTTATTTTCTTAGTCTGATTTTCAATACTAATAAGTAATTTTTCAATAACTAATGATTCATTTCTAGCGGGGATTAATATTGCATAGTTATGGCCATTTTTTTCTTTTTGTGGATAATTGGTATTTTTTTTCATTATTAAATATTTATATAATAATGTTAAAATGGATATTGTTATTATTATTTCGCTTATTATTCTTATCATCTTATCACCATATTCGTATAACTTTTTTTCATTCTTTCATCTGTATATATTTTATCTAAAAATTCACCATAATGTGTTATCGGTTTATAACCATCATGTCTTAATCCCATTCTTATACATGCACTAAATGATAAAAACATGTCAATGGTTATTAGTACCAATAATATATAATATATTTTATTGCCTATATTATATGGTAACGACTCTATTTTATTTGAAATAAATGGATATATATATACCATTAATATGTAACATAGTAAGCCCCAGAAGAGCATATATGGTATAGTCGTCCTTCCATTTATATTTAATAAATATGTGCTGTAATCCCACGATGTTGTCCCTGTAAATGTTTCTTGAAGAAAACTTATTAAATATTCGAATGTTCCCCCTATTAAAGAGCCAAATAAAAAGTATTGATATTTTTTGTACTCTTTTATAGATAAAAGATATACCATTATGCATGCTCCCCAACCATATATTGGTGATAATTCAAAATATAATAGACCTCTTTTGGTACTATAATTTATTATGCCTTCATTTATATATCCTTTACAAATAAATAATAAATCTTCATAGAGACAGCCTATGAAGCTAAATATTACAAATATTAAGAATATTTTCTTAAAACACAGTCCGTCAGCAAATTTTTTTTCGTTTGTTACTACTTTTTCTTCCATAATTACTCCTATTTTTATTTAGATTAGATTATCTCTTATATATATTTTTACATTATATTTTGTATATATATTTACTTTACTTCTTTTGGTTAATTTTATAAAGCAAAAATCTTCTATTACTATATCTTTATTTTCTTCTATGTTGAATTCATGTTTAATATTATTTTTTAATGTATTGTTAGTTAGATGGGCTTTTACTATATTTATATTATTGGCTATATATATTGTTATATTGTTATCACCTAAAAAGTCTACTCTTAATTTATTATCTATTATTAATGAATTATTTCCTCTTAATTGATAACTTCTTGGTTTTATTTCTTTTTTAGGAGTTATCTTTTTTATTTCTTTTTGTGATAAATCATTTAATATTGAACCTTTACTTAGTAATCCGGGCGTGTCTATTATTTTTAAATTATTTATATTTAATTCTATTTTATTTAATGTTGTTGATGGATAAATACTTGTTGTTACCTCTATATTACTATCAGTGTAATTTTTTATTATTTTATTTATTAGTGTTGATTTTCCTGAGTTAGTCATTCCTACAAAATAGACTTCTTTATTATTACTATATTTTTTTATTTTACTCATTAAATTATCTAAATTATAATTTTTTATAGTGCTTATTACTTCTATATCTTTATAATTCGATGTCATCTTTGATACATAGTTTATTAATTTATAGTCTTTTACTGATTTTGGTAGCAAATCTTTTTTTGTTAAAACTATTATAACATTATTAAATTTTTCTATATATTCTAGATTTAAATTTAATACTGATGTTAGGTATACTACCAAAGAGTCGTTAGGAATGTTATCTAATATGTTTTGATAGTCTTTATTATCCAATGTTACTTCCTTATATTCTCCATAGTATTTTAATTTAAAACATCTTTCGCATATTTCTTTATTTATGTCTTCTACATAGCCTTCAATATGTTTATATTTGGTCTGAAGGGGTATTCCACAACCAATGCATTTCTTAATCATAATATTCTCCTAATTTAAATATGCCTTTCTTGGTCATTTTTTTTATTTCTTTTTTCTCAATGATACGATATATTTTCGTTAACGGCATATCAATATCAGACATTGGGTTTACTAAAATTGTAGTTATTCCTACTCTATTTCCTCCTAATATGTCAGTTACTAATTGATCTCCTACGATAGCTACTTCCGATATATCATAATTATAGTTTTTTAATACTTTTAAAAATTTTGCTCTTCTTGGCTTTTGCGCACTATAGCAGCAATCTACATTTAATTCTTTCTTAAATCTTTCTAATCTTGATTTTGGTGAATTAGAAAATATTATTACTTTGAAATTTTGTTCTTTTAAAGTATCAAATAACTTAGCTAACTTTTTGGTTGGTGTTTTATCTATATATGGAACACATGTATTGTCTAAATCGAATAAAATACATTTTATGCCATTATCTTTTAATTTATTATAATTTATCGTATAAATACTTTTTTGATATATATCTGGATAAAAATAATTCATGTTCCACCTCTTTTTAATTATACTTTATTTTTTTGGAAAAATAAAGTTATTTACACTTATTTATATTTTTATTATTATTTGTTTGCATAAGTTTTATTAGGGGGGATTTATGCTTATTAATTTATTTAATTTTATTATTCATAATTTTATGTTCTTTACGGGGGCTTATTCTAATAATGCTTTTCCGGAACCTTTAAGTAAAGAAGAGGAAGAAGAATATATTAATAAAATGTTACATGGAGATACAAATGCTAGAAGTAAACTTATTGAACATAATTTAAGGCTTGTTGCTCATATAGTTAAAAAGTTTGAGTCTAATACTAATGATGTTGATGATTTGATTGGTATTGGTACTGTTGGGCTGATAAAAGGTATCGATAGTTTTTCTCCTGATAAGAATGTTAGGCTTACTACTTATATTGCTAAATGTGCCGAAAATGAGATTCTGATGTATTTTAGAGCGGATAAGAAAAATTCTAAAAATATTAGTATTTATGATGGTATTAGTTATGATAAAGATGGTAATGAAATTACAATACTGGATGTTTTAAAAACCAATGATCCTGATTTTGCCGATGAAATTTATAGAAATGATAACATTAAATCACTTAAGAAATATATGAATATTCTTACTCCTAGAGAAAGAGATGTTCTTACTAAAAGATATGGTCTTAATAATAACGATGAAATTACACAAAAAGAAATTGCTAAAGAACTTGGTATTTCTAGAAGTTATGTATCAAGAATAGAAAAACGTGCTATAACTAAAATATTGCGTGAATTTATTAAAAAAGATGGGCTAGACAAGTAAAATTTCAAATAATTATTGACTTAAATGGTTTTTTATGATAAAGTTAATATCGAACTGATGAGGAGGGAATACGATGAAGAAAGTAACAACTAAAAAAACTAGATCTGTAAATAATAGACCTAACTGTTTAAAAATTACAAAAAGTACTCAAAAGGTTAATTTTACTACAGTTATTGACAAAGATGGTAACAAGATTAAAACTAGTGTTAGAGAAGCTAGAACAATGAAAAAGAACAATAAAAAAGAAGATTAATTTAACTATAAATGAAACTAGATGTTTCATTTTTTTGTTATTTTGTTTTTCTTCTTTTTTTATTGTTTTCTCTTAATTCTTCATATATTTCTTTATATACTTTTGTTTTATCTTTATATTCACTATAGACTTTTCCTATAAATTTATAATTACCATCTAAAGTATATTTTGAATTTACTAATTCATATCTGTCTTTAATAAATGGATCATCTATTACTCTAATTAGGAATAAATCTTGCATAGCATATAATACTATATGTTTTTCTTCTTCTAGAAGAGGATTTATTTTCATAAAACTTCTATCAAACTTATTATCATATGTAACTATTGGTTTTGTTCTTACAAATTCCATTCCTACATATGTTGACTTTTTAAGAAATTCTGTTAGTTTTATGAAGTCTTTATTCATTTCCTCAACACTATTATAATCTTTTATTAATGGATGTTGTTCATTGCTCTTCATAGCTATATGTTTACCATCATTTGTATATAATTCCCAAAAATTATTTGTTCCTGAATAATTTGTGATACTTTTTTTGGAATCTAGAATATCTTTGTATGCCTGCAGGGGCTCAAGATATTCTGCTTTACTTAAATCAGGATTTTCTTTTGATAGTTCGAATTCGATATCGGATATTGTATCTTCTAATTCTTGATATTCGATACTATTACGAGGATCTATTATTTCAGGTCCTCTTTTTAAATATATTTCGCCATTATATATTATATTCATAGTAGTTACTGCTCCTTCGAATATATATTAACATAATTTGCTTTTAATGTCATTATTTTTTTTAATTTATCAACAGAATTGTTTATAAGTTGTTAATATACTATTTGTAATTTCATTAATATAAAAGAATATACCAATGTTGGTATATTCAATATTTAGATTTTATAATATTTATTGTTGCTTATATGGATAACTATTTTGTCCTTCACCAGCCATTGGTGTTGACTCTACACTTTTAAATTCAAATTTATTGTCATGTGATGATTTTTGTCCTATATATGTATATACTCTTTTATTGTTATATCCGTCATTTTCAACATAGAACTCAATAATTATATATTGTTGCTTAGTGTAATCATTATATTTTAAATAATATATATTAACTTTAACTGCATCATTTTCAAAGACATTTGTCGTTCCACTGCCTGTTGGCTCAGATACAGCAATATTTTCATTTGATAATTCTATATATGAATCTTTTGAATTGGTATTAACATATTTACCTGCTAATTCTTGAGGAATTTCATTTGATATTATTTTACCATTTTCTATTATTACTACATTTTTGTCTAGTGATGCGTTGCCTGTAGAATTATTATCTTTGTTTTCTTTTTCTTCAGTCAAGTTGGTTTCTGTTTTATTGTCCTTTTTTAAATTAATCTTATCAGTTGCAAAAAACATGCAAGTTGCCATTAATATGATAATTACTATTGACAACACTATTATTACACTTTTTTGATTTTTATTTTCCATATTTACTCTCCTCTCTTATATATTAATTTTAACATTATTTTTTATTAATGGCAATAAATTTTTATAAATATACATTTTGCATTAAATTACTTTACTAATCATATTTTTGATTATTCTTTTTTGCTTCTTTTAGTAACTTAGAATAGTATTCTTTTCCTAACCTGTATTCTTCTTCTAGTAATTCTTTGGTTATTAATTCTTTTTCTGGCATAATAAAAAACTCCTTTCTCTATTATTATAAAGAATGGAGTCTTTTTTATACTAATAAGTCATTTATTCTTTGGGCTGGATTATCACTAGTAGTTATATATGATCCTACTACTGATATATCTACATCTTTTACTCTGTTTATAGTTTGATTATTTATTCCACCATCTATTTCTAGTTCAATGTTTTTATCTTTGATTAGTTTTTTTATTTCTTTTATTCTATTTGGACTGTTCTCTAGAAATGGTTGACCTCCAAGTCCTGGTTCCACGGTCATAATAAGAATTCTATCTATAATATCTAAATATGGAACTAATAGATTTATATCGGTATTTGGCTTGATTGCTAAACTTCTTTTAAAACCATATTCTTTTATTTTATTTAGTATATTTTTTATATCTTTATTTATTTCTAGATGTATTGTTATATTGTCTATATTTGGTAATTCTTTAATTCTTTCTATATAATACATTGGATTTTCTACCATTAGATGAATATCTAATGGTTTGGAAGAAAATGGTGATATTTTTATTATTTCATCGCTAGGCAATGATTTTTGAGAGACAAACAATCCGTCCATTACATCTATATGAATATATGAGATTTTTGTATTATTTAATGTTTTTATCATATTTATTTTGTCTTTTGAATTTAATATTGATACTGATAATCTCATTATTTTCCTCCTAGAAATGATTTATAATTTTCATATCTTGATTTTAGTATTTTACCATTTTTTACTAATTCTTTGACATAACAATCATCTTCTTTAATATGCATACAATCTCTATATTTGCACTTTTCTAAATTATCATACATTTCTTTCATATTATCTCGGATATCTAATTTTGTCATACCTCGAAAGTCTATCATAGAAAATCCTGGAGTATCCGCTATTAAGGCACCATCTATATCATATAGAGTTACACACCTTGTAGTATGTTTTCCTCTTCCTAATGCTTTAGATATTTCATTTGTTTCTAATAATAATGACTTATCTAACTTATTTAATAATGTTGATTTGCCTGCTCCTGATTGACCTGCGAAAACTACAACTTTATTTTTTGTTAGCTTTTTTATTTCTTTTATTTCATTGTTTGTTATTACTTTATAGCCAGCTTTTTTATAGTATGACATTATGTTTTTTATTTCTTTTTCTTCGGTATTGTTTAATAGATCTGTTTTTGTTAAACATATTATTGGTTCGATACCGTTGTATGATATTATTGTTAGTAACTTGTCTAATAGATTATTATCAAAATTTGGTTCTTTTACTGATGTTATTATTAGTGCTATATCAACATTTGCAATATTTGGTCTTATTAAAAAGTTTTTTCTTGGTTTTATTTCTAATAAGTAGTTGTTTATATCATCTATTATAACATGGTCTCCTACTAAAGGAGTTATCTTTTCATTGCGAAACTTTCCCCTTGGCTTGCATATATTTATTCCTTTTGATGTTTTTACTGTATAATCATTACTTTGATTTTTTATTATTATGCCTTCCATACTTTTTCCTTTACTCATTATCACTTGGTGATACCGAATCTTTTTTATCTTCTAATTTTTTATCTTCTAATTTTTTTGATACTGTTATTTTTAATGTGTATCCTTCATATATTGGATCTCCCTTGGCACGACTTTGTGATAATATTATATTTTCATCAACATCTTTTGTTTCTTTATATGTTATATCTAATGTTAATTTGTATTCTTTTGCAAAATCTTGAGCTTGTTCTAAAGTCCATTTTTCTTCAACCATATCTGGATATACATCTACTTCTGGAATATATAGAATAACTGTATCATTTTTGTATAGTTTTTTCTCTTCATCTTTATTGTATTTTGGTTCTTGATCGATTATTAAATCTTCTTTATCTTTATACTCTGAAGCATTTTCAACAGTTTTTGTTTTCATTTCTGTTTTTATACCTTTTGCTTCTAATTTTCCTTTTATTTCATAATAGTTTTGACCAGTATAATCTTCAAGAACTAAAAACTCTTTGCCTGATGATTCTATTATTGTTACGGTACTGCCTTTTACTTTGGTAGAACCTTTTTTGGGTTCTGTTCTTATTACTTTTCCTTCTTCGATGTCTGTATTTTCTTCAGATTTTGTTGTATAGGCTAAACCATATTTTTTTAATTCTTTTATGGCTTCTTCAGTTGTTAGTCCTTCAACGTCTGGTACTTTTACTTCTTTTACATCATGATTACTTATAACTAAATATATAATGGCTAAAGCTATTAGAATAACTAGAAGTACCGCTGCTAAAATTATTGGCAATTTGTTCTTGCTTTTTTCTTCTGAGATTATTTCTTCCTCTTTTGGTTCTTCTGGTTTTTCTACTACTTTTTTAGGTTCTTTTATAGGAGCTATTACCTTTGTCTCTTCTAAATCGTTTTCTGGATATTCAAAGACAATTCTTTTTTCATTTGTTCTTTCCATTGCTGTTTGAAGATCAGAGTACATTTCTCTTACACTGTCATACCTATTTTTAGGATTTTTAGCAGTTGCTTTTATGACAATATTTTCTACTGATTGTGGTATTGTTGGGTTTTGTTTTCTGATACTTGGTATTTTCTCCTTCATATGTTTAAGTGCTATTTCTACCGCTGTATCGCCTTTAAATGGTACAGATCCTGTTAATAGTTCATACATTAATATTCCTAATGAATATATATCACTTTTTATAGTGGATCCTTTTCCATTTGCCTGCTCAGGAGGTAGGTAGTGAACTGATCCCATTACTGAATTTGTCTGGGTAAGTTGTGTTGAATTTAGGGCCATAGCGATTCCAAAGTCTGTTATTTTTATCATACCGTTATCTTCAATCATGATATTTTGCGGTTTGATATCACGATGGATTATATATGCTTCATGAGCATGTGCTAGGCCATCTGTTAGTTGACTCATTATATCTATTACTTCTGGAAGAGTTAACGCTCCTCTTTTTTGAAGTAATTGTTTTAATGTTTTGCCCTCAATATATTCCATTACAATATAGTAGTTACCATCTTCTTCTCCAACATCATATACTTCTACAATATTTGGATGAGAAAGGTTAGAAACTGATAAGGCTTCTCTTTTGAATCTTCTTATGAATTTTTCGTCATTTGATAAGTCACCACGTAATACTTTTATGGCAACTTTTCTATCTAATATTAAATCATTAGCTAAATATACATTAGCCATACCACCTTCGCCAATTGTTTTAATGATTTCATATCTGTCATTAATTTTTTGTCCCTTTGATAGCATTATAAATCACCACTCTCCTTTTTTAGATAAGCAATTGATATATTGTCTGTGCCACCGCGCATATTACTCTTTTTGATTAGTTTTTCTACTTGTTCTTCAATTGAAGATTTGTTGTTTAATACTTTTTCTATTTGTTCTTCTGTAACCATATTTGTTAGGCCATCGCTACATAGAAATAGTCCCTGAACATTATTGTCAACATCAAAAATATCTATTTCTATTGGATCGTTAGCTCCTAAAGCTCTTGTTAGAAGATTTTTTCTTGGATGAAATTTTGCTTGTTCAGGTGTTAATTCTCCAGTAGATACTAGTAAATTTACTAATGTATGATCATGAGTTATTTTATGTAATTTTTCATTTTTTATAGCATATCCTGATGAATCGCCAATATTTCCATATAATATATAGTCATCTGTTTTTACAGCAATTACTAGTGTTGTACCCATACCTTTACTTTCTGGATGTTCTCTAGTATATGCGAATATTTTGTTATTTATTTCTTTTACTATATTGCGAAGCCATTCGATAGCATCTTCTTTTTTTCCTAATGACTTTATACTTTCAAAACTCTCTGTTATATGTTCTATAGCTATATTTGAAGCCACTTCTCCTGCTTTATGTCCACCCATTCCATCTGCTACCGCCAGAATGAATTCATTATTATTGTTACTTATTATTGTCACATTATCTTCATTATGTGTTCTTACTTTTCCTGCATCAGTCATGTAAAATGTCTGCATTATTTCACTTCCTCTTTAATTATTAGCTCTTAATTGACCGCAAGCAGCATCTACTGCACCGCCAAACTCTTTTCTTATTGTTACATTTATATTATTTGACTTAAGTATATCATAAAAAGCTAAAATTTTCCACTTTTTTGTACGTTTAAAGCCAATATTTTCTGTTTCATTATATGGTATTAAATTTACATAACAGTTTATTCCTTTTAATAATTTTACTAATTCTTTGGCTTCTTTTTCACTATCATTTATATTCTCTAACATAATATATTCAAAAGTAACTCTTCTATTAGTCTTTGCTATATATTCTTTTATGGTATCCATTAATTCTTCTAAATGATAGGCTTTGTTTATAGGCATTAGTTTACTTCTTAATTCATCATTAGGAGCATGAAGACTTATGGCTAAATTAACTTGCCCTTCCTCATTCATAAATTTTTTTATACCCGGAATAACACCACATGTTGAGATTGTTATATGTCTAGAACCAATATCAATGCCTTTACTACAATTTATTATTTTTACAAAACGCATAATATTATCATAATTATCAAATGGTTCTCCTATTCCCATCATAACAACATGAGTTATTCTTTTCTTTATATCTTCTTCAATAAGAAGTATTTGCTCTACTATTTCATAGGCTAATAGGTTTCTTACTTTCTTTAATCTACCACTTTCACAGAAAGCACATGTCATATTACAACCTACTTGTGAGGATACACATATGCTAGTTCCATAATCATGAAACATTAAAACTGACTCTATTTTATTACCATCTTCTAACTCGAATAGATATTTATTTACGTCTTTACCTGTTTGTTTTATTAATAATTTTATTTTAAATAAAGAAAAATCGTTAGTTAATTTTTCTCTTAGTTCTTTGCTAATATTAGTCATTTCATCAAATGAATTTAGTCTCTTTTTATATAGTCCTTCATATACTTGAGTGGCTCTAAATGGTTTTTCACCAATTTGAATAAAGTATTCTTCTAATTCTTGTAATGTTAAATCATATATATTTCTCATTTGTTCACTTCCATGTTCTATTTATATTATAACAGAAAAAACATGTTATTAAAACATGTTTCTATCATTTTATTTATCTTCTTTATGTTCATGATGTGAATGGCCTCTTATTCCGTATCTTTTAGTAATTGGATCTTTGAATAAGAAATTTTTTATTGGTAATAATGTTAATACCATATAAAATCCAAATATGATGAATAGAACTACTACTGATATATAGGAATAAAAGAAATGTAATGGTTCTATATTTATTATATAACTAAATGTTAGATTGCTTAATATTATAGCTAAGTAGAATATTATTATATCCACTATTAAGATGGGGTTTTTTGTTATTAATTGATAAGCATAAAATAGTAATGGTATTAAGATTATTATTACTAATATGCTTGATGTTTTTGCTATAAAATAATTTTCATTCATTCCATATACTGCGCCATCATAAAGAGTCCAAATAAATGTTGATGTTAGAGCTATTTTAATGTGTTCCCAGGTGCTTTCATTAACTGCTGCAAAAAGTGATACTATTTTATTATGTCCCGAGAATTCATACATAAAGTGAAGCAGTGTTCCTATTACCGATATGAATATTATTCCAATTATTATGTCCATATTTTCCTCCTATTGTAATATCGTTATATATTACTTTTTCTAATATTACAACTATTATTATTTTTTTAGTAAACGTAATGTATTTAATATACAAAGTACTGTTACACCAACATCTGCAAATACTGCTTCTAACATAGTGGATAATCCTATTAACGTTAATACTAATACTAGCAATTTTACTCCTAAAGCAAAAATTAGGTTTTCTTTAATTATTTTATTTGTTTTCTTAGATATATTTATTGCTGTTACTATCTTTTCTAGATTATCATTCATTATGACTACATCTGATGCTTCAATGGCTGAATCGGTTCCTAGACTACCCATAGATATTCCTAAATCTGATAATTTTAATACAGGGGCATCATTTATACCATCCCCTACGAATGATACTATACTTTTTTCTGTTTTCTTTTTTATTATTTCTTCTAAGTATGTATACTTATCACTAGGAAGCATACTATAATTAATATTATCTATACCTACTTGCTGGGCTATTTCTGTTGCTTTTTCTTTTGTATCACCAGTAAACATGTGAATATTTATATTCATGTTTTTTAGTTTTTGTATTGTTTTTATAGCATCTTTTTTTATTTCGTCTTTTATTTCTAAATCCGCTACTATAGAGTTATTTATCATTAAATATATATTACTATTTTCTTCTTTATTTTTGCAGAATTTTGCATTTCCTATTCTTACTTTATCTTTTTTATATGTAAATTCAATGCCTTTTCCCGATACTTCTTTATAGTCTTTGATATCTTCGTGATTTATTTCTTTAGTATAATTTTTTAATACAGATTTAGCGATTGGATGATTTGATAGTGATTCTCCACCTGCGAATATTTCCATTATTTGATCTTCTGTGTATTTTTTATCGTGGATATTTATTTTTGATATGTAGAATTCTCCTGTAGTTATTGTTCCTGTTTTATCAAATACTATTTCTTTAATATCTTTAATACTATCTAAATAGTTACTTCCTTTTATTAATATTCCTTCTTTTGATGCCGCTCCTATACCAGAAAAGTATGATAATGGTATAGATATGGCTATAGCACAAGGACATGATATTACTAGGATTGTTAATCCTTTATAAATACTATCTGTATATGTCATATTAGTAAATAGTGGTAGAAATAGTGCTGTTAATATGGCTATAATTATTACTCCTATAGTGTATTTTGAAGAGTATTTGGATACTATCGTTTCTACTTTTGTCTTTCTTTCAGTAGCGTTTTCTACTAATTCTAGTATTTTATTTACAGTAGAGTCTTTATATATTGATGATACTTTTATTTCTAATATACCGCCTTTATTTATACTACCTGATAATACGTTATCACCAGTTGATACTGATACTGGAAGTGATTCTCCTGTTAAGGCACTAGTATCTAACATAGTTTCGCCTTTTACTACTATACCATCTAAAGGGACTCTTTCTCCTTCTTTTACTACTATAATATCACCAACTTTTATTTCAGTTGTAGGAACTACTTTTATTTTGTTATTATCTTTTAAATTTGATATTTCTTCTTTAATATTCATTAATTCTGCTACTGAATTACGACTTTTATTTACGGCTTTGCTTTCTAGCATTTTTCCTATTTCATATAAGAATATTACCATTAAACCTTCATGTGTTTCTCCTAGTAAGTAAGCTCCTATTGTGGATATTGTTACTAAGAAGTTTTCATTTATAGTTTTATTTTTTAGTTGTTTAATAGCGGTAGTTAATGTTCTATATAATAATATTATATAAGCTAAAAGTATTAATATCATACTTAAGTATTTTGGTGCTTTTATTATTATTCCTAGCACTCCTAAAAATGCCCCTAATAGTATTCTATAAATATCTTTATTTTTAGTTTCTTTAATTTCTTCCTTACTTAATATAGCATTTGGTTCTATATTTTCTACTATATCTTTAACATAGTTAAATGGGTCTGATATATTTGTTTCCACAGTAACTGTTTGTTTAGCAAAATTTACACTAGCACTTTTTATATTTTTATCTTTATTTAATGTTTCTTCTATTTTTTTTGCACAATTAGCACAATCTAAATTTTTAATATTATACTTATATTTCATTTATATGTTCCTTTCCCATATTAAATAATGTTTTTACATGATCATCACTTAATTCATAATATACTGTTTTTCCTACTTTAGTATATTTTACTAGTTTGGCTGCTTTTAATATTCTGAGTTGATGTGATACTGCCGATTGACTTGTATTAATTATAGTAGCTATATCTCCTACGCATAGCTTTCCCAATAATAGGGCATTTATTATTTTTACTCTAGTTGAATCTGCAAATACTTTAAATAACTCTGCTATATCTATTATTGTATCTTCTTCTAACATACTTTTTTTTAATTTATTTATATCTATTTCTTCCGACATAGTATTCCTCCTATATATGAATATATATTCATATATTTAAATATTACCACTTGTTTTTATATATGTCAACTAATTCTATTGCAAAATAATACTTAAGTTTAGAGACTAATGACTCTAAACTTTTTTCTAATGACTACAGGCATTAGAAAACGGCGAACAACAAAGTGTGAGACGATAAAAAGAAAAGAAAACCTAAATAGATTTTCTTTCTTTATATTCTTCTAATGTTAAATTGTTATTATATATATATGGTGCTATATCTCCTACAAATCTTAGATGCCATGGTTCATAACTATATTTTGTTATATCTTCTTTACCTTCTGGATATCTTAATATAAAACCATATTTATGACAATTCTGATGAACCCATTTTGTTTCTATTAAGTCTTCTATTTCATGTTCAATATAAGACTTCTCGTTTTGATATACACAGAAATCAATAGCTAATCCAGTTTGATGTTCTGATGAACCAGGACGTGCTATTCTTGTTACTGTATAGTTAAATCCTTTTTCATCTAATAATTTATTATATAATTTTTCTTGATAGTCATAATCTCGATAACCACTTTCTATATCTATTAAATAATTATTTCTTTTTGCGGCTTCTTTTAATCTATCAAATGATTCTTTTACTTTTTTATCTATATATACATTTTTCTTATATTCACTTTCTGCATCTACTAATGTATTTGGAATATGTGCTCTTGGCAAAGGATTATCTTTATTTACTAAAATATTATAATCCATATATACCTCCAGTAGTATTATATGATATTAAAAAGAAATAGATACTTCTTTTGTTCTATTTCTTTAATCTAATTTTGTTATATTTGGATGACCTTTCATGAGTTTCTTTATACCTATCGGATGTGGGAAGGCTACTGTTATTATTGATTTATCTACCGCCACAATGATGCCTTCACCAAAATCGGTATGCAATATATGTTCTCCGACTTCATAAGTAGCATTTTTATCTATTGTCTTTTTTACTTTTGATACTATATTACTTATTCTTCCTTTAGTTTCAATATCTAAATATTTTTTATCTATTTCTTCAATGAACCTACTAGGCATATTTCTATTTGTATTTCCAAATAGCATTCTTGTCTCGGCACTAGTTATATATAATTCTTTTTTTGCTCTTGTTATTGCTACATAACAAAGTCTTCTTTCTTCTTCAATTGCGGAATTACTTCCATCATTTATAGCATTATAATGAGGGAATATTCCTTCTTCCATTCCTACTAAAAAGACATAATCAAACTCTAATCCTTTTACTGAATGGACAGTCATTAAACTTACTCTATTTGATCCATCTTGATGTTCACTCATATCACTTACTAGAGATATTTCATTTAAGAAATCTTCTAGAGTAGCAGAGCCGTATTCTTCTTCATAACTTTTAGTTACACCTTTAAACTCATTTAGATTTTCTAATCTTATTTCGTCTTCTAGTAACTTAGATGATTGTAATTCTTTCTTTATACCACTTTTTTCTAGTATTAAATCTATTAGTTCTGTTAGAGTTATACTGCTACTAGCAAGTGTTAGTTCTTCTATTAACTTTTTGAATTCTAGTTCCTTGCCACTATCTATAGCATCATAAATAGACGTGTTATTTTCTACAGCTTTAGTAGTTAAATTCTCTATTGTTTTTTCGCCTATTCCTCTTTTAGGAGTATTTATTATTCTAAGCAAACTCACATCATCTTTATGATTACTTATTAATCTTAAGTAGCATAATAAGTCTTTTATTTCTTTTCTATTATAGAAGTAGAAACTTCCTACAACACGATATTTGATGTTCTTTTTTAACATTTCTTCTTCTAGTACACGAGACTGAGCATTAGTACGATATAATATTGCTATGTCTTCTTCTTTGATGCCTTTTTCTAATAGTTTCTTAATTTCTTCTCCAACAAAGATAGCTTCTTCTTTTTCATTTGTTACTACTTTGTACTTTATTTTATCTCCTTCAATATTATTGCTCCATAAGTTTTTATCTTTTCTTTCTCTATTATGTTTAATAACGCTATTGGCAGCATTTAATATTGTTTTAGTGGAACGATAATTTTCTTCTAGTAATATTGTTTTGGCTTCTGGATAGTCTTTTTCAAAGTTTAGTATGTTCTTATAGTTGGCTCCTCTAAAAGCATATATTGCTTGATCGTTATCTCCTACGACAAAGATATTACGATATTTTGCTGCTAATAACTTACTAAAAGTATATTGGGCTTCATTGGTATCCTGATATTCATCTATTAGAATGTATTTATATCTATCTTGATAATCGTTTAAAACATTGGGATAGTTTTTGAATAATCTTATTGGAAGAATTAATAGATCATCAAAATCAACTGAATTACCGGTTTTTAACTTCTTTTGATACTTTCGATATAGTTCTACTACATTATAGTCAAATTCTACTTTAGCAAAAGAATCCGTGGTCATCATAGCATTTTTTGCTGAACTTATTTTGTTTCTTAATTCTCGTGGATTATATTTATCCTTATTCATATTTAAATCTTTCATTAATTTTTTTATTATGGTTAAAACGTCATCACTATCGATGATGGTAAAGTTTTTATCATATCCTAAAAGTGAATAATTTTCTTTTAGAATTTTTAAGCCTAAAGAGTGAAATGTAGATATTTGAATATTATAAGCTAGTGTTCCTATTAGTGATATTTCTCTATCTTTCATTTCTTTAGCGGCTTTATTGGTAAAAGTTATGGCTAATATATTGCCTGGGCTTATACCGTTTTGAATTAGATTCGCTATTCTATTTGTTAGTACTTTGGTTTTTCCTGAACCTGCTCCTGCTAAAACAAGCATTGGTCCATCTATATGATTTACAGCTTTTTGCTGTTCGCTATTTAATAATTGTGTATTCATTATGTCACCATCTTTCTTTTTAATTTTATCATACTTTAATAAGATAGTGAAGTGTAGATGGTAATATTTTTTATTTATTTTTATGGAGAAATATAAAATTAAAAAGAGGAATATTATTTCCTCTTTCTGAATACTTGTTTTATGAATAATATTATTTTATCTACTAGCCAAAGTAAGGCATTTACTCTTTTATCTTGATTATCTGGTAGTTCTTCTGTCTCTTTATTTTCTTCTCTTGTTGTATCTTTATTTTCCTCTTGGACTTTGTTGTTATCATTTTTTTCTGTTTTATCATTTCTCATACTTGTTTCTTTATTTTCTTCTTGAACTCTAGGTTTTTCTTCTTCTGGGGCTTTTTTTGTAAACTTTTCAAATTCATTTGTCCAAGCGGCATCATAATATGAAGTTGCGTCCCCTAATGCCATGTATAGACCATTGTTGTAATGGTATTTCTTTACTACCCCTTTAGTGCCTTTTTTTAATAGCATTGATTTGCCGCCATAACCTGCTGTTTCATGTAAATACAAATCACTAGTATTATATATTATATCTCCTATTATAAATGGTCTTTCTCTAGTTTCGTTTAATTTTTCTTTTATCATATTTAGAAATCTATCCCATCCCATATCTAATGTGCGATGTGGACAATATTTGTTAGTATAATCCTGATGTTTTGTTACTTTATCTATGTTCCAATTATATCTATTTAATATATCTACGATTAAGTCTACGGCATTTTTTTCTGCTTTAATGAATCTTTCGCCACCAGACAATGAGTAACAGATTTCAATAGCTATACCCTCTCTATTGCCTTTACCATTACCATCAGATGCATGCCAGCCATTTCTATTTTCTTCTATTCCTTGTACTATTTCTTTGTCATCAACAGCATAGTGGAAAGATGTTTCATAATCGTTATTTGTCATGTATGTTATTTCATTTCTAGCGGAAGCATCATTAGCGGTATTATGTACTACAATACGAGTAGGTGTCATTTCATAAGGGCATTTTAGATAGTATCTACTGCTAGGTACTATCATTTTCACTATTGGTACCATTATCACCCTCCTTAATCAATTTTTCTATATTATGAATAAGATTGTATCCTGTTTCTGCAAAAACACCACTTAACGATATTGCTAAGTTGAAATCTTTTGTTATTATGAAATATAATATTGAAACTAGAAGACCTACTATTATATTTTGTATTATGATTAGATTATTGTTTATATAAGGGCATTTTTTAGCAATAAATCCTAATATCCAGCTAATGATCATTGTTAATAATGTTATTATTAATTCTGTATTATGATTTATAAATTCCATTTTTTCACCTTCTATTCATAATCACTTTATTTTATGATAGAAATGAATCTTTTGTAATAGTGAATGTCCAAAAAGAAAAAAGATTATAATTTTTTTATAATCTTTTTAAGTTCTATTTATTAAACTTCTTCTTTTTTGTTCTTTTTAAACCAGTATATTGAATATCCTAAGCTTCCTAATCCTACTACCCAAGCAACAAATATTAAAGCGTTACCTGTTTTAGGGTTAACTGCTGGATTTTCAGCTTTACAAGTATAGTAAACTGTTTTCTGGTAGTCTGTATTATCTATTGTATAATCTACTGTACTATCATTTTTATCAACTAATGTACATCCATCTACTTTTGGTGAATCTACACTATCTTTATCACCATTTGACAAATCATCTTTTTTATATGGTTCATGTACTTCTTCTTTGGTATCTTTATTTATATAATCTATTTCAGCTTTATATTGACACAATTCATATACAACTTTATATAATGCTGGTGCTAGTACAGTATCTGATTCTTCTGTATCATTAGACCAGGCATGCTTAAATGAGTTAGCGTTGCCATCTATAGTAGTAGTAGTCCCGTCTGTAGTTATAACTGTAGTTATAATATGTGTTCTTGTTATCTGAAATTCATCCTCATCAGAGTTATCTACCTTAGCACGTTTTATTGTTGTTGTTGGCTGTATTGTTCCTTGAATTAAATCCTTTATATCATGTTTATTATAGTTTTGACCTTCTGTAATAACATCTCCAGCCACACCATCTTTAATAGTGTACCAATCTGCGCCGCCAAAATACATTACATTACCTTTATCTTTTTGTAGACAACCATTTTCGCAATTATCGTCTTTAAGTCTTTCTTGTACTTCTTTATAGAAGTCTTCTAGTGTCCATTCTTCTTTAAATACATCACAGTCAGTTTTATCTTCCCCAAGGCATATTTTACCACCTTTTATATTCAAAGCCTTTTCTGGCAATGCTTTATATTTTACACCAGTTGTTACTATCTCTTTTGTTTTGTTTTCAAAATAACTTTTATGATTTATCTCGCTAAAGAAATAATAATTAGTATATTCTGTACAAGATTGTTCTGCTTTTGTTCCTGCTCTTACTGGAACTGCTAATGATAAAGCTGCTAATGCTGAAATACTTAGTAACCCTACTTTTTTATATATTTTTTTATTCATATTTGGTTATTCCTCCTATCCTATGATAATTACATTATATAATATTTTTATTTTTATTGCAATAGGTTAATTTAAAAATGTTATAAAGTTTAAAAAAAATAAGTGTTATCACTTATTTATAACACTTATTTATATTTATATAATGTATCTGTTGCCATTGCTGTTAAAGTTTGATCTGCTACTATACCTTTTTTATAAGCATAATATGCTGCAGCACCTATCATAGCGGCATTATCAGTACAATAGCTCATGCGTGGTACTGAAAAATCTATATTTTCTTTTTTACATGCTTCTTCTAAGGTACTTCTTAATCCTCTATTAGCGGATACTCCTCCTGCTAATATTAAGTTTTTAACATTATACTCTTTTAAAGCACGCATTGTTTTTTTTGTTAATATGGTTACTACTCTATTTTGAAATGTTGTACATAAATCTTCTTTATTTATCTCGTTTCCTCTTTGTTTTTCATTGTGTACTAAATTTATTACTGCTGATTTTATACCACTAAAACTAAAATTATAGCTTTTATCATCTAATGGATATGGTAAATCATATGTATCTTTTCCTTCGTGAGCTAATTTATCTACTTTTGGTCCACCGGGATATGGTACTCCTATTACTTTTCCAACTTTATCATAGCATTCTCCAACGGCATCATCTAGTGTTCCTCCTATTCTTTCAAATGAATAGTCTTCTTTCATATAAATTAATTCACTATGGCCACCTGATACTACTAAAGCTATCAATGGAAACTGTAATCTTTTTTCTAAATTGTTAGCATATATATGTCCTGCTATATGATGTACTGGTATTAATGGTTTGCCTGTTACTAGTGCTATTGTTTTAGCTGCTTGAACACCTATTAATAAACTCCCGATTAGTCCTGGTCCATACGTTACTCCAATGGCATCTATTTCATCAAGTGTCATATTGGATTTATTTAATATTTCATCTAATACTATAGTTATATTTTCTATATGATTTCTACTAGCTATTTCAGGTACTACACCCCCATAATTCTTATGTATGTCTATTTGGCTTAATACTACTGTTGCTATTTCTTCTCTGCCATTTTTAATTATACTCATACTTGTTTCATCACAACTTGATTCAATTGCTAATATATATATATCTTTCATTTACATCACCTGTTTTTCCATTAGTATAGCATCTTCATCACCATAATAATATTTTCTTATGGCTACTTCGTTAAAATTAAATTTTTTATAAAGATTTCTTGCTATATCGTTACTTACTCTTACTTCTAAGGTTATATTATCTACTCTATTTTCTATGGCTACGGATATTAAATAACTCATTAATTTATTTCCTATACCTTTACCACGATGGGATGGTTCCACTATTATATTATCTATCTCCATTCTATCATATATTAATGAATACTTTAAACTACCTAAAATTTTATTGTCTTCAATATATGTTATTTCATAAGCGAATGGACTTATATCTTCAAGTTTTTCTTCTTTTAACATTTCTTCTCCATTGCTTCTGGTAATTTTAAATATTCTGGATTTACTGCATGAGGATTTTCACTTGGTAATTTTTTAGTATATTTTACTATTTCCTCAATATGGTATTCACTTTCTTCATCTACTTGTAATGGCTTATACTTTTTAACTAATTCTTCTATTTTAGTAATATTCATAAATTCTTCAGTTACTTTATTATAATCTTTATCATATAGGCCTACATAATAATTACCATGTTTAGCATCTATTTTGGATAAAATATATTCTCCATTATGGCCAATTGCTCTTGCTTTTAATGAGCTTATTGTTACTATTCTTATCTTTCTTATGTAAGCAAATATTTTAGCTATGGTTACACCAATTCTTATACCAGTAAATGATCCCGGTCCATTTACTACAATTATTTCATCAACATCTTTTGGGGATAAGTTATTATCTTTTAATATGTCCTCGATATATTTAGTTACATAAATTGAATGCTCTCCTGGTATATTGTTATGTATTTGAGATAATAATTTGTTTTCTTTTAGTAGGGCAATAGATACATCTGCTAAAGATGTATCTATAAATAAACTTATCATATTACAGCCTCACAAATATTTACATATTTTTCACCATGTGGTGTTAATACCATTACTCTTGAATTTTCTCCAACTATTTTGAAAGTTATATCCAATCTTTCTTCTGGAAGAATATCTTTTATAATATCAGCCCATTCTATTATGGTTACGCCGCCTTTATCAAAATATTCTTCTATACCTATATTTTCGTTTGAATCTTCTAAACGATATACATCCATATGATATAGTGGTAGTTCTCCTATATATTCTTTTATTATTGTAAATGTTGGTGATGTTACATCATCAATACCCATAGCTTGTGCAAAACCTTTTGAAAAAACTGTTTTACCGCTACCTAGATCTCCATTTAAACATATTACCATGTTTGGGAATTTTTCTGATTCTATATTTTGAGCCACAGCAATAGTTTCTTTTTCACTGCGTACTGTTATTTTATATTCATCCATTTTATCACCTTTCTTTTTCTCTTTTATTATAACAAATATTACGGATAAAATACAATAGTTTTATAGTCTTTTTTACATTATTATTTTGTTTATAATTGGAAGATTGTTTGTCAAAAAGACAGATATATATGGCTTTTTGACACCACAAAAGACTTCTGTTTTAGAAGGCTCGAGTGGATAAAAGAAAAAATCTAGAATTAATCTAGATTATTTTGATTCTTCTAAGGTTACTTCAGCAGTATTTTCTTTTCCATCTCTATTATATGTTACTTTAATTGTATCTCCTGGATTATGTTTATATAATTCATATCTTAATTTAGCTACTGAAGATATCTTTTCATCTTCAATTTTTATTATGATATCACCTTTTTCTAAACCTGCTTTGGCTGCTGGAGAAGATGATACTACTTCTAATACTGCTACTCCTTCGGTAACATCTTTTGGTACTTTTATACCTGCCTGCCATAAATAGTAACTATCTGTTATATCAAGCATACTCACTCCTAAATATGGTCTTGATACAGATTTGCCTGACTCTATAATACCAGCATAGGATAATGCATCTTCTATAGGAATAGCAAAGCCCATACCTTCTACACTATATTTACTTGTTGTTGTACTTTCTTGGGTTAATTTTAATGAATTTACACCAATTACTTCTCCATTAATGTTACATAATGGTCCTCCACTATTACCTGGATTTAAAGCAGCATCTGTTTGTAATACTTTCATATAATAGTCTGAAGTTGTACCAGAAAATGATACTGCTACTAAACGATCTTTCCCTGAAAGTATTCCCTTTGTTACTGTACCACTATAGGTATCACCAAGTGGAGCTCCTACTGCAAAAGTTGTATCTCCTAATTTTATGTCTTTAGTACTTCCTAATGTTGCAACTTGCTTAATACTAGCTGCTGACACTGTAAGTACTGCTATATCTGCATATGTCTCACCACCTAATATTTTTGTATCTGCTGATGTACCATCACTAAATACTACTTTAGCAGAATCCCCTCCTGCTATAACATGATTATTAGTCATAATATAGGCTGTTGATCCCTCTTTTTTATATACGAATCCTGTACCTGTTGATACTGCTGATCCATTTTTGTACGTTTGTACTGTTACAGTAGCATCATATATTTTATCTACTGCTCCAGAAATACTATTTTCATTTATAGTATAACTACCACCACTTCCACTAGTGGTTACTGCGCCTTTATTTAATTGATTTATTACTAGGTATGACCACGAAGCTCCTAATATAAATGCTAGAAAAACTAGTAATGGAATTATTATTTTATTATTTTTCTTTGTCATTATTATCACCTACCTATTATATTCATATAATCTTCTGGAAATCCCATTCGATCTAGTACTCTATCTATTTCAATAGTATCTACTTTACCATCTAATAATTCTATTTCATATTCTATTTCTTTCATCATTAATCTAAAGTTTTTCTCATTTAATAATATTTTGAATATTATTATTACTGCGAATAAATCATTCTTTCCATATATGTATTCTCCATCCATTTTAGGTATGTTCATTTCTTCATGATACTTGGTATCTGGTATTACTCTTTCTGTTCTATGTTCAAAGACTATATCTTCATGAGCACATAGATTACGATAGTTTGATAAAATTATTAATATATCTTGTAATACTTCTGGTGTTGTACCAAAGATGTCCGCTACTTCTATTTGATCCTCTTTTTTTAATATGGTAAATAATTCACAAACAATACCAAAGGATAATACTTTTACTAATACCCATAATGGTATATATCCATAATTATTCATATAGTGAATAGTGGCATTATGACTTGATGCATTTATTCTAATTTGTCTTTTCATTTTATTTATTAAATCATGTACTCTTTTTATCTTATCATGGTCTTGAGTAAAGTTTTTGGGATTTAGATAATCTTTTTCACGATAACCATATTTCTTTGATAATTGATATGATATTACTGATTTTAATTGATTTTCTATAACTAAAGCATTTTTAAATATTATATTCCTAAAATTTCTATCAAATTCAAATAAAGCATATACCTCATTAAAGGTCGTTCCGGAAATGAATTTGCTTTTGTTGTTACGTGACATAAAAAGATGTCGATAACCCATAATAAAGAAATAGTTTTCTCTTAATAGTATTTCTTTTGCTTCTAGTTCATCTTCGATAATTAAACCTTTATCTTTTAATATTTCTACTTGTTCATTTATTGTTTTAAATATTTTTTCCATTAGTTCACACACCTATTATTCTTTTATATACTTCTATATTCACCTTGCTTTCTCATGTTCATTATATTACTTAATTATGGGATAATTAAGGTATAAATATAGAAAATAGTTAAATTATTGTAATTTAAAATATATTCCTTTTTTTATTAATAGTTCTGAAGAGTTATGATCCATTGGAATATAACCTTCTTTTAATAGTTCTTCTATTACTATCATATTATAGTTTCCTGCGAATAATATGTTAGTTAAAAGTAGCATTAGTATACATGTTATGATTCCCACTTTGAATGGTATAAAAGCCATTATTAATGATGATACTGCTACTTCGGTTAATAGCATGATATAAAACATTTTATAATTTCTTTTTTTTAGTGGATATAAAAAGCCTAAGTATATCATCTCTTTTATAAATCCATAATCACATTCAACCGGTGGATTATATTCATCATATATTAGATATATTTTTTGCATACCATCACCTATTATAAGTATATACTTTTTTTGGTTTTTTGAAAAGTATTTTTGTTACTTTTGATAATATTTTTCAATTGCGTCCGCTATTAAAATGATTAACTTGTTTTGATATTCTTCTTGTCTTAATAAATAATTCTCATCAGGATTAGATATAAATCCTGCTTCTATTAGAACTCCTGGATATTTTATATATTTATACATATAGTATTTATTTTCTTCTTTGACTTCTCTAATGTTATTTATATTGTTCTTTAAATTATTTGTTATTGTTTCTGCAATAACTTTGTTTTCCTCGTTATTTTTATTATAAAATACTTGGAGACCTTTCCATGATGATGAAATAGTAGCATTTAAATGAATTGATATGTACATATTGGGTTTTATGGTGTTTATATATTTGGCTCTATTATATAAGTCACTTCTTTTTCTCTCTGATGTTCTTGCTGATAGATCATTATCTTCTTCTCTAGTTAAATATACTGTAGCTCCACGTGATATTAATTCTTTTTCTAATTTTTTTACTAATAATAAATTTAATTCTTTTTCTACTATTTTACCATTTTTTGCTCCGGAATCAGTACCGCCATGACCTGCATCTAATACAATTTTTTTGCCTAATAAATTTAAATTATTAATGGAGGCTGTTACATTAGGTAAAGATATTGTTAAAAGAAAAAAACATATTAGTATTAATAGTTTATATTTATTCATTATATACACCTATTAATATATATGTTTTTGTTTTTTTTATATACGCTTTGATTTATTCAAAATAGCTTCCTCCAATAAACTCTCTTATTATTGATATTTGTGGTACTGATTCACTTGATATTGGTAGAACACATTTTAATAATTCTAATAACCTTCTGGCAGTTAAATATTCTGGATCATCTGCTTTTACTGTATATAGTAGTGGTTCTACATATGTTTTTAGAACTCCTAATTCATAGGCTAAACTAGTGTTAAACATAACATTAGCATTATCTTGATATGGGAATACGTATTTTTCTTCACCTTTTCTTACATCTTCCCAATTATTTAATGTAGTTGATGGAGAATATCCTCTAGTTCTATTATCTCGTACTATTCTTCTTAATAATCTTAAATCTGTCATACTTATTCTATTATCATCATCTATATTTAAATATGTTAATGGGCTTATATATACTTTAAATTTATTTTTTTTAGGAATATTTTTTAATATATTTTCGTTTAAAGCATGTAATCCCTCAATAATTAGAATATCATTTTTTTGCATTTGAATAGTTCTTTTATATTCTTTTTTTCCACTTATAAAGTTAAATGTTGGTACTGTTACTTTTGTTCCTTTTAGTAGTTTGCTTATTTGACTATCAAATAGTTTAATATCTAAGGCATTTAGTGATTCAAAATCTGGCTTACCATTTGGTCCTAATGGTGTTTCATCTCTTTCTAAAAAATAATCATCCATGGATAAATGAGTGGGGTTTAATCCTAAACTCTTTAAATATAAAGATAATTTCATTGAGGTTGTTGTTTTTCCTGAGCTTGATGGTCCCGATAATAATATTACCTTGTAGTCATCTTTATTTAATACTATTTCCTCCGCTATATTTAATAATTTATAGTCTTGCATTATTTCTGATAATTGAATTAAGTTACCACTATTACTATTTGATATGTAATCATTTAGTTCTCCTAAGTTGTTTATATTTAATTTATTACCCCATTCTGAATATTCTTCTAAACTATTAAAATAATTATCGTGATGAGTATACTTTAATACTTTTGAATTATCATATATTGATGGGAATCTTACTACTATTCCTTTTCCTTCTATTAATGATAAGTCAAAGTATTTTAATACAGAGGTGTTATTAGGTAAATCTCCTATTATATAATTATATGTATCTTCTAATTTATATAATGTTACAAACTCTGAAATATTATAAAATAAATTTCTTACTTTATCTTCTCTTTTTATACTTTTAAAATACTCTATGGCTTCATTTCTAGTTGTTTCTATTTTGGTAAACGGTAGAGAAGCTTTTACTTTATCTTTCATTATTTTTTTAATATTTGTTATATCAGTAGTGTTTATGTTTTTATCTATTTTACAAAATATTCCTTTGTCTAATGAGTATTTTACTATTATTTTTGTATCTTTTCCTAATACTTCTAAAGCAGACACTTCAAATAGATATAATAGTCCTCTTTCATATATTTTATTTCCTTGTTTTGTATTGATATCATATAGTGATAATGTTCCACTTTTATTGATTGTATCTTCATAGTTTATAATACTACTGTTATATTTAGCGGAGATAATATCATTAGGATATTCTTCTTTCAATAGATTTATTACTTCTTTTAGTTTTATGCCTTTTACGAATTCTTTCTTTTTTCCATTGTCTAAGGTTAATATTATATTTTCCATATATTCCTCCTTATTCTTTATATAATATTATATCATAAAATGAGTTATTTTGTCATTCTTTTTTATGTATTAAATTGGTGTTAATATATTATACTATTTGTAGGTGATAAAAATGAATTTAATTCCTACTGTTATTGAAAAGAATGAAATGGGAGAAAGAGCTTATGATATTTATTCTAGACTATTAAAAGATAGAATTGTTATTCTTAATGGTGAGATTACGGATAATACCGCTAATACTGTAGTAGCAGAGCTTTTATATTTAGATAGTCTTAATCATGATGATATTAGTCTTTATATTAATTCTCCTGGAGGTAGTATTACTGCTGGTATGGCAATATATGATACTATGAATTTTATTAAAAGTGATGTATCAACAATTTGTGTTGGTATGGCTGCTTCGATGGCGGCTTTCTTATTGACAACAGGGCATCCTGGAAAAAGATGTATTCTTCCGAATGCTGAAGTTATGATTCATCAACCTTTAGGTGGTGTTCAAGGGCAAGCGACTGAAATTAAAATAGCCGCTGAAAGAATATTAAAGCTTAAGAAAAAACTTAATAATATTTTAGCGGATACTACCGGCAAAGATATAGAAATAATTAATAATGACACCGAAAGAGATTATTTTATGGATAGTGATGAAGCCTTAGAATATGGTATTGTTGATAAAATATTAAAATAAAAGAATTGCATTTATTTGCAATCCTTTTTATTATTCTGATTTAGTATTTCCAGTTTTTGTATATCCTTCTAGTGATGATTCTGTAGACCATTTTGTTTCTTTATTTTTTCCAACATATCTATAGTATGTTATTGTTTCATAATCACCACTTGGTTTGTTAGTTGTTATTTCATTTGAAGCGAATTTTATATCTAATTTAATTGGTAAATAATAAATATTTGTATTTAATTTACTATCTTTATATGATGAAACGCCAGTTGTATTATTTACCACTATGGTTATATCTACATAATATGAGCCTTTTCTATAATATGGTGCTAATTTATATGTAAAGTTTGACTCTCCTAAAGAATATTTTGAAATATTATTGTTATTATCATTTTTTCCTTTAACTAATGATACATTATTAGCAGTGGTATATTTACTTTCATCTGCTGCGGTATAGTATTTTGAATCTTCTATTGTTGTAAAATAGTATTTATTATTTGGTACTTTATCTAATTTAACTGTATAATTAATTGTTTTACCCATTTCACTTTCTTTAACATACCCTAATGTATAATATGTATCTTTAGCTATTCCATAATATTCATATTTATTTTCTATATTATTTCCTGTAACATTTCCTCTTGCCCAGCTTGAATATGTAGTTGTTTCTTTTACATATTCATAATATGTAGTTTTTGCCTTATTATCAGAAGTGGCTTTTGATTCATCTACTTTAGTATCGGATTGTGAATTAGTATTATCATTATTTTTATTGCTATTTGTATCTTTGCTACTATTATTGGAAGTATTTTGATTACAATTCTTACAATCTTTTAGAGAAAAGTCTCTTGTAATTGTATCTTTTTCTTTACCACACTTTAGTGTTGTTTCTAATTTATACTTGTCTTTTTGTCTTGTTATTTTTGAATAACTATTTTTGGTATCGCAAGTACTAGAACCATCCTTATTTATTGATAATATTAGATTTTTATCTATCATCTCTTGTAATGTTATTTTTTTACTTTGTCCTTTACTTAGTGGTAAATCTTCTCCTTTGAAGTATTCTACCGCTACAGACTCCATACTATTAATATTATTTTTAAATGTATCAGATAATTTATTTCTACCAATTATTTTTACTACTAACCATACGATGATTAAGGCGAATATAAATATGATTACTATTTTAATAAATAGGCCTAACCAATTTATTCTATTTTCATCTTCCATAATAAACCTCCCTATTGGTTATATGCTATCAATAAATATTATAGTGCATATGATTATTAATAGTACTATGATTATTATGCTTTTTATTAAATCATTTATATTATTAATTAAATCTACTATATCTTTACTTTTGTGCATATATACCTTCCAAAATTGCCCTTATTATAGCATACTAACTATTTGTTGTCAATAATTAAATATGCTATTGTGCAACCATTATTGAGGTTTAATGTATGGTATTCTGATACATATTTATTTTGTGATAAAACTTCATGTACTGCCTGTCTTACTAGGCCTGTACCTATACCATGTATTATTATTATTTTATCTTTTTTTAAAATTATATTATCACTTATAAAATCATTGGTAGCTACTTTGGCTGATGCTGTATCGTAGCCATGTAAATCTATAGTTGGTAGTCTGTTTATAAATATATCTTCCATAGTTAAACTCCTTCTATAAAATATTATAGCAGATATTATTTATAAATAAAAGAAGATTAGCCATTGTATGGTAATCTTATTGTTACTTTTGTTCCTTTATTTTTTTCCGATGTATATATTAATTCTCCATTATGAGCTTTTATTATTTCGTTTGATAGTGCTACTCCTAAACCACTACCGGTTGGTTTTGTTGTATAAAACATTTCTGTTACTTTTTCTAGTTCTTCTTTGGTCATTCCTATACCATTATCTTCCACTATTATATCTAAATGTTTTTTATATATATTAGAGGACAATTCTATTCTTCCTTTATCTTCAATTGATTCTAAACTGTTTTTTAATAAATTTATTATTACTTGTTTTAATCTTTCATAGTCTCCCTGAAAATATATTTCTTCTCCCTCTCTATCATTATATATAAGATTTGTATTTTTAGATTTTATTATTATTTTAAAACAATCATATATATCTTCTAATAAAAGGTTTAATTCTATTTGTTCTTTTACTACTTTAATTTTGTTGAAATCCATGAAGTCGGACATTATATTTAAGCTTCTGTTTATTTCTTGTTTCATAATAGATATATATTTATTACTTTTTTCTTTATTATCTAGATTTATCATATCTAAATATCCTTTACAAACCGCTAATGGATTTTTTATTTCGTGAGTTAATTTGAACAAACCATCTTTAACCATTTTATCTTTTTCTAAAAGTTTTACTGTCTTGTTTAATGACTCTACTTTTTGAGTAACTCTAAATATATAAACTATGGCAAATGTTACAAAGTAATATACAAATACTAATATCATTAATTCCATAAAATCGTTTATTGTTATATTCGTTGTTCTAAAAAAATATTCAAATGATAGAAAGAAACCTTGAATTACCGCTATAGACAGTATAAAACCATTGACACTGAGATTCTTTTTTCTGGCACATAAATATAGAATCAAGTAAGATATATACTTTATTATAATTATTATCATTAATGAATGAAACATATAATAGCAATATATTATATTTGCTAAAGATAACATAATGGCTAATATTGGTTTCTTTTGCATATAGGCTATAACTATTGGTATATTGCAGAATAAAAGTATTTTTGTGTTTGGCTCTAAGGAGCCAAATCTTATACATAAATAAAGTGATGTTATTAATGTTATTGTCATTAAATTACTATTATTTTTCTTACTTGTATTATCATTATATATTACTAAGACTAAGTATACTAAAAGTGGAAAAACCACTAATATTATATTTAAAATTATATTTTCTACTATTGTTATACTCATTTTTTCACCTTCAACAATATTATATATTTTTATTTTGTCAAATTTTGTCGAATGGTGTCGAAAAAAAGAACTTTTTGTAAGTTCTTCTGTTTTATTTCAAATCATCGATATATTTTTTTAATTTTTTAGCATTATTACCTAGAATTATTTTTAATTGATCATCTATTTCTACTACACCTTTGGCACCTAACTTGATAATTCCTTCTTTATTAGCTTTAGATATATCTTTTAGAGTCACTTTAAATCTAGACATTTCTACTTCTGTATCAAGGATATTATCTTTTCCTCCTAATAATTCTACTAATTTGTTTAATTCTAATTTTACATCCTTTTTATTCATTTTTACTATTGCAAAAGCGATTATTAATAATATAGCTAATATAATTATATATTGATATGTTTCCATTCCCATTGTTTCCACCTCTTATACATTATACTACATTTTTTTTGTTATAACAAGATATTATTTTTCGTTACTCTGTTGTTAACATTTTTAATTATATGATATTTTTGTTTAATAATGGTATAATATGTAATTTTAATTTTTGCTTGGTGTTATACTCATATCGTGAGGTAGAAATGAAGGGTAAAACATTAAAATGGTGTATGAATTCTGTTAAGAGTAAATATCCGGAATATAATCAAGATAAGTTAGATGAGATTGAATATGGTCTTGAAGCTATTTATCTTACTTTTACTAAGTTGATTGTTATATTTAGTATAGCATATATTCTAGGAGTGCTGAAAGAGTTGATTATACTATTATTCTTCTATAACTTACTTAGAACAACAGCGTTTGGAATGCATGCTAAAAAAAGTTGGCACTGCTATTTAATATCTATCTCAGTATTTATAGGTGGAGCACTTTTATGTAAATATGTTGATATTAATATATATATTAAGATTGTGCTTTCTTTGATAGCTTTTGTTTGTATGATATTATATGCTCCGGCTGATACTTATAAAAGACCACTTATTAATGCTAAAAAAAGAAAAATTTATAAGATTTTCTCAATCATTATTAGTTTTATATATGTAATCATTATATTTACATTTGAAGATAAAATTATCAGTGATTACTTGTTTATGGGGCTTTTGGCTGCTACTATGATGATTCATCCTTTTACATATAGGATGTTTCAATTGCCATATGATAATTATAAGACATATGATGCTTCTAATTATTAATTTATATGGCTAATAAAATAAAAAGGAGGTAAAGAAATGTTCGCATCATTATTATCTTGGCTTGGTTCGCTTTCGGTTGCTACTGGTACTAAAGCTTGCGTTGTTTGGTTAGCTGATGAACCTAAAATGCCAAAAAGTTTACTAGAAAAATAAGAAATTTAAAAAATTAAAATCAAATCTAAAACAAAAATATTATAATTATATGTTGAATAAAAAAGTCGGTTTCATAAGATGAACCGATTTTTAATTTTTATTTATAGTTAATTTTTGTATAAATATATTATTTTTTATTTCACTTTTGCCTTCAAATATTTTACTATTATTTAAAATACTTTTGGCTAGCAGCAAACCATGTCCATGATTTCTACCCTTTGTGCTAAATTTTGTTTTGCCAATTTTATTAGTATCAATATTGTTATTGAATGTATTACTTATTATTATATCAATATTGCTTCTAATTAGATAAACTTCTATACCTAGTTTTTTATCATCAGATGTATAACTCGCCTCAATAGCATTATCTAAATATACACCTATTATTCTAGTCAATTGTTTAAAATTAATTGTTTCAAGATTGCCAAGAAAAGAATTTTCAATACTTTTAGAAATATTTACTGACACTTTGATACCTTTCTTTTCGGCCTCCATAAATTTATAATAGAAAAATCCTTTTAAACCGTTTGATGGTAAATATTTGAATTTAGCATATTTTTCTAGACCATTTCTTTTATTGCTTTTATCACCCATTATACTGTCAATATACTTTATTACTTCTTCGTTATCTTCTTTATCACTTATTTTACATCTAATGGTCATAATTTCATTTTTTGTTTCGTGAAAGATTGTTCTCTGTTCTTCAACGTCATTCTCATATGTTTTCATTATTTCTAATAATTCATCATATCTATTTTTTAAAATATTACTATCCAAATTTTCCTTTAAGAGCATAAATAACACTGCCATAAATGCCAATATTGCTAACAAATAGAATATTACATCATTACTGGCTTTATATTTTGTTGAAAACTTATAAAAGAACATAGCAATAAATGATATTGTTAATATGGACACAAAAAATATCTTTTTATTTGTTGAAACATTATAATTTGATAATTTTCTTAATGGCTTTCTTAATATGAATGTTAGTAAAATCATTAAAAAGCAAACTGATGCATTACATATTATTCCTCCAGCAAAATCACTATAAAATTTTTCTTTTCCTATATTAAATACATTAACTATAATAGCTGTAGTTATTAAATCGGGAATTATCAGAAGAATTGTGTATATTATGGTGGCAAATAATGCTTTTGCATAGTGGATATTAAAGATTTGTTTCAATGTAAACATAAACAATATACATAATAATAGTGTTTTTGTTGTCCCTTTTAAATATAAGTGAACGAAAGTATATAATACTATACTTATTATTAGTGCAATTATATCTAATGATTTTTTTCTATCCTGTTTATTACTTTTACCAAAAACAATATAACCAAACGTGTATAATGAAACTGTTATAAATAAACAACTAATAATAGATTTATAGATTCCCAACATACTCTTTTAGTTCCTTTCTTGCCGAAATTGTTAATAAATCGGTGCTTTTTCCACTTTTGAAATGAATTATATATTTTGAGAACTCTATATATTTGATATTAGATAAATTAACTATACAAGATTTATGCGTTTTAAAGAATAATGGCTTGAATTCTTCCTCTAATTTTGTTAGTGATGATACTATATACTTCTCTTTCCCGTTTGTTAAATGAATGATGCATTTGTTTTGCTCTGGTGATTTTTCAACATAATCTATTTCTTTTAAAAGTAATCTATTATATACATGATTGAACGAATACACTAGGCACTTGTTTCTATATATCTTTGTCATTATATGCTTAATAGTATCTTGTAGCCTTTCTTGGTATCGTTGTTGCTTCGGTATATAATCTATTGCACTTAATCTTGAGTAGAATATATCATCTCGGTAATCTGGATGTGCTGTTGCAAATATTATTATACTGTCATCGTCATCTTCACGAATTTCTGATGCGATTTCTAAACCACTAATACCTGGTAATTCTACATCTAATATATAAATTTTTACGTCTCCATTTTCATTTATTAATTTCTTTAATTCATTAGTATATTTTGGGAATTTATATACTTTGTATTCCATATCATATTTCATCATTGATTTTGTTACTGTTTGACTTGTTCTTTCTAATGTGTCTAAATTGTCTTCACATATTATAAATTTTATCATCTTTACCTCCAATTAATTTATTTTAAGGTACTGCTTCAAACTACTTTTCTTCTTTTTGTTTTTTGATTTCTTTGATAAAATCATAAGTTATTATATCATTTGATACTTCTATTAAATCTGATGATTTTTTTGTTCTTTCTTTGATGTATTCTTCTGTTATTGGTTCATTATTTATGGAATATATTTCGCCTTTTGGTGAATTATAATATACTTTTGATGTTAGAAATGAGCCATCGATAAATGTTACTGTGTTATCATCTCCTTTTAAATTCATTATATCTTTTCCTAATTGATAATCACTGTGAATACCTATCATATTACCAAGAGTTGGTAATACATCTATCATTCCCATTGGTGTATTTACATTTAAATTATAATTTTGATCTTTTGTCCATATTATGAATGGTACTTTTCGATCTAGTTCATAGTTATACTTTGTATATGGTATATAACCTTCATCATTTTCTGTTTTTATTGTATCTGTTATTGGATCGTAATTATATAGTAAGTTAAAATCTTCAAAATCTAGTCTGGCATCATGATCACCATATATTACTAATACTGTATTTTCTAATAATCCTTCTTTATCTAAATTATCTATAAATTCTCCAATAGCTGAATCTGCATAGTGTACTGATCTTAAATAGTTACCAATTGTTGTGTTGTTTAGATAATCTCTAGTTACTGTTTGGTTGTCTATTGTTACATCTATTGTAGTTTTATAATCTTCCATTAGGGCTAAGTCACTAAATGGTGTATGATTACTTAGCATTATTAGAAGGCTATAAAATGGTTTGTTCTCTTCTTCTTTTATTTGTTTCATTATGTCTACTGATTGTCTGAAGAATGATTTATCTGATAGACCTAAGCCTATTGTTTCATCTATTGTATATGAATCTTTATTATAAAACTTATCATATCCTAGACTTTTATGCATTGTATTACGATTCCAGAATTCTCCAGTATTGGCATGCATACTATATGTATAGTAGCCTTGTTCTTTTAATAGTTTTGGAATTGATATGTAGTCTCTATCAAAATAGTTTACAAATACTGTTCCTTTAGTAGATGGCATTAGTGATGTATTGAAAGTAAATTCTGCATCGCTTGATGTTCCTACGCCAACTTGAGAATAAAAATTACTGAAAAATATTCCTTCATTAGCTAGCTTATTTAAATTTGGTGTTACTTCTTTGTTATTAAAGGTTAAATCCATAGCAAATTTTTGCATACTTTCTGCATGAATTACTATAATGTTTTTTCCTTTAAATATATTTGTGTATTCGTTATTACTAGGTGTATATTTATTTTCTTTATAATAGTCTGTTACTTTTTTTAATGCTTTATCATGTCCTAAAACACTTGTTATTTTTGGAGTTAGACTTTGAATAAAATCATCTAACTGATATACATATATTCCATGATTCATTACTACTGATTCTCTATTCCATAAATTATATAATCTACTCCAAGCATTTAATGGCATGAATAAAGCTGCTACTGCAAATAAAGATAATGACGTTATTAAACCTGTTTTAACTAATTTCTTTTTATTTTCTTTGTGCTTTATGTATTCTTTTTTGTTTGTTTTTTTATAAATAATAACTAGGGTTATTGTTTGCCATATGTATATTAAATCAACTGCTTTTAATACGTTTTCGACTATTGCATCGCTTACATCTGAAGCAAAAGTTATGTTAGCAATTAATGATATTGATGCAAAAGAACTATAGTAATGATAATAGATGCTATTGACTATGCATACTATATTAAATATTATTGATAGTGTAATAAAATATCTTATACGTTTTTCTTTTTTTATTGTTAATGAGATTAATGTAACTAATATTAGAAAGCCTAAATCTACTAATAAAGGAGATATAAATAGGCCATTTTTTACCGTCACTATTCTTATTATTAACCCGTTAATTAAATTAGATATAATAAAGAATGTTTCTACTGGATAGTCTTTCTTTATTATCTTTAATAGTTTTTTTATTTTTTCTTTACCGTTCTTCATTTTTATCACTCGAGATAATTATAACATAAAAAAGAAAAAATGTGAATTAATCACATTATTTTTCAGTAGTAAAACCAAATTTTTTGTTGAACTTTTCAACTTGTCCTTTTTTAGATCCTAAATTTTGCTTTCCAGTATAGAATGGATGACATTCTGAACATACTTCTATAGGAAATGTATCTTCTTCTCTTGTTGAAACTGCTTCTATTACATTTCCACAAGCACATACAAATTTAGTCATTTTTTGTTTTGGATGTATATCTTTTTTCATATTTTCTCTCCTTCCGCCATGACAAAAAGTCATAGTAATAAAATTACATGGTATATTATATCAGTTATTTTTTATTTTTTCAACTATTATTTGTGAAATTTTTTCATATCCTTTGATATTTGGGGTAAAATTGTTGCTTTTAGAGAAATATTTTGGATTATTATTGAAAATATCTGATAAATTTATATAAGTGAATTTATATTTATCGCATGTTTTTTTTAGATTGTAATTGGCATATTCAAAAATATCGTTATCTTGACCTGATGTATTATAATAGCCTAGTATGAATACTTCATTATGATGGAATTTATTTATGTAATTTAATATCTTATCATAATCTAATAACATGTTGTCTATGTATGTGTATATTTTTTGATTGTTGTCTAATTTGTAATATAAATCGTTCATACCTAGTGATATGGTTATTATGTCTGCTTTTTTTATTAATCTATTTAGTGTTTCATTATTTTTTGACTCGTTATATTCTAATATTCTTACGATATCTGAAATACGATAATCATTATCAGTAAATGTTTTGTTATATTCTTTTAGTTTCTTTGTTTTATATAAATAATCTTTGATGAAGTCGCTGTATCCATATGATGATATACCATATTCGTTTGTTCCTTTTGAAAGAAAGTCCCCTATTGTTAAATAATACATTTTATTATCCACTGTATTGTTATATATTATGTAGCATGATAAAAAAAGAATTAATATTAAAAATACTTTTTTCATAATCCTCCTAATTAAGTATATTTATATTAATTCTATTTTAGCACCTACTTTAGTTAGCTTACCACAAATATCGTCATAGCCCCTTAGTATATATTTTACATTATCTATTGTGGTAGTACCATCGGCTATAAGACCACATATTAGCATAGAAGCTCCACCTCTTAGATCTGTTGCTGTTACATTTTTTCCTTGAAGTGGTGTTATTCCTTTTACTTTTGCTATTTTATTATTTTTTACAATTATACTAGCTCCCATTCTGTTAGTATCATAAATGTTTTGAAATCTATTTTCATATATTGTTTCTTCAACAGTACTTGTACCGTGACATTGAGTTAAAAATGGTATTATTGGTTGTTGTAAATCTGTTGGGAAGCCTGGATATGGTAATGTTTTGATATTTATTGCTTTATATTTATTGCTACTGTTTACATATATATAATCTTCTCCTATTTTTAGATTTACTCCTGCTTCTATTAATTTAGAAGTTAATGATTCTATATGAGAAGGTATGATATTTTTAATTCTTAAATTTTCTCCTAAAAGTGAACCTATTATGACAAAGGTTCCGGCTTCTATTCTGTCAGGAATTACTTCATGATATGACTTATGTAAATATTCTACTCCTGTTATTTTTATTTTGTTGGTACCAGCTCCAATTATTTTGGCTCCCATATTGTTTAAAAATGTTGCTACATTAACTATTTCTGGTTCTTTGGCTACATTTTCTATGATTGTTGTTCCTTTTGCTTTTACAGCCACTAGCATTATATTTATGGTTGCTCCTACACTTGGCATATCTAAATATATATTTGCGGCTTTTAATTCCTTGGCGTCAATAACATATCTATTACCTTCTTCTACTACGGTTGCTCCTAGAGCACGATAGCCTTTTAGTGTTTGATCTATTGGTCTTTCACCAATGGAGCAGCCACCTGGAAAATACATTTCTACATGTTTATATTTTCCTAATAGTGAGGACATAAAATAATATGAGGCTCTTAGTTTTTGAGACATTTCTTCTGGTATTTCTTTATTTATTATATGAGAAGAATCGATTGTAACTTCGTTTTCTTCTCTTATTATTTTGGCATTTAAATAGTTTAATATTTCTTCTAATGAATTTACATCAGATATATTTGGGACATTGGTTATTTTTACTTCTTCATCACATAAGATAGCTGCAGGTATTAGGGCTACGGCACTATTTTTAGCTCCACTTACTTGTATTTCGCCTGTTAGTTTGTGACCACCCTCTATTTTTATTTTGGTCATAGTTACTCCTTCCTTAATAAAAGATATACTAGATAATCTATTTATATTTGTTTTGTTTCTCTTAAATTAATTTTAATATTTCTATAGTATTTAGTCAATTCTTTATATTTTTTTTGACAGTTTTTTTACAATATTATTTAAACATATATGTTATTCCTATTGTTAATAATATTAAGCCTCCTATTAATGTTGATACTTTACCATATTTTTTGTTTAAAATATTTCCTAGATTTAAACCTAAGTATGTAAATATAAAACTTATTATAGAAAATATTGAAGCTGCTAATATGGATTTATTTGTAATAGCAGGTAATCCTATACCTGTAGTCAAACTATCTATGCTTACTGATAATCCAAATATTAAGTACCCTGGTATACTTATTAGAAATTTTTCTTCTTTTTCTTTAAAACTTGATATTATCATTTCAATGGCTATAAGTGATAGTATAATACCAACAACTATTGTTGAATTAAATATTATTCTATTTTCTATATATTTTCCTATTGTTAGTCCAATTAATGGCATTATTAAATGATATAAACCGACAATCGTGGCTAGTAATAATTTATGTTTTTTTGGTAGTCCTTGAGTACCATAGATTAAAGCTAATGAAAAAGCATCCATTGATAGGCTTATGGCTATTAAAATAATTGTTATTATTTTCAATGTTATCACCTATTTAAATGTATGCTTTTTTTAATTAAATATTTTTTTTACTTTTTCTGCTACCCATAATTTATATTCATTTTCGTCATTACTTTCGTAATCTGCTAAACACAAATTAGGAAACAAGACACACCACCAATTGTCTCCTTTGGCATCCCCAATGCTTATTACAATTGATTCATAATATCCTTCGTTGTATTTTATACCTCGATATTGTTTCTCCGGAAAATAGTTATAACCATAATTTATATCATAAGGCATGGTATAATTATTTTCCTTAAATATTTTATTAACATTTTCTTTTATTGTTGGTATATTGTTTTTTATTTTACTTCTAGCTACATCTATGTTATCTTCATCTTTTATTAATTTATAAGTATTATCTTCTAAATACTCTTTTACTTTTCCTTTTATATATTGGTCTTGTGATGAATTGCTATTTGGAATTACTCTTAATCTGATAGCAGTAGATGGTATGACAATAGTATCTTCTTTTATATTATTATATATTAAAAATGCTACTATTAATGTTAAAATTATTATTATCTTTTTCATAAAAAATATCACTCTTTCTATTTAATTATGAGTGATATTTATTTTATTTATACATTATTTTTCTACTTTTATTATTATTTCGTAGTTATCATCTAAATCTTTTTCTTCCATTGTTACTTTGTAACCTGCTGTTTTTATATCTTCTACAGTGTCTTTTGCTAGTCTAATAGCGGTAGCTAATTTTACTTTAGACATGTTGTCTATTTGTTTTTCTTGTTTAGGAATGTTAATTTTTGGTGTTTCCTCTATACTTGAAGTGCTATCATTAAAAATAGTAGAAGTTTTATCTGTTACGTTTAAGGCATTTAAGGCATTCTTTACACTATTATCTTCATTTAAACTGCCTATGTTAACAAAATCTTTATTGTCTGTTTGGGTATATACATTAGGATTCTCGATAGTATTATTTTTTGTAACTTCTGGTTCTATATTGATATTACTAACCTCTGGTGTTGGAGCTGGTTGTATTGGTTCTGCTACTGGTGTTACAAGTTCTTTAGGTAGCTCTACTCCATGAGTTTCTAGTTCTGGAGCCGGTGTATTATTTGGTATTCCTAACATGTTTTTTATATAGTTATCAGTATCTCTTACATTCATTCTTTCAGATATTATTTTATTTAATACTTCTTTTTGTTTATCTTCATCTTTTATTTGAAGTAAACATCTAGCATGTCTTTCAGATATTAAATTATTCATTAGAGCCACTTGAACTTCATTTGTTAGAGATAATAGTCTCATTTTATTAGCTATTGTTGATTGTGCTTTACCCATTCTTTTAGCTAATTCTTCTTGAGTAAAGTTACCCATATCTAATATTTTTTTGTATGACTTTGCTTCTTCAATAGCAGATAAGTCTTTTCTTTGAATATTTTCTATTAAAGCTAATTCAGCACTAGTTTGATCATCCATTGCTCCTACTATAGCGGGAACTTCTGTTAAGCCAGCTAATGTGGCAGCTTTATATCTTCTTTCTCCGGCTATTATTTCATATTTACTTCCTAAATCTCTCAATATTAGGGGTTGTATTATTCCATGTTCCCTAATTGAGTTTGCTAGTTCGTTTAAGGCTTCTTCATCAAATGTTAACCTAGGCTGAAATCTATTAGGAATTATATCTGTTAATCTAACCATTACGACTTCTTTATTCATCTTCATACTTATACCCTCTTTTCGTATTCTTTCCTACACTAATATAATAATACTATAATTTTTGTCTTTTTTCAAGATGTTTTAATTAATTTAATAAACAGAAAGAAATATAATTTTGATTTTTATATTTCTTTTTTTAATATTTCGTTATATTTTCTTGGATATTTTAAGTCTGTTTCTTTTTGCTTTTGATATTTTACTAATGTTCTTAAACTGTCTTCAAATGGGAGATTAAATACTATTCTATCTTTTTCTACAATATTTAATTTGGTTAAATAGTTATTTATGTTATATTCTTCTTTTTCGATATTTGATTTCATTGCTATAAAATAGCCATTTACTTTTACTAATGGAATGCCATATTCTAATAAGTGTTTTAATGGAGCCACCGCTCTAGCGGTTACTATACTATATTTTTCTCTGTTTATTTTGGCATATTCTTCTATTCTAGTATTTAAAACAGTAACATTTGATAAATTTAATTTTTCTTTTACTAAATTTAGAAAGTAACATTTTTTTCCATTTGACTCTATCAAAGTTATATTGGTAGATGGAAAGCATATAGCTAGAACTAGTCCTGGAAATCCCGCTCCAGAACCTAAATCACATATACTTTGATCTTTAATATTTATTATTTTTGTTATTGTTAGACTGTCATAGAAGTGTTTTAGATATACTTCTTCTTTAGTTATTATTCTAGTTAGATTATATTTTTTATTTTCTTCATTTAATATATTATAGTATTCATCTAATTTAGCTAGTGTATCGCTATTTAGTTCTATATTTAGTTTTTTTAATTCTTTTATAAATTCTTCTTTATTCATTATATTGTTTCCTTAAATATACTAATAGTATAGATATGTCAGATGGGTTTACACCACTTATTCTTATTGCTTGAGCTATGTTTAGTGGTCTTACTTCTTTTAATTTTTGTCTTGCTTCACTAGCTAGATTTGGAACTTTATCATAATCTATATCTTCAGGTATTTGTTTTTCGCTGTTCTTTAGCATTTTTTCTGCTTCACGTTCTACTTTCTTTATATATCCAGAGTATTTTATTTGTATTTCTACTTCTTCTATAACATCGTCATCGTAATTTAAATCTAGGTTATATGTTTCTATTATTGCTTTTAGATTTGACGTTGGATTTTTTAAGTAATCATATACTGATGTTGTTACTCTTCTTTTTTCGTTGTCTACTTTTATTTTTGTTTCTTTTAGTTTATTTTTTAACTCTTCGATATTATTTTTTTTATTTGTAAATTTATCATACTTTTCACCATTTATTAGTCCTACTTTGTGACCATATTCTCTTAATCTTAAATCACTATTATCATGTCTTAGTAGTAATCTATATTCTGCTCGTGATGTTAACATACGATATGGTTCTTTGGTTCCTTTTGTTACTAAGTCGTCAATTAGTACTCCTATATATGCTTCATTTCTTTTTAGAATTAATGGTTCTTTATTTTCTAATTTTAATGAGGCATTTATTCCTGCTATTAAGCCTTGACAAGCTGCTTCTTCGTAACCACTGGTTCCATTTATTTGTCCTGCTGTAAATAAGCCATTTAATACTTTTGTTTCTAGATTTGGTTTTACTTGTGTTGGATAGATGGCATCATATTCTATAGCATAGGCATATCTTAATATTTTAGCGTTTTCTAATCCTGGTAATGAATGAACCATTTTTTCTTGAATTTCTTTTGGCATACTTGTAGAGAAACCTTGAAGATATATATCATCATAGTATAGGCTTTCTGGTTCTAAGAATAATTGGTGTTTATCTTTATCACTGAACCTTACCATTTTATCTTCTATGGATGGACAATATCTAGGCCCAACACCAGTTATATCGTCTAGTCCTCCGTACATGCTTGACTTGTTTAGATTATCATATATGATTTTTTTTGTTTCTTCTGTTGTATATATTAAGTAACATGGTTCTTGTGCATTTATATCATAGACTGGTTTATTAGTATGAGAAAATGTATAGTATTTTTTATCACCATCTTCTCTTTTAGTCTTTGTAAAATCTATGGTACTTCTATCTATTCGTGGTGGAGTTCCTGTTTTTAATCTTAATATTTTAAAGCCATACTTTTTTAAATTATCTGATAAATGCATTGATGGTTTTTCATTGTGTGGACCACTTCTTGTTCTAGTGTTTCCTATTAGAATATCTGATTTTAAATAAGTTCCTGTTGTTAATATAACTGCATTTGATGTTATATTTTCTCCTGTGGCTAATACTACTCCATATACGGTATTATCTTTTACTATTAAATCTTCAACCATGGCTTCTTTAATAGTTAAATTTTTTTCTTGTCTTAATAGTTTTAACATTTCTTTTGGATATGTTATTTTGTCTGCTTGAGCACGAAGTGATTTTACTGCTGGGCCCTTGGCATAATTTAACATTTTCATTTGAATTAATGTTTTATCTGCTACTTCACCCATTACTCCACCTAAAGCATCTATTTCTCTAACTATTATTCCTTTAGCGGAACCTCCTATAGATGGATTACATGGCATTGTTGCTATGTTATTTATATTTCCTGTTACTAATAGAGTTTTATGCCCTTTTCTTGCTGCTGCTACGGCTGCTTCACAACCGGCATGGCCTCCACCTACTACTATTATTTCATAATTCATATACTTTCACCTACTTTCCTAAACAGAAACGACTAAAGAGTTCATCTAGTAACTCATCAGTATATGTTTCTCCTATTATTTCTCCTAAGTTATTCCATGCATCCTTAAGATGAAATTCTACAATATCTATTGGGCTATTATTATTTATTTCACTTATTGCATCATTTATATTATTTAAAGATTTTCCTAGAAGACTGATACTTCTAGCATTTGACATATATGTTAGATCACTTGCTTCTAATTTTCCGAGATTGAATAATCTTTTTATTTCGTCTTTTATTTTTTCTATACCGATATTCTCTTTAGCTGATATTTCTATATAGTTATCTAAAATACTTTTATCTAATTTGTTTTCTAGATCTATTTTATTTATTACTATTATTTTCTTTTTATCTTTTAGTTTTTCTAATAATCCTTTTTCTTCTGCTGTTATTTTTTCATTGTTATTTAAAATAAATATTACTAAGTCCGCTTCATTTATTATTGCTAGACTTTTTTCTATACCTATTTTCTCTACGATGTCATCAGACTCTCTAATACCAGCGGTATCTATAATATTTAAGATTACATTATCTAATATTATAGTTCCTTCTACTATGTCTCTTGTAGTGCCAGGAACGTTTGTAACTATTGCTTTTTCTTCTTCTAATAGTGAATTTAGGAGACTACTTTTTCCGACGTTTGGTTTGCCTATGATACCTACTTTTATACCTTCTTTGATTACTTTACTGTCTTGGGATTTTTTTATTATTTTTTCTAATTTTTCTTTGAATTTTTGTATTTCTGGTAATATTTTTTCATTGGTAAGAACTTCGATATCTTCATACTCGGGATAATCTATGTTTACTTCAATATTACTTATGATACCTACTATATCACTACGAAGATCTTTTATTAAGTTAGAAGTTTCTCCTGTTAAAGTATTTAATGACATTTTTCTTGCTTTATCTGATTTTGATGATATTAAATCCATAGTAGCTTCTGCTTCTAATAGGTCTATTCTACCATTTAGGAATGCTCTTTTAGTGAATTCTCCAGGTTCTGCTAACCTTGCTCCGTTATTTAAAAGTATTTCTAATACTTTATTAGTTGTAGCTATTCCTCCGTGACAATTTATTTCTACAATGTCTTCTTTAGTAAATGTTTTTGGGGCTTTCATTACACTTACTAATACTTCATCTATTTTTTCATTGTTATTTTTTATATATCCATAATGAATGGTATGTGTTTCTACTTTGGTTAAATCTTTAGTAAATACTTTGCTAGCTATTTCTAAAGATTCTGGGCCACTTAATCTTATTATTGATATGGCTCCTATACCAGTAGTGGTTGATATGGCTGCTATGGTATCATTCATAATATATTCCTTCTTTCCTCCTTAGTATTTTAGCACAATTATAGAAAAAAGAAAAGAATTATTATTTATATAATTCTATTTCATTATTTTTATATGCTGTTAATATATTGTTCCATATAGTTGATTCAACAAATCTGGCTTTTTTTGGATGAACCAAATATCTTAATTGCAATGATATATGGTCATCTTCTACTTTGGTATATATTATTGGCTCATAATGGTTATAATATATACGATAATTATTGGTTACATTATTAATTTGTTTTTTTAACTTTGCTGGTACCTTTTTTAATATCTCGTTGGAATTAACTATTTTATAGATGGTGCTTTTTGCTTTTACTAGATCACAATCTAGTGGAACATTGATGGTTATTTCATCCCAAATATATTTAAAGGCTTTATTATAGTTTCTTAATGGATAATGAAATATTATTGAATTTGGTAAGTGGATAATTATGCCTGTACTTTGGCCTGATAAGGCATTATTATCTACTTCTAATATTTCAAAGTTCATGGCTTTTATATTTACTACATCGCCTTTATATTCATCTATTTCAATACGATCTTCAACTTCAAATGGCTTGTTTATTTTAATATATATACCACAGAAGAAATTAAATATTAAATCTCTTAGAGCTATTGTAAAAGCCGCTGATATGACACTTATAAATGTTAATGCATCTTTAATAAATCTACTCCAAATGATGATTATTATACTATACATTATTATTTTGATTATTAATTTGAATTTTTGAGTATAATTATATTCTTTTTTATCATCCTTGGTTTTCTTTAATAACTTTATGCCTATTTTTTCAATAATATATATTATTAGTATACATAAAATTGTTTTAAGCGTTAATTGGACATAAATATTATTTAACTTTAAAATTTCTTTTAGTTCATTTATATAATTCATTTATCCATCTCCTTTCGTTTATGGAAGAACAATTATAACATATACCTTTATTATATGCAAGTAGTAAGAAAAATAAAAAGAAGATTACTCTTCCTTTAATTTTATTACTACTTTTCTATTTGGTTCTTCACCAATTGATTCTGTATATACATATTTATCATCCGCTAAAACTGAATGAACAATTCTTCTTTCATAAGAATTCATACTATCCATAGTTACTTCTGTTTTAGTTTTATGAGCTTCTCTAGCTAATCTTTTAGCTAATATTTCAATACTTTTAACTCTTTTCTCTTTATAGTTTCCAACATCTATAATTATTGATAAATGTTCTTTTAATTTTGAATTTACCATTTGTCTTATTATTAATTGTAGAGCTGCTACATTTTTTCCATTTTTTCCAATTAGAATTGAATTATTATCTGAGAAAATTGTTACTGAAATACTATTGTCTCTTCTTCTTACTTCAAGATTTGATTCAGTTCCCATTAATTTTGTTATTTTACTTATTGTTTCTTTGATAAATGTTATTATTTCATTTATATTTAATACTTCTATTTCAACTGATTTTTTTAATAATCCTGATTTTTCTGTAATATTATTTATTATTAGGTCTTCTTCACTTATTTTTAATTCTTCTAATGCTAACTCTACAGCAGCTTCTTTTGTTTTTCCTTCAAACGTATATGTCTTCATTACTTCTTAGCCTTCTTTCCTTCAACTAGTTTATTTTGAACTACAGTAAACATTGATGAAGTTATCCAATATAATCCTAATGCTACTGGTAAACTGAATGTTGCTATGGCTATCATAGCTAACATAAAGTAAATGGTACCTTTCATTTGTCCTTGCATAGCTGTTTGATCTTTTAATGTTTTTCTAAATGATAGATATGATGTTCCTAGTATTAGTAGTAAGAATATTAAATATGCATACCAATTGCTAGAAAATAATCCATGTGACATAGTAGTTCCCATGTCTAAACTTAGAAATTTATTTTCAAATATTACTGGAGTTCTATTTATGGCTTCTAAGTATGCAAATAATAGTGGTATTTGAATAAATGATAGTAAGCAACTTGAAAATGGATTTATTTTATTTTTTTGATAAATCATCATCATTTCTTCTGCTTTTCTTTTTTGATCTTCTTCACTTGTTCTATTTTTATACTTAGCTTCTAATTTTGTTAATTGTGGTTGAATTTCTTTTAATTTTTCTGATTGCATAGCAGTTTTTTTAGTAAATGGTGCTAATATAAGTCTTATAGCTAAACCTGATAATATTATAGCTAATCCATTTGCTAATCCTTTACTTAGATTTATACTAGTTAACAATGCGCCAACCTTTATTAATAACCAAGCAAGTGGTTTTACAAATATGGTTGTCCATAGGCCTTCATAATTGTCAAATGGTTTGAAGTTTTCGCAAACTGGTAGTTTGTCTGTATCTACTCCATTTTCCTTATATAGTTCTATTACTTTTTCTTCGGTTGGTCTACATAAAACATTTTCTGTTAAAGTTTTTCCAGTATCCTCAAATTTTACTGCTTTTTTATTTTCGTCTGTTAATGTTTTAGTACATCCAGTAAGCATTATTAAACTTATTATTAATAGTAGTACTTTTGCATTTTTCTTTTTCAAATTAATCACCTATACTTTTTATTAGTTTTAACAATTCTTTTTCCATATCTTTATACGTTAATTCTAATATGCCTTTCCTAACAATTATAACATAGTCATAACCGTTTTGTATAGTGTTTTTATTGTTATCGATAATGTTTTTTGCCCTTCTTTTTATTTTATTTCTTCCAACAGCAGTATCTGTTTTCTTTGGTACTGTGATACCATATCTATTATCTTTGTTATTCTTTCGATAATAGATGCTGAAGTATTTACTTTTTTTAGCATTACCTAAATTTATTATCTCTGTGTATTCACGAGATGATTTTATTATATCTATTTTTTTCATATTAGATAAAAAGAAAAAAAGAAAACAAAATTATGCACATAATTTTTTTCTTTTTTTAGCTCTTCTTTTCTTTAAAACATTACCTTTAACTCTAGCAAAGAAACCATGTTTTTTTGCTTTTTTTCTATTATTTGGTTGATAAGTTCTTTTCATTATATAATACACCTCCAAGTCAAATGCTACTTTATTATATATTTTAATTTTAATTATGTCAAGTGATTTTTAGAACTTTTATATATAGACTTTGATTATGTTTTTAATGATATTATAAAATATTTAAAAACTACTTTCTTTTTTTGACTTTTTTTGATACAATTGTAATTGAGGAAAATAAGGTGACATTATGGGAAAAATTATTGCAATTGTAAACCAAAAGGGTGGTGTTGGTAAAACCACTACTAGTATAAATTTATCTGCCTCTTTAGGAGTTTTAAATAAAAAAGTTTTACTTGTGGATTTGGATCCGCAGGGAAATGCTACTACAGGAGTTGGAGTTGATAAAGGAGATATCTCTAGTAGTATTTATGAAGTTCTTACTATGAAGAGTGATATTAATGGCTCAATTATTAAAACTAAAAGTAAGAATTTATATTTATTGCCTGCTTATCTAAATCTAGCAGGTGTAGATATGGAACTTATCGAACTTGAGAGAAAAGCGAAAGAAACAGGAGTAAAATTTAATAGGGTAACTAGACTTAAGGATGAACTTAGTAAGGTTAAAGATGAATATGATTTTATTTTAATTGATTGTCCTCCTAGTCTTGGTATTCTTACTACTAATGCTTTGGCTGCTGCTGATTCAGTACTTATTCCGGTACAATGTGAATATTTTGCTTTAGAGGGTATTATGCAGCTTATTAATACTATTATGTTGGCACAAAGGAAAGTTAATCCGAACTTAGATATTGAAGGAGTACTTCTTACTATGTTCTCTAATACTAATTTGGGTGTTGAAGTTATTGAAAGTATCAAGGGATTCTTTAAAGAGAGGGTTTATGATACTATTATTCCTAGATTAGTAAGGCTAGCTGAAGCTCCTAGTCATGGGAAACCAATACTTGAATATGAACCTAGAAATAAAGGCACTATTGCTTATTTAAATTTAGCAAAGGAGGTTATTGATAGAAATGGAACAGAAAAAGAAAGCGCTAGGTAAGGGGTTAGAAGAATTATTTTCTAGTGAAGTACTTGATTTTGATACTTTTGAAAGTAATATTATGGAAACTGCTGAAGAAAATGATATTAAGGAGATTCCTGTATCAGAAATAAGGCCTAATCCTTATCAACCTAGAAAAACTTTTAATGAGGAAGCTTTGAATGAACTTGCTGAATCTATTAAAAACTATGGCGTTTTTCAACCAATCATTGTAAAGAAGGGCCTTAGAGGATATGATCTTATAGCAGGTGAACGTAGACTTAGAGCTAGTAAAATTGCTGGATTAACAAAAATACCAGCTATAGTAAAAGAGTTTACTGATGATGAGATGCGTGAAATATCTTTACTTGAAAATATTCAAAGAGAAAATCTTACAGCTATTGAACTTGCTTGGGCTTATAAAGGTATTATTGATAATCTTGATATTAGGCAAGAGGACTTAGCACAAAAAATTGGTAAAAGTAGAAGTCATGTCACTAATACTTTAGGGCTTCTTAATTTACCTAAAAGCGTTCAAGAGATGATACTAAATGGTGATATTAGTATGGGACATGCTAGAGTACTTAGTAAAATGGATGATGATGATGAGGTTATAAAACTAGCCGATAGAATTGTTCATGAAAATATTAGTGTTCACGAATTAGAGGATATTAGTAAAAAAGATGATATTAAGAAAAGAATGCCTATAAATAAGAGAATAAATAATAACAACTATAACTATTCTCAAGTTGAGGATGAACTTAAGGATATTCTTGGAACTAATGTTAAAATTAACGATAAAAAAATTAGTATTTATTTTGAAAATGTAAATGATTTGAATAGAATATTGGACATTATGAATATTGATATTAAGTAGAAATTAAATATTTCTACTTTTTTATTACTTTGTAGTTAACTTATTTGGCTTTAAATTTCTTTTTTGTTATTATGATGCGTTAGAACTGATTTTATACGATACCAGTGATAAGATTAGTTTGCACGCGTTAAAGTTAGGCTTTATAATTTTTTATCGATATTTGTCTTACTTAATTAGTTGCATCAATATTCAACAATGAATTATAATATTCTTGAAGTAGAAATAGAAAAGTGCGGTGGCAAGAGTGCAAGGAAGAGTTAAATGGTTCAATAATGAAAAAGGTTATGGATTTATCGACTATCCAGGTGGAGAAGATATTTTTGTTCACTATTCTGCTATTAAACAGGATGGTTATAAAACTTTATCTGAAGGTCAAATAGTTGAATTTGATCTTATTGAGACTGCTAAAGGTTTACAGGCTATAAATGTTTTGGCAGAATCTAATGTTAAAGCTTAATATTTAATACATAAGACAGCCAGAAGTTTAGGCTATCTTATTTTTTATTGGAGGATATATGAATAATGTTAGAAATTTTTTCTTATCAATAAGGGAAGTAATTGTCTTACTTATTGTTCAGTATGCAATTTTGATTGGTATTATTTTAATATTCGGTAAAAATAATGGTATTATGATAGGGGTATTAGCTATTATTTTTATTGAGATTTGTTATATTATATATAAATATAGAAAAGATATGTTTGACATAAACATTGGTAATAATCTTTACTTTCCATATGTACTTCTTGGTACTGGTATAGCAGTTATATACAATATGATTATTTTTAAATTGGGAATTATTAATGATGTTACTAATATTGATATTTTTATTAATATTATTGCCTCTGCAATTATAGGGCCAATATTTGAAGAAATATTGTTTAGATATAGTCTTATTAATAAGTTAGAGATTTATTTTTCTAGGAAATTGTCTATTTGGCTATCTACTATTATATTTGCACTATGTCATACTGGTATATATACAATGATTTTTGCTTTTATTATTGGTATTGTTAATGGTTATTTATATTCTACTAAAAGGGATATTTTGATACCTATATTTGTACATATTTCTGCTAATATGATTGCTACTTTTTTATTTGGTTATAATAGTGTAATATTGATATTAGGCTTCTTACTTATTATAATTAGTTATTTTATTATCAAAGAATAAAGCTTTGATTTTTTTGTTTTATTATACCTTTATATTATGATAAATAAAATAGAAAAATAGTACTTCTTTATTCTTTACTTTTGATATTTTTTATTATACAATATGTGTAAGGAAGTGTTGTTATGGAGAAATATACTTTATTACCCGCTGATACTTATGTTGTTATTAATAAGACTATTCTCCATGACGAGGATAGAAAAATACTTACTGATCTTTATTTGCCTATTATTGGTGCGGATGCTGTTATGCTATATTTTTGCCTTTGGTCATCCCTTGATAATTCTCAAATAGTAAGTAAAGACTTTTCCCATCAAAAATTGGTATCTAGTCTTAGAATGACCATTAATGAAATATATGATAATAGATCTAAGTTAGAGGCAATCGGGCTTATTAAAACATTAGTTAAAGAAGGGGAAGTAAACAATTATATATATGAACTATATTCTCCTGCTAGTGCTACTGAATTTTTATCTCATCCAATACTTAATATTGTATTATATAGTAATATAGGAAAGATTGAATATGATAATTTGGTTAAAGCTTATAAATTACCTAGATTTAATACTAGTAATTATAATGATATTACTAAAAGCTTTAATGATGTCTTTGAGTCTACTGGTATGACTAGTTATGACTTATCTTTAGATGATATTAGGAAATACAATAAACTTAAACTTAATATTAATAGTAATTTTGATTTTAACTTTCTTATTAATTCTATGCCTAAAAATATAGATGTTAATAGGGTATTTACTAAGGAGATTAAAGAGCTTATTATTAATTTATCTTTTATATATGATATTGATGCTATTCATATGTCAAATATTATTAAGGGCTGTTTAAATGAAAGGGGAACCATTAATAGAGAACTTTTAAGAAAGAGTTCTAGGAATTATTATCAATTTGATAATGGTGGTATTCTTCCTACTATTATTGATAATAGTCAACCTGAATATCTTAGAAAGCCTGTTGGAGATACTTCTAATAGGGCTAAAATGATTTATACTTTTGAAACTATTTCTCCAAGGGAACTACTTATTAAAAAGAATAATGGTAGTGAACCTACAAGAAGAGATTTAAAGCTACTTGAAGATTTGCTTGTTGACTATAAACTTAAACCTGGAGTTGTTAATGTTCTTATAGACTACATTCTTAATGTTAACAACAAAAAATTAACTAGGAATTACGTTGAAACTTTAGCAGGAGAATGGCAACGACTTGGTATTGAAACTGTTGAGGAGGCTATGAGTACCGCTGAAAAAGAACATAAGAAAAGAAATAAAAAAGTTATTAAAAATGAAAATATAAATGTTAAAACACCTGATTGGTTTGATAAAAATATTACTAAGAATTCTATTTCTAGTGATGAAGAAAATCAATTAGAAGAACTTTTAAAGGAGTATAAATAATGAAAGAAGCTACTAATATTATTAAAAAATATAAATTTGATGATTATGAACTTAAAAAAAATTTTGATAAAGCATATGAAGATGATGCCTTTAGAAAGATTGTTAATGATATTGATATGCCTAATGAAAAACTTGTTAGTTATACTTCTTTAATTATGGATTCTGCTAAAGAAATTAAAAATTGTAAAAATTGTAAGAATATTTTGGAATGTCGAAATGCTGTTAATGGACATGTTTATTATCCTAGTGTTCTTAATGATGAAATTGTATTTTCTTATATTCCTTGTAAATATAAAAAGAAACTCGATAAGGATACTGAATATCAAAATAATATTATAATGATTGATATGCCACGTGAAATACTTAATGCTTCAATGAAAAATATTTATACGGATGATAAGAATAGAATTGAAGCAATTAAATGGCTTACTACTTTTATCAAAAAGTGTGAAGCTGGTACTAAAACTAAAGGATTATACTTGACAGGTAACTTTGGATGTGGTAAAACTTATTTAGTAGCCGCTAGTATGAATGAACTAGCAAAAAAGGGAAAAAAAGTTGCTATTGTTTATTATCCTGATTTTTTGAGAAAACTAAAAGAAAGTTTTTCTGATGATTTTAAAACAATATTTAATGATGTTAAAAATTCTGAAATACTTCTTTTAGATGATATTGGGGCTGAGACTGTTACTAGTTGGAATAGAGATGAAATTTTAGGAACTATTTTACAATATAGAATGCAAGAAGGTCTTCCTACGCTATTTACTTCTAATCTTACTATTTCTGAATTGGAAGTACACTTAGCTAGTAATGATAGTGAAGGCAGGATTAAGGCTAGAAGAATTATTGAAAGAATTAAATTTTTGACAGATAATATTACAATGATTGCTGAAAATAGAAGAAAGTGAGGAATAAAAATGGAAAATAATTATAAGGAAGGTACTTTTGAAGATAATGGTGGTAAATCTAGAGTTGTTATTGAGAGTGATAATGCTCCTCTTAATATGCCTAGTAATGTTACTTTAGTTAACAGACCTAAAGTTAAGAAAAAGGTAAAGACCAATCCTCTTTTACAGGATATTGGTCCTAAAAGTCAGGGATTTGCTGGTGTAGCTTTACTTGCTGGTCTTATTGCTTTAGCAGGAGTAGCATTTGCTTACTTTAATCTTAGATATTAATTTTAATTTATATTTATTTATATAAAGGAGGGATAGTTATGTTAACATCTTTAGAAGTGAAAACTAGTTATTCTATTTTGGGTAGTTTAAATAAAATAGAAGCACTTGTTAGTAGAGCTAAAGAACTTGGCTATTCCTCTTTAGCTATTACTGATACTAATAATATGTTTGGTTCATATGAGTTTTATTTGACTTGTCTTAAATATAATATTAAACCTATTATTGGTATTGAGATTTTATTTGATGATAAAAGATTTATATTACTTGCTAAGAATAATAATGGTTATAAAAATTTGATTAAATTATCTACTTTAATATCAGAAGATAATATAAATGAAGATGTTTTGAAACTATATAATAAAGATATTATTCTTATTATTCCTTATGAATGTTTTGATAAGAGGATTATTAGTATTTATGATGAATATTTTATTGGATATAGCAGTTTAGATGATATTAATAATATTGATGATAACAAAGTATTTATTAATGATACTTGTTATATTGATAGGAATGACTATAAGTATTTAGATTATTTAATTATGATACGTGAAGATAAGAAGCTAGGGGAGTTTGAACTTGGTACTTATAAGGGAAGACATCTTCTTACTAGGGAAGAATTTGATAGTTTTGTTCCTAATAATATTATTTCAAATATGAAATATATTGAAGATGTATGTAATGTTTCTTTTGAATATAATAGTAATTTATTGCCTATATATGATGAGAATATTAATGCTTTTGAATTTTTGACTAACTTATGTAATAAGGGATTAAATAAAAGACTTAATGGTAATGTTAGTGAGATATATCAAAAGAGACTTAATTATGAACTTGATGTTATTAATCGAATGGGATTTTGTAACTATTTTCTAGTTGTTTGGGACTATGTTAAGTATGCTAAATTTAATAATATTTTAGTTGGCCCTGGTAGAGGTAGTGCCGCTGGTAGTCTTGTTAGTTATTCTATTGGTATTACGGAGATTGATCCAATTAAATATGATTTGTTGTTTGAAAGATTTTTAAATCCTGAAAGAGTTACTATGCCTGATATTGATGTTGATTTTGATAGTGAAAAAAGAAATTTGGTTATTGATTATGTTACTCATAAATATGGTGAAAAGAGAGCTACTGGAATTATTACTTTTAATACTTTAGGGGCTAAACAAGTAATAAGAGATTTAGGTAGATGTATGAATTTATCACTTCCTATTATAGATGATCTTGCTAAAAGTATTACTTCTAAGGAACTAAAGGGCTCTTATGTTAATGATGCTAAATTTCATAGGCTTATTAATTCAAGAAGTGAATATAAAAAACTTTATGATATTGCTTTGAAATTAGAAGGGCTTCCTAGACATATATCTATACATGCCGCTGGTATTGTTATGAGCAGGTGTGATATTGATGAGATTATTCCTTTATATAAGAATCCTATTGGTATTTATACTACTGCTTTTTCTAAAGATTATTTGGAACCTTTAGGGCTACTAAAAATGGACTTTTTAGGGCTTGATAATCTTACTTTAATGAGTAATGTTATTGATGAGATCAGAAGAAAAGAAAATATTAATATTAGTTTTGATAAAATTCCTTTGGATGATAAGAAAACATTAGATATATTTTATAATGTTGATACTGATGGTATTTTTCAATTTGAATCTACTGGTATGAAGAGATTTTTATCTAAGCTTAAGGTTAAGTCATTTGAGGATATTGCTACTGCTTTGGCTTTATATAGGCCAGGGCCTATGGATAATATTGATAGTTTTATCAGAAGACGAGAAGGAAAAGAGGTAATAGATTATATTCATCCTGATTTAGAAGATATTTTAAAGCCAACTTATGGTATTATTATTTACCAGGAACAAATTATGCAAATAGTAAGAAGAATGGCTGGTTATTCATATGGAGAGGCTGATATCTTAAGAAGAGCTATGTCTAAAAAGAAGGAATCTATTATTTTAGAGGAGAGGCCTAAATTTATTAAAGGCTCTTTAGAAAATGGTTATAGTGAAGATATTGCAAATAAAGTATATGATTTAATTCTTAAGTTTGCTAATTATGGATTTAATAAAGCACATTCTATATCATATGCTGTTACTGCTTATAAAATGGCATTTATTAAAACTTATTTTCTTAAATATTTTATATCCGCTATGCTTACTAATGTTATTGGTAATAATGCTAAAACAAACATATATTTGAATAGAGCAAGAATGAGTGGTATTACTATTTTGCCTCCTGATATTAATGAGAGTACTGATAAGTACTTTGCTTATGATAATTTTATTAGATGTCCTTTGTCTATTATTAGTAATGTTGGTACATCTGTAAGTAATGATATTATTCATGAAAGAGAAAATGGTAAATTTACTGATTTCTGTGATTTTGTACTTAGAATGGAAGGTACTTCTGTTAATCAAAGGGTTATAACTAATCTTATATCAGCGGGAGCTATTTCCTTTGGTTATAATAGAAAAACTTTAATTCAAAATATTGATAATGTTATTAACTATGCTGACATAGCAAAAGATGCTGGTATGATTGAAATTGAAAAACCAGAGATGGAAATATATAATGAATACAGTAAAGAAGATGTTATTAAGATGGAACTTAAAACTTTAGGATTTTATTTATCTCTCCATCCCGCTAGTAAGTATAGAAAAGATTATATAGTTACTTCTATGAATATTAAGGATTACTTTGATAAAAATATTAAGATGGCTCTTTTGATTAGTAATATTAGAGAAACTACTACAAAAAATAATGATGTTATGGCTTTTGTAGTAGGTAGTGATGAATATGGTGATGTTAGTTTAACAATATTTCCTAATGTTTATAGTAGATTTAATAATATTAAAATTAATGATATTATAGAGATTAGTGGAAGAGTAGAAAGAAGATTTGATAAGTATCAAATTGTTGTTAACAGTATTAAAATTTTAGAATAGGGTGATTGTGATGAAAAAAGGTGTATTTGTTGTTATTTCTGGTCCTTCTGGAGTTGGTAAGGATACTATTGTTAGTAGGCTCATTAATAATGGTCTTGGTATATATTCTGTTTCTATGACCACCAGAAACAAAAGAAAAGGAGAAATTGATGGGAAAGATTATTTCTTTCTGTCCAAGGATGAATTTTTAGATAATATAAAAAAGGATAATTTATTTGAATATGCTATTTATAATAATAACTATTATGGTACCCCTAAAGACTTTGTATTTAATAATATTAATGATGGGAAAAATGTTATTGCTATTGTTGATGTACAAGGGGCTATGAAAATTGAAAGTAAATATAGTGATGCTTTATCGATATTTATTATGCCTCCTTCTTTTGAAGAATTAGAAAAAAGATTAATAAATAGAGGTACTGATAGTATGGATAATATTAAAAATAGGTTAGAGATTGCAAAAAAAGAAATTAGTTATAGTGATAAGTATGATTATACTATAATTAATGACGATATGGAAAAAACTATAGATGAGATAAAAAATATTATTAAAAGTTGCAATTAATTGTAAAATCTGCTATAATACTTCGGCGTAAGGGGGAAATTATGGATAATAGTTTTAATTCGTCTTTATATTTTAAAGATGAGAAAGAAATGCTTCAAAGTATTAAGAATTTTTTGAATAGACCTGATATTAAGAATTGTGGTGATACTATTAGTTTTTATCATTTATATAAAATGGTAAAAGCATATATGTCTATTGTTAATAAAAAAGCAAATGATAACCAAAGTTTAGTTAGAGCTATTAATTTAGCTAGACCTTATTCTGTTGATTATAATGGTAATAGTAATAATATTAATGTTACTAATATTAGTGTTATGCTAGATGGTAATCTTGATAGTACCGCTAAAATATTTTTTGGATTTAATGGTAAAACTAATAATTCTGCTTTGATGCATAATTATCTATGTAAAGATTCTGATAGTAATAATTTATATTGGGAAAGAGAATATCCTGCTTTAAATAGTGATATTTTAACGAGATTTTATGATGATATTATGAATTTATTTGATTTTAGAGAACAATATATTTCATCTTTGATGTCTAATAATGTTTATCTTTCTAAATATGGTAATAATTTTAGTACATCTATTCAAACTGGATATTTCAAAGTTAGTATTGATATAGATCAACATGGCAATCTTTTTCACTATGTTGAACTAGATATACCTGACCATTTAATAAATAATGTTGATAAGGATATGGTGATTAGAGATTATATTGCTAACAAAGAAAAAAGTATTATGAAAAAAATACCAGTTGATATTAATTCTTTGGATGATGTGTTTAAAAATATTTTAACTAATAAAAGTAAGAATATTTTAGTAAAAAAAAGAACTTTATAAGTAGCAAAAGATACATATATTAAATATGTGTCTTTTGTTTTTATAGTATAATATTATTGCAATGAAATGTTACTTTTGATATAATAATGACATAAGGGAGTTTATTATGGAATTAAGTGGTTATAATAAAATACTTGTAGATAGTTTTTTGAATAGACCTAATGTTAAGAGAGATGATAATACTATTAGTTTTTACCAGCTTTATTGTGAAATTAGAAATTATTTTAATGAATGTTATAGTAAAGCTTATTATAATGAAAAATTAGTTAATAAAATTAATAATATTTCTAGTAATAAGAACATTAGTATTGAAAATATTAGTATTAGCTTATTAGGTAATGTTGATGATACTTCTGAAATATATATATTATATATTGATAATAATGAGGATAGTGTTATTGATCGTTGTGAAAATTCTTTATGTAGAGATATTAATGGCTCTATATATTGGAAATACGATTATCCTGTATTGGATAATAATACATTTGTCAATGTATATGATGATTTTATGGAATTATTTGATTTTAGAGAAAAGTTTATAAATAATTTTTTTACTTTAGGTGTCTATAAAGAAAAAGGTAACTCTGAAACTTATTATAGTTATAGTATAGCTTATGCTGGTATTAAAACTAAAATGATTTTTAATCAGCGTGGGCAAATTAAATATGAGGTATATACTTGTGAACTAGGTTCTTCTCAAGAAATAGACTCTATTGATGATGAAGCTATCGCAATTATGAAAAAAGTTTCTGTTGATATAGATACTTTAAGTAATTTTTATAAAATTGCTTTGGGTTATGATAAAAAGAAAAGTTTGACTAAAAAGAAAACTATTTAATATTGATAATACTTAAAGTAGAGACCTTGGGCTCTACTTTTTTTATGAAGACTTTGGCTTCATAAAACAGCGAGCAACAAAGTGCGAAATGAAAACAAGAATAATTGTTATTTTACTTGAAAAATAAGTTATTTTATTATATACTTATATTAAATTATGAGTTGGAGGTCTTTTTATGAAAAGTAGTAGAGTTATGAAGATATTTGAACAATATGTTAGAAAATATGATATGAATAATGTTAATATTAAAGCTAAGTATTTTCATTCTTTAAAAGTAATGGAAATAGCAAAAGAACTTGCTAATGGTCTTGGTATTTTTGATGAAGAAGAGATCTCTGTTATTGAACTTATTGGTTTATTTCATGAAATAGGTAATTTTTCTTTGACTCCTAATTATCATATCGATGATGATATTGATGATGCTTATGATAAAACTATCAACATTTTATTTACAAAGGGATTAATTAGAGAAATTAGTAAAGAAACTAAATATGATAATATTATTAAAATGGCTCTATATGCTTATGATAAAGATGGGTTCCCAAGTGATATAGGTGAAAAAGAAAAACACATATGTGCTATTATAAAAGATGCTCATAATTTAGATTCTTTTAGATTGTTTGTTAACTATCCTTATGTTGATACAAGAATTGATGCTTATCCTAATAATCTTGTGTATGATGAATTTAAGAAATTTCATACTATTAGTCCTAAGATGAGTGAAAACTCTTCTGATACGGTACTCGTGGTATTGTCAAAGATGTACTCATTTAATTATAGATATTCTTATTATTTACTTAGAAAGAATAATTATATTACTAAGATGATGGACTCTTTGACATTTGATAATAAAGAAATAGAAAACTTTTTTAAGCAGATCATGGGTGTGCTTAATAATTATATAGATGGAAAGATAGGTGCTTATAATGCTTGATAAAAAATATGACCATTTAATGGTTGAAAAAGATAAATATGAAACTTGGAAAAATAAAGATTATTTTAAATCTGGAGATTTAAGTAAAGAACCATATTGTATTGTTATTCCCCCTCCTAATGTTACTGGAAAGCTTCATTTAGGACATGCTTGGGATACTACTCTTCAGGATATTATTATTAGATATAAAAGAATGCAAGGCTATGATGCTTTGTGGCTTCCTGGTATGGATCATGCTGGTATTGCTACACAAGCTAAAGTAGATAAGAAACTTCGTGATGAGGGTATTGATCCTAGAAGTATGAATAGAGAGGAATGGCTTAAGGTTGCTTGGGCCTGGAAAGAAGAATATGCCGAAAATATTCATAATCAGTGGGCTAAACTTGGTTTATCTCTTGATTATTCTAAGGAAAGATTTACTTTGGATGATGGTCTTTCTAAAGCTGTTAGAGAAGTATTTGTATCTTTATATAATAAAGGTCTTATATATAGGGGAGAAAGAATTATTAACTGGGATCCTTTAGCTAAAACTGCTTTATCTAATGAAGAGGTTATTTATAAAGATACTCCTGGAGCCTTCTACCACATTAAATATATGTTAGAAGATAGTGATGATTATTTAGAGGTTGCTACTACAAGGCCTGAAACTCTATTTGGTGATACAGCAGTAGCGGTTAATCCAAATGATGATAGATATAAAAAATATATTGGTAAGAATGTTATTCTTCCTATTGTTAATAAAAAGATTCCTATTATAACAGATGAACATGCTGATATGGAATTTGGTACTGGTGTTGTTAAAATTACTCCTGCTCATGATCCTAATGATTTTGAAGTTGGTAATAGACATAACTTAGAGAGAATTGTTGTTATGAATACTGATGGTACTATGAATGAGAATGCTGGTAAATATAACGGTCTTGATAGATTTGAATGTAGAGAAGCTGTTACTCATGATTTAGATAGTATGGGACTTCTTATAAAGGTTGAACCTATTAATCATAATGTTGGTTTTTCTGAGAGAACTAATGTTATGGTAGAACCTTATTTGTCTAAGCAATGGTTTGTTAAGATGCGTCCTTTAGCGGATAGAGTTCTTGAAAATCAAAAAAATAAGGATACCAAAGTTAATTTTGTTCCTACTAGATATGAGAAGGTAATGAATCATTGGATGGAAATAACTTATGATTGGTGTATATCTAGACAGCTTTGGTGGGGTCATAGAATTCCTGCTTGGTATAAAGGTGATGAAGTATACGTAGGTATGGATGCTCCTAAAGGAGAGGGATGGGTACAAGATAATGATGTACTTGATACTTGGTTTTCTTCAGCACTATGGCCTTTTAGTACTTTAGGATGGCCTGATAATACTGACTTACTTAAGAGGTATTATCCTAATAATGTACTTGTTACTGGTTATGATATTATTCCTTTCTGGGTTAATAGAATGACTTTCCAAGGACTTGAGTTTTTAAATGAAAGACCATTTAAAGATTGCTTAATACATGGACTAATTAGAGATAAACAAGGTAGAAAAATGAGTAAAAGTCTTGGTAATGGTATAGATCCTATGGATGTTATTGATGAATATGGTACTGATTCTCTTAGATTTTTCTTAACTACTAATACTGCCGCTGGAACTGATTTAAGATATGATGAGGATAAAGTTAAAGCTACTTGGAACTTTATTAATAAACTTTGGAATGCTTCAAGATTTGTTCTTATGAATATAGAAGATTTAAATAAAGATAATTATACATTAGATAATCTTAGGGTACAAGATAAATGGATATTAAATAAATGTAATAATTTAATTAAGAGTACAATTAAACATATGGATAAATATGAGTTTAACGTAGTTGGTACAGAGGTTTATAACTTTGTTTGGGGTGACTTCTGTGACTGGTATATTGAGCTTGCTAAAATAAATATGGATAATACTACTAAGAGTGTATTACTTAAAGTTTTAACTGACATTCTTAAAATGCTTCATCCATTTATGCCATTTGTTACTGAAGAGATATATGATATGCTTCCTATACGTGATAGTGAGTCTATCATGATTAGTTCTTATCCAACTTATGATAAAAAATATGTGTTTGATGATGCTAAAGAATTAGATAATGTCATAGAATTTATTGTTAAAGCTCGTAATGTTAAACAAGAAAATAAAATACCTAAAGATGCTTTAGTATATTTTAATGGTAATTATAGTGATATTATATTAAAATTACTTAAGGTAGATAATTCTTTATTAACAAATGATAGTACTTTAGATGGTATTACCGCTAAAGAAGGGGAATATGTCATTAAATATATGTTTGATATGTCAAGTAATAGAGAAAAAGAAATGGAAAATCTTATAAAGGAGAAAGAAGCATTAGAGGCCTCTATTAAGAGAAGAAATAATTTACTTGCTAATCAAAATTATGTATCTAAGGCACCTCTAGCAATTGTTAATAAAGAGAGAGAAGATTTAAAGAAAGAAAAAGAAAGATTAGATATAATATTAAGTAAATTTACAAAATAGTATTTTTATGATAAAATGATATTGAATGTAAAGGAGGTATAGATATGGCTAAGTTTTGTAAAAACTGTGGTAATGAACTTAACGAAGGACAAGAGGTTTGTTTAAACTGTGGTGTTAAGGTTGAAAACAAAACTACACAAAATAGCGATACTAAAAAAGTTGAATACTGCTCTAACTGCGGTGCTGAAATTAATCCTGGGCAAGATATTTGTTTAAAGTGTGGAGTTAGAGTCAGCAAAGCTAACAGTGGTGCTAAATCAAAAATGGCCGCTGGACTATTAGGTATATTCCTTGGAGGATTGGGTATACATAACTTTTATTTAGGTAATACTGGTAAAGCAGTAGCTCAGCTTCTTATTACTTGTTTGTCTTGTGGTATTTTAAGTCCTATTTCTGCTGTGTGGGGCCTTATTGAAGGTATTCTTATTCTTTGTGGCAATATTACTACTGATGCTAATGGTAATACTCTTAGTGACTAATGAAAAGAGTTATTAATCTACTTATACTTACTATTATTATTATATTCGTTTTGTTAATGGTAAGTGGTACTATTCATTATAGTTGTATATTTAAAAGAATATTTAATATTTGTTGTCCTGGATGTGGTCTTACACGTAGTTTTAGATGTATACTTAATTTTGATTTTATCGAAGCAATTAAATATAATATTCTTGGTATACCTTTATTTGTTAGTTTTATTGTATTTAGTATTATGCTTATTTTTGATATTATTAAAAATAGTAATACTTCTATTAAAGTAATAATGAATGTATTTAAGAATTATTATTTAATAATTATATTTATTCTTATTATAACGATGATTATTAATAATATTAATGGTATATAAATTTTAAAACATCTCATAATATTTATGAGGTGTTTTTTTATGGATAATATTTTTGGTGTATTTTATAGAACTATATTTGTACTTGCATTATTATTTCTAATTGCTAAGATGATTGGTAAGAAACAGATATCTCAACTTAATTTATTTGATTATATTATTGGTATTACTATTGGTTCTATTGCCGCTGATATTTCTCTGGACTTAGAAAAAAATTTAATTTCTGGTATTTTAGCTATTTTTTTATATGGACTTGCTTCTTATATTATATCTATTGTTACATTAAGAAGTATTAGTCTTAGAAGAATATTTAATGGCGTACCAACAGTTCTTGTGGAAAAAGGAAAAATAATTCAATCTGGGTTTGATAAATCGAAGATTGATATTAATGAATTTTTGTCTCAGGCTAGAATTAATGGCTATTTTGATTTAAATGAGATTGATTATGCTATTATGGAAATTAATGGTAGTATTAGTTTTCTTCCTAATGAAAAGGATAAACCAGTAAATAAAAAAGATATGAAAATTAAATGTAAGAATAAGGGACTTACCGCTAATATTATTATTGATGGTAAATATATGGAAAATAATATGAAAGCAATTGGTAAGAATAAAGAATGGTTAGATCATGAACTTGATATACAAGGAATTAAAAATTATAGGGAGGTACTACTTGCTACTTGTGATGATAACTATCAGGTTCATATATACAAAAGAGGTGTAAAGCCAGATAAAAATACTATCCTAGAATAGTATTTTTTTTAGGAGTCTGCTATAATTATGGTGGAGTGTGATGTATGAAGCTTGTTAAGAAGGAACTCTTATTTTTAATTATTGTTACATTTATTTTTTTGTTATATACAGTATTTTATCCTAATATTATTACTAATGATATGGAAATAGAATTAGGAAGCGATTATACTTTTGATTATGAATGTTATAATCTATTTAGTGATTTATCGGATAAAATTGTATCAACAGGTAATGTTGATACTTCTAAAATAGGTAATTATAAAGTTAGGGCTAGTGTTAAATACTTATTTTACAATATTAAGAAGGATTTTATAGTTAAAGTTGTTGATAAGATTCCTCCTGATATAAAACTTAAGGGGGATAATCCTGCTTATGTATGTCCTAACAAAGACTATATTGAAGAAGGTTATACTGCTTTGGATAACTATGATGGTGATATTACTGATAAAGTTGATACTATTATAGGTAAAGATAATATTTTATATAAAGTTTGTGATTCTTCTTTTAATAAATCAGAAGTTAAAAGAGATATTATACATGAAGATAAAGTTAATCCTAGTATAGAACTTAAGGGTAAGAGGACTATATATATTTATAAAGGTAGTTCTTATACTGAAGAAGGATATACCGCTTTTGATAATTGTGATGGTGATATTACTAATAAGGTTGTATCCACAGGGGATGTTGATACAAATACTATTGGTAAATATAAAATTACTTACGAAGTTAAAGATAGTAGTGATAATTCGTTTAGTATAGATAGAGAAGTAATAGTTATAAAGAGGCCAGTATACTCAGGAGATGGTATTATATATCTAACATTTGATGATGGTCCTAGTTATTTAACAGAAGAAATACTTGATATATTAGATAGGGAAGGTATAAAAGCAACTTTTTTTGTATGTGGGGCGAATGAATCCACCAAAAGGGCTTATAATAGTGGACATACTATTGGGCTTCATAGTAATACACATAGTTACTCTTATATTTATACTAGTAGTAATAATTATTTTAATGACTTAAATAATATTAGTGATAAAGTATTTAATGTTATTAATATAAGACCAAATATCATTAGATTTCCTGGTGGTAGTTCTAATACCGTAAGTAGAAAATATAATAATGGTATTATGTCTTATTTGACAGTAGAAGTAGTAAACAGAGGATATAATTATTTTGATTGGAATGTTGATTCTAATGATGCTGGAAGTGATATTAACAATTCTTCTAATATATATTATAATGTTATTAATAATGTCTCTCATAGCAGAGCTAACGTAGTTCTTATGCATGATTCTGCTAATCATAGAGCTACTGTTAATGCTTTAAGCGACATTATAAGATACGGAAAAAATAATGGTTATACTTTTAAAGCTATAGATGATAGTACTCCTATTATTAGGCATAAAGTTAATAATTAATAAGTGTAAAATTGGCTTAAATATATTTATTTTATTTTACTTTTTTGATATACTATTGGTAGGAGGATATTATGATTAAGTCAATAAATAAATATATTAATTTATCTATTGTATTATCAATGCTTTTTGCATTATGTGGTGTTATACTTATTGTATGGCCTAAAGCTTCACTTGATACTATTGGTTATATACTTGGTGCTTTCTTACTTGTATATGGTATAACTAACTTTATTGATAGTTTTACTATTAGTCCTATTTTTTGCTTAATAGAAATGATATCTAGTGTTTTATCAATAGTAATTGGTGTAGCAGTATTTTTAAATCCTAATATAATGGAGAATCTACTTCCTATTTTACTTGGTATATTCTTTATTATTAGTGGTGCATTTAAGGCAAGAATATCATATATTATTAAGAGTGCTGATGATTACTTACTTCCTATAATTACTTCAATATTAATGATACTATGTGGTATTATACTTATTGTACATCCACAAGATTCCGCTATTGCAGTAGCTATTCTTACAGGAGTTATTATGCTTATATATGGTATATCTGATGTAATTGATATGATTGTATTTAAGTCTAATGTTAAAAGTATTGAAAATTATTTTGATAAATTAATTAAATAGTCTTCGGACTATTTTTTCTTTTGCTAAAGTTATTTACTCAAATTCTAAAATATTTTGAGAGACAATGTGATAATTATACATTATGAATGTAATAATAATAGTAATGATGATTGTACTTAAATGATAATCAATATATTTTTGTTATTAATGACAGCAACTTATAAGTAATACATTTGTTTGTTTTTTTTGATATTTTTATTTACTAAATTCTATTTATATGTTATACTCATATAGAGGATGTGATATATAAATTATGATGGATTATATTATTATTGGATTACTTATTATTATTATTATACTTGTTATTGTTGCAATTATGAAGAATGTTAATGAAGGTAAGATTACAGAAAGACTTGGTAACTTGGAATCAAACACTATTAAAGGATTATCTAGTTTTCAAATTGATATTATGAAAACAATGAATGATAATTTTAATGGTCTTAATGATAGAATGGAAAAGAAACTTACACAAATTAATGATAAAGTTAATGAGAGACTTGATGATAATTTTGCTAAAACGAATAAAACATTTACTAATATATTAGAAAGATTATCTAAAATAGATGAAGCTCAAAAGAAAATTGATACTTTGTCTACTGATATTGTTTCTCTTCAAAGTATTCTTACAGATAAAAAGAGTCGTGGTATTTTTGGAGAAGTTAATCTTAAACATATTTTAGTTAGTATTTTTGGTGAAAAAAATGATAATGTATATAGACTTCAATATAGTCTACCTAATGGTACAATAGCAGATAGTGTTATTTTTGCTCCAGAACCTCTTGGAACAGTTGCTATTGATTCTAAATTTCCTTTAGAACATTATCAAAAAATGGTTGATAAAAATTTACCTCAAGTAGATAGAAATGCATATGAAAAGGCATTTAAAATGGATGTTAAAAAGCATATTGATGCTATTGCCAGCAAATATATTATACCTGGCGTTACTTCTGATCAGGCTATTATGTTTTTACCCGCTGAAGCTTTATTTGCAGAAATTAATGCTTATCATAATGACTTAGTAGAGTATGCGCATAAAAGAAGAGTATGGATTTGTTCTCCTACTACTCTTATTAGTACATTTACTATTATTGAAGTATTACTTAAGAATATGGAAAGAGATAAATATGCTAGTATTATACATGATGAACTTAATAAACTTGGTGTAGAGTTTTCTAGATATAAAGATAGATGGGATAAATTATCTAGAAGTATTGAAACTGTTAATAAAGATATTGAAAGCATACATGTTACTACTGATAAAATTAGCAAAAGATTTGACTCTATTAGTAGGGTAGAAATCAAAGATGAGATAGAACATAAATAAATATAAAACTCTTAATATTATTTCTTTATTTGAATAAATTTAAATGAGGGATATAATGGTAAGAGTTTTTTTCTTTTTATTTGGCTTTGGATTTATGGTTATTGGTCTTAGTTTTATTATTCTTTATCTGAATTTAATGACTATGGGGTATAATTTTGGTAATTATGTTAATTTTATTATAAGGGAACCGGAATGCTACTATAGTATTATAGGTCTTACTATTATGATTTTATCTATTACTATAAAAGGAGAAAAAGATATATGAGATTTATTTATGATATTGTAGTCAATTATGAAAATAATTTTTTTGAGTTTTATGAATGGGAAAAAGAAGATAATATTATTAATATAAAAAAAATGCCTTTATTTCTTGTTAATAACGAGACATATAAAATTATTAAATATGAAAGTGTTACAATAAATAGTGCATTCGTTGACAAAATAAGAGACAAAACTTTTGCCTACAATAAAATTAAAATAGGTCCCTCTTGTTTAATCACAAATGGTATGGAAGTTATCGGAATATTGTGTAATGATAAAGGCGAAGTTATAAAAAAAAGTAGTCTTCTTATAGATGAAGAAGATGAGATTTTGGAAGAGGCTTCTGATATTGATATTTATGATATTGATATTATAAAGAGAAAAAAAATTAATAGAAATAATATTAATAGACGAGAGGCAGAAAGAAGAGAATTTCTTATTAACTATATTAATAGTGAAAATAATAACTCTAATTTAAAATATTTGTATTATGATTATTTTGAAAAAGAAAATGAAGATATTTCTTTAATAAAGAAAGAACTCATTAACGAAATTAAACATAATTGGAATAAAAAGCTTAATAGTTTTTATGAAACCGCTAAAATTATTAATAGAATCAAAAATTAAAAAGCCCTAGTGGGCTTTTATTATTTATATTGAGACATATAATTATCATATTTCTCTTTTAATACTGTATCTTCAAATTTTAAATTAGCATTTTCTCTCATTTTATCTAAAACAACATAATAAAGATTTTTGTCATTAGAAATTTTTTCATCTGCTATTTCTTCCTTAATTTGATCTTTAATATCTTCAAGAGCAGGTTTTTCTTTTTGATCTATTCTATATACAATGTGATATCCGTAAGATGTTTTTACTGGTTCTTTACTATATTCACCATCTTTTAGATTTTTCATTTCATTTTTATATGCTTCTTCTAATGCAGCATTATATGATTTATATCCTAATTCTTCATAAGTAATTTTATCTTTATATTCTTCTTTTACTTCATCAAATGTTTTTCCTTCATCTAATTTAGATATTATTTCTTTAGCTAAATTTTCTGCTTCTTTTTTGTCATCATCTGATGCTGAAGAGTCTACTTTTACTAGCATATGCTTTGTATTGATATCACCATATACTTTGTCTTCATAATATTTATCTATTTCTTTATCTGTAACTTCATTTTCTGTATATTCTTTTACATATTTTGTTCTTCTATTATTTAATTTTAGATATTCTAAGAATTTCTTTTCTGTATTGAATCCATTTTGTTTTAAGAAATCTTCTTTAGACATTTTATAATATTGTTCATAAGCTTTGTAATAATTCTCTGCTTGACTTGTTACTTCATCATCCATTTCATCAGTATCGGGATATTTATCAGTAAGTATTTTTGTATCAAGTTTGTCTAATAAAGAACTAACTGAATATATATCTTTCATATCTTCATATAATTCATCTGCTGTAAGAGTCATACCATCTATTGTTGCTACTGGTTGTGTTCCATCTTTTAATGTAGCTATTCTATCAGGCCATATTAATACTACTACTAATACTGTTACTAAGATACCTCCTAATGCACCATAGATAGCTAAATGGTATTTGTCAAAGAATTCATAAAACTTAAATACTGTATCAGTGTCTTTATTTACTTTTTTCTTTGGTGCTACTTTTACTTCTTCTTTCTTTATATTTTTTTCCTTTTTATTTTTTGTTTCTTTTACTTTATTATTTGTTTCTTTATTCTTTTTATTTTTCTTATCTTCCATATTTATCTCCTTTCTTAAGATACATTAATATAATAACAAAAATAGGTAAAAAATACAAGTTTATTTTTTAAATATGGTTAATTTACCATATTTTTTATTTATATTTTTTTATATGGTTTTTTTGCCTAACACCTTTTTTTTATTTTTCCATAAAATATTGTGAATAGAAAAAAAGGAGGAATGTATATGGGTAACTGTGGAACATGTGGTTCATCTGCTGCAATTGTTTTAGTTTTATTTATTCTACTTATAATTATACTAGGCGCTTGGATATAATAAAGGAGGTGCAAAAATATGTCTGGAAATAATTCATGTAAAGGAAGTAATGGCTTCTTAGTTGTAATTGTTTTATACATTCTACTTGCCATTATAATAGGTTCTGCTTTCTTTTGTTAAAATATCTTAAGTTAAGAAACTATCTTCGGATAGTTTTTTTGTATAATAAAAAGTAGGATGTCCTACTTTAATATATTATATATTTCCTCTACTGGTATTTTTTTTTCATTATTATATCTAGGTATTAGATGTAAATGAAAATGTTTTACTTCTTGACCTAAGCCATTATTTTCCGCTAAAGATATTCCATCATAGTTTAATTTTTCTTTTAATAATTTTGCTATGTCTTTAGCTACTTTTAATACATGATATAAAGTTTCATCATCTATATCAAAAAAATCTTGATAATGTTTTTTTGGTACTATTAATGTATGACCGTTATGATTTGGATTAACATCTAAAAATACTTTTACTATATCATCTTCATATAAAGTATATGATGGTAATTCATTATTTACTATTTTACAAAATATATCCATTTTTATTACCTCCATATTTAAGTATAACAAAAAAAAGAAAATAAATAAATATTTTCTTATGTGAATATCTGCGAATATTCATTATATTTTGTAAAGTAATGTCTTTTTTTATACAAAGTATTAACTTTTTTAATTATTTTTGTTATGATGGTAATAATAGAAAGCGAGGAATTATATGAATAAAGATATTACATTAATGGTTTTGGCCGCTGGAATGGGAAGTAGATTTGGAGGTCTTAAACAAATTGAACCTTTTGGTCCTAATGGTGAATTTATCATTGATTATTCTGTATATGATGCTATTAAAGCAGGATTTAATAAAGTTGTCTTTATTATAAAAAAAGAAAATTATGAATTATTTAAAGAAACTATAGGAAAGAGAATTGAAAAATATATAAAAGTAGAATATGCGTTTCAAGAGATTAACAACATTCCTTCAGGATATAAACTTCCTCATGATAGAGTTAAGCCTCTTGGTACCGCTCAAGCTGTATTGTGTGCTAAAGATTGTATTCATGAACCTTTTGCAATGATTAATGCAGATGATTTTTATGGAAGAGATGCTTTTGTACGTGCTTATAATTATTTATCTAATATAGATAAAAATTCTAATAACTATGGTATGATTGGGTATAAAACCGCTAATACATTAACTGAAAATGGCTCTGTTAAAAGAGGAATCTGTGAGACTAAAGATAATGGATATTTAATTAAGATTACTGAAAGTAAAGTGCATAGAGAGAATGGTACTATTATTGCAGAACCTCTTAGTGGTGATAAAGCCTTCACAGTAAGTGATGATACTACCGTTAGTATGAATTTCTTATTATTTACACCAACAATTTTTAATTACATAGAAGAATTATTTCCTAAGTTTTTTGAAGATAATAAGGATAATTTATTAACTAGTGAATACTTAATACCGGAAGTACTTAGTTCTTTAATTGTTAGTGGCAAAGCTAGTTGTAAGGTTAGTTTAACTACCGCTAATTGGTATGGTGTTACATATAAAGAAGATACTCCTTCGGTAAAAAATGCTATTAAAGATTTAATTTCTAATGGAGAGTATGAAGAGAATATTTGGAAGTAATTATGTTAAATTATGTTATTTACAAAAATCTATTTAATTTTTAATTCTTATTTGGTATAATTAAGGTGTAAGAAAGGATGATGTATATGAAATACAATATTCGTGGAGACAAAATGGTAGTTACAGATGCTATCAAAGATTACACTGAAAACAAACTAAGTAGACTTGAAAAATATTTTAAGGATGATGATATTACCGCTAATGTTCTTACAAGAGTAAGAGGTAATGCTCAAATAGTAGAAGTTACTATTCCTACTAGTAAGTTTATTCTAAGAAGTGAAGAAGAAAGTGATGATTTATATGCTGCTATTGATTTAGTAACAGATAAATTGGAAAGACAAATAAGGAAGAATAAAACTAGATTGAATAGAAGCACTAAGGAGAGTGTCAAAGAATTTAATTTTGATTATGAAATAGATACTAACGATGAAGATGCTAAAGAAAAAATTGTTAAAAGAAAAAATATAGAGATGAAGCCTATGGATGAGGAAGAAGCCATTTTAGAGATGGAACTTCTTGGTCATAACTTCTTTGTATATAAAGATATGGATACTAATAAAGTATGTGTATTATACAAAAGAAAAGATGGAAATTATGGTTTAATTGAAACTAAATAATATTTTAAGTATCAACAATTATGTTGATACTTTTTTTCTGGTATATAAGCATATACTGTTAATAACTTAGTAAGTTTTAAAGACTTATGACTTTAAAACTATTTTTTGAAGACCTTAGGCTTCAAAAACACCAAAGTGACTATAGGAACGAGGTGAAACTATAATAAAATAAGGTAAATATTAAATATTTACTAGTTTTTTTAATTAAAATATAGTAAAATATTATCTAGGAGATGGTTAAATTGTTTAAAGGTTTAAAGAAATTATTTGACAATGAATATAAAGAATTATATAAATTTGGAAAACTAGCGGATCAGATAGATGCTTTAGATGAAGAAATGAGTAAATTATCTGATAAAAAATTAGCTAGTTATACTGATAAATTTAAAAAGAGATTAGAAGATGGAGAAACTCTTGAAGATATTTTAGTTGAGGCTTTTGCTGTTGTTAGAGAAGCTGCTTATAGATGTACTGGTATGAAACCTTTTTACTGTCAATTACTTGGTGGGCTTGCTATTCATTATGGTAATATTGCTGAAATGAAAACAGGTGAAGGTAAAACTCTTACTTGTGTACTTCCTGCTTATTTAAATGCTCTTGATGGAAGAGGGGTTCATATAGTTACTGTTAATGAATTCTTATCTACTAGAGATTCTGAATGGATGGGTAGTATATTTAAGTTTTTAGGTCTTACTGTAGGTCTTAACTTAAGAGAATTATCTTTCAAAGAAAAGCAAGAAGCTTATAATTGTGATATTTTATATAGTACTAATAATGAACTTGGTTTTGATTATCTAAGAGATAACATGGTTGTAAAAAAAGAAAATAGAGTTCAGAGACCTCTTAATTTTTGTATTGTTGATGAAGTTGACTCTATTTTAATTGATGAGGCTAGGACTCCTCTTATTATATCTGGTGGTGCTATGCAATCCGCTAATCTATATATTGATGCGGATAGATTTGTTAAACGTCTTAAAGAAAATGAAGATTATATTATGGATGAAAAAACTAAAGCAGTAAATCTTACTGATGAAGGTAGTAGAAAAGCTGAGGATACTTTCCATATTGACAATTTGTATGATATCAATAACACTGCTTTGGTTCATCATATTAATCAAGCTTTAAGAGCTAATTATGCTATGAGTTTAGATGTTGACTATGTTGTACAAGATGGTGAAGTTGTTATCGTAGATCAATTTACTGGTAGACTTATGAAGGGTAGAGCCTTCTCTGATGGACTTCATCAAGCTATTGAGGCTAAAGAAGGTGTTAAGATTCAACAAGAAACTAAAACTCTTGCTACGATTACTTTCCAAAATTTCTTTAGAATGTATAATAAAATTGCTGGTATGACTGGTACTGCTAAAACTGAAGAAGAAGAATTTAGAAATATTTATAATATGTTTGTTATTCAAATTCCTACTAATAAGCCTGTCATTAGAGAGGATGTCACTGACTTATTATATCCTGGTAAAAGTGGTAAATATAATGCTATTGTTAGTGAAATTGAAAGAAGACATAAAACTGGACAACCAGTACTTGTAGGTACTATTGCTATTGAAACTTCGGAATTACTTAGTAAAATGCTTACTAAAAAGAAAATTCCTCATGAAGTATTAAATGCTAAGAACCATGCTAGAGAAGCAGAAATTATTGCTCATGCTGGAGAAAAAGGTGCTGTTACTATTGCTACTAATATGGCAGGCCGTGGTACTGATATTAAACTTGGTGAAGGTGTTAAAGAACTAGGTGGTTTATGTGTTATTGGTAGTGAAAGACATGAATCTAGAAGAATAGATAATCAGTTAAGAGGTAGAAGTGGTAGACAAGGTGATCCTGGTTTTACTCAATTCTATGTTTCTTTTGAGGATGATTTACTTGTTAGATTTGGTTCGGATAAATATAGAGGAATGCTTAATAATTTAGGATTTACTGGTGATATGGTTATTCAAAATAAGATGTTTTCTAAAACTGTTGAATCCGCTCAAAGAAAAGTTGAAGGTAATAACTTTGATATAAGAAAGCAACTTCTTAACTATGATGATGTTATGAACAATCAAAGGGAAATTATTTATGCTAAGAGAAATGAAATACTAGATAATGATTCTATTCACGAAAATATTCTTAACGACTTTAAAGATTATATTACTGACATTGTTAATTCACATTTAGTAGAAAGTAATAAACTTAAAGAAAATGATTATAGTGAAATACTTGAAGCAGTAAATGAAAACTTACTTAGAAAATATAGAATTAACTTATCTGAAATTAATGGTAAACATCCTAGTGAGGTTATTGATATAATATATGAAAACGCTTTAAAGGATTATGAAGAGAAACTTGAAGATATTCCAGAAGAGGTTAGAAATGAGTTTGAAAAAGCTATATCTCTTAGAGTTATCGATAATTACTGGATGGAACATATTTCTACAATGACGCATTTAAGAGATGGTATTGGTCTTAGAGGTTATGCTAATACTAGTCCACTACAAGCATATACAATGGAAGGATATCAGTTATTTGATGAAATGCTTGCCAGAATTAATAAAGATATTAGTGTTTATCTATTAAAATCTGAAATTAGACAAAATATTGAGAGAAAACAAGTTGCTAAGAATACTGTAACAAATGATAGCAAGGACCATGCTAAGGTACAAAAGAAAAGTACTAAAGTTGGTAGAAATGATTTGTGTCCTTGTGGAAGTGGCAAAAAGTACAAAAACTGTTGTGGTAAATAACCTCACAAACCCTTATAAAATAAGGAATTGTTAAAAATAGAAAAAATGATAAATTTGTCCACAGATGACAATTTGTCCACGATTTGTCCACATAGCATAAATAATGTGGACAGAATCGAGGAAACCCCATAAAAATCAATAAAAAATCTACGTGGACAATTATTGTGGACATAGTTATATAAAATGTCAGCATTCGAAATGCTGGCATTTTTCCGTTTCATTAAGTTTTATAATGAAGGAGAGATAACTATGGTAAGCGTAAGAAAACGTGGAAAGGTATATGAATACCGATTTGAAATTGCAACAGTTGAGGGAACAAGAAAATGGATAACAAAGTCAGGGTATCCAACAAAAGCAGAGGCTTTTAAAGAAGGCGCAAAAGCCTATAATGATTTTTACTACAATGGTCAAAAGACGCAGTTAAGAGAAAATATGTCGTATGCAGATTTTTTAGATTATTGGATAGATAATTATGCAAGTTTCAATTTGCATTACTCTACTACAATATCTTATATAAACATTATTAAAAATCACGTAAAACCAAGAGTAGGATTTTATAAATTATGGCAATTAGATACACGCCTTTTACAGGAGTTTATCAATAAAATATATGTTGAGTATGGCTTTTCAAAAAACTATATGGCGAGTATTTTAAAAGTGGTTAAAGGCTCATTAAAATATGCGTGTTACACATTAAATTATATTAACACTAATCCTGCTGAACACGTCCACGCACCAAGAATAGATAAAATTGGAAAAGATCCTGCACATATATTTACACAAGAAGAAATAGAAAGAATATTAGATAGATTTAAAGGTACACATTCAATATATTATGCTTTTTTAACTGCTTATTATACAGGAATGAGAGTGTCAGAAGTATATGGTTTAACTTGGGACTGTGTTGATTTTGAAAAGAAAACATTAACAATAAATAAAAACATTATTAAGAAAAATCAATATGGTTTACCAAAAAGAAAAAATATAACAAAAGGACATTCTGTTGGTGTTTGGTATTATGGGGATTGTAAAAATCCTCAAAGTAGAAGAACTATTTCTATTGGAGATACGCTAGTAAATGCATTAAAAGATTATAAAAAAGAACAAGAAGAAAATAGAAAATTCTATGGAGATTCTTATCTTTGCTATTATGAAAAGAAAGTAATAAATGAAATTACTAAAAGAGAACAAACAAAATTGATAGAAGCAAATGCAGAATTAGAATTACCTTTACCAGAAGCACAATTAGTTTTTGTAAAAGATAATGGACAATTTTTAGGAACAGATTCACCGAAGTATGCATTTAAAGTTATTCATTATGAATTGGGAATTAACAGTAGGTTTCACGATTTTAGAGATACACACGCAACAAAACTTATTGAGAGTGGTGCAGATATTAAAGCAGTATCAAAAAGATTAGGACATTCTACTATTCAAACAACATATAATATATATGTTAGAGTAACGAATAAAATGGAAAGTGATACAGTAGATAGATTTGAAAAATATACTACAACACTTGATATTCCACAAACAGCAGAAATTCCTTATCAAGTATAAATAACATTAAAGGGGGAATAAATATGTTTAAAAAGAAAATAAAAGTACATATATACAAAAATGAAATTTCATTAGTTTTGAAAGCCTTAAACGAATTTAGAAATGAGGCAATAGGAAAAGGTAGATATACAGATTGTATTGATGAACTAATAATGAAATTAAATAAATAACATTTTGAACTGATTAAAAATGGTCAGTTCTTTTTTTATGCCAGAAATGGAATACATAGCCATCTTATTAAATTAAGGTGGCTAAATTAAAAGAAAGGAGGCGAGAATATGCAAGAAAGTAAGTGCAAGGTAATTGCAATCACAAATCAGAAAGGAGGAGTTGGTAAGACCACAACAACATTTAATCTTGGAGTAGCATTGGCTAAACAAGGAAAAAGAGTGTTAGTTGTAGATGTTGATCCTCAGAGTAATTTAACTACTTACGCAGGTTGGTATGATGAAAATGAATTAAAATATACTTTAACTGATTTAATGGAGCAATCTATGAATGATGAAGAAATTAAGACAAAAGAAAGTATATTACACCATAGTGAAAATGTGGATTTAATTCCATCTAATCTTTCTTTATCAGCATTAGAAAATTCATTAACTTATGCAATGAGTAGAGAATATACTTTAAGGAATTGCTTATCTAGTATTAAAGATGACTATGATTATATACTTTTAGACTGTCAACCAAGTTTAGGTATGCTTACAATAGATGTTCTTGCGTATGATGGAGTTGCTAAATAGTCTATATCATATTGAATAAATTTTAATCCTTTTCCATTAAAGATTTCTAAATCTGTAAACAGAAAAAATGATTCTAAAAACTTTAAATAATTTTCTATTTCGTTTTCTTTATACTTTTCAAGATTTGCTTTATATTGCTCTGTATCTATTAAAATATTTGATAGCACTTGTATATCGTGTGCATATAAAAAATGATATTTACTAATATATTCTTCAATTTTTTCTTTAAACATTCTACTTCCTTCTTTCATTTTAAAAGGCAGCACAAAAATAATTTCTATTGTACTGCCTTATATTAGTTATATCTTAATAAGTTATATATTAACTTGTTACAGATTATACCATTTTGTTTGCCAAAAGTCAACGGATATCCGTGATTATTTTTTACGGAAATCCGTTAAAATTATATAGAAGAAATGAGGTGGTAAGTTTGTTATTCAGAGAAGCAGTTAGTAAAAGAATATATGAATTATGTATGCAATATAATTATACACCTAACAAATTAGCAGAATTGTCATTGGTTGCTCCATCAACTTTGCAAGGCATTACATCTGCAAAAGTTACCAACCCTAGTTCTTACGTTATTTATCAAATATGTAAAACTCTCAAAATTACTATAAAGGATTTCTTTGATAGTGACCTATTTTTAGAAGAAAATTTAGATGATTAAACTACAAAAGACCATTCAAAAATTGAATGATCTTTTTTGTTCTTCCTATATTTTAAATCTACTTACTAAATTGTAATTTGTCTTTTACAATAATAGCATAAAAAAGAAAAGTAGTTATTGTTAATCAACTATTGCATTTTTCTAATTCTCATAAATACTTTTAAATCTTTCTCTGTCTACATTCTCTTGATTATTAATATAGTCCAAGTATTTTTCTTTATTTTCTTCTGTATATGGAGTATCAGAATATAAATCTTGTAATAATATTGTTCCGTTTGGCTGTCCAATACCCACAAATATATAATTTTCACCTATCTTTGGTAATTCCTCATCCGTTATATAATCACCTTTATGCAATATAAGAGTTCCATCTTTATCATATCCACCAGGATAAGTTACTTTAATTATATTTTGTAGATCACCCTTCAAATTTTCTGTTACCTCGATTTCATATATAGTTCTAGCTGAGCCATAATCTGAGAATGTCCTTTCAATTTCCTTATCTACCTTTCCTATAAACACATAATCAGCAAATCCAACTTGATAATATGGATTTGTTTCTTCATTCACAAGTACTGTATCATAATTTAATTTGCCATTTGGCTTATAATTTGAATTTCTATTGTTAAAGTACCAAATTACACCACAAATCATAGCAATTATAAAGATAACTAAAATAGATAAAATAATAATTTTTTTCTTTTTCATAACAATACCTCCTTTATTTTGTTCTTATTTTAATAAAAATAAGCTTTAATTCTACTAATAATCAACTACATAGTAACATATTTTAAAAAAGTTACAACTTTTGTTCAAAAAATGATTATCGGCAAATTACTATTTATTTAACAAATCACTAAATTGTAATTTGTAATTATTATTCTGATGGGCAATTATAATTTGTATTTTTAAATGTTGGAATTACCGTTATTACATCATCGCTAACACAATAATAAGTATCAATTAAAATACCTTTGTCTACATAACTATCACTATCATTAGCATCTTCAATTCTCCAACTTATTATTGGGCTATTTTTAAATACTATTGCTTGAATTGTGTCTAATATTACAATTGACAAAATAGTAATAACTATTGTTAATAATATTATTATAAACTTATTCTTTTTTACCTTTTTTATTTCTTTTGCAGAATAATCAAGTGTATCAATTAAAGTTTCCTCACTTTTTGAATCGATTTCTTCTTTAGTAAATCTCTCACCATTCAATATTTCCGTAACCGAGACTTCTAAAATGTGACTTAATGGTTTTAACAATGACAAATCCATTAAGCCCAATCCTCTTTCCCACTTGCTTACAGCATTTTTGGTTATCCCTAATTTTTCTGCTAACTGTTCTTGAGTTAATTTTTTTTGCTTTCTTAATTTAGCAATAAATTTTCCTATTTTTTCTTGATTCATTTTATCACCATCCAAGAACAATATATCAATTTTTTATCTAATATTAAACATACTATTAGTTCACTTTCAAATTACTATTTGTTTTTTTACTTATTGATATTATAACATATCTTTTCTATTTTTACAATATTCTAGCAAAATATTTATGTATCAAGGCTATCTCTTAATTTTAGAAATAACCTTTTTTATTTTAGTATATAGAATTAGTATTCCTATACTTAATTTTAAAATGGCAAATAGCATACTTACTCAGCCTTAAAATAATTAAATTGAGATGATTTACTCCACTCGTATGCACTCCACATATCTGTTTGATTAGACGCTGGATCAACCATAATAACATTATTACCATTTACTCCTGTGACTGCAACCCAATGTTGATTTCCCGGTGTTGCTCCTTTTACTTCTTCTGTTATAAAATAACCTGCATTTACATATTGAGTAATTAAGGCTAATTTTTCACTTCTGCTTTTTCCTCTTAAATTGACATTACCTACATATTTAAAGTTCGGAACAACTTTACTAATCGGTCCGTAATATAGGTTACCTCTTTCATCAAAACCTCCATTTTTATTTAATGCTTCTACAAATGTTCCCGGATTAAATAGTTCTATATTTGGTGTAGGTACTCCTGACTTTTCAATTAGTATTGCTATTGAAGTAACAAGACACCCAATATTTCCTATTGTACTATTTGTATTGCCTATTTTTATGTTAGACCAACTCTGTCCTGCTTGTCGCCAATTAACATATTCACCTGAATCAGTAGCACCATAAATAACTCCGTTCCATAAACTTGCATATTTGTCGTCTGTAAGTTCTGCTAATTGTTTGTTTTGAGCAAGTGAAAAGTGATAATCATTTTTCATTTGTTCTAGTGTTTTAGTATTTATCTTGATATGCAACACTTTCTTCTGTACTTGTTTAGGCATTTCATCTGCATTAGTTCCTTGTTCTGTAACCATTTCATCTTTTACTTCTGATGTCAAACTATTCATATCCCAGAATATTTGTTTAATAACATTTTTCTTATTATCATCTATTGTCATTACATCTTGTTGATTCACACCATTAGATTGTTTTATCGTATATACTGTTAGAACATCTTTCCAACTTGCCATACTTCCCTCTAAAACATAATCGTCATGTGGATTAGAGTCTTGAATAGATTGTAACTTATCAGAAAATTCCTGATTACATTCTGCTACAACTGTATTCATTGTAATAGAATTAGCACTCGTTTTTTGACTACTAAAAAATATACTAAAAATTGAACTGCACATTAAAGCAACTAGACATATAACTATGATAACTATCACGGCTACCCAACCTCCTGCAACAATAGCAGCAACCAAAGCCTTTGTTCCGGCTATGATTGCTTTTATTGCAGATATTGTTGTTTTAATTGCCACCTTAACTCCTTGTGCAGTTCTCTTGGCTGTTTCTTTTGCAATTTGCATTGCTCTTTTACTTGCCTTAATCGTTTCTTTGGCAGTCTTTTCTGTTTTCTTTGCTACTTCTTTACTTGTTTTAATGGCAGTTTTGGTATTTTTAACTGTTGATTTTACCTTTCTCTTATCTTTTATTTTCTTTTTTAATTGTTTGATTTTTGCCTTTGATTTCTGATAATTTTCTTTGGTTTTCATAAATGATTTTTGACCTTGTTTATTAAATTGATTAACACTCTCATCAAAGGCTCTATTAGTAGCAAACTTTATTTTATTACTTGCATATTCATTACTGTTAATATCATTACTAACAGTTTCTTCTGCTTTTTCTTTTGTTCTTACAATATTATCTTTAAATCTTTCAGTTTGAACTACTGCTTTGTTAATTGTTTTTACACCTTTTTTTGCTATATCTTTGACTTTAATATCTGCCAAGATAACCACCTCCTAACTGTTAATTGCCTTCGCCGGGTTTTGTAGTCATCAATTTATAAAGTTTAGTATTTGTTGGGAATTTGTTTATAAATGGAACTAATGAACTACCTACTTTTAATAGTCCTTGTCCCGCTCCTACATTTGTGATATACCCCATTTGTAGTTCTGATATATTAAGTAATTTTGCTAATTCTAATCTATCGGTACTAGCCTGATTTAACATTACTATAAACTCACTATTAGCTAACATTGTTCTAGCAGTATGACTTTGTAATAAATCATCAACATTCTGTGTTATACCAGTACAATATGCACCATACTTTCTCACACGCTTCCATAAAGTGAACAGAAAGGAGAAAGACCAGTGGTGGTTATACAAAACAATTTAGGAAACAAATATAGTCCTACTGTTATTATTGCACCTCTAACAGAAGTGATAAAGAAAGCAGATTTACCAACTCACATAACAATATTTAGAAATGATTTTTTAAAATATGATTCAATGATTTTATTAGAACAATTAAGAACAATAGATAAAAGTCGTTTAATTTCATATCTTGGAAAATTAAAAGATAATCAGTTACAAAAAATAGATAATGCATTGATAAAAACACTATCCATTAACATTATTGGGTATTTATTTAGTTTAGGAATAGGAGAGTATAATGAAAAGAAAAATGAAAGAATATATAGTGACTATTATTTCAAGGAAACAAAAACAAGAGATTCAATTAAAAGCAACAAACAAAAAAGAAGCAAAAGAAATGGTCATTGATGTAATAACAAATACTTATTTATTTAAAAATCAAAAATTAAATAATATAAAAATAAAGTGTAGAAAGAATAGGAGGTTGATGTAATATGGAAGACACAATGATATTTTCAGTACACGAAGTTGCAAAAATGCTACATTCTAGTCCTAATTATGTGTATAAATTGATAAATAATGGTTATTTACCTGCAATAAAACTTGGAAGTGTTAAAGTATTAAAATCTACTTTATTAAAGTTTCTAATTGAGAATGAGGGAAAGGACCTTTCCGATATAAATTGTATTAAAAAACTAGATGTTAGTTTATTAGATAAATCATAATGGCTAGTGTAGGAATTAAAAAAAGAGGGAAGGTATATCAATATCAATTTGAAATAACACCTGTTAAAGGACAAAGAAAATGGATAACAAAGTCGGGTTTTAAAACAAAAGCAGAAGCACAAGAAGAAGGAAATAAGGCATACACTGAATATTTAAATGCAGGTATGCCTTTTAAAGATTGCAATATTTCATATACTGATTATTTAGATTATTGGCTTAATAATTATTGTAAAATAAATTTAAAATATAACACAATACAAGCATATAAAAATATAATTAAAAATCATATAGCCCCAAAATTAGGTAAATATAGATTGTCTACAATTACAAGTGTAAAACTTAACTCTTATATAACAGAAATATGTGAAGAAAATGATTTTGCTCCAACATATTTTAAAAATATATTAAAAGTGGTTAAGGGTTCTTTTCGTGACGCTTGTAATGTTTACGGCTTTATCAAATATAACCCTGCAAGAGATTTAAGATTACCAAGATTTGATAAAAAAAGAGAAGATGTAAAACATTTATATACACAAAAAGAAATAGATTTAATATTAAATAGATTTGCTGATAATGACACATTTACTTGTGTCTTTTTAACATCTTGTTATACCGGTATGAGAACTGGTGAGGTATGTGCATTAACTTGGGATGACATTGACCTTGAAAAGGGAATAATAAACATAGAGCATAATGTATATGATAAACCTAAAGATGATAAAGGAAGATGGTTTATAGGAACTACTAAGACTCAAACAGGAACAAGAAAAGTTCATATAAGTCAAACTTTAAAAATAGCATTACAGAATTATAAGAATAAACAAGACTATTTGAAAAAATTGTATGGAAGAAAATATATTTATTATAATCTTGAAGAAGTTGAAAATAAATATGGAAAAATAGTTGAACATAGAATAGTTAGAGAAGAAATAAGTAATAAAGATAGCAAAAGATATAATTTGGTTTTTACAAAAGAAAATGGAGCATATATAGGAACTGACATAACAAGGTATCCATATAAAATAATCCATAATGAGTTAGGAATAAAAAAATGTAGATTCTATGATTTAAGAGGAAGTTATGCAACTAAAATATTAAACAATGGTATAGAGATAAGAGATGTTGCTGATTTATTAGGTCATAAGAATATAGAAACAACAGAAAACTTTTATATTTCTAGCACAGAAAGTTCCAGAAAATATGCAACAGAATTATTTGATAATATATCAAAATCTGAAACAATAAATAAGATTATAGAATATAAGATTAATTCTCAATAGTTTGACTAATCCTAATATTTAGTATATAATTATAGACAAATATAAGTGAGGAATCCATATCTTGTCAAATGTATGATTTTTCAATTCGCACAATTCATTGAACTTTGAAATATGGTATAATGATGGCAGTGAACGGATGTGGACGGTGTCCACAATTTGTCCACAGTAGAGAAATATTTATAATATAAATAGTACGGATAATACAAATAATATAGATGTTACCTAGTCTGGAAAAGCCTGAAATACAGGTAATATTATAAATACAAATAATACAGATAATATGGGAGTACAAAGTTCATGTGGTTCGGGAAAAAAATACAAACAATGTTGTGGTAAATAGTTTGTTTTATAAAAAAATAGGATGGTGAAAATATGAAAATAGTTTTAGGCTCTATGAATGTTTCTAAACAAAGGTCAATTTTAATTGCAATGAATGAATTAGGATTTGATGATATTTCTATTGTCCCTGTTAATGTTAATTCTTTAGTAAGTTCTAAACCTATTAATGATGAAACTTTAATAGGTGCAAAAAATAGAAATCATGGTTTATATCATTATTGCATGGAAAATGATATTTCATTTGATTTACTAATTAGTATTGAGGGTGGATATGAACAGATAGATAATACATATTTTATTGTTACTTATGCATCAATATTAGACCAAAATGGTAATGAATTTATAGGAAAATCGAGTGGTCTTCAAATTACTGAAAGAATGTTTAATTATGTTAAAGATGGAAAATCTTTGAATAAAGTTATTGAATGTATTCTTGGTAATAGTAGTAATAAAAAAGATAATGGAATAACTGGATACCTAACAACTGGGTATTATAGGAGAGATATATTTGAATCCTCAGCAGTTATAAGTGCAATGGAAACTTTATTAAATTTTAAATCAAATTACAAAAAATTAGATAAAAAAATAGATAAAACACATAACGTTGAAAAAATTTGAAATAATTAGTAATATCATATATGATGTTATGCATTTTTGAATATGTGATGGGAACAATGCGCACATTTTGTGCTCACAGACTAAAAAATGTATGGTAAAAATAATACTATATGTAACATTTATACCAATACTGTTCAGACCTTTTAAACCTTGAAAAATCTATAATACTATACATACTTCATAGTATCATATATACTGAAAAAGGATGAAGTAGAAAATGCTTTAAAAGTATTTCATTATGATACATTAGATGGTAATGGTAAAATATCGCATAAACAAGAACAAGCAGTTCTAAAAGCAACAACTGAATATGAAAAACATAGAGTTATTCAAGATAAGAATTATATTTCTGACTTTGATAAGTTAGTTAAGAAAACTGAACAATTAGAAAAATAAATAAAAGTAGATACATTTTATATTAAAGTGTATCTTTTTTTGAAACTTTTTTATTGATATATGGGATAATTATAGTGTAGGTGATAATATGACTGGTCAAACAAACCTAGATAAGTTTAATGAAATATATAATAGAACTTATTCTAATACTCTTAGATATATTATTATTAAATGTCATAATATTAATGATGTAAATGATATTATTCAAGATGTTTATTTAGAGTTATGGAAAATTATGAATAAGAAAAATATTGATGATACTAATATTAATAGTTATTTAATTGGAATTGCTATTAATAAAATTAAGAAGTATTATTCTTTAGTTATGAGAATAAGAGATATTTCTTTATTTGATAAAAGTAATAATGAATTAGAAATTATAGATATAATAGATTCTTCATTTGATATTGAAAGTTTACTTATTAAAGATGAAGAATGGAAATCAATATGGAATTTTATTAAAAATAAAAAGAATCAAGATATTCCAAAAGTATTTTATTTATATTACAAAGAAGAAATGACTATTAAAGAAATTAGCAAATTACTTAATACTAAAGAATCTTATATTAAAAATCTTATTTATAGAACATTAAATGAATTATGCTTATATTTTAAGGAGTGTGATTAAAATGAATAATGAAGATAAATTAAATAAAGTTATAACAAATGATTTTGATATAACCAATAATTATACTTCTATTAGAAAGAAAATAGAAAGAGGTAATAAAATGAATAAAATATTTAAATATAGTCTAGTGCCTATGACTATAGTTATAGCAATAACTAGTGTATTTCTTTTAAATAAAAAAAATAGTACAATTAATGTATTAGATAGCAATGTTAAAAATAATGATGTTATTATTGTTAATAATATTGATAACAATTTTGATAATGCAAAGTTAGATATTGATGGTAGAAGTGAAGATATAACTACTGATGATTTATATAAAATATATCCATTACTTAAAGATATTGTAGTACCAAATGACTATAATATAGATGGAATAATTAAATGCTATTTATTCAATGATGATACTGGTAAATATGATAAATTATATGGATATAATATTATTTATAGTGGTGGTAATAATAAATATATAGATATATTTATTTTAATAGATACTACTAAGAGACTTAGATGTTTTAGTATTGATACTGATGAAATGAAAAGTTCTACTATTAACGGCAATAATATTAAGATTATGGGTGAAGATAAAAATTATTATGCTATATTTAGTTATAATAATATTAACTTTGATATTGAAACTACTGGAATATCAGAGAAAGAATTTATTCAGTTAATAAAATCTATGGTTAAATAATTTTGTCTATCAACAGTTTTTGTTGATAGTTTTTCTATTATAGTGATATAATTATTAGGGATGACCGTATGAAAGAAAAAGAATTTGATTTAATAATAAATGACTTGGTAAATAATAAAACAGTACTAGAAATGAAGAAATATTATCAACATGGTAGTACTAGTTGTTTTGAACACTGCTACAACGTAGCTTATATCTGCTACAAGATGGCTAAAAAATTAGGATGGGATTCTGTTAGTGCTGCTAGAGGAGCTATGCTTCATGATTTATTTTTATATGATTGGAGAATTCCTAAAAAAAATAGAGTAAATAAAAAGATGCATGCATTTACTCATGGAGAGATTGCCCTTAATAACGCTAATAAATTATTTAAGCTTAATGATACCGAAAAAGATATGATACTTAGACATATGTGGCCCGTCACTTTAAGAATGCCTAAAACTAAAGAGGGATTTTTATTAACACTTGTAGATAAGTACTGTGCTATTATCGAGACTAATAATGATATGATGTACAACCTTATTAAAATATATTATTTTAATTATTTATATATTGCAATAATTTTAACATTTTGAAATATATAAAATAGCGTAAATTAATTTTTTGTATATTTTTGATGTGAAATAATATATTAATATTCTTAATTGCGTATATATGATATAATTAAAGAGAAATATATATTTATGGAGGAAAGTAATGTTTAATAATTTGAAAAAGTTTATAATAAATAATTATAAGTGTATTATTTGTTTTGTTTGCATAATTTTATTTTTAGCTTTAGCGGAAAATGTTTTTAATAATGAAATTATGAAAGGTGATATTATTGGATATCAATTTGTTTCTAATTATTTGATTAAGGATAATGTTACCCCTATTATGAAGGTAATTACCTGGTGTGGTAGTGCTATTTGTTTGATATTAGTTTCTTTTTTATCTTTCTTTATTTTTAAAAATAAGAAAACAAGTATTTTTGTATGGATTAATCTTATTAGTATAACTATCTTAAATCAGGCTTTAAAATTTATTCTTCATAGACCAAGACCTACTGATTTTAGAATTATAGAAGAGAGTGGATATAGTTTTCCTTCTGGACACTCTATGGCAAGTATGGCCTTCTATGGATTTTTAATATATTTAATATATATAAAAATTAATAATAAATATTTAAAATGGGGACTTATATGCTTTTTATCTATATTAATTTTGTTTATTGGTATTAGTAGAATATACTTAGGAGTTCATTATACTAGTGATGTTTTAGCGGGCTTTCTTATATCTGTTGCTTATTTAATCTTATTTATTTCAGTTGTAAATAAATTTTATTTATAGTATTTACTTATTTATTTTGTGGTATAATTTTAATGGGAGGATATGATATGAGAGATAAGAATATACCTTATGAATATGAACCAATTTCTATGTGGGGATATTTTGGATATGAAATATTATTTTCTATCCCTATTATTGGTTTTATAATGTTATTAATATATGCTTTTGGTGGTACTAAAAATATTAATCTTAGAAATTTTGCTAGATCTTACTTTTGTTTGTTTATTATCGCCATGATTATATTCATTATATTTTTTGTTATTTATGGTACTACCTATATTGATAATTATAATGTTCCTAATGCTATATAGTTTTTTTCTATCAACAGGTATTGTTGATAGATTTTTAATACATAGTTATAGCTTATATAAATTAGGTATGTTTGATACAGCAGGAGGAGACTTTTGGCTCCGAATGCCACTAGTAAGACATTTATGGCTTACAGTGAACGTAAAAAATGAAAAGAACTTTTATGTTTTAAAATTATTATTTTAATGATATAATGGTTTATATAAGATTATAAGGACGTTGGTAGTATGAGTGATAAAAGAGTAAATATTTCTAAGAACAATCCTTCTATTGTGCTTGATAAGAGTAGATGTGATGAATGCGGAATATGCAAAAATATTTGTAAATTTAATGTTGGTGTTTATGGATATAGTGATTTAAAATATCCTTGTATTAATTGTGGTAGTTGTAGTATTATGTGTCCTAAGAAATGTTTATCTGAGAGAGATGAAACTGATAAGCTTAGAGATTATCTACATAGTGATAAAACTATTGTTATGCAAATAGCTCCCGCTGTTAGAGTATCTATTGGTGAAGAATTTGGATATAAAGTTGGTAGTAATGTAATAGGAAAATTAATTAGTGCTCTTAGATTAATAGGAGCTGATTATGTGTTTGATACTACTTTTGGCGCTGATCTTACTGTAATGGAGGAGGCATATGAATTAGTAAATAGAATTAAAAATAAAAATAACTTGCCAATGTTTACTAGTTGTTGTCCCTCTTGGGTTAAATTTACTGAAATGTTTTATCCTGAATATTTAGATAATCTATCTACTTGCAAAAGTCCAATTTTTATGGAAGGATCTATAATTAAAAATTATTTTAGTGAGATTAAAAAAATTAATAGAGATGATATTATTAGTATTGCTATTGTACCTTGTACCTCTAAAAAGGCGGAGAGACTTATATTTAATGATATTGATTTAGTTATAACAACTAGAGAACTTGCTAAATATTTAAAAGAAGAGAATGTTAAATTTAGTTCTCTTAAAAATGGTAATTTTAATTCTATTATGAATAATGGAAGTGGTAGTGGAATTATCTTTGGTAGTTCTGGAGGAGTTTTAGAAGCTACGATGAGAGAAGTTTATAGAATATTAACCGGTAGAAGACCTTCTAGAAGATTACTTAATTTTAAGGAGATTAGAGGACTTAGTAATATTAAAGAAGCAAATATTAAAATTAAAGGTATTAATATTAAAGTGGCTTCTATTAATGGTACTGGAGATGCTAGAAAAGTTATTGATAAACTTAAAAATAATGAAGTATATTATGATTTTATCGAGGTTATGGCTTGTGAAGGTGGTTGTATAGCCGGAGGAGGTCAACCTAGGGTATATCCTAATACACCTAATTTGAAATTAGCGAGGATGAAGGGACTATATGATATTGATAAAAAAATGAAGATTAGATGTGCTTCTGATAATGTTGATATTATTGATATCTATAAGAGTTTTTTAGGTGAAAGAGGTAGTGATACTTGTAAAAAGTACTTACATAGAGGTTATAATGTTGAAAATAAGTAGTTTTTTGTAATTAGTACTTGCTTTTAAATTGTTTTTTATATATAATTATTTGTGTTATACAAAGGAGGAAAAGAAATGGAAAAAGTATATATATTTGGACATAGAAATCCTGATACTGATAGTGTTACTGCTGCAATTACGTTATCTTATTTAAAGAATAAACTTGGTATGAATACTATTCCTGCTGTACTTAGTTCTATTAATTTAGAATCTAAATATGCTCTTCAATATTTTAATACACCTGAACCTATATTTTTAAATGATGTTAATATTAAGATTAAAGATTTGCGTTATACTAAGAATTATACTATAAGAGAAAATGAATCTATTTATAATGCTTATTTTAGAATGAGTAAAGTTGGTATTAGTAAAATACCAGTTGTTGATAAGAATAGAAATTTACTTGGTATTGTTAGTATGAAAGATATTGCTATGGATCAATTTTCTTTTAATTATAGTATTGTTCATGCTTCTTATGACAATATATGTGAAGTTATTAAAGGTAAAGAAGTACTTAGATTTGATGATGAAATTATAGGCAATTTAAGGGTGGCAGCTTATAAAAGTTCTACTATTATGGAATCTGTTAAACTTGATGATAAAGATATTTTAATTCTTGGTGACAGACATAGTGTTATTGAATATGCTGTTAACTCTGGTGTTAAACTTATTGTTATTACTGGCGGTGGTGAAGTTAAAGAAGAACATCTTGCTATTGCTAGAAAAAATAAAGTCAATGTTATTTATACTACATTTACTACTTTAGAGACTACTAAAATATTTAGTTTATGTAATAATGTTACTACTATACTAAATACTGATAAAGTTCTATGTGTTAATGAAAATGATGATATTAATGAATTTATTAAACTTGCTAATAAGACTAGATATAGTTATTATCCTGTTCTTAATAAGAATGATAAATGTATGGGTATTCTTAGATTTTCTGATGTTGGTCTTAGTAATAAGAAAAAGGTCATATTAGTTGACCATAATTCTTATGAACAAAGTGCTATTGGACTTGAAGATGCTAATATTTTAGAAATAATAGATCATCATAATATTGGTACTGTTGGTACTAATATGCCTATTAGTTTTAGAAATATGCCGGTTGGTAGTACTAATACTATTATTTATACTTTGTATAAAGAGAATAGAATTGATATACCTAAGAATATAGCAGGTCTTATGCTTTCTGGTATATTATCTGATACTCTTATTCTTACTAGTCCTACTACTACTGATCTTGACAGAGAAGCCGCTGAAAGACTTGGTAAAATTGCTGAGGTTGATTATAAAGTATATGGTTATGATATGATAAGAGCAGGTTCTTCTTTGGAAGGAATGACTATGGAACAAGTTCTATATAAGGATTATAAGACTTATACTATTAATAATGCTAAGATTGGACTTGGACAAGTTATTACTACTGATATTAAAGATGTACTCGATAAGAAGGATGAGTATATTGAACTTCTTAATAAAGTATGTGAACATAATGATTATTTATATGTTTGTTTATTTGTAACGGATATACTTAAAAATGGTACTTATGTTTTATATAGTGATAGAGCTAAGGAACCACTACAAAATGGATTTAATATTGATAATATCAAGCAAGGTATTTTCTTACGAAATGTTGTCTCTAGGAAAAAACAAATACTTCCTGTACTTATGGGAGATAATGAATAAAATAAAGATATCAACAGTTTTGTTGATATTTTTTTATGTATATTTTTAGTTTGCTGGTTGTTTTTTTTATGGTGGTTTGTTATAATATGGTATGAAAGAGGTGAAATAATGAAAATATTATCTGTAAATGCTGGAAGTAGTTCTTTGAAATTTCAATTATATGAAATGCCTGAAGAGAATGTTCTTATTTCTGGTGTATTTGAAAGAATTGGTATAGATAATAGTTTTTATACTATTAAATTAAATGGAGAAAAGACTAAAAAGGAGGCTGCTTTAAAGAATCATAAGGATGCTTTTGAAATATTGGTTAAAGAATTAATTGATAATAAAGTTATTGAATCTTGTGAGGATATTAAGGCTGTTGGTCATAGAACTGTTCAAGGTGGTGAGAAATATGATCACACTGTGGTTATTGACGACTCTGTAATTAATGATATGATTAAATATAAACCATTAGCTCCTTTACATAATCCTGCTTCTATTACTGGTATTGAAGCTAGTAAAGAAGTATTCCCAAATGCTCTTCAGACTGCTGTGTTTGATACTGCATTTCATGCTACTATGGATAAAGTAAATTATATTTATCCAGTTCCATATGAATGGTATACTGAATATGGTGTTAGAAAATATGGTATGCATGGTACTAGTCATAGATATGTTTCTAAAAGAATGAATGAAATATTAGACAGAGATGATACTCGTATTATTACTTGTCATATTGGTAATGGTGGTAGTATTTCTGCTATAGTGGATGGTAAATGTATTGATACTTCGATGGGACTTACACCTAATGCTGGTATTATGATGGGGTCTAGATGTGGAGATATCGACTCGAGTATTATTCCTTATATTATGGAACAAACTGGTATGAGTGCTAAAGAGATGGATACTGCTTTAAATAAAAAGAGTGGTTTACTTGGTGTTAGTGGTGTTAGTAGCGATTCTAGAGATATAGAAGATGGTATTAATAATGGTGATGAAAGATGTAAGTTAGCCCAAAAAATGTATGTTAATAGAATTGTTAATTATATTGCTATGTACTATGTTGAAATGGGTGGTGCTGATGCTATTGTATTTACTGCTGGTGTTGGTGAAAACTCTATTAGTACTAGGAAACAAATTGTTGATAAACTTGGTGCTCTAGGTATTAAGTTAGATGAAGAGGCTAATAATGTAAGAGGAGAAGAAAGAAAAATTACTACTGATGATTCTAAAGTTCCTGTTTATATTATTCCTACTGATGAAGAGCTTATGATTGCTAGAGATACTTATTCAATATTATTACAAGGATAATTTATGAATATTTATAAACAAATATTTAAAGCAATTAAGAAGTATGATACTATTGTTATTGCTAGACATATAGGGGCTGATCCTGATGCTTTAGGAGCTCAATTTGCTCTTAAGGAAATTATATTAAAGTTATTTCCTAATAAGAAAGTTTATGCTGTTGGTAATCCCGCTAGTAGATTTAAATTTTTTGGTACTAGTGATAAAATAGATAATATTGATACTACTAAAGGATTATGCATAGTACTTGATACTCCTGATATTAAAAGAATTGATGGTGCTAATATTAATAATTTTGAATATGTTATTAAAATTGATCATCATCCTTTTATAGATAAATATGGAAATATAGAATATATTGATGATAATGCTTGCAGTACTTGTCAATTACTTTTAGAGTTTGCTTTTACTAATAAAATTGAATTGAATAAAGAAATTGGTGAAAGATTATATCTTGGTATTGTAGGAGATACTGATAGGTTCTTACATGATTATACTTCTTCAAAAACATTTAGTTTAGTTAATAAACTTATTGATGAAACTAATATTAATTTTACTGAATTATATAAAATTCTTTATCAAAGACCTATGGTAGAAGTTAGGTTTGAGGGATATATTTATCAAAATATTACTTTAACAGAGAATGGTGTAGCGTACATTAAAATTACTGATAAGGTTATGAAGGAATATGGTGTTGATAGTGCCGCTGCTGGAAATATGATTAATGATTTAAAATTTGTTAATGAGATTATTGTATGGGTATTCTTTTCTGAAGATATTAAGTCTGGACTTATTAGAGCTAATATTAGATCTGTTGGTCCTTATGTTAATGACCTTGCTACTAAATTTGGTGGTGGGGGACATAAATATGCATCAGGTGTTAAATTAAAAACATGGGAAGATACTGATAAGCTAGTAATGGATTTGGATAATCTAGTTAAAAATTGGAAATAAAAGTTAAGCTTGTGAAAGGTTTGACTTTTTTTTGTTTTTGTGCTAGTATATTATTTCAATTAAAAACGGATGACGTTTTAAGGAGGTTTTTTATGGATAATTATAGTGTGATTACTAATGAATTAGAGAAGAATAATACGTTTACCATGAAATTATATTTTGAGTTAATTGATAAATATGGAAAAGAAAATTTTAATTCTGCTTTTGATTTAATGATCAATAATAGTTCGAGCAAAGTGGATGAATTAATCAATAAATATTATATTGTTTTTATTGATAGGAAATTAGATGGTTTAGAAATTGATAAAAATACTTATTTTTATCTTGTAGATAAATTTGGTGAAATTAATGTCTTACATTATTTTAAAGAATTATTAACTACTAGTAAAAATTGTAATGCGATAAAGAAAAAATATTATCACATATATAAATTATTAGATGATGTTAGTTTAACTAATGACTATTTAGATGATACTAAAGATTATGTAATTAATGATAAAGCTGTTGATGATACAAAACTTGCTACTAGTACTAGTATTCGTACATATTTGTCTGATATTGGCAGAATTGAATTATTTACACCAGAGGAAGAAAAAAAAGCTTTTGAATTATTAAGTAGTGCCAAAAATAATATTAAAATTGCTTTTTTTGATAATGATGGTAATATAGGCTTTTATGATATTGGTAATATTCTTTTTTCAATTAATAATATTAATTTGTTAAGAAAGGTTAGGACTATTTATCGAGTTGGATTACTTGATGCAAATAGTAAAAATGAAATTAAAAATTATTTAGATTTAGTTGAAGTTAATGGTATAAATGTTATTGCCGATAAAGATTTTATTGTTAAGAAATTAGGACTTAATATTGATAATAAGAAAATTATTGATACTGATTTTCTCATTAATCAATTAGAACAAATTATACTTTATAGCAAAATAAAAAGGGATATTGTCGAACACAATACTAGATTAGTTGTGGCTATTTCTAAGAGTTATAGAGCTTCATTAAATTCTTTTACTTTACTTGATATAATTCAAGAGGGAAATATCGGTCTTATGCGTGCTGTATATAAATTTGATATTACTAAAGGATATAGATTCTCTACTTATGCTAGTTGGTGGATTAGACAAGCTATTACAAGAGCTTTATATGAAAAAAGTTCCACTATTAGAATTCCTACTCACCTTAATGAAAAAATTAGGATTATTCAAAGAGCAGAATGTGAAATTGAAGAACTAGGAAATTCAAATCCATCTAATAAGGATATTGCTAAATATTTAAAAATGCCGGTAGATACTGTTACTAGACTTAAAAATTTCTATTCAAGAACTAATCTTGTGGCTTTAGATGCTCCTATTGGAGATGATGAAAATGACACTTTAATAAATTTTATTAGGTCTGATTATGATATAGAAAGAGAAACTTATTTGTTGGATTTAAGAAGAAATTTAATGGCTTCTTTAGATGAACTAACTGAAAGAGAAAAAAATGTTTTAATTTATAGGACTGGTTTTGATGGTAATGATCCTATGACATTAGAAGAAATAGGCGCAAAATACAATCTTACACGTGAAAGAATTAGACAAATTGAATATAAGGCTCTAAGAAAATTAAGACATCCTTCTAAATCTAAGAGATTTGCTGATTATCTTTAATATTAATGGTATAAATATTTGATATTTATACCTTTTTAATATGTATTATTTATTTTCAAATATTCATAATCGTGATATAATTAGTATGAAATGAGGGATAATATGTTAAAAATAGAAAATTTGAAAGCCACTGTTGATGACAAAGTTATATTAAATGATTTTAACATGATAATAAATGATGGTGAAACTCATGTGATTATGGGACCTAATGGTGTAGGGAAATCTACTTTATCTAGGGTTATTATGGGTGATAGTAATTATAAAATTTTATCTGGAAATATTATTTTTAATGGTGACAATCTAATTCCTTTATCTACTGATGAAAGAGCTAAGCTTGGTATTTTTCTTGCTATGCAATATCCTATGGAAATTGAAGGTGTATCTAATCAAGACTTTTTAAGAACCGCTATGAGCGCTGTTAATAATAAGAGAATTGGTTTATATGATTTTATATTAAAATGTGAAAATGGTGCTGATGAGTTATCTATGAATAAAGAACTAATTCATAGAAGTCTTAATGTTGGTTTTTCTGGAGGAGAAAAGAAAAAAAATGAGGTATTACAAATTAAACTCTTAGAACCTAAATTAATTATTTTAGATGAACTTGATTCAGGTTTGGATATTGATAGTCTTAGAATTGTTGGAATGAATATACATAATTATAAAGAAGAGCATCCTAATACTTCTATTCTTATCATTACACATCATCCTAAAATACTTGAATACTTACATCCTGATTATGTGCATATTATGAATAATGGTACTATTATTGAAACTGGTAATTATGAACTAGCTATGGAAATTGAAAAAAATGGTTATACTAATTATAAAAATATTAAAAATGAGTTAACAAAGGAAGATAATAATGAATAAAATAAGAGTAGTTAATAATGAAATTATTCCTTGTGACTATAGTGATATTAGTATTGTTAATAATGAAATTAGTTTTTTAAATAGTGGTAACTTTGCTATTGAGTACATTGATTGCAACGATGTTAATTTGAATATTATTGTTAAAGAAAATACTCATGTTTGTTTATTTGTATATTCAAATAATGACTATATTACCACTATGAATAAATATAATATTTTTGGAAATTTAGTTGTTAATAAATTTTATTATAATAATAATACTGATGAGACTATTAATGTAAATTTAAGTAAAGATAAAGCTAATTTTAAGTATAATTTTTCTAGTGTTAGTAGTGGTAATGATATGTTTACTATTAATATTTATCATTTGAAGAAAGATACTTGTAGTGATATATGTAATAGAACTGTTGCAAAGGAAAATAGTTCTAATGTATTTGATATTAATAGTTATGTTGAAAATGGTATTTTGGATACTTATTTGAATCAACAAACTAAGATTGTTACTTTGGGAGATTCTAATAATAAGATTAATCCTAATATGTTTATAGGAGAAGCTAGTACTACTGGAATTCATTCTTCTACGATTGGTACAATTAATGAAGAGGATATATTTTATTTGATGAGTAGAGGTATTGATTATGAAACCGCTATTAAATTAATTATTAAGGGAATGATTATTTCAAATATTAACCCAGATATGGAATATAGAGAAAAGATACTTGAACTTTTAAATGATTTAGGAGGTGAATAAATGAATAGAAATGATTTTGAATTACTTAATAAAAATATTGTTTATTTTGATAATGGGGCCACTACTTTAAAACCTAAATGTGTTAAAGAAGCTATTTGTAATTATTATACGGAATATACCGCTAATGCACATAGAGGAGATTATAGTCTTAGTGCTACTGTTGATAGTTTATATGAGGGTACTAGAGAAAAGATTCGTGATTTTATTAATGCTAAAGAAACTTCTGAAATTGTTTTTACTAGTGGTACTACTAATAGTATGAATATGATTGTTAGTGGTTTTTTCAGAAATTATCTTAAACGTGATGATGAAGTACTTGTTACATTAAGTGAACATGCTTCTAATATTTTACCTTGGTTTATACTTCAAAAGGAAATTGGTATTAAGGTTAAATATATTGAACTTAATGATAAGCATGAAGTTACTATAGGAAATGTTAAAAAGGCTATTACTGATAAGACTAAAGTTATATCTCTTGCAATGGTAACTAATGTTATTGGAGACGAGAGACCTATTAAGGAAATTAGTAAGATAGCTCATGACAATAATATTTTAATGGTAGTAGATGCTGCTCAGGGTGCTGCTCATAATAAAATAGATGTACAAGATATGGATATTGATTTTATGGCTTTTTCTGGTCATAAAATGTATGGTCCTACGGGAATTGGTGTTTTATACGGTAAATTTGATTTACTAGATAAAGTTAAACCATTTAATTATGGTGGTGGTATGAATGCTATGTTTACTAAGGATGGCTATGTTGAACTAAGAGAAATTCCTACTAGACTTGAAGGTGGTACTCCTAATATTGAAGGAGTATTAGGTCTTAGTGCAGCAATTGATTATTTAAATAACATTGGTATGGATAATATTAATAAATATGAAAAAGAACTTAGAAATTATTTACTTAATGAACTTGATAAATTAGATTTTATTACTATCTATAATAAAGATGTAGAGAGTAATATTGTGGCTTTTAATATTGATGGTGTTTTTGCACAAGATACTGCCATTTATTTAGACAAATACAATATTTGTGTTAGAGCGGGTAATCATTGTGCTAAAATGATAGATAATGTTTTTAATATTAGTAATACTGTTAGAATTAGTCTTAGCTTTTATAATACTAAAGAAGAGGTTGATTTACTTATTAATGTTCTTAAGAATAGTAAAAATATATGGAAGGAAATATTGTAATGGACAAAGATATTAAGAGAAGTATTATTTTGGATAATTATCAAAACCCTAATAATAAAAGAGTTAGTGGTACTGGTTATATTAAAATTAATACTAGAAATGTTAGTTGTATTGATAATTTGGATATTTATTTAAAAATAGAAAATGATATTATTAAAGATGTTTCTTTTGAAGGAGAAGCATGTGTTATTAGTATATCATCCACTAATATTCTTACTAATTTACTTATTGGTAAAACTAAAGAAGAAGGTATTTACTTAATAGATAATTATTTAAAAATGATTAATGAAGAAGAATATGATAAAGAAGTATTAAAAGAATTATTAGTATTTGATGATACTAGTCGTCAACCTTCAAGAATTAAATGTGCTACTTTATCTGCTAATGGTATTAAAAAATTCTTAGAAGAAGATCACTCTTAAAAATAGAGTGATTTTTTTATATCCACAGTTTTTGTTGATAAATAACATAGATTAATTTAGAGACTATAGGCTCTAAATTGCTATGGAAAGACTATAGGCTTTTCATATAAGCGAGAGACCTTAGGCTCGAGTTTAAAAAAGATTGTAAAAAGATTGTAAATAGGTTTAATTTACTCTCTTTTTTTAGTATAATATTAGATAGGAAGTTTGGGTGGTATAATGCAGGATAAAATGGTGAAATTGTTAAATCAAATTGGTATGAACACTGATTATTTAGAAAATGCTTCTATTAACAAGATTGTGGTATATGATAATAATAAGTTGTGGAATTTTGTTATTAATAATGATAGAATACTACCTGTGTATATATATAATGAACTAATTAATAAGATTAAGGTTACTTTTAGTTCTATTGATAATATTAAACTTAGTATTGTTATTGATAATGATTGTGATGAATATATTAATGATTATGTTGATAATTTAATTAATGTTTTTAGTAATGATAGTTATAAATATAGAGTTTTTATTGGTAGAAATGTTAAAGTTAGTGACGATGATTTTGTTTTTGATGTGTATAATAAAGCTGAGAATGCTTATTTGGTTGAGAAAATTAATTATATTAATAATTGTCTTAAGGATTATGGTTTTAAGAAGAAATTTAAACTTAATTTATCTTTAGATGCTGAAAATGAGTTACTTAAAAAGATTGAAAGTGAAAAGATTGTAGATGCTCCTAAAAAAGAAAATAAAAAAGAAAATATTAATGAAAATAAAATAGAAGAAAAGAAATACTTTAGACCTAAACGTGATACTAGTATTACTCCTATTAAGGATTTAATGTATGAGGTTGATAATATTACTACTCATGGTATGATATTTGGTATGGATATGTTTGAATCTAAGAGTGGATATAAAATTATTACTCTTAAGGTTACTGATAATACTGATAGTATTTATGTTAAAATGTTTACTAAAGATACTGATGAGTATGCTAGAATTAAGGATTTACTTAAGGTTGGCTCTTGGTATAATTTTTATGGTAAAGTAGCCATGGATAAATATTCTAATGAACTTACTTTTACTACAAGATATAAAGATGTAGAAAAGGTAGAAAAAGAGGAAGAAGAAAAAATAGTTGATGATGCTCCTGTTAAAAGGGTTGAACTTCATGCTCATACTATGATGAGTCAAATGGATGGTATTACTAGAGTTGATCTTGGTAAACACACTTGTGAACTTGTAAGTAAATGTATTGATATGGGTTATAGAGGTGTTGCTATTACTGATCATAATGGTTGTCAGGCTTTTCCTATTGCTTATGGTATTATATCAGGATATAATAAAAAGATAGAGGATCCTAGTAAACATTTTAAGGGATTATATGGTACTGAACTTACTGTAGTTGATGATACTGTTAATATTGTTGTTAGGAGTGATGATAGGTGTTTTGATGGTACTACTTTTGTGGTATTTGATACTGAAACTACTGGATTTAATGCTGGTGGTAATGATCAGATGATAGAAATTGGTGCTGTTAAAATTAAAGATGGTAATATTATTGATAGATTTGATGAACTTATTGATCCGGGAAGACATATTCCTGATAAAATTACTGAACTTACTTGTATTACTGATGATATGGTTCGTGGTAAAGATAATGAGGAAGAGGTTACTAAGAGATTCTTAGCTTGGACAGATGATTTACCTATGGTTGCTCATAATGCTAAATTTGATATTTCTTTTATATCTAGTGCTATGAAAAAGTATAACCTTGGTGAATTTACCAATACTGTTATTGATACTTTAGAGTTATCTAGAGCTATTGATACTGGATATGCTAGGCATAGTTTATCCGCTTTAGTTAAAAGATATAATGTTTCTTGGGAAGAAGATGCTCATCATAGAGCAGATTATGATGCTGAAGGAACCGCTATTGTATTTTATAAAATGATTAGTAAACTTAAGATGCAAAATTTTGAGAAGATTAGTGATTTGGATAAACTTATATCTAAAGATGAGATATATAAATTTGGTAGAACTTATCACTTTAATGCTATTGCTCTTAATAAAACTGGTCTTAAAAATTTATTTAAAATTATTTCTCTTGCTAATACTACTTATTTATATAAGACTCCAAGAATACTTAGGAGTAAACTTAATGAACTTAGAGAAGGACTTATTATTGGTAGTGGCTGCTACGAGAGTGAAGTGTTTTTAGAGGCTAGAAGTAAAGAGGGAGAAGAACTTACTAATATTATTAATTTCTATGATTATGTTGAAGTTCAACCTCCAGAGGTATATGGTCATCTGATTCAAACTAGTGATTTTAAGGATGAATATGAGATTAAGGAACATATTAAAAAGATTATTAATGCTACTAAAGATGCTGGCAAGATTATTGTAGCTACGGGAGATGTTCATCATTTTACTAGGGAGGATAAGATATACAGGGAAATTATTGTTAATCAGAAGGTTCCTGGTGGTGGAAGACATCCTCTTGCTAAGAGTAGTATTACTTCGATTCCTTCTCAACATTTTAGAACTACTAAGGAAATGCTTAATGACTTTGCTTTTTTAGGAGAAGAAGAGGCTTATGAAATAGTTGTTACTAATACTAATAAAGTGCTTGATATGGTTGATGAAATTGAAGTCATTATTGATACTGGTGGTATTCCTTTCTCTCCTAGAGTTAAGAGTGATGATGGTCTTTCTTATTTGGATTGTCCTAGGGTAGTTACTGATCTTGTCTTTAGTAGAGCTAAAGATTGGTATGGTGATAATTTACCACATAATATTGAAGAGAGAATATCTACTGAATTATATGGTAATATTGTCTACAAATGCTGGGAAGAAAAGTTAAAAGAAGAATATCCTGATATTAGTGATAAGGAATTTAATGATAAACTATTTGAAAATTTACATAACACTTTAATTAGTGGATATGATACTGTTAAAACACTAGTTAGTGAATATGTGAAAAAGCATTGGTCAGAAGAAGATGGAGAATGTAATGATAAAACATTAGAAAAGAAAATTAAGAAAGTCTTTGGTGGGGTTATTGGTGGAGGATTTGATCCAATATATCTAATTGCACAAAGACTGGTTAAACACTCTAATGATGAGGGATTCTTGGTAGGTTCGAGAGGTAGTGTTGGTTCTTCATTTGTAGCTACAATGATGGGTATTACTGAAGTTAATCCTCTTCCAGCCCACTATAGATGTTTAAAGTGTAAACATAGTATTTTTAAGGATGATAATGGCAATGATTTAGGTGCTACTTATTCTAGTGGTTTTGATTTACCTGATAAAAAATGTCCTGTATGTGGAGAAGAGTTATATAAGGATGGTCAAGATATGCCATTTGCTACTTTCTTAGGATTTAATGCTGATAAGGTACCTGATATTGATCTTAACTTTTCGGATTTAAATCAAGCATCCGCTCATGAATATACTAAAGTATTATTTGGTGTTGATAATGTTTATAGAGCAGGTACTATTGGTACTGTTGCCGAAAAAACTGCTTTTGGTTTTGTTAAAGGGTATTTTGAAGATAAGGGTATTTTGAATAAGAGGTCTTGTGAAATTGAAAGACTAGCTATGGGTTGTACTGGTGTTAAGAGAACTACTGGTCAGCATCCTGGTGGTATTGTTGTTGTTCCTGATTATATGGATGTGTCTGATTTTACTCCCTTCCAATTTCCTGCTGAAGATCCTAATAGTGCTTGGAGAACTACGCATTTTGATTACCATGCTATTGATCAGGATTTATTAAAACTAGATATACTAGGACATTCTGATCCTACTCAGCTTAGACTTATTCAAGAGTTATCTGGTACGGATATTCTTAAAGTACCTATGGATGATAAGGATACAATGAGTATATTTACTTCTACTAAAGCTTTAGGTGTTACTAATGAACAGATTATGTGTGATACTGGTACACTTGGTATTCCTGAGTTTGGTACACCATTTACTATTAGTTTGGTATATGAAACTAAGCCTACTACTTTTGCGGAATTAATTAAGATATCTGGTCTATCACATGGTACTGATGTATGGCTTGGTAATGCTCAAGAACTTATTAAGAATAATATTGTTCCTTTTAAAGATGTTATTGGTTGTCGTGATGATATAATGGTTTATCTTATGTATCATGGTGTTGAACCTATTAAGGCTTTTAAAATTATGGAATTCGTTCGTAAAGGTAAGGCTAGTAAAGATCCTGATACTTGGGCTAAACATAAAGAAACTATGGAAAAGGCTGGTATAGAAGATTGGTTTATTGATAGTTGTTTTAAGATTAAATACATGTTTCCTAAAGCGCATGCTGCTGCTTATGTTATTAGTGCTTTTAGAATTGCTTGGTATAAGGTTCATATGCCCGCTTACTTCTATGCTAGCTGGTATAGTACTAAAGCTACTGACTTTGATATAGATGCTATGATTAAGGGATATAATGATATCAAGAGGGTTCTTACTGAAATTGAAGGTAAGGGGTATGAGGCTACTAATAAAGAGAATGGGGTATCTGAATGTTTAAAAGTCGCTTTGGAAATGTCCGCTAGAGGTATTAAAATTGCTCCTTATGATTTATATAAAAGTAAGGCTATGATATTTACTGTAGAAGATGATAAAACTATTATTCCTCCTTTTAGGGCTATTGATGGTCTTGGAGATGTTGTAGCTAAGAATATTGAGAAAGAAGCAGAAAGGGCTCCATTTATTAGTATTGAAGATTTTCAAACTAGATGCAAAGTATCTCAAACTTTAATTGATAAAATGATGACTATGGGTATTTTTAATGGAATGCCTGAAACTAGTCAACTTAGTTTATTTTAGTTTATTGGAAGTATATAATTATAAATGTTATATACTTCTTTTGTTTCAGTTCGAGCTTGTAATCTCTCACTGTAAAATAAAGCCTAAGGTCTTTATTTCTAAATTTAAAGCCTTATAGTCTTTAAATTTAAGGATTGTTTTATGTACTAAAAAAATATAAAAATGCACAAAAATCGGAATAAATTGTGCATTTTTTCTTTTTATTTAAATATTGATAATTTTCTTACTGGCATTACTTTTGGTTTTTGATTATTTAAATATTTTTGTATTTTTGTTTCGGAACTTACTAACTTAGATATTGAATTTCTTATTGTATTTTTTTCTTCGATACTTAAATTATTTAATGGTGAAAGAAATTTTTTATATATTCTTGGAGAAACTCCAATTATATTTTTAAATATTTCGGAATAGTATTCTATACTATTATAACCATTTAATAGTGATATTCTTAATATAGAAATATTTAGTGAATAATTGGTTAGACTATTTAGTATTCTTTTGTTATTTATATATTCTTTAATAGTTATACCAAGTTCTTTTTTGAATTTTTTCATGATATATGTTTTATCATAACTAAAAATGTTACTTAAGTTTATAATAGTTATTTCTGTATTTATATTGTTATTAATATAATTTAAAATATTACATACTAGTTCATTTGAATAGATAATTATCACTTCCTAATTATATTTTATCATAAAAAGCCATTTTTGTTTAACTTTTTTGTGATTTTTAGTTATATAATGTTTTCGAAAGGAGATGATACAATGAATTATTCAAGATGGGCTACTAATGAAGAGATGAGTAAATTTCTTAATGAAGTAGATATTAATTCTAGTATTCAAAAGTCTGGAATACCAATGGGATATGATAAGAATAAATTATTAATTAAGGATGATAATTCTCATACCCTTGTTATTGGTGCTCCGGGAAGTGGCAAAACACAGAGTGTTATGTTGCCAAAAGTTAAACTTGCTATTAAAGCAGGTGAATCATTATTTATTAATGATGTTAAAGGTGATATTTTAAATGAAATTGGAGGTGAACTTAAAAAGAATAATTATAATATAATTGTACTTGACTATGCAGAGTTAGAAAAAGGTAATTATTATAATGTACTTACTTTTCCTTATAAATTGTATAAAGATAATAATAAGGATAAGGCTATAGAGATATTAGAGAATATTGGTTATTATTTATTACATGATGTTAATGATAATTCGGATATATTCTGGGAAAATACCGCTATTGAATATTTTGTTGGTCTTACTTTATATTTATTTGATAATGCTAAAGAAGAAGAAATTAATTTAAAAAGTGTAACTTCTTTATCTGAACAAATTAACAATAGTAAAGAGAGTATTATTGATAAAATAGATAGAAGTTCTACCGCTTATCAGTATTTGTTTAATACATTAGGTACTGCAACGGAAACAAAAGCTGGGATATTAGTAACATTTAATCAAAGAATTAAGAAATTCGTTACTAAGGAAAATTTATCTAATTCTATGTCTAAATCTGATTTTGATATAAATAATATTGGAAATGAAAAAACTGCAATTATAGTAGTAAGTGGTATTTCTGGTTATGTTAATAATTTAATTACTATATTGTTAGAGCAAATATTTTACAGTATTCAATTATATGGAAATAAAGAGAATAGATTTAATTTAGTTATTGATGAATTTGATAACTTATTACCAATTGTGGACTTTTATAGTAAATTTAATTATGCAAGAGGAATTAATATTAATATTACTGCTTTTATTAAAAATTTTACTAATTTAAGAAATATTTATGGTAATAAAAATTATGAATTGATAAGAATGTGTTTCGATAATATTATTTATTTACTTGCTAATGATTTATATACTTTGGAAGAAATTAGTAATTTGTGTGGTAATTCTAATAAGGGACCGCTTATTTCTCCTCTAGAATTAAAAACTATAGATTTCTTTAATGAAATTATTTTGATGCCGAGAATGTATCCTATTAAAACTAAAGTACTTCCTGATTATGAAATTGATTGGAACTTTGATAATTCTAAGCTTAAACTTAATGTTCTTAAAAAGAATCAAATTAATTTATTTGATATTGAAAAGTTTTTAAAAAAGTAATATTTAATATTATGTAGTTAGAAAAGTAATATGTGAAGGGGGTAGTAGCAGTATAATAGGGGGACCACTACGATCATATGACTTGCTGTAGTTGTAAATATTTAAATGAAGAAAAAAAATTAGATGGTAAAGTTAGTGGATGTGAATATTTCTGCAATAAAAATAAATGTTTCATTAATGGCCAAGATAATGCCTGTGATAAATACGAGAGTTCTTTTAGAGGTACTAATAGATGTAATGAAATATATAATGATGGTAAGAATTTTTATAATGATACGCATTCTGTTAGTTATTATTTATTTATTCTTATTGTGGTTATTATTATAGCTATTATTGCTCGTATTAGTAATCCAGAATTTTTTCCATTCTAAAAGTATTTTTTAAATATGAAGACTATTTTTATAGGCTTCATATTTTTCATTAAAGACCTTAGACTTTAATGAACATGGAGAGACTTTGGCTCTCTATGAATAAAATTATTTCCCGGGAAATAATTTGGGAAATAATTTTATTTCCATTAAGTGAATTTAAATTAGTATTATTTGATGATTTATAGACTTTTAAGTTAAAATTTAGTATAATTAGTATATAGAAAGACTTGGTGATATTATGGAGAAAGTTGTACTTGTAGATGGTAATAATTTACTTTTTAGAAGTTATTATGCTACTGCTTATACGGGAAATATTATGAGAAATAGAGATGGATTTCCCACTAATGGATTATATGGTTTTGTTAATATGATTAATAAAATTGTAGCAGAAGAAAATCCAAAATACATGATGGTAGCTTTTGATATAGGTAAGACATTTAGACATGAAAAATATAAAGATTATAAGGGAGGAAGACGTGAAACTCCTGAGGATTTAAAAGTGCAATTTCCTATTGCTAAAAAAATTCTTACTGCGATGGGAATTAAATATCTAGAATGTGAAGGATATGAAGCAGATGATATTATTGGTACTATTTCTTCATGGTGTGATAAAGATCCTGAATATGAAGCTCTTATTGTTAGTAGTGATAAAGATCTACTTCAATTAATTAGTGATGAGACTGTTGTAAAGTTATTAAAACCTAAAGATTATATTATGATGGATAAAGCTACTTTTATTCAAACTTATGGATTTGAACCTATTAAGATGATTGACTTAAAGGCTTTAATGGGAGATGCATCAGATAATATTCCTGGTGTTAAAGGCATAGGAGAGAAAACCGCTATTAAACTTCTTACTCAATATGGTTCACTTGATGGTATATATGAAAATATTGATAATATTAAGGGCTCTACTCATGAAAAATTGGTTACTGGTAATGAAGACGCCTACTATAGTAAGGAATTAGTTACAATTTATAGAGAGGTTCCTCTTAATATTACTTGGGATGATTTATTATATGGTAATGAGAATACTAATGAACTTATTCAATTATATAATGAACTTAATTTTTATTCTTTACTTAAAAAGGCTAGTAGTAATAAGAAAAATGTAAATACTAATATTGATAATTTTAAGATTATTCAAGATATTTCATTAATTAATATTGATAGAGATACCGCTATATACGTAGATACTACTTTAGGAAATTATCATGATGCTAGTATTAATGGTATTGCTTTATATAATGATTCTATGGCTGTATATATTCCTTTTGATGTTATTGAAAATAATATTAATTTTCTAGATGTTCCTTACAATTTTTATACTTATGATTATAAAAAATTATTAGTAGTATTTAATAAATATAATATTAAGATTGATAATGTTATTTTTGATACTATGATTAGTGGTTATCTACTTAATTATGATGTTAAGGATGATATTGGATATTTAGCTAATTTACTTGATTTTGATATTCCTAGTTATAACAAGAATGATATTCTTAGTGATGAAAAGGTTGCTCTTATAAATATTACTAAGGCTAAATTTATATATGATAGTAAGACTAAGTTATATGACGAAATGGTTAATGAGAATGTTACTTCTTTATTTGAAAACATTGAAATGCCATTAGCGAAGGTTCTTGCTAATATGGAAATTCAAGGTATTAGAGTAAATAAAAAGATACTAGAAGAAATGGGAGAAGAAATTAAAATTAAGTTAGAACTTATTACTAAAGATATTTATAATTATGCAGGATGTGAATTTAATATTAACTCTTCTAAACAACTAGGAGAAATATTATTTGATAAGTTAAAACTTCCTCATGCTAAAAAAAATAAAATTGGTTATGTTACTGATGCAGATACACTTAAAAAATTAATTGATTTTCCTATTGTTAATAAAATATTAGAATATAGAGCACTTGCTAAACTTTATTCTACATATATTGAGGGAATTATTAGTACTATTAGGGAAGATAATAAAATTCACACTATATATACACAAACTTTGACTAGAACTGGTAGATTATCCTCTATTGAACCTAATTTGCAAAATATTCCTATGAGAAGTGAATACGGAAGACTTATTAGAAAAGCCTTTTTACCTGAAGATGACTCTGTTATTTTATCCGCTGATTACTCACAAATTGAACTTAGGGTGTTTGCACATTTATCTGGAGTAAAAGACTTGATAGAGGCATTTAAAAATAATGAGGATATTCATACGAAGACCGCTATGGATATATTTAAAGTTCCTTCTTTAGGTGTCACGAAAAATATGCGTAGACAGGCTAAGGCAGTTAATTTTGGTATTTTATATGGTATTAGTAGTTATGGATTGTCAGAGGATTTAGGTATTCCTGTTAAAGAAGCAAAAGAATTTATTAATAAATACTTTGAAACTTATCCTGGTGTTAAGGACTACATGAATAAAGAAATTGCTGATGCAACCAAAGATGGATATGTAAAAACTATCATGAATAGAAAGAGAATTATTGAAGAACTTAATAGTTCTAATTATAATGTTAGAAGTATGGGTGAGAGAATGGCACTTAATACTCCTATTCAGGGATCTGCGTCGGATATTTTAAAGAAAGCAATGGTAGAAATATACGATGTGTTTGAAAAAAATAATATGAAAAGTAAAATGCTACTACAAGTACATGACGAACTTATTTTTAATGTATATAACGATGAAATTGATAGAGTTAAAAAAATTGTTCATGATATTATGACTAATGTTTTTGAATTATCTGTTCCGCTAGAAGTTGATATTGAAACAGGTAATAATTGGTATGAAGCAAAGTAGGTGATAAGAATGCCAGAATTACCAGAGGTTGAAACTGTTAAAGAATCTTTAAAACTTCGATTAAATAAAAAAAAGATAACTAAAGCTAGAGTTTTTTGGGATAATATCATTGCATATCCTGATAAAGATGAATTTATTAAAAAAATTTCTGAACAAACTATTAACGATGTTAAGAGACGTGGCAAGTTTATTATATTTGATTTAGATGATTTCTATTTGCTGTCACATCTTAGAATGGAGGGAAAGTACTTCTTTAAAACTAAAAATGATGAAATTAATAAACATGAGCATGTAATATTTGATTTGGATGATGGTACTGAACTTAGATACATGGATACAAGAAAATTTGGTAAAATGTATCTTATAAAAAAAGATGAGATTGATAAAAAAGGTCCCCTGATAGAACTTGGTTTAGAGCCATGGGATGATAAACTTAATAGTAAATATCTTCTAGAAAAATATAAAAATAAAAAATTACCTATTAAGAGTATACTATTGGATCAAAGTGTTATTGTTGGAATAGGAAATATTTATGCTGATGAAATATTATTTTTATGTAAAATTAATCCTTTAAGAAAATGTAATACTATTACTGAAAAAGAAGCCGCTGATATCATTAAATTTACTAGAAAAGTATTAGAAGAAGCTATTAAGATGGGAGGTACTACTATTAGGACATATAGTTCTGTAGATGGAGTACATGGATTATTTCAGCAAGAACTTCTTGTACATGGTAAAGATAATGGTATTTGTCCTGAGTGTCATAGTAAAATACAAAAAATTAGAGTTGGTGGTAGAGGAACCTACTATTGTGAAAAGTGTCAGAAATAATATTTACAAAAATTTGACATAAAAAATGTAACTTATTTGGTTACATTTTTATTTTTTTATTGATATTATTTTTACAATATGTTAAGTTATAATTGGTGATACTATGAATGATGAATGTTTTAGACTATCGCTTATTGATATTATGCATGCAGGTTTATTGAATGATTTTGTTAATTTAATATTTGATTATAATCTAAAGAATGATGAAGAAGTTTATATACAATATAAGATTGCTTCAGGAAATATAATTCTTAATATATTTGATAATTGTAATAATAATAGGTTTAATGGATATATATTTTCTAATAATAATTTTATTGATAATAAGAATAGTATTACTTGCATCGATGTTAATGAGGCATATAAGAAGTATAAAAATGGTACTTCTAATAAAAATATTATTTTAATTGGTGCGTTACTTAAAAGTAATGATGAAAATGAAAAAATTCATATAATAAATTTACTTTTTGATGGTAAAATGAAAGAAATTATTAGTAAAAATTTTCTATAAAATATATTTTTATTTTTTTATTATAGGTTTTTTGTCATATTCTTTTTTTGATATATCTACCGCTACTAAGGAATAAATCTTTGTAACTCTTAATTCTATATCTAATATTTTAGATATATTTTTTTTATATCCTGTTAATAATGGAATGTCTATTTTTTTCTTAATATTATTTAAATATTTTTGGCCATTTAGATTAAATCCTAATACTCTAATATAATCTATATTTATATTTAGAGCTTCTTCTTTAGTAAAGTCATTAAGAATATGAAGTAACATTCTTGATATTTTATTATATGTATAACGTTTGGTCTTTATATTTTTTATTAATTCTTCATAGTTATTAGATATGGATATAGATTTTATAATACGATTTTCTATTCCTTCTTCTACGGTCTGATATTTATTAATATTGTTGTTAGTAGAGATAATTTTATATTTTAAATACGGATAAAATGAATTTATACTTATATTTTGTAGTAGTTTTGGAGAGTATGGTATTAATTTCGATATGTTTTCGTTATTTAAATTTTTATTTCTAATTGCAGTGGCAGAAGCAATATTATCTTCTACTGAAAAGCTATGGTATGAATTGGTTCTTTTTATATTTATGATATTAATATCTTTATTTAGTTTTTTTACTTCTTTAATATATGAAAGTGCTAATAAATCGTTAGGTGTATCTATTTTAATTCCTGATAGTTTCATAACTGCTTTATTAGTAGCAGTTGGATAATTTAATCCTTCTTTTAAGTATTTTTTTACTAAATTATCATACTCTTGATTATTTAATTGAAGTTCCGCTATTGATGCTATAGTATCTATGTTGTCACTTTCTGTACCGAATACTAAGGTATCTATACCTAATTTGTTTAATATTGTTACTGCTCCATTAGCAAATATATCAGAACTTTGAGTGGCATAAACATATGGTAATTCTACTACTATATCAATGCCATTATCTAATGCTATTTGAGTTTTTGTCCATTTATCTAATATTGATACATCGCCTCTTTGTGTAAAAGATGATGATACTACCGCTATTAAAATGCTATCTGGATATTTTTCTTTTATTTTATTTATTTGATATAAATGACCATTATGAAATGGATTATATTCTGCTATTAAGCCTATTATATGCATATTTATCACCGCTTATATAATATCATAAATAGTTTAATTATGCAAAATATATAATAAAAAAAAGAACATTATTTGTTATGATCTTTTTCTAAATTTTTGGTATTTTCTTTTTCTGAAATGATTGTTTTAAAGTAATCATACTTTAGGGTTAAATCATTTTTTCTTATTTGATAATTTATATAGTAATTTTTATCCTCTAATGATAATTGATCTATGTATTTATTGTTTGTAACTTCACCACCATCTACATATACATTTCCATCATACCAAGAGTAATCATTAAAGAAAACATATCCATTATAATTTGGAGATAAAGCATCTTGTCCTAAATAATAATTAGGATGATCTTCTAAGCCAAATAAATTTATTACTGTAGGTAGTATATTTAGTTGTGACGTTACATCTTTTACTTTTTTCTTAGTCTGTCCATTATCCCATATAAAGAATGGAGTATGATTTATTAGATTATTGTCTGTTTCTTTATATTTGTCTAAGATTGTTTGATCGGATAATGTATATAAGTAATGATCTGTAAATACCACTATGATTGTATCATCTAAGAGATTCTTTTCTTCTAATTTTTGTAATAATAGTTCCATCATATAGTCAGTTTCTTTTGATTGTCTTCTGACACATTCTTCTTCGGTATATGTTGGTAATACATAATCTTTTGGTAATTCATCTAATTCTTGTTCCTTTAATATATCTTCAGTTACTAATTTTTTACAAACGCCTTTTTCAGTAGTAAATGGTAAATGTCCAGAATAAGTTATTATATAATCTACAAATTTATTTTCAGGATACATCTTTTCTGCAAAAGTTTCGTTTAATATTAATTCTCTATCTAAAATGTATGAATCGTCTTTATATGTTCCTAAATCTTTTAATCCATAGTAGTTATCATAACCCCAATTTTTATAATTTATACCACGTGAATAATATTCACTAGTATTCATATGAAAGGCATTTACTGTGTAGCCTTCATTTTTAAATAGTTTTGCTAAAGAATATGGAAAATGATTTTTATTAAAACTATATGCATTCTGTGTATATGATAGTGGTGTAATAAAACCAGTATTTACTGCAAATTCTGAGTTAAATGTTGAACCACCACCATTATAATATGAGTAATGATTAGTGAAATTTATTCCTTCATTCATCATCTTATATAGAGTAGGTGTTTCTTCTTCTGTTACTAACCAATTATCCATACCTTCTAATTGAACTAATATTAAATTTTTATCTTTATATTTACCTGTATAGTTATTATTTTCTGGTATATCTTCTTTACTATATTCTGTTTCAAGAAATGTTAAATCTTCTTCATTTGTTGTTTTTTTTGCTTTAATAAAAGTTATATAAAAATTTCTAACACTATACTCATATATTCCTGTTATAGTCATACTTTTGTTATTGTCATTAAAGTTAATATATATATTTCTTGGATTACGCCATGTACTCCATGTTAATTCATTATTTGCTTTTCCTAAAAATAGAGGTATTATACTATGAATTATTAGAAATATAAAGAATACTTTAATAATATTTTTTAGTTTTGTTTTTTCTCTATTAGGAAATTCTTTTAGTGCCACTATAAACGAGAATATTATTATTATACTAGATATGTATACCCAAATATTGCAGTTTATTATGGCATCTAAGAAATAGTCTGAACCTTCTCCTGCTAATAACACTAGACTAAAATCAAAGAATGAATTTGTCATAGAGTAATAAATATTGTTGGTAATAAATAAAGCAAAGGCTAAAATAAAAAAGATTATGTATAGTATTTTACCTTTCTTTTTGTTTAAATATATACAAATTCCTATCATCAGAAATATCCAAATTGCTGTAAATAGGTTTGGTACTAATTTCCATATACTGAAAAAGTTTATTTTTCTTCCGAGTATCCTTGTTATAACATCTATTAATACAAATGGAATTATCATAAATATTACAGATTTATGATTTATGATAAATGTCTTTATTTTATTTAGTACTTTTTTTATATATATTTTAATGTTATCTAATTTATTTATTTTATTTATATTATTCTTAGTTTTCTTTTTACTTTTATTACCTTTTTTTTCTTTTTCTTTAACTTCTTTTTTCATTTTTTCACCACTACAGAGATTATACTATATATTTTTTTTTTTGTAAATAGAACATATTATATATATGTATGTTTTGTGATAAAAATTGTATTTATTATTTATTTTTATACTTAATAAAAGTTAATAAATTTATTGAAATATATTTCTTTTTTTTTCTTTATTTGATATAATCAAGATATAATAGGAAGAAGGCTAGGGAAATGTTTAAAGAAATTGTGGCAATTAGTAAGAATTATGCTATTGTTAAAATAGATAGTATAATTAATGATGATTTATTGAACTTGAATGTTGTTTTTGAAGAAGAAAATAAGAAAATATTAGGAGAAATTGAAGAAGTTGCTAATAATGAAATTAAAATAAACTTTTTGGGTGAATTCCATGGTGATAAATTTTATGATGGTATTATTAGAAAACCTAGTACTACCGCTAAAATAAGAATTATTAATGCTAATGAGCTTGCAGAACTTACAGGTTATAATGATCCTAAAGCTATGCTACTTGGATTGTCTCCATTATATAATGATAGCCCTGTTAAAGTTAATATAGATGACATGTGGAGTAATCATAGTGCTATTTTTGGTAATACTGGTTCTGGTAAAACTTATGGTGTTGCTAGACTTGTTCAAAATCTTTTTACAATGCCGAATTATATTCCTTTTAATAGTGTGCTTTTTATATTTAATAATACTGATGAGTATGATAATGCTTTTAACTCTATAAGTAATTTTAATTTTAATTTTAATTATAAACTTTATACTACTAATCTAGAAAAGAAAGACAATATATTAAAATTACCATTATGGCTTTTATCAGTAGATGATTATGCAAATTTACTTGATGTTACTGAATATACACAAATTATGATAATAGAAAAAATGCTTACATATGTATCTTTGTTTGCTAAAAATGATGAAGAGGCAAATAGATATAAAAATCATTTGATTGCTAGTGCAATTATTTCTGTTATGTATTCTAATCAAGTATCCGCTAGAATTAGAGATCAAATCTTTTCTATTTTGACTGATTGTCACACTAAAGAACTTAATTTGGATGTAGAAGTTCCAGGAGTCGGCTATACTAGACAATTTAGAAAATGTTTTGATATTGACAGTCAAGGACAATTTGTTGAAAGAATTTTGATTACTGAGTATATCAACAAGTTTGTTGATAATGAAACTAAATGGGTAGAAGAATATACACCTACATATTTTACACTTGAAGATCTTGAAGTTGCTCTTAACTTTACTTTAATTTCTGAAGGTTTATTGCTTAATGAGAAATCTTATGCTGAAGCTACTGCATTAAAGGTTAAATTGCATACTATTGCTAATAGTTCATTAAAGAAGTATTTTGAATGTGATAAATTTATTACCGCTAGTGAGTTTATATCTAGTCTTATATTAGTTGATAATAATAAGAGGGCACAAATTATTAACTTTGTTTTAGAAGATGTTGATGATAGGTTTGCTAAAGCTCTTGTTAAAATTTACTCGAGAATTATATTTATGTTTATGAAAGGTCTTCCTACTAGAGGCTCTATGCCTGTTCACTTAATGTTGGAAGAAGCACATAGATATGTACAAAAGGATAATGATATTAATATACTTGGATATAATATATTTGAAAGAATTGCCAAAGAAGGTAGAAAATTCGGTGTTGTTATTGACCTTATTACACAGAGACCAACTGAACTTTCTGAAACTGTTTTATCACAATGTAGTAATTTCTTTATATTTAAAATTAACCATCCTAGTGACCTGGAATATATTGAAAAAATGGTTCCAAATATCAGTAGTGATGTTATTGAAAAGCAAAAGTCTCTTCAATCTGGTACTTGTGTTGCTTTTGGTAAAATGATGAAAATACCTATGATTGTTAAATTACCTTTACCAGATCCTACCCCTATGAGTTCTAATGCTAGTATATTTAATAAATGGATGATACAGTGGAAAAGTTAATCTATCAAAGCCTTATAAAATAAGGCTTTTTTTATTTGTCAACAATATCAACAGGTATGTTGATAACTATTATGTAAACTGTTAATAACAAAAAATGTCAAAATTTGTTGAAAAGTGTTTAAAAACCTTTATTTATATGTTATTATATTGTTGAAAAACTGTTAATAACATGTTATTTTATCTGTTAATTATAAATTTATACTAGACAAATTTTGATTTTGAGATATAATAATTGTAATGGGAACTTGAAGTAAGGAGGTTTTGCGATGAATACAGATATACTTTGGAACAATTTTCTTGATAAAATAAAAGATCGCATATCTCCTTTATCTTATGATACTTGGTTTAAAGATACTAAATTATATAAAATAGATAAGAGTACCGCTATTATAGAAGTACCAATGATTTTACATAAAAAACATTTAGAAGAAAATTATTTGGATGAAATTGAAGAAATATTTAATTCTATCACTGGTACTAATTTTAACTTTAAATTTAAACTAGAAAGTGAATTGTTGGATGAAGAAAAAAATATTAAAAACGAAGCAACAACTACTGTGGAAACTACTGGTGTTCCTTATCATAGTAATATTAGTGCTAATTTAAAGGCAGAGTATACATTTGATAGTTTTATCGTTGGAGATTCAAATCGGTTTGCTTTTACCGCTGCGAGAGCAGTAGCAGAAAAACCTGGTAAAGCTTATAATCCTTTATTTTTATATGGTAAAAGTGGTCTTGGTAAAACACATCTGATGCATGCTATTGGTAATTATATTTTAGAAAATTCTAATAAAAAAGTATTATACGTATCTAGTGAACAATTTGTTAATGATTATATTTATGCAGTTAGAAATAATGATAAAAATAATTTTGATAAAATTGATTCATTTAAGGATAAATATAGAAATATAGACGTTTTAATTATTGATGATATACAATTTTTAGGATCCGCTACTAAAGGACAAGAAGAATTTTTTCATACATTTAATCAATTACATGATTCTAATAAACAGATTATTATCGCTTCAGACAGATCTGTGGATGATTTAAAAATGTTAGAAGATAGGTTAATTACTAGATTTAATTGGGGACTTACTGCTAATATTACACCACCTGATTTTGATTTGAGGGTTAATATTATTAGAAAGAAAATATCACATCAGGAGGCAGCTAAGGATATTCCTAATGAGGTCATTGAATATATAGCTAATATTAATGACTCTGATGTAAGACAACTTGAAGGTGCTATTACTAGAGTTTTTGCCTATGCATCTATGATGAATAGAGGAATTATTACATTAGATATTGCAATTGATGCCCTGAAAGATAAGGCTTCGGAGAAAAGCGTATATAAAAATGATGTACATAGAATTCAAAGAATTGTTTGCGAGTATTTTAAAATTGATATTGAGGAACTGAAAGGTAAAAAAAGAAGTAAAGATATTAATTATCCACGACAAATTGCTATTTACCTATGTAGAATTATGACTAATGAGTCATTTCCTAAAATGGGGACATATTTTGGAGGTAGAGATCACTCAACAATAATATCTGCTTATCAAAGAATTGAGCGTGATTTGAAGACAAATACACAACTACAAACGGTAATAAATGAATTAAAAAATAAGATATAGTTGATAAATACAATACTATCAACATATGTTGTTGATAAAAAAAGCCTTAAAAATAAAGAAATATTATGTAGATTTACACAATATCAACAGTATAATAATTATAATAATATAATAAAAGAAAGAGGATGATAAAATGAAATTTATAGTAAAAAAAGAAATATTATTAGAAAGTTTGAATAATACTGCTAGAGCAATATCCACAAAGAATTTAATACCTATATTAACTGGTATTAAATTTGATTTGAAAGATGATGGTCTATATTTATATGCAAGTGATACTGATGTATCTATTAGATCTTTTATACCTAAAAGTGAACTTACTAGTTTAGATGAAGTTGGTAGTATTGTTATAGGTGGTAAATACATTGTTGAAATAGTTAGAAAGTTACCTAATACTGATATATCTATTGAAGTTATTGATGGTTATAAATTAATAATCAGTACTGATAATACAGAATTTAATTTGAATGGTATTAATCCTGATGAATTTCCTAATTTGGATTTAGATGAAACGAAGGAACCTATTGTTATAAATAATGGATTATTTAAAGATATTATTAATCAAACTGTTTTTGCTATTTCACAAAGTGAAACAAGACCTTTATTAACTGGTATTAATTTTAGAATTTTAAATAATACTTTAGAAGTTTTGGCTACTGATTCTTACAGATTAGCGCGAAAGGTTGTTAATATTGATCATAGTATTGAAAATGAAATAAATATTGTTATTCCAGGTAAAAACTTGATTGAACTTACTAAAATGTTAGATGATGATACTGCTAGTGTTGAACTTCATTTATTTAGTAATAAGGTATTATTTAAATATAAGAATATAGTATTTTTATCAAGACTTTTGAGTGGAACTTATCCTACTACTTCAAATATTATTCCTAAAGATTTTTATATTGAACTTGAATGTTCTTTTGATGATTTGTTTAATATGATAGATAGAGCATCTTTGTTGACTTCTGATAGAGAAAAAAATACTATAAAGCTTTCTCTTAATAAAGATGAACTTATGATTTCTTCTAATTCTCCTGAAATTGGTAAAGTAGAGGAAAAAATATCTGTTTCTTCTGATAAAGATATTAATATTGCTTTTAGTTCTAAGTTTATGTTGGATGCAATAAAAAGTTTTAATAAAGAAAAAATTATTCTTTGTATGAATAATGATAGTTCTCCAATTGTTATAAAATGTAGTGATGATGAATCATTAATACAATTAGTTCTTCCTATAAAGACATGTTAATGTAACTCTCAATTTGAGAGTTTTTTTAATTTTTTATACTTTTCGACAAAATTCAACAAATTTCGACAAATATTTGTGCTTTAATATGTCTTACATATTTTTATATGTGGAAAGGGGGATTTTTGTGGAGGGGTATATTTTAAATAGTGATGTTTTATGTTTTACACAGGATATAGATGATGAAAAGAAAGTTTTAATTGTCGAAAAGAATAAAAAATTTAATATTGATGCTGATTGTTTTAAATTTATTAAAAAATGTTGCATGGTATATGGACATTCATATACTATGCAGAGGCAATTTGTTATTGATATTTTCAATTATTATATTAAAACACCTATTATTGTATCTGATTATAATATGATTATTTTCTTTCCGACTGCCGCACCTAATTCTAAGGAATGTATATGGATTTCATATAATAATATTGATAGGTATGTTAAAGAAAAAGATTATACTAAAATCTTTTTTAAAGGTGGAAAAGTTATTAATATTAGTACTTCTTTTAGTACTATTGATAGTCAGATTACTAAATGTATTAAAATAGAAAAATATTTAACTACTAAAAGGTATGCAAACTGTTGATTTTAAAGGAAAAAAGATATAAAAAATGTCTTCTTTTTCTTTTTATTTTTTGTTTTTTGTGGTATAATTATATGTGTATAGGAGTACGTAATTTGGAAAAAGGTGAAATGATGGGCAAAAAAATGGTTTTAAAATGCGAATAAAAAATATTGAACTTAAAAATTATAGAAATTATGATAATTTGAATATTAATTTTAATGATAATTTAAATATTATAATTGGTGATAACGCTCAAGGAAAAACTAATTTACTCGAATCTATTTATGTACTTGCTGTTACAAAATCTTTTTTATCTAATAATGATAAATCTATTATTAAGTTTAATAATCATTATACGAAAATTAATGGGTTAATAGAAGGAAAATATAATGTTAATACTCTTGAGCTTTTGATTAATGATAATGGTAAATGTGTTAAAATAAATAATAAAGAGATTAAAAAATTAAGTGATTATATTTCTAATATGAATGTTATTATATTTAGTTCTAATGATATTGTAATATTTAAGGATAGTCCTTCTTCTAGAAGAAAATATTTTAACATTCAAATTAGTCAAATTAATAAGAATTATCTTAAGTATTTGAATGATTATAATGTTATTTTACGACAAAGAAATGAATTTTTAAAAATATTAGATATAAAGAAAGAAAATGATATTAAATATTTTGATATTCTTACTGATAAGTATGTTGATTTGGCTACTGATATTTCAAGATATCGTAATAAATATATTAATGATATTAACTCTTATTTAGATGATATATTTAGATTTATTACTGGCATGAGTGGTCTTAGTATTAATTATATTTCAAATATTAATTATTCTGATGATTTTGATAAAAATATATTGAAAAAGAAAATTAAGGATAATTTTGATAGAGAAATTCAGTATAAAACAACTTTGTTTGGTCCTAACCGTGATGATTTTGTTTTTATGCTTAATGGTAAAAATTTATCATCATTTGGTAGTCAAGGACAAATTAGAAGTGCAGTTTTATCACTTAAATTAGCTGAGGTTAAATTGTTTTATGAGATGACTAATGATGAACCAATTCTTTTACTTGATGATATATTTAGTGAACTTGATATAAGAAAAAGAAATAATGTATTAAAATATTTAAATAATGATATTCAAACAATTATAACTACTACTGATATAGAAAATATAGATAAAAATATAAGAGAAAAAGCTAATGTTTATAATATAGAAAATGGTAAAATTATTTCCCGGGAAATAATTTGATGCAGGAAGGTGATAGAAAATGAATAGTAATGAACATTATGATGCTTCTGATATTCAAGTATTAGAAGGACTTGAAGCAGTAAGAAAAAGACCTGGTATGTATATAGGTAGTACTAGTGAGAAAGGATTACACCATTTAGTTTGGGAAATAGTAGATAATGCTATTGATGAGGCTTTAGCAGGATATTGTGATGATATTGAGATAACTGTTAATAAAGATGGTTCTGTTACTGTTAAGGATGATGGTAGAGGTATACCAGTTGAAATACATCCTAAGACAGGATTATCTACGGTTGAAACAGTATATACAGTATTACATGCTGGTGGTAAATTTGGTGGTGGTGGCTACAAAGTATCTGGCGGATTACATGGTGTTGGTGCATCGGTAGTTAATGCTCTTAGTAAATGGGTTGAAGTAACTGTTTATAAAGAGGGAAAAGTTCACTATATCAAATTTGCTAATGGTGGACATACTGTGGAACCTTTAAAAGTAATAGGAGAATGTAGTGAAGATAGAACTGGTACAACAGTAACTTTTATGCCTGATGATGAAATATTTAGAGAGACTACTACTTTTAATTATGAAACATTAAAGACTAGAACTAGAGAACTTGCTTTCTTAAATAAAGGTCTTAGAATTATTCTTATGGATGATAGAACAGGAGAGAAGGATACTTTTGTTTATGAAGGTGGTATTAAAGAGTTTGTTGCTTATGTAAATAAGAATAAGACTCCTATTCATGAAGATATTGTATATGTTGAAGGAATGGAAAATGATATTTCAATAGAAGTTGCTCTTCAATATAATGATGGATATAATGCTACTGTTTACTCTTTTGTTAATAATATTATTACTCCTGAAGGTGGTACTCATGAAGATGGTGTTAAACTTGCATTAACTAGAATTATTAATAATTATGCTAAGGCAAATAAAATACTTAAGGATAATGATGAACCTCTTAGTGGTGATGATGTTAGAGAAGGTATAACAATGATTATATCTGCTAAAGTACCTGAACCTCAATTTGAAGGACAAACTAAGACGAAACTTGGTAATAGTGAGGTTAGAAAAGTAGCTGCTAGTATATTTGCTAAGGCTTTTGAGAGATTTTTAATGGAACATCCTAATGATGCTAAAATTATAATAGAAAAGTCGATGACTGCTGCTAGAGCTAGAGTAGCTGCTAGAAGAGCTAGAGAGTTAACTAGAAGAAAAGGTGGACTTGAAATCACTAATTATTGGGGTAAACTTACTGATTGTTCTTCTAAAGATGCTACTATATCTGAAATGTTTATTGTAGAGGGAGATTCTGCTGCTGGTAGTGCTAAGATGGGAAGAGATCCTATTACGCAAGCTATTCTTCCTATTAGAGGTAAAATACTTAATGTAGAAAAGGCTAGATTAGATAGAATTCTTGCTAATGAAGAGATTAGAACTATGATTACGGCTTTAGGCACTGGTATTGGTGAAGAATTTGATATATCTAAATTAAGATATTATAAGATAATTATTATGACTGATGCTGATGTTGATGGAGCACATATTAGAACGTTATTACTTACTTTATTTTATAGATATTTTAAGCCATTAGTAGAGAATGGTCATATATATGCTGCTCAGCCTCCTTTATATTCAATTAAACATGGTAAAAATATTAAGTATGTACTTGATGAAGCTGAAAGAGATGAATATTTAGCTACTTTACCTGCTAATACGAAGTATGAAATTGGTAGAATGAAAGGTTTAGGAGAAATGAATCCTGAAGAACTTAGAGAGACAACAATGGGTATTGATAAGAGAATATTAAAACAAGTTACTTTGGATGATGCTATTCTTGCTGATGAAACATTCCAATTACTTATGGGTGAAGAAGTTGAACCTAGAAGAAAGTTTATCGAAGATAATGCTTTATTTGTAGAGAATTTGGATATATAGGAGGTTTATGATGGAAGATAAGAATGTAGATAAAAATTTGAATATAGAAGATATGGGAGAAGATAATAATCACGAGAAAGATAGAAAAGTAGCAGTTAATATTGTTGGTGAAATGAGGAAATCTTTTCTTGATTATTCAATGAGTGTTATTGTTGCTAGAGCTCTTCCTGATGTTAGAGATGGTCTTAAGCCTGTTCATAGAAGAATTTTATATACTTTATATGAAGAGGGTATGACTCCTGATAAAAAGTATCAGAAATCTGCTAATGCTGTTGGTGCTGTTATGGGTCATTATCATCCACATGGAGATTCTGCTATTTATGAATCTATGGTTAGAATGGCTCAAGATTTTACTTATCGACATACACTTGTTGATGGACATGGTAATTTTGGTTCTATTGATGGTGATGGTGCTGCTGCTAGTCGTTATACTGAGGCTAGACTTGCTAAGATTTCAATGGAATTACTTAGGGATTTAAATAAAGATACTGTTGACTTTTCTGAGAACTATGATGGTCAGAGAAAGGAACCTGTTGTTTTACCTAGTAGATTTCCTAATATATTAGTTAATGGTAATATGGGTATTGCTGTTGGTATGGCTACTAATATTCCACCACATAATTTAGGTGAAGTTATTGATGGATGTGTTGCTTATATTGATAATCCAGAGATTACTGTTACTGAACTTATGCAATATATTAAGGGACCTGATTTTCCTACTGCTGGTGTTATCCTTGGTAATAGTGGCATTAAAAGGGCATATGAGAGCGGTAGAGGGACTATTACTATTAGAGGTATGGCTACTGTTGAAGAAACTCATAATAAGCACAGAATCGTTATTACAGAGCTTCCATATCAGGTTAATAAGAAGGCTTTGATTCAAAGAATTGGTGAACTTGTTAGAGATAAGGTTATTGATGGTATTTCTAATTTAAGTGATGAATCAGCTTTAGAGGGTATTAAGATTGTTATTGATGTTAAAAAAGAGGCTAATGCTAATGTTGTTTTGAATAATTTATATAAACATACGCAACTTCAAACTTCTTATGGTATTAATTTCTTAATGCTTGTGGATGGAAGTCCTAGAACACTTGGTTTAAGAGAGATTATTGAGAAGTATATTGATCATCAGAAACATGTTATTTATCGTAGATGTCAATTTGATTTAAAGAGATATAAAGATAGATTACATATATTAGATGGTTTAAAGATTGCTCTTGATAATATTGATAGAGTTATTAAGATTATTAGAGAGTCTGCTGATGACGATGAGGCTAAGGCTGGACTTATGTCTAATTTTGCTTTATCAGAAGTTCAATCTCAGGCTATTCTTGATATGCGATTGAAGAGACTTACTGGTCTTGAAAAATCTAAGATTGAAGAAGAGATTGCGGAACTTGAGAAATTAGTTAATGAATTAGAAGAAATATTAGCTAGTGAAGAGAAGATTCTTGAGGTTATTAAGAACGAAATGCTTGAAATTAAAGCTAAATATGCTGATGAGAGAAGAACACATATTGATATGACTGCTGTTGATTATATTGAAGATGAATCTTTGATTCCTGTTGAGAATGTTGTTATAACTTTAACTAATAATGGTTATATTAAGAGATTACCTGCTGATACTTATAAAACTCAAAATAGAGGTGGTATGGGTGTCAAGGGTATGGCTACTAATGAGGAGGATTTTGTAGAGCATTTGATTAATGCTACTAGTCATGATTATATTCTTATGTTTACTAATAAGGGTAAGGTATATAGAATTAAGGGTTATGAGATTCCTGAGTATAGTAGACAATCTAAAGGATTACCTATTATTAATTTATTATCTTTAGATAAAGATGAAAAGGTTACTTCTTTATTGAAGATATCTAATGATGATGAATACAAATGTTTGGTATTTGCTACGAAAAGTGGCTTAATTAAAAGGACTGATATATCTGAATTTGATAGTATTAGAACTAATGGTAAGAAGTTTATTACTTTAAAAGATGATGATGAACTTGTATCTGTTAAAAAGACTACTGGTAATGATGAGATTTTGATGGCTTCTTCTAATGGTAGGATGGTTAGATTTAATGAAAGTGCTGTTAGAATTATGGGTAGAGGCGCTTCTGGTGTTAGAGGTATTAATCTTGATGGTGGTATACTTGTTGGTATGGAGATTGTTGAACCTAATGAATATGTACTTGTAATTACTGAAAAGGGTTATGGTAAGAAGACACCTGTTGATGAATATAGAATTACTAATCGTGGTGGAAAAGGTGTTAAGACTGTTAATATTACCGAAAAGAATGGCTCTATTGTATCATTCAAGACTGTTGATGATAGTAAAGATTTAATGATTATTACTGATTCTGGTGTTATTATTAGATTGGCTGTTGATAAGATATCTACTATGAGTAGAGTTACACAAGGTGTAAAACTTATTAATTTGAAAGAAGATAGTATTGTTAGCTCTACTGCTATTGTTGATAAAGAAGAAATTGATAATGGAAGTGATGAAGAGGAAAGTGAATAATATATTTGCTTTCCTTTATTTTATATATTCACGCAATAATTTAAATACATTTGTTCGTTAATTTTGATATAATTTATTTACTTGTTGATAAGTTAATTACTTTATTTCGTTGCATTTTTTTAAATTTTATTGTAAAATGATGTTGATACAACGTTAATTAATGGAATCAAGTCAGGGGCGGAAGCCAGCAGCTTTAACATTACATTGGCGTGTGTATCTTTTTTTATCTAATTTTAATTTTATTCTTTTATATTTTATATGTAATCTGATTTTCTTTGTTGATTATTTAAGTTTAAAATTATATTATGTTTCATGTGAAACCTGTATTTTTATAATTGGTTGTAATATATGCATTAACTTTATAAGAATATTATTTATCTTGGTTTATTTAATTGTTATTTAATGTTTCACGTGTAACATGATTATCAAAATTTTTTAAAATTGTTAATTAATTTTATTTCCAATATTATTGTGCAATGAATATAATCATTAATTTTTTTGTACTAGATAAATTACTAATGTATTTTATAAAACATTTTTGTAATTATGAATTATATAGTTGAATTTTTTATTGTTATTTGATAAAAATACTGCTAGGCATATAAGTAATATATTTTATAACATGTTTCACGTGAAACGTAGTTATCAACAGTTTTTGTTTATTAGTTTATTTTAAATTTCGATTAATATTTATTATATTTGAATATTTATTATAAAAAGAGTAAGTTTATTTATTTTATACAAAATTTATATAAATATACATTGAGTGATATTTTTGTAATGAAATAAAATTATGCTGTTAATATTTTTCTTAATTAAATATACAAGTAATAAATTTTTTTTTATTTAATGAAAATACAATTATTTAATATTTATATATTTTTATAACATGTTTCACGTGAAACATGAATATCAACAGGTTACTAATTAGTAATTTATATTTGCTTTATTTTTTATATTTTGTTGTTGCTTAAATATTTATTCTTATATTAGTGATTTTAATATGAATATTACTATAATCAATTGGAATTTAGTTAGTTGTTAATTATATTGTATATATTTTTATTAAAAAAGTTATTTAACTTTTTGATTATAATAATAATTTTATTATGTTTCACGTGAAACGTAGTTATCAACAATTTTGTTGATATTTGTTGAAATTTTATATTGATTAAATGTATATTTATATGCTAATATTATTAATAATCTAAATTGAATTTGTGATGGTGATGTTGATGGATGAAAATTTTATGAAAATTGCTATAGAAGAGGCTAAAATAGCTTATAAAAATGATGAAATACCGGTTGGATGTGCTATTTTTTGTGATGGTATGTTGATTTCAAAGGCTCATAATTGTCGCGAAGTGACAAATAATAGCATTATGCATGCCGAAATTGTCGCTATTAGTGATGCTTGCGAAAAACTTTGTAGTTGGAGACTTAATAATTGCACTTTATACGTTACTTTAGAGCCTTGTATGATGTGTATGGGTGCCATTATTGAAAGTCGTATTAAAAAGGTCTATTTTGGAACTAAAAACAATAGCGAACAAATGTATAATAAAAATATGATTAAAAATGCAGTTGATGTTGAATTAATTGAGAATAGTGAGTGTTCTAAATTATTATCTGATTTTTTTAAAAACAAGAGAAAAAAATAATTATTTCTCTTATTTTTATGTTATAATATAGGCAGTGGAGGTTGATTTTATTTATATGAGTTATTTAGCTTTATATCGTAAGTATAGACCTGTTGATTTTGATGATGTATATGGTCAGGAAGAAGTTGTAACAGTTATTAAAAATGCTATTGCTAATGGTAAAGTTTCTCATGCTTATCTTTTTAGTGGTCCTAGGGGAACTGGTAAAACTACTGTAGCTAAAATTATTGCTAGACTTGTTAATTGTGAGCATTTAGTTGATTCTAAGCCTTGTGGTAAATGCTATAATTGTTTAAATTTTAATAATAGTAATGATATTGTTGAAATAGATGCTGCTTCAAATAATGGTGTTGATGAAATTAGAGAACTTAGAGATAAAATTAATTTGGTTCCTAGTAATGCTAAATATAAGGTTTATATTATTGATGAGGTTCATATGCTTACTAACCAAGCGTTTAATGCTTTATTGAAAACTTTAGAAGAGCCTCCTAGTCACGTTATTTTTATATTAGCAACTACTGAACCTTCTAAAATACCACTTACTATTTCATCTAGGTGTCAAAAATTTAGATTTTCTAAGATTAGTGATAATAAAATTGTTGATAGACTTAAAGATATAGTAAAATTAGAAAATATTAATATTGATAATGATGCTTTGTTTGAAATAGCAAGAGTTTCTGATGGTGGTATGAGAGATTCTATTAATATGTTAGATCAACTTATTTCTTATAGTAATTCTAAAATTACTTTGAGTGATGTTTATGCGGTTAATGGTTCGGTTTCTTATGATGAATTATTTACATTGATTAATGATATATATAATAATGATAAGGTTGATATTATCAATTTTGTTGATAAATTAGATAATGAGGGAAAGGAGATTATTAAATTTCTTCAAGAATTGTTGATTTTTTTAAAAGATGTTATTTTATATAAAAATGCAAAGATATTATCTAACATTGAAATAAAAAATGATTATATCATTAAAACTTCAGAATTGTATAGTGATAATTTATTATATGACTTGATTGAAAATTTAAATGATGTTCAAAATGTAATAAAATCTTCTACACATGGTAGTATTATATTTATGACTTTTATTCTTAAATTTTCAGACGCAATATATAACAATGGCGATAATAGCGACAATAATACTATAAAAATTGATGAAACTGTAGAAAAAAATAAAAATAGTGCTGGTGAAAATAACAAAAAAGAAAAAAATATTTCCCGGGAAATAAAAAAAGTGGGAAATATTCAAAAGATGTCTGATGATGAAATAAATGTGAGAGTAAATAATGCACTTGCTACAGCTTCAAAGGGTGTTTTAAATAATTTTAAAAATAATTGGTCTAAGATAGATGATTATTTAACTGACGAAAAATTTTCAGTTGTTTCTGGATTATTAAAGGACTTTGTTCCTGTTGTTGCTTCTGAAAAATATGTTATCGTTGCTAGTGATTTGATTTCAATGGTGGATAGAATTAATGATGATATTATTGATGTTGAAATGTTTTTTAGAAAATTATTTGATTTTAATATTTTTGTTGTTGCAATTACTACTGATCGTTGGAAAGATGAAAAAAATAAATATGTTAGTAATATTAAAAATGGTATCAAATATTATGTTAAAGAATTGAATAAAAGTAATGTTGATGAGACAAAAAATAATAATCCTGTTGATGAATTGATTGATTTATTAGGGGATAGTGTAATAGAATATAAATAGAGAGGATGATTTAAATGAATATGCAAAATTTAATGATGCAAGCAAAGAAAATGCAAAAAGATATTGAAAAGGCTCAAACTGAGTTGGAATCTAAAAACTATGAAGGAAAATCTCAAATGGTAACTGCTGTTATTAGTGGTAAGGGAAAGCTTATTTCTTTGAATATTGATATGAATGATTTTTCTTCTGATGATAAGGAAATTATTGAAGATATGGTTTTAGTAGCAGTTAATAGTGCAATTGAAAAGATGGAAGCTGATAAGGCTGATAAATTTGGTAAATATGGCCAAATGTTTAATGGTTTGATGTAAAATGTATCCTAAATGTATTAGAAATGTAATTGACTGCTTTAAGAATTTGCCTGGTATTGGAGAAAAAACAGCGGAAAGACTTGCTTTTTCTTTAATTGGTTTTAGTAAAGAGAATCTTACTTCTTTTTCTGCTGCTATTACGGATATTAGAGATAAAATTACTACTTGTGAAATTTGTGGTAATATTGCTGATTCTAATATTTGTAATATTTGTTCTGATAAAGAAAGAAATAGTAATATAATTTTTGTTGTAGAAAAGGCAAAAGATATTTCTTTGTTTGAAAAGATTAATATTTATAATGGTAAGTATCATGTTCTTGGTGGGCTTATTTCTCCTTTAGATGGAATTGGACCTGATGATATTAATATTAATAAATTAATTGATAGAATAGATAATGAGTCTGTTCATGAAATTATTATGGCTCTTAAGCCTTCAATAGAGGGAGAAACTACTATGCAATATATTAAAAAGATATTGGAAAATAAGAATGTTAAGGTTACTAGAATTGCTACTGGTATTCCTATGGGGACTGATATTGAATATATTGATGCAATGACATTGGAATTTGCTTTAGAGGGTAGAAAAGACATATAAAATTTACTATATCATATATTTTAGTGGTGATGTTTTTTATGCTTTCTAAAATTATTTGGTTTGTTAAAAAAGTTATTTTTGGTATTTTATTTCTTTATGCTTTTAATATTGTTGTATTTCCTTTAAATGTTATGTTACCTATTAATGTTTTTAATGTTTTTCTGACTGCTTTTTTAGGTTTTCCTTTTATTTTAATGTTTTGTTTATTTTCATTATTTATTTTTTAGGTGGTGATTTGATGTTAGATATTTATAAAGATGGACAGGCTATTGCTTATAATACTATGATGAATGCTATAAATAATAATAAGATTTCACATGCTTATTTATTTGATTCTAATGGTAATCCTGATGTTATGGATATTGTTTTGTCTTTTGTTAAATCGATTGTTTGTTTGGAATATAATGATGAAAATAATGCTATTAAAGTATGTAAGAGAATAGATGAAGGAAACTATTTAGATGTTATGGTTATCGAGCCAGATGGTCTTTGGATTAAGAAAAATCAGATAATTGATTTACAAAACGAATTTAGTAAAAAGGCTGTAGAAGGGAGAAAAAAGATATATATTATCAAATCTGCTGATAAAATGAATGTTCAAACTGCAAATTCTATTTTGAAGTTTTTGGAAGAACCTGTTGATGATATTATAGCTATTTTAATAGTTGATAATATTAATTTGGTTTTACCAACTATTCTTTCTAGATGTCAAATTATTAAACTTAAGAAGAAAAAATTGTCAGATTCTTCTAATGATAACTTTCATTATTTATTTAATAATGGTAAATGTTCTGATTATGATAATGATAAAATTAGTGATATTATTGAATGTATTATTAATTTTATATGTTATATTGAAAAAAATGGTATGGATACTATGATTTATACTAAGAAATTGTGGCATAATAATTTTAAGGATAGGGAAGATAATATTATGGCAGTAGAACTTATGATTAATTTTTATTGTGATGTTATTAAATATATTGCTAATAAAAAAATTGATTTTTACTGCGATAAAATTTCTGATGTTTGTAACATTGCTAATTCTAATTCTATTGAAAGTGTAGCAAAAAAAATTGAAATACTTGATAATGTAAAAAATAATTTGAAAAAAAATTTGAATATTAATTTGATCATTGATAAAATGATCATAGATATGTGTGGTGATTATTAATGAAAGTAGTTGGCGTAAAAGTTAATGAAACTGGAAAGGTTTTATATTATGACTCTAACAATCTTAATTTAAAAATTAATTTAACTGTAATTGTTCTTGATGAAAGAGGGTTACAATTTGCTAAGGTTGTTGATTTTATGGATGTTCCTGATAATTCTGATTATGAAAAAATTGTTAGAATTGCTACTAAAAAGGATTATCTTCAACATTTAAAAAATATTGAAGATGCTAGGGTGGCTTTAGAAAAGTGTAGATCTATTGTAATGAAAAATAATTTGAATATGAATATTATTGATGCTACATATAATTTTGATAAAAGTCAATTATTATTTAGATTTTTGTCTGATGAAAGAGTTGATTTTAGAAATTTGGCAAAGGAATTGGGAGCAAAACTTAGAACTAGAATTGAACTTAGACAAATAGGAATTAGGGATAAAGCAAAGGAAATTGGTGGTATTGGTCCTTGTGGACGTTTTTTATGCTGTAGTACTTTTCTTACTAATTTTGATACTGTTTCTATTAGCATGGCGAAGAACCAGGGACTAGCTCTTAATCCTACTAAAATTAATGGTGTTTGTGGTAGACTTTTATGTTGTTTAAATTATGAGAATGAACAATATTTGGAAGCTAGAAAAGATATCCCTGATGTTGGTAAAAAGGTTATGATTAATGGTAAAGAAGGAAAGGTAATTACTTCAGAACCACTTTTATATAAATATAAGGTCTTAGTTGATGATGAATTGATAGAAGTTGATAAAAATGATAGTGCGAAATAGACTTTTAAACTATACTGATAGTTATATTTTTCAAGATACTGATTATTTTAAGTTTTCTTTGGATTCTGTTCTACTTGCTAATTTTGTTACTATTAATAAAAGGGATAAAATGATACTTGATATTGCTACTGGGAATGCTCCTATTCCTATGCTGTTATCTTTTAGAACTAATGCTAAAATATATGGTGTTGAAATTCAAAAAGTTATTTATAATTTGGGGGTTATTTCTATCAATGGAAATAATATGAAGAATCAAATTAAACTTATTAATGATGATGCTAAAAATTTAGTTAATAAGTTTGACTCTGATACATTTGATGTTATTACTTGTAATCCACCTTATTTTAAAACTAATGATAATAGATTTAAGAATAATAACTCTGTTAAATCTTTGGCAAGGCATGAGGATACACTTAAATTGGATGATGTTTTTGCTATTAGTAGAAAATTATTAAAGAATAATGGTAGGATAGCTATAGTTCATAGAACTGAAAGATTAGTAGAAATTTTAAATGTTATGAATAAATATAATATTGAACCAAAGAAAATTAGATTTATTTATTCTAAAATTAATAAAAAAAGTGAATTGTTCTTGATTGAAGGTATAAAAAATGGTAAGCCTGGTTTAAAATTATTGCCACCATTAATTATTTATGATGAAAATGGTAATTATAGTAATGAGGTTAATTTGATGTTTGGAGAGTGATTATATGTTACAAAATAGTTATGATGGAAAACCTACTTTGTATTTAATATCTACACCTATTGGAAATTTGGATGATATCACTTATAGGAGTGTTAAAATTTTAAATGATGTTGATGTTATTTTTTCTGAGGATACTAGAGTCACTTTAAATTTACTTAATTATTTGGGAATTAATAAAAAGCTTATTGCTCTTCATGAGCATAATGAGGATATGGCAAAAGAAAAAGTGTTGGAATATTTAAAGAATGGAAATAATGTTGCATTGGTTACTGATAGAGGGACTCCTATTATTAGTGATCCGGGTTATAAAACTGTTAAATATATAACAGGTAATAATTATAATGTTGTGGCTCTTCCTGGTCCTACGGCTTTTGTTCCTGCTCTTATTACTTCGGGATTAGCTCCTCAACCATTTTTGTTCTATGGTTTTTTAGATAGTAAGGATAGTTTAAAAAGAAGTGAACTTGAGAAATTATCAGATGAAGAAGAAACTATTATATTTTATGAGGCGCCACATAGAATAATTAGAACTTTAAATATGATGTTAGATATATTTGGTGATAGAAATATTAGTATATCTAGAGAAATATCAAAAAAGTTTGAAACTATTTATCGTGGTAAGATTAGTGATGTTATTAATATTATTCCTGAAAAGGGTGAATTTGTTATTATTGTTGAGGGTGTTAAAGATAAGACTGTTGATAATAATATTACTATTAAAGATGCTGTTGATAATTATATTAGGACTGGCTTTGATGTAATGACTTCAATTAAAAAAGTTGCTAAAGATAGAAATGTTCCTAAAAATGTTATATATAAAGAATATCACAAGGAGGATAATTAATGAAATTAATTGTTGGTCTTGGTAATCCAGGAAGAGACTATAATAATACAAGGCATAATGTTGGATTTAATGTTATTGATTTGCTAGTAAAAAAGTATGGTTTGTCATTTAATGAAAATAAAAAGTTTAATGCTTTGGAATGTTGTTTTAATTTAAATGGTGAAAAAGTGATTTTTGTTAAGCCTTTAACTTATATGAATTTATCTGGTAGTTCTGTTGCTTTATATGTTAATTATTATAATATAGAATTGTCCGATATTTTGATTATTCATGATGACTTGGATATGGTGCTTGGTAAAATTAGGTTTGTTTTTGATAGTTCTAGTGGTGGTCATAATGGTATTAAAGATATTATTAATAAACTTGGTAGTCAGAAATTTTCTAGATTAAAAATAGGAATCTCTAATGATAAAGCTGTTGATACTAAGGATTATGTTTTGGGTAAATTTAGTAATGATGAAATTAAAATACTTAATAATTCTTATGAAAAATTATATGATCTTGTAGAGGATTTTATTTCATATGATGTTAATGCATTAAAACAAATTTATAATAATAAAAATAATTAAGATACACATAGTTGTATCTTTTGCTTGTGGAGATGATAATGTGAGTTTTTTTGATAACTTATTTAGGGTTGATACTAAGAATGAATATTTGGTTACTGGACTTAGCAGAGAGCTTAATAGTATATATGTATATGACCATTTTAAAAAGAATAATGATAATATTTTACTTGTTACTAATTCTTTATATGAAGCTAATGATTTGTATAATAGAATTAGTAATTATACTGATAAAGTATTATTTTTTCCTATGGATGATTTTATGTCTAGTGAGGTTTCTGCTTTAAGTCCTGAATTAATGATTGAAAGACTTAATACATTGAGCAAGGTTATAAATAGTGGTAAATATATTGTAATTTGTAATTTAATGGGATTACTTAGATATTTACCTGATAAAAATTTATATAAGAGTAAAATTGTTAACTTGAGTGTAAATGATGATGTAAATAGGGATGAACTTATTAATAGTTTTTTTGAATTGGGTTATGACAAGGTACCACTTGTTACTAAAACTGGTGAAATGGCTGTTAGGGGGTATGTTGTCGATATTTTTCCTATTGGCTTTGACAATCCTGTTAGAATTGAGTTTTGGGGCGATACTATTGATAGTATTAAATATTTTGATTTGGATAGTCAGTCTTCAAATAAGCAAATTGACAAGATTAGTATTTATCCTTTTACAGAATTTTTAGTTGATAATAAAAATAGTATTGACAGTAAATTGTATAAACAAAAGTATCTTTCTAATTTTTCTGATATTGTTTATGGAATATGGAACTATTTAGATAATTTTACTCTTATTTATTATGATTATAATCAGATTATATCTAGTTATAGGTTTCTTAGAGAAAGTATTATTAATTATGATAATGAAATTTCTGATAATATTAAAACGAACTATATGTTTGATATTTCAGATGTTAAATATGATAATATAATTTATATGTTGGAATTTGATAATTTAATTGATCTTGATGTTAAGTGTAAACATAATTTTTTATCTTATAATATTGATAATTATATGGGGAATTTTGAAAAGATTAAAATAAGTATTCATAAATATATTTCTAGTGGTAAAACGGTTATTATGTGTATTGATGATAAGAATGTTGTTAAGAGAATTGTTACTTATTTGGATATTTTAAATGATGTTATTATTACTAATGAAAATGAAATTGTTAAAAATAAAATTAATATTATTAATAAATATATCGTTAATGGTTTTATATATGATGATTATGTTGTTATTTCTTCTAATGATTTATTCGGTAAAGCTGAAAATAAGAAAAAAATTAAAAGTAAATATAAAGTTGGTAGTAAAATTAGTAATATTGATAATTTAGAAAAAGGTGATTATATTGTTCATATTGATCATGGAATTGGGCAATATATAGAGATATGTACTTTGATAAAAAATGGATTGAAAAAGGACTATATTAAACTTCTTTATGCTGATGGGGATGTTTTATATTTACCAGTAGAAAAAATTGATAAAATTACTAAATTTACTGGTAGAGATGGTGCTATTGTTAGACTTGATAAACTTGGTAGTGATTCTTGGAATAAGAAAAAGGCAAGGGTTAGAAGTAAGTTAGAAAATATTGCTAGTGATTTAATTAGAGTGTCTGCTGAAAGAGAAAACTCTGTTGGTTATGCTTTTAGTCATGATGATGAAAATCAAATTTTATTTGAGAGTAAATTTAAATATGAGCCTACTGCTGATCAAATTAGGGCTACACAAATTATTAAGACGGAAATGGAAAAAAGTAAACCTATGGATATGCTATTATGTGGTGATGTTGGATATGGTAAAACGGAAGTTGCATTTAGGGCTATATTTAAGGCTGTTAATGATGGTAAACAAGTAGCTTATCTTTGTCCAACGACTATTTTATCTAGTCAACAGTATAATGCTGCTATAGAAAGATTTAGTGATTTTCCTATTAATATTGCTCTTCTTAATAGATTTACTTCTGTTCGAGAACAAAATATTATTTTTGATAAGCTTAAAACTGGTAAGATTGATATTTTGTTTGGTACGCATAAACTTTTAAATGATAAAGTTGATTTTAAGGATTTAGGTCTTCTTATTATTGATGAGGAACAGAGATTTGGGGTTGTTCATAAAGAGAAAATTAAGAAGTATAAGACTAGTATTGATATTCTTACTTTGTCTGCTACACCGATACCTAGAACTCTTCAAATGTCAATGTCTGGTATTAGGGGACTTGCACTTATTGAAACACCACCTGAGAAGAGAAGACCTATTCAAACGTATGTTATGCCTGAGAGCATTAATATTATAAAAGATGCTATTTATAAAGAATTATCAAGAAATGGTCAAATATTTATGCTTTATAATAGTGTTGAAAAAATTGATAACAAATTAGATGAAATTAATAAATTAGTGCCTGAAGCTAGTATTAGATATGCCCATGGTAGAATGACTAAAACGGAACTTGAAAATATTATGATTGATTTTACTAATCATGAATTTGATATTCTTTTATGTACTACTATAATTGAGACTGGTATTGATATTCCTAATGTAAATACTTTAATTGTTCTTGATGCTGATAAGTTTGGATTATCTCAATTGTATCAAATTAGGGGTAGAATAGGTAGAAGTGATAGAATTGGTTATGCATATCTTATGTATGATAATAAGAAGGAACTTAATGATTTGGCTGTTAAAAGGCTTAATACGATAAAAGAATTTACTGAACTTGGCAGTGGATTTAAAATTGCTATGAGAGATTTATCTATTAGGGGAGCTGGAGATGTACTTGGTAGTGAACAATCTGGATTTATTGATAGTGTTGGTATTGATTTATATCTTAAAATGTTAAAAGAAGAGGTTGACAAATTAAAAGGAATTAATGTCTCTTCAGATAAAGAGGAAAGTTTAAAACCATTAATAGAAGTTGAGACTCATATTTCTTCAGAGTATGCTCCTGATGATGAGATTAAAATAGAAATTCATAAACTAATTAATGATATAAATTCTAAGGATGATATAGATAAACTTATTAAAACTTTAAAGGATAGATTTGGTAAGGTTACTGATGAAATGATTGTTTATATGCATGAGGAATGGTTTGAAAAACAGGCTAAGTGTCTTGATATTACTCAAATTAAACAAACTAAAACATATGTTGAAATTGTACTTCCTCAGTATTTGTCTAAAGAAATTGATGGTGAAAAATTATTTTTTGATGCTTATGAGATATCTAAGTATTTTAGATTTTCTTATACTAATAACCAGATTCATATTATATTGGATACAATTAAGTTGAATAAACACTTTGTATATTATTTAAATGATTTACTTGATTTAATTATTAAAGATGTAAAGAAATAGAGTGTAAAATTTTATTTCTTTTTTTTTACTTGCATATTTCTTTATTTATTTGACAGAATATTAAAGAAAGTATGGTGAATGTATGAAAACAACTGGTGTTATTAGAAGGATAGATGAACTTGGTAGAATTGTTATACCAAAAGAAATTAGAAAAAATTTAAGAATTAAGAATGGTGATAGTTTAGAAATTTTTTTGGAAAGTGATAATATTATTTTGAAAAAATATTCTCAACTTGAAACTATTGAAAATGTTTCTGTTGATTATGTTGAGGCCTTTAATAGTATTATTAAACATAATATAATTGTTACTGATAGGGATAAAGTTATTGCAGTGTCGGGTCCACTTAAGAAAAAGTATTTAGGTAAAGAAGTAAATGCGTTTACGGAAAGAAGTATTGAGAGACGTGATTCTTTTTCTGAAAAACAGAAGAAAATATTTCAAATAATTAAGGATGAAGATGAAAATGGTTATTATTCTTTTTCTTCAATAGTGGATAATGGTGATGCGATTGGTAGTGTTATTATTATTTCTACTGATACACCTATTACTGATGTAGAAGATAAAATGGGAATTATTTTGTCTAGATTACTTAGTACACAGTTTGCTGATTAATATAATGACTTAAATTTTGGTATTTTGATGTATGATAATATTTTAAAAATGGGACTATGGTCTCATTTTCTTTTTGATATACTTTAGACTCTTTAAGAAATAATAAAAAGTACTTGAAATTATATTTTTTATATGATAAAATACTTTCTGTAAAGCGATGAAGGAAAGAGTAATAGTAATATTTATAGAGAGTCTATGTTGGTGGAAATTAGATAAGAAAAGCTATTATAAATGGTTCTGGAGCTATTATATCTAATAGGTATAGTCGGTTGTTACGTTAGAACTTAATGAGTGTATATATTATAAAATAAGGTGGTACCGCGGATTGTCTATTCGTCCTTTGGCTACTTTATTTTTTTGCTTTATTGGAGGTGTTTATTATGAGAAAATTTGAAAAGATAAGTAAGAGTGAATTTTTGAAAGATGTACCTGATGCTAATTATGATGATATTATACTGCCTAAAAGAAGTACTTTAAATAGCGCTGGTTATGACTTCTATAGTGTTATATCATTTACTTTAAGTCCTGGTGAGAGAAGAGTTATTCCTACTGGGATAAAAGCTTCAATGAATAGTAATGAATTTTTGAGTATTTATATTCGTAGTAGTTTGGGATTTAAGTGGAATATACGGATGTGTAATCAGGTTGGTATTATTGATGCAGACTATTATAATAATAGTGAGAATGAAGGGCATATTTTTGTATGTTTGATGAATGAGGGGGATAAAGTTTTAGAGATTAAAAAAGGTGATAGAATAGTTCAGGGTATTTTTATGCCATTTTTAATTACTGATGATGATAAAACTACTAATATTAGAATGGGTGGTATTGGTAGTACTAATAAGGGAGATGATAATAATGAATAATAAGAAATTTTATATTACAACACCTATATATTATCCAAGTGCTAATTTTCATATTGGACACTGTTATACTACTATTATAGCGGATGCTATTGCTAGGTATAAAAGACTTACTGGTTATGATGTGTTTTATTTGACTGGTACTGATGAGCATGGTCAAAAAATACAAAAAAAAGCTATTGAGGCTGGTGTTACTCCAAAAGAATATGTTGATGAAATAGTTGGTAATGCTAAGGATTTATGGAAAAGTTTAGATATTAGTTATGATAAATTTATTAGAACTACTGATCCTGAACATGTTGAATGTGTACAAAAAATATTTAAGAAGTTATATGATAAAGGTGATATTTATAAAGGTGAATATAAGGGACTTTATTGTACACCATGTGAATCTTTTTGGACTGAAACGCAGCTTATAGATGGTAAATGTCCTGATTGTGGTAGAGATGTTTACGAAGTTAGTGAAGAGGCTTATTTCTTTAATCTTTCTAAATATCAAGACAGGCTTATTAAATTTTATGATGAGAATCCTGATTTTATAGAACCTATTTCTAGAAAAAATGAAATGATTAATAATTTTATTAAACCTGGGCTTGAGGATTTGTGTGTATCTAGAACTTCTTTTGATTGGGGAATACCTGTTACATTTGATCCAGGACATGTTATTTATGTTTGGGTAGATGCTCTTGCTAATTATTTGTCTGCTTTAGGATATTTAAGTGATGATGATTCTTTATTTAAAAAATATTGGCCTGCAGATTTACATATTGTTGGTAAAGAAATTGTTAGATTTCATACCATTATTTGGCCGATTATGTTAATGGCACTTGATTTACCATTACCTAAAAAGGTTTTTGGTCATGGTTGGCTTGTTATTAATGGTGGTAAGATATCTAAGAGTTTAGGTAATTATAAAGATCCTAGAGAATATATTGATAGTTATGGTGTAGATGCTGTTAGATATTTTGCTTTGCGCGAGGTTCCTTTTGGTAGTGATGGTAATTTTTCAGAGGAGGCTTTAGTGGCTAGAACAAATGGTGATTTGGCTAATATTCTTGGTAATTTGGTTAATAGAACAATTGGTATGGCTAATAAGTATTTTGATGGCGTTGTTTATAATAAAGGTGTATTTAATGATATTGATGATATTCTTATTAAGCATACTTTAGAACTTAAGGATAAAGTTGATTCGTATATGGATAAGCTTGAGGTGTCTAAGGCTTTAGAGTGTATATTTGATTTACTTAGAGAATGTAATAAGTATATTGATGATACTATGCCTTGGGTACTTTATAAGGATGAAGATAAGAAAGATAGACTTGCTACTGTTATATATAATTTAGTTGAATGTATTAGAATTAGTGCTATACTTCTTGAAGCATTTATTCCTAGTACTAGTGCAAAGATTTTTGAACAAATTAATACTGATGTTACTGGTTATGATACTATTTGTGAATTTGGTGGATATAAGAGTGGTACTAAAGTAAATACACCAGAGGTATTATTTAAAAGAATTGAAAATTAGTTTTAAACAATAGATTTTTATGTCTATTGTTTTTTTTATGTGTAAAGTTTTTTTGATTTTCTTTACTATGTTTTATTTTTGTGTTATATTTTTCTTGTAGCTCTGATGCAATAAGAAAAGGAGAAGACGGCGATGCTTAGGATTAAGAGTAGCAGTATATTTGATGTTTTAGTTTGTATATTAGGAGTTGTTGTTTTAGTGTTATTGCATTTATATGGAGATATTATTGATTTTGTCTATATTGGGCTTATCTTTTTCTCTATTTTAATATTTCGTATTGAAAAATGTTTTAAATGATTGTACTATATAGTTATAGTATAATTTTTTTATGGAGGTAGTTATGTTTATTGATACACATGCTCATTTATTTAAAGAGTATTATAGTGATTTAGATGATGTTATTTTGGAGTGTTTAAATAATGGGGTTAATAAAATTATTGTTAGTGGGTGTGATATGGCTTCTAATAAAGAAGTATTGGAACTTGTTAGTAAGTATGATTGTATTTATGGTACACTTGGATTTCATCCAACTGAGCTTGATGATTTTAAGGATGAATATTTTGATTGGTTAGAAGACAATATTAATAATAGAAAGATTGTTGGTGTTGGTGAAATTGGTCTTGATTATCATTATGAAGATACTAATCGTGAGCTTCAAAAAATGGTATTTAAGAGACAACTTGATATTGCCTCTAGAAATGGAAAACCTATTGTTGTGCATAGTAGAGATGCTATAGGAGATACATATAATATATTAAAAGATTATAAATTAAGAGGCAGTATACATGCTTTTAGTGGTTCAGTGGAAATGGCTCAAGAATTTATTAAACTTGGATATATGATAGGAGTAGGTGGAGTTGTTACTTTTAAGAATGCTAAAAATATTAAAGTAGTGGTAAAAAGTGTTCCTTTAGCATATATATTATTAGAAACTGATTCTCCTTATTTGACTCCTGAACCTTACAGAGGAGAGGTTAATAGTTCTAAAAATATTCCTCTTATTGCTAATAAAATTGCAGAGCTTAAAGAGGTGTCAAACATTGATGTTTCAAGGGTTACAAGTGATAATGCAGAGAGGATATTTGACTTTTCTTCTAAATAATGTTACAATTAATATGCTGAAAATATTAATGAGGTGAGATGAATGAAGAAAATAACTACTATGGTTATAACTGTTTCTTCACAATTATTAGTAGTTTTTGTATTTTTATTTTTATTATTTGATACTGTCGGAAGTAATAAAAATGTGACTATTATTGCTAATAATAATTTTAATAAAATGGCAGATAGAACTTTAGTTCTTTTTGAAGAAGAAAAGAAAAATGAGTCTTCTACGGATGATACTGTTGTTCCATTAGAAGATGAAAAGACTAAGGCTCAAGAAGTAGTAGAAGAAAAAGAAGAAGAAGATAAAAAGGTTGAAGTAAAGGAGAAAATTGTTGTTACTCCTGAACCTAATTTATTTTATGATAGAGCTGTAATAAAAACTGAAGTTGGTACTATTACTGGTTATGGACCAGATTGTGCTGGTTGTTCTGGAATTACTGCTAGTGGTCATAATTTACATGAATCTATTTATTACAATGATTTAGAATTTGGCACTGTTAGAATTTTAGCTGCTGATAAGAGTATTCCTTTTTATTCAATATTTAGAGTAAGTAATATTCCTGGCATGGATCCTTTTCTTGCTATTGTTCTTGATACTGGTGGTAATGTTGGATATGGAAAGGGTACCTTATTTGATTTGGCTCATGCTAATGAACAAAATGGTGTTCTTCCAAAGACTTCAAATGTTACTTTTGAAATGTTAAGAAGTGGTAAATAATTATTACTTCTTTTTTTTGACATTTTTTTTAATGTTTGAGGAATATAATTATTATATGAAGAAGATATTATTAATAGTTATAATTGTTGTTTTTGTTCCTTTTCTTATTGTTAATTCTTATAAAATACAAAAAGTAAAGGAAATTAAGCTTAATTATGAATCTAATTATTTTATTAGAGTTAAAAGAACATCTACTAATGAAATACAAAATATACCTTTTGAGGAATATATTGTTGGTGTTTTAGCGGGGGAAATGCCTATTTCTTTTGAAAAAGAAGCTTTTAAGGCACAAGCTGTGGCTGCTAGGAGCTATGCTCTTAAACGTATCTTATATAATAAAGATAATGATTATGATGTTGTTGATTCTGTTATGAATCAAGTCTATTTAGATGATAATTATTTAAAGGATGTTTGGGGTGATAATTATATAGTTAATATTAATAAACTCAGAGAGGCTGTTAATGAAACAGCTTTGGAATATTTGGATTATAATGGCGAGGTTATTGACGCTATGTTTTTTTCTACTAGTAATGGTTATACGGAAGATGCTGCTACGGTATTTAGTGTTGATTTACCTTATTTAAAAAGTGTTAAATCTGGTTGGGACGAAAGGACTAGTTCGGCTTTTAGATCTACTACTACAATGAATATTAATGATTTTTATAGTAAACTTGGTTTAGAATATTCTGATAGTTTTGATGTTCGAGTTTTAAAAAGAAGCAGTACTAATCGGATTATTACTATTAGTGTTAATGGTAAGGAATTTTCTGCAAGAACTTTATATGATAAACTTTCTCTTAAATCTACTGATTTTTCTTTAAGGCGTGATGGTGATAAAGTAATTATTGATACTGTTGGATATGGTCATGGTGTTGGTATGAGTCAATATGGTGCTAAAGGTATGGCAGAAGAGGGATATAATTATAAAGAGATTCTTAGTTATTATTATAGTGGTACTTCAATTAAAAAAATTAAAAATTTGGGTATATAATTTTTTATTTAGGAAACAATTATATTAGAGGTGATAATATGAGAAAATCAAGAATTAGAAACTCTTTTGTTCCTATAGTATACGGAGCAATTGTGGTAGTATTTTTATTTGGTATGTATTTTGCTCAAAAGTTTGCTAAAGATTTATTATTTAAAAATAATGATAGTCTTAGATATGTTGATGGGGAAATTACAGAAAATAAAGATAATGATGTTCCTGTTGTTAGTACTGGTAGTTCTATTGTTAGACCTTATTTAGATAATTCTGTTTCTATTGCTAAAACTTTTTATGATTATACTGGTGAGGCAAGTGAACAAGAGAATTCTATAATTTATTACGAAGGTACTTATATGCAAAATAGTGGTGTTGATTATGCTAGTGATAATGTATTTGATGTTATTAGTATTCTTGATGGTACCGTTATATCAGTAGAGAACAATGATCTTCTTGGTAGTACTGTTCAAATAAGACATAGTAACGATCTTATTAGTGTATATCAAAGTTTATCTGAGGTATCTGTAAAGAAAGATGATCAGATTATTCAGGGACAAATAGTTGCCAAAAGTGGAACTTCTAATATTAATAAGGAATTAGGTAATCATTTGCATTTTGAGCTATATTATAAGGGTAAGATAGTTAATCCTGAAGAGTATTATAATAAATCTATCGATGAACTTTAGGCAGTAATGCCTTTTTTCATAATAATTCTTTTCTTTAATATTATATATTAGGTGATAATATGAGAAAAGATGTTTATGATAGGGTAATAGAAGAGGCAAAGTATTTAATTAATTATGGTTCTACGATTAGAGAAATAGCTAAAGTGTTTGATGTTTCTAAGAGTACTGTACATAAGGATATGAGGGATAGGCTTCCTTTAATTGATAATAATATGTATAATGAAGTGTCAAGTGTTTTGGAATATCATATAGATATTAAGCATATTCGCGGAGGAGAAGCTACAAAAAGAAAGTTTTTGAGTAAAAAAGTTAACTAAATGGTGTAAAAAGAGGTAAAATGTGGTAAAATGGAAATAAGGATGGTGATTTTGTGTTTAATAAAGATATTGGAATTGACTTGGGAACTGCGAATGTACTTATATATATTAAGGGTCAGGGTATTGTACTTAATGAGCCATCTGTTGTTGCTATTGATGCCGAAACTAAAAAACCTTTGGCTGTTGGTACAGAGGCAAGAGAGATGCTTGGAAGGACTCCTGGAAAGGTTAAAGCTATTAAGCCAATGAAAGATGGTGTTATAGCTGACTATGATACTACTGAAGTTATGCTTAATTATTTTATTAAGAAGGTTAATGGGAAGAGTTTCTTTTCTAGACCTAGAATTTTGATTTGTTGTCCTTCTAATATAACACAAGTTGAGAAAAATGCTATTAAAGAAGCTGCTGAAAGAACGGGAGCTAAAAAGGTTTATTTAGAAGAAGAACCTAAAGTTGCATCTATTGGTGCTGGTATGGATATATCTAAACCTAGTGGTAATATGGTTATTGATATTGGTGGTGGTACTACTGATATTGCTATTTTATCTTTAGGTGGTATTGTTAATAGTTCTTCTATTAGAATTGCTGGTAATGCTTTTGATAATGATATTGTTAAATATATTAAAGATAAATATAAATTATTAGTGGGAGAAAGAACTGCTGAGGATATTAAGATTACTATTGGTACAGTATTTCCTGGTTCAAGAGATGAGAAAATGGAAGTTAGGGGTAGAGACTTAGTTACTGGTCTTCCACATACTATTACGCTTACTAGTGATGAGGTGGAAGAGGCTTTAAGAGAAAGTGTTTATACTATTATACATGCTGTAAAGGGTATACTTGAGCAAACTCCTCCAGAATTATCTGCGGATATTATAGATAAAGGTATTGTGCTTACAGGTGGTGGTGCTATGGTTGATGGTTTTTCTCAAATATTAGCACAAGAACTTAAAGTACCAGTATTTATTGCTGAATCTCCACTTACTTGTGTAGCGGAAGGAACTGGTATACTTTTAGATAATTTATATATGTTGGAAAGACAATAGTAATTGTCTTTTTTTCTTTTAATATAATATATATTATTTGTGTAAATTATTTGTAAAAATAGTGTAATTATGTTTTATTTATATATTTTTTTTGATACAATGTAGTAGAGGGTGATAATATGAAAATTGGTTTAGCTAGTGATCATAGAGGATATAGGGCTAAAGAAATGTTAAAGGAATATCTTGATGATTATAATATTATAGATTATGGTACTGATAGTGATGAATCTACTGATTTTCCAATATATGCTACTAGACTTGGAAAGGCAATTGTTAATCATGATGTTGATTTAGGAATTGCGATATGTGGTACCGGTATTGGTATGAGTATTTGTCTTAATAAAATTAAGGGTGTATATTGTGCTAAGGTTTCTAATGAGAGTGAAGCTATATTATGTAAGAGTCATAATAATGCTAATGTTATTGCTATGAGTGAAGATGTTGATCCTGAACTTATGAAAATGATAGTTAATAAATTTATTGAAACTCCTTTTTCTAATGTTAATAAATATATTAGAAGAAATGATATGATTAAGGAACTTGAGAATGATTAAGTTTATTTTATATTTGTTTGTTATTCCGTTAGTTATTTATGCTATGGATGGTATTAATATTAATGGTATATTTAAAAAGAATAAGGTATATCAGGCAAGAATATTATATATGCTTTTTGTATTTGGTTTATCTTATTTGGTTTGTAATTTTTTATATGATTTTTTGTATATTATAAAGTAAGCATTATTTTGCTTATTTTTCTTTTATTTTTTGTAATACTGTGATAAAATACTTTAAGCAGGTGATTTAATGATTAAGATTGGTAATATTACATTATCTAATAATGTTTTTTTAGCCCCTATGGCGGGAGTTTGTAATAGTGCTTTTAGAAGAATTATTAAGGAAGAGGGGTGCTCTTTAGTTTTTGCTGAAATGGTTAGTGATAAGGGACTTATATATAATAGTCAAAAAACTAAGGATATGCTTTATTGTGATGAATGCGAGAGACCTATTGCACAACAAATTTTTGGTAGTGATAGGGATACTTTTGTAGAGGCTGCTAAAATGGTATATGAAATTATGAAACCAGATATTATTGATATTAATATGGGATGTCCAGTTCCTAAAGTTGCTATTAAATCACAGGCTGGAGCAGCGCTTCTTAAATCTCCAGAAAAGATTAGAGATATTGTTAGTGCGGTAGTGGCTGCTGTTCCTTGTCCGGTTACCGTTAAAATTAGAAGTGGTTGGGATAGTAATAGTATTAATGCAGTAGAGGTTGCTAAAATATGTGAAGAGGCTGGTGCTAGTGCTATTACAATTCATGGTAGGACTCGTAGTCAAGGTTATAGTGGTACTGTTTCTTTGGATATTATTAAAAAGGTTAAAGAAGCTGTATCTATACCGGTAATAGGAAATGGTGATATTAGAGATATTAAAAGTGCAGAAAAAATGCTATCTTATACTGGTTGCGATGCTATTATGATAGGTAGAGGTGTTTTAGGTAATCCTTGGCTTATAAAAGAGATTATTACTTATTTAAATACTGGTGAAATTATTCCTAAACCAACTTATAGAGAAAGAATCGATATGTGTATTCATCATTTGAATTATTTACTTGAAATTAAATGTGAAAAAGTAGCTGTACTTGAAATGAGAAGCCATGTCTCATGGTATTTAAAGGGTATGCCAAATGTACAAGAGGTTAAGAATGCTATTTTTAAAGTTAAAACTAGTGATGAAATGATGAAAATCCTTAATAACTATTTAAAAGAACTTGAAAATGATGTATAATATATGTAGGAGCGGATGTTATGAAAGCAAATTTTCTTAAGAGAGTGTTGGCCTTTTGTTTTGATTATTTTATTTTGACTTTAGTATTATCTTTTATTACTGTTGGCTTTAATACTTCTAATGAATCTTTTTATACTGAAATATCTAATATTAGTAAGGAGTATAATGAAGGGAATATTAGTGTTAATGAATATAATGATAAGTTAATGGAATTGGAATATGAATATCAAAAGGATAATCTTCCGGTTAATATTATTAATATAGTATTATTTATTGGTTATTTTATTGTTTTTGGTTATTTGAATAAGGGACAAACACTTGGTAAAAAAATATTTAAGATTAGAGTTGTGAATGATGATGGTAGTACTGTTAAGTTATCTTCTTTGATTATTAGAAGTTTGTTTATATATGGTATTGTATCATGTACTTACTCTATTATTTGTACTTCGTTTTTACCTATTAAGGTGTTTACTTATAGTTATAAATGGGTAGTTAATATTGAAACTATGGTATTATTTGTTTGTTTTCTTATGGCTATGTATAGAAAAGATGGTAAGGGGTTACATGATTTGGTTAGTAAAACTAATGTTATAGGAGAGGTGAAATAAAATGGAAAGAAGTGAACAAGAATTAGTTAGGATAGAAAAATTAGATAAAATTAGAGAGTATTGTAATCCTTATCCTGATAAATATGATAGAACTCATACTTTAAAGGAAGCTAGATTACTTCCTGATGGTACTAGTGATGTTAGAATTGCTGGTAGAATTGTTTTTATGAGGAAAATGGGTAAACTTAGCTTTATTCGTATTCGTGATATTGAAGCTGATATGCAACTTGAAATGAAGATTGATATTGTTGGAGAGGATAATTATGATTTCTTTAAAAAGCAAATAGATACTGGTGATTTTATTGGCGCAGAAGGTGAGATATTTACTACACAAACTGGTGAAAAGACTCTTAGGGTACATAATTTTAATTTCTTAGGTAAGGCTTTAAGACCTTTACCTGAAAAATTCCATGGTCTTACTGATACTGAAATGAAGTATAGACAGAGATATGTTGATCTTATTATGAACGAAGACACTAGACGTGTATTCTTGGGTAGAAGTAAATTATATGCTTTTATTCATAGATATTTGGGTGAAAATGGTTTCTTGGAAGTTGAGACTCCTATTCTTCAAAATGCTGTTAGTGGTGCCTCTGCTAAACCTTTTTATACTCATCATAATGCTTTGGATATTGATTGTAACCTTAGAATTGCACCTGAAACTTACTTAAAACAATGTATTGCTGGTGGCTTTGATAGGGTATATGAGGTTGCTAAATGTTTTAGAAATGAGGGTATGGATACTGAACATTTACAAGAGTTTACTCAAGTGGAATGGTATGTTGCTTATTGGAATTATGAAGATACTATTAAATTTTATAAGGGATTTATGCAAAATTTATTATTGGAACTAGTAGGAAAGACAGAAATTGAATATCAAGGTCATGTACTTGATTTTGGTGATAGAGATTGGAAGAGAATTAACTATGTTGAAGAAATGAGAAGGGTATTTGGCTTTGATTTTCTTGAAGTAGATGATCCTAGTGTTCTTAAGGATAAGATTGTTCAAAGTGGTTTATATTCTTATAATGATTTGGAAGAGTATAAATCTGTTAGTCAAATTATTGATTTTGTATATAAGAGACAAATTCGTGAGAATATTATTGAACCTACTATTATATATAATTATCCTGCTGTGATGATGCCTCTTACTAGAAGAAATGATGAGGATAATAGAATGGTTGATATGTTTCAGGTTGTTGCTTGTGGTACTGAACTTTGTAAGGCTTATTCAGAGCTTGTTAATCCTAAAACACAAAGAGAAGCTTTTGAGGATCAACTTAAAGCTAAAGCACAAGGTGATGATGAGACTATGGATGTTGATGAAGGATTTTTACTTGCTATGGAGCAAGGAATGCCTCCTATTAGTGGTCTTGGCTTTGGTATTGATAGACTTCTTATGATAATCTTTGACCAACCTTCTATTAGAGATGTTGTATTATTTCCTCAAATGAAGGATAAAAAATAATTAATTAACTTTAATAAATCGTTATAAAATAAGGGAAAAACTATATAAATTTTCTCTTTTTTATTTACTTTTATTCTAGTTGTGCTATAATTATGTTAGAGGAGGTTATTATGAAAAAACATAGTTTATTTAAAGTAATATTAATTGTTTTAGGTTCACTTATAGCAGTAGATGCAATTTTAGCTATACTTGGTGTTTGTGGTGTAAAAGGGTTAAAAGATGTTTATACTATGATACCACTTGGTGATGTTTTGATTAACTTTGTACAATCATTCTATTATTTCTTTGATACTGTAGTTTATTTATTAGTACTTGGAGCTTTCTATGGTGTATTAAATAAGGTTCCTGCTTATAAGAAGTTAGTAGATAATATTGCACAAAAGGTTAAAGCTAATAGTAAATTATTTGTATTTATTACTACTGGTTTATTTGCTGTTTTAACTTCACTTACTGGGTTAACTAATGTACTTCTTATATTTGTACCATTTGTAATTGCTATAATCTTATTACTTGGTTATGATAAGTTAGTTGCTATTAGTTCTACTATTGTTTCTATGTTAGTAGGATTTATGGGTGGTTTATATGTAACTTTTAGAGATCCTAGTAATTATTATGGTTATTCTGCTACTACATTTGAAGGTTTAACTGGTATTAGTCTTTCTAGTACAGTATGGGCTAAACTTGCTATACTAGTGTTTGGTACTGCTTTACTTATATTCTTTATTAATAGATATATGAAGAATGTTAAGGATAAGAAAGTTAAGTATGAACTTAATGAAAGCGATGCTGTAGTGGCTACTGAGGTTAAGGGTGACTATAAAGAAATTAAAACTTGGCCTATGATTGTTATATTTGCTATTATATTTGTTATATTAGTTTTAGGTTATTTACCTTGGAATACTTTATTTGGTATTACATGTTTTGATAGCTTTAATGAGTGGTTATTAGGATTAAAGATTGGCAATTTTGCTATATTTTCTAATATCATTTCTAATAATATGTATGCATTTGGTAATTGGGCTAGTCTTGGTTCTTATATGTCAATTATTATAACTTTGATTTTATTTACTTTATTAATTAAATTTGTTTATAGAGTTAAATTTAATGAAGTTATTAATGATTTTATAAGTGGATCTAAAAAAATGGTACCTATGGTATTCTTAGTAATTCTTAGTTATGCTATATTAGTTAGTACATATAATCATGGATTTGTTGCTAATATTATTAACTGGGTTAGTGATACTAAATTAGGAATTAATGTTGTTACTACTTCATTAATTACTATGATTGGTACTTTGTTGCATTCTGATTTATATTATACTGTAGCAGGCGTATATTCTAATATTATTGCTGCGGTAACTGATAAATCATTAATGTCTACATATGCTGTTACTTTCCAAAGTGTTTATGGTTTAACATCAATTGTTGCTCCTACTAGTTTCTTAGTAATATTTGCACTTAAATATTTTGATGTTCCTTATACTACTTGGTTTAAGTATATATGGAGATTTGTACTTATGTTATTCTTACTTGTAATTTTAGTATTACTTGTGCTTGCGTTAGTATAATAATTATATTTTAGATATCTACCAAAGGTAGATATCTTTTTTTGTATATGTATCTTTTTTTATTGATTTTTCTTATTTAAGTTACATTTTATATTTACAATTTTATTTAAATATTTTAAGTATATATATTGACTTAATTGTATTTAAGAAACAATATTTTGTATATTAAAATAAGAGCGTTATTGTTAACTTATTTTATTCTTGGTTGTCAACAGATGTGTTGATAATAGTGATTTAGTGACATTTTATATTATGATATATAAAATGTCTTTTTTTATTGTTTAAAATATTTAATTATATATCATTATATTCATAGAATATATATGAAAGGAGAAATTAGAACTATGATTGGTAATTTTGATGATGAGGCACAAAATATATTAAATAATGCAAAAATAGAGATGAATAATTTGGGGCATCCTTATGTTGGTACGGAACATTTGCTTCTTTCTATTTTGAATAGTGATAATGATATTGTTAATAGACTTAATGAATATGATCTTACTTATAATTCTTTTAAGAGTGAGTTGTGTAAAGTAGTGGGAGTTACAGAAAAAAAGGCTGAATTCTTTTTGTATACTCCTTTACTTCGTAAGGTTATTTCTTCGTCGATTATTGATGCTAAGGAAAATAATAATGGTGAAGTTACAACAGAACATTTATTTTTTTCTATGTTAGAAGAAGGGGAAGGTATTGCTATTAGAATTCTTATTGGAATGGGTATTGATATTGAGTCTATGTATGATGATTTTTCTATTAGTTTGGTTAAAGGTTCTAAGAAAAATAAAAAGAAAAAGTTACTTATTTATGATTTAGGAACTGATCTTACTAATATGGCTAAGAATAATGAACTTGATCCTGTTATTGGTAGAGATAAAGTGGTTAGAAGGGTTATGGAAATTTTATGCCGTAGAACTAAAAATAATCCTATACTTATTGGTGAGGCTGGAGTTGGTAAGACCGCTATTGTGGAGGAATTAGCTAGACTTATTGCTAATGACGATGTTCCTAATCTTCTTATTGGAAAAAAAGTTATATCGCTTGATATGGCTACGATGGTAGCTGGTACTAAGTATCGTGGTGAATTTGAAGAGAGAATGAAAAAGGTTATTAAAGAGATAGAAGATAATGATGATATTATTTTATTTATTGATGAGATTCATACTTTAGTTGGAGCGGGAGGGGCAGAGGGTGCTATTGATGCCTCTAATATTTTGAAGCCTGCTTTAGCAAGGGGAAAGATTAGATGTATTGGGGCTACTACTACTTCTGAATATAAGAAGTTTATTGAGAATGATTCGGCTTTGGAAAGAAGATTTCAGAAGGTTGTTGTGGAGGAACCCTCTACTCTTGAAACTAGAAATATTTTAATTAAACTTAAGCCTATATATGAGAAATATCATAATGTTATTTTATCTGATAATATGATTGATACTATTATTGATTTGTCTGAGAGATATGTGTTTGATAGAAATAGACCTGATAAGGAAATTGATATTCTTGATGAGGTCTCTTCAAGGGTTGGTATTAAGGAATGTACTAATATTAGTGAAATTAATAGTATTAAGAGGAAACTTGATAAACTTAAAAAGGAAAAGAATGGCTATATTATTGATAATAATATTGATAAAGCTTATGAAATAAGAAAGAGTGAAACTAAACTTATGGCTCTTCTTAATGAGATGGAACTTAATAATAAAAAGACTAGAAATGAAGTTGTATTTGATGATATTGCTAGTGTTATTAGTGATAGGACTGGGGTACCTATTGATGAGCTTACTGATTTTAATGGTACTTCTGTTAATAATATGTCTTTAGTTTTACATAGTAATATTATTGGGCAAGACAAAGCTATTGATTCTCTTATTGCCACTACTAAAAAGATTAAAATGGGATATCGAGATAAGTGTTATTCTTTCTTTTTTGTAGGACCTAGTGGTGTTGGTAAGACAGAAATGGCAAAACGTTATGCTTCTTTATTAGTGGGAGAGGATAATTTTATTAGGCTTGATATGAGTGAGTATTCTGATGCTACTTCGGTTAATAAGATTCTTGGTTCTTCTCCGGGATATGTTGGTTATGATGATAATAGAAACTTTTTGGAGGAGGTTAGGAATAAGCCTAATTGTGTAATACTTTTAGATGAAATTGATAAGGCACATCCAAATGTTATTAATTTATTTTATCAGATATTAGAAGAGGGTAAGATTAAAAATGCTAAGGGTGTAACTGTTAGGTTTGATAATGCTATTATTATTATGACTTCTAATAGCGGATTTGAGAGAAATGGTATTGGATTTAATGGTTCTAATAGTGATAATGTTATTAGTGGTTTGAAGTGTTATTTTAATTTGGCTTTTATTAATAGGCTTGATAATGTTATTACTTTTAATAGGCTTGGTAAAAATGATATTAGATATATTATTAATAATAGACTTGATTATATTAGGGATAAATATTGTAATATTGATATTATTTTATCTGATAATATTGTTGATGATATTATTATTAAAAGTGAATATGAAGAGTTTGGGGCTAGGAAGGTTTTAAGGATTATTTCTAAATATATTGAGAATGTTGTTATTGATGCTATTATTAATAATAATAAAGAAATTGTTATTAATTCATTGGATAATAAAAACAATATCACTATTTGATATTGTTTTTATGTTATTAATATATTTTATTCGGCAGCATCTTTTACTGTTATTTCGTTATCCATTTTTTGTACTACTGCTTTGTATGTGTTATATACTTCTTTATAGTTTGGTAGATATTCTTTGATTTTTGGATTAGAGAATGGTATTACTTTGAAATTACGCCATGTTGATTGATTATAATAGTTATATAGTAATTCGTTTTCTACATTTGTTATTTTTACACTTGTTTGATTATTTTTTATATCTTTTTCTATTTTTAAACTTGTCATTAATTCTGTTGTGCATTTATAGTTTGTACAAGTATTTTTATTCTGATATTGTGCTGATATAAAGTTACCTAAAGAATATATTACTAATGTATCATCTATCCATGTTACTGGTTGTATTACATGAGGGTGTGTTCCGATTATTAGATTTACTCCTAATGATGCTAAATATGATGCCATATCTTTTTCATATGCTGTTGGTTCATGGGTATATTCTACTCCCCAATGCATTGCTACTATTAGAAAATCTACTTTGTCTTTTACTTTATCTATATCTTCTTTTACTTGTTTTTTATATGCTTGATATTTTGTGTCTTTTTCTGGATTGTTTATGTTATCTATATCGGTTGGCCATACGTTTACTAAGTAGTCATTTGCTACTGGCATACCATTTGTTCCGTATGTATAGTTTAGCATTGTATATTTTATGTTATTTATTTCTTTTATGTTTATTTTGTTTCTTTCTTCTTCGCTGCAATAACTACCTGCTGTTAATGCGTTTTCTTTTGATTGCCAATATTTACATGAATTTTCTACGGCTTTTTTACCGCTATCCATGGTGTGGTTTGTGGCTAGACTTACTAGATTGAAGCCGGCGTCTAACATGGCATCTCCAGCTTCATATGGTGAATTGAATGTTGGGTAGTCAGATAATCCTAATTCTGATCCACCTAATATTGTTTCTTGGTTATAATAAGCTATATCATAGTTGGATACTATTTCTTTTATGTATGATATCATTGGTTTGAAATCGTATCCATCACCATTTGCTAAACGATTGGCATCTTTATAAACTGATGAATGAATTAGATAATCTCCTACTGCTATTAGGGATGCTTCATAGTGTTTATCTTCATTTTTGTTTATTATATTTGGTTTAGTAATTGTTTTGTTATCTTTGTTTGGTTTTATTATTATATAACCTATCATTGATATTAATGTTATACTAAATATTACTAGGAATATTTTAAATCCTTTTTTTAATTTTCTTCTTTTTCTTTTTTTTGTCATTTTATCACTACCTTACTTATTTATAGTATAACAAAATTAGTTCGTTTTGTAAATAAAAAAGCTTAGTTGTTTACTAAGCTTTATGGTATTAATCCCCATCCTGTTACTACGTATCTTCCACCTTGTTTTTTTGCTGCTGCTGGAGGATTATTATATAGTTTGTTTTCTATTACTAATGATGATGATTGTCCGCCATCAAGATTAGCTGCGTTATATGCACCATATCTTTCTAATACGTCTACCATGTCTTGGAGACTGGCACCATTGATATAGTTTTCTCCATCTACTACTAGGAATAACATAATTCCATCTTTTGTTTGTCCTATTGCAACTCTTGGAGCTTGTCCCCATGGATCTCCTACTATTTCTAGTGGTTTGCCATTGACTATTAAGAATGGTCCAAATACCATGCCTTCATATATTCCTGCTTCTAGTGCTTCATTGCCGGTGGCATTTGTCATTAATTTTAATTTTCCATTTTTTGTTATGCCTATTATGTTATCTCTTGCGGAATCTGCTACTTCGGAAGCCCAAGTTATTTTTCCGTTTTGGATTACGTATCCGGTTGGAATATCTGACCCCATACCATTGTCATAGAAGCCTCCACCATTTATACATACTTTTCCGTTATATCTTTGACACATTGTAATAATTCTTTCACCATAACCACCTACGTTGAATTGTTTTGTTGATATTAGTTTTACTTTATCTGGTTTATATATGGCTACTAAATATCCGTTTGATGTTCCTATTTTTAAATTTATTACTTTGTATAAATCGTTTCCTGGATCTCTAGTAAATAATTCTTCTTCATATTTATCTTTGTATTTTGTTTTTTCTTTGGTGTTTATTACTATATCATCAGTATTGGCATCTTCTTCTATAGATACGAAATAGTTGCTATTCATTATTTTTTCTATTGTTTTATCACTATAGAATATATTAGCAAAATATTGGTGATGCATAGTTTTCATAGCGGTGTTTACATACATATTTCTTACTTTATTCCATGGCCCATACATTACAAAGAAACAGATTGCTACGAATATATCTAATATTATAAATATTATGGTTCTTTTATATATTTTTCTTTTTTGTCTTTTTCTTGTCATTATTTGGCCTCCAATGGGCTATTTTGCGAACCGTCGCCACTAGTTAGTATTTTTTTATCTATTGTTATTACTGGTACTATTTTTAGTTTGCTTGTGGCATTTTTGGTATATAGTTTGAAATCATTTGTCATTACATATACTAAGTTACTATTTGTATCTACTCCTGTTGATAGGTAATAGTTTGTATTATCTGAATTTATGATAATATTACCTATACTTAATGTAGCTACTTTTGTTGGTATGGTTTTATTTAGTACTTTTGTATAGTCATAATTTGTAGTGTTACTATATATACCATTTGCATAATTGGCTTCTATTATATTGCTACTATAGGTTAATTTTGATAGATAATTTTTATTTAGATAATATGCTAAGGTGCCTTGTTTTCCGTCATTATGATAATATCCTTTATCTGAGTATTTGTAGGTTATTTCTTCGTTATTTATTTTTAGATAATTATCTAATGATAGTTTTAAGTTATTATCATCTATATCATATACTCTCCATGTATCATTACCTAATTTTACATAGCTTCCTAACATACTTTGTTCTTCTTCAAATGTATATGGATTATCTTTTGTTCCGTCACCATTTATTAATTTATTAGTACTCTTTAGTGTTATTACTGGTTTTATTCCTAATATATCTGTGTTATCTGAGGTTGTTACTCCACCATTATCATTTATATACCATGTTTTGTTATCTTTATTGGTATTTAATAGGTAATAATATGTTTCGTTATTCATAAAACTTTTAGTATCACCAGTATTTATATAGTCATATAATGATGGTAGTGTTATTAGGGTATCTGCTAATGTACTTTTGCATGTTATGTTTTTTGTATTATCTATTTTGTCATTACATGCATTTGTGTATGTTAGATATTTATTTGGATTATTTAGATTTTTTTCTAAGATACCTGTATTTTCTTTATCTTGATTATTTAGCCAATTATTTATATATGATGTTTTATAATCATTATTATCTCCTTTGGCTAGTGATGTTATTGGTTTATCTGATACTAGTGTTATGCTATTATCTTTATTTATTTTTATTATTCTAAATAATATATTTGAATATTTTACGTAATTGTTTACTTCTTTTCCTGTGAAATAATAGTCACTATTTATGTTTTTTAAATTTCCTTCATTGTTATCTTTTATGTTATCGGCGAGTACTTTTATTTCTTCTTTTTTGTTATTTTGTAAGTATAATCTTATGAATCTTGTTCCATAGAATATTATACATGCTAATATGAATGTAAAACTTATTAGATTAAATATTTTTTGCCAATTTAGTTTTCTTTTTTTCTTTACTACTTTTACTTCTTTATTCACTTCATCATCCCTTTTCTATCTATAATATTATATCAAAGGTTTTTATTTTTTACAAGGACTATGAATTATTAATTTACTAAAATGGAAATTAATGTTATAATGAAAATATGAAGGTGATTTAGTGAAATATAATTTAGGTGATATTGTTGTTATGAAGAAGAATCATCCGTGTGGTAATAATAAATTTGAGATTGTTAGGGTAGGAGCGGATATTAAAATAAGATGTGTTAATTGTTCTAGAGTTATTATGTTATCTAGAATTGATTTTAATAAAGGAATTAGAAAGGTGATTGGTAATTATGAAGAAGAAAAATAAACTTAGATTGCACCCTGCTTTGGTATTTTTGATACTTACTCTTTTGGTTATGGTTATTAGTTGTTTGGGTAAGATTCTTAATCTGGAGGCTAGTTATTATTCTGTTAATGAGGTTACTGGGGATTTGACTAGTCAAGTTGTTACGATTAATAATTTGTTTAATAGAACCGGTCTTCAGTATTTGATTAGTAATATGCTTAATAATTTTATTAATTTTGCTCCTTTGGGTAATTTGATTATTGGATTATTAGGTGTTGGTGTTGCTTATAAATCTGGTTTTCTTAATTCTTTATTTAAGATGATTGCGGAAAAGGTACCTAGGCGTTTTCTTACTTTTATGGTTGTTTTTCTTGGTATTTTGTTTTCGATGCTTTATGAAGTTGGATATGTTATTTTAATTCCTCTTGCAGCGATATTATTTATGAATATAGGAAGACATCCTGGAGCGGGTATTTGTGCTGCTTTTTCTGGTATTACTTTTGGTTATGGTGCTAATTTTATTATTAATAAGCTTGATAGTACTTTAGTTAGTTATGCCAGTAAATCTGCTAAGATTCTTGATAGCTCTTATGTTATTCATTTGACTGGTAATATTGTTTTTACTACTGTTAGTACGATACTTCTTGCTTATGTTGGTATGGTTATTACTGAAAGATTTATTATTCCTAAGCTTGGTAAGTATTATTTTGATGAAGAGGAACCTTCGCAAAATGGTGTTGTTAGTAAGAGGGAAAGAAAGGGTGTTATTCTTTCTATTGGTGCTACTTGTATTGTATTATTACTTTTAGCTTATTGTTTGATTAAGGGACTTCCTTTTTCTGGTTTATTACTTGATTTGAGTCAAAATAAATATATTGATATGTTATTTGGCGAGGGTTCTTATTTTTATAAGGGTTCTGTTACAATATTCTCTTTTATCCTTATGTTTAGTGGACTTATTTATGGTATTAGAGTTGGAAGTATTGATGATAATAGGGATTTTGTTGATGGTATGAGTTATTATTTGAAAGATGTTGCTTCTTTACTTGTTCTTATATTTTTTGCTTCGCAGTTTTGTTTGATTTTTAAAGAAACTAATATTGGTTTATTTATTGTAGCATCTTTTTCAGAACTTCTTAATGGTATGCAATTATCTGGTCTTTCACTTGTTGTTATTACTTTTTTGGTTGTTGCTATTTCTTCATTTTTTGTTCCTATGGCTTCGACTAAATGGGCTATGTTATCTCCAGTAATTGTTCCTATGTTTATGCAAGCTAGTATGACTCCTGAGTTTGCTATGGCGGTTTTTAGAGCTGCTGATAGTAGTGTTAAGGGTGTTACCCCTATATTTAGTTATTTTGTTATTCTTATTGGTTTTTTACATATTTATAATAAGAGAAAGAATGATGTTATTACTATTACTGATGCTATGAGCTTGATGGTTCCTTATACTATTGCTTTTACTGTTTTATGGTTTATTATTATTTTGGCATTCTATATTATGGGTATTCCTATTGGTATAGAGAGAGGTGTTATGCTTAATTAAGATATAAGAAATTATATCTTTTCTTGTTCTTTAAGAGACTATAGTCTCTTAAAGTGAGTATGAGCCTATGGTCTCATACTCAAATGTTTATTTTTTTGGTTATTATTGTTTATTTTATTTTTAATATTTGTTATAATAGTTTGGTAGAAAGAAGTGATATTGATGAGTTTAACTGCTGGAATTGTTGGTCTTCCTAATGTTGGAAAAAGTACTTTATTTAATGCTATTACTAAAAAAAATATTTTAGCCGCTAATTATCCGTTTGCTACTATTGATCCTAATGTTGGTGTTGTTACTGTACCTGATAGTAGACTTGTAAAATTAGAGGAAATGTATATTCCGGATAGGACTATTCCTACTATTTATGAATTTACGGATATTGCAGGACTTGTAAAGGGTGCAAGTAATGGGGAAGGATTAGGTAATAAGTTTTTATCTCATATTAGAGAGGTTGATGCTATTGTTGAAGTTGTTAGATGTTTTGATGATAATAATATTATCCATGTTGATGGTAGTGTAGATCCTATACGTGATATTGAGGTTATAAATGTAGAACTTATTTTGTCTGATTTAGAGATTATTACATCTAGAATTAATAAAATTGGTAAAAAGGCTATGACTACTAAAAATAAGGATGATCTTAAGGAAATAGAACTTTTGAATAGAATTAAAGATGGATTAGAAAGGAATATTCCTGCTAGAAAGTTAGGACTTGATGAAGAAGAAAAAAGGATAGTTAGTTCGTTTAATTTAATTACATTAAAACCTATTATATATGCTCTTAATGTAAATGATGAAGATGTTTTAAGTGGTAATGAATATACTGAACGTGTTAATTTATATGCTAATGAGGAAGGATCTCTAACTGTTACTTTATGTGCTAAGTTGGAAAGTGAATTATCTGAACTTAATGATGATGATAAGAGAGAATTTTTGAATGATATTGGTATTTCTAAAAGTGGGCTTGATTTGCTTATTCAAAAAACTTATGATTTACTTGGCCTTGCTACATTCTTTACTGTTGGTGCTGATGAAGTTAGAGCTTGGACTTTTAAAAAGGGTATGAAAGCTCCTGAATGTGCTGGAATTATTCATACTGATTTTCAAAAAGGTTTTATTAAGGCTGAAGTTATGTCTTATGATGATTTAATTTCTGCTGGTAGTGAAGCTAAAGTAAAAGAAAATGGTAAACTTAGAATTGAAGGTAAAGAGTATGTTATGCAAGATGGAGATATTTGTCATTTTAGATTTAATTTATAGGAGGAATAATGAGAGATAGAAAAGATATTGATAAGAAGTATACATGGGATTTGGATAAAATCTATAGTAGTAATGATTTATTTGACAGTGATTATAATAAAGTAAAAGAATTTATTTCAAAGCTTTCTTTATATGAAAATAATATGATGAATACTAGTAATAATTTTTATAATACTTTGAAATTATCTTTTGATATTGAAAGAATTATTAATAAGTTATATGTTTATGCTAGTTTATCTTTTGATTTGGATACTTCTGATAATAAGAAACAGGAAGTATGTGATAGGGTTAGTAATCTTTTGAATCTATATTCAAAGAGTAGTTATTTTATAATTCCTAGTATTCTTAAGTGTGAATATGATACTATTTTGAAATATTATGAAGAGGAACCTAAGCTTTATGAATATGAGAGTTGTATTAAAGATATATATAGATATAAGAATCATACTCTTTCTGATTTAGAGGAAAAGCTTTTATCTAGTTTTGGAAAAGCACTTGGTAATTCTTATGATACTTATGAATTATTTAAGGATTGTGATATGTCATTTGAGGATATCATAGATGAAAATGGGAATATGGTTTCTCTTGATAATAGTAGTTATTCTTTGTATATAGAGAGTAAAGATAGAAATGTTAGAGAAAGAGCTTTTAAGGGTTTGTATCATGAATATAAGAAATATTCTAATACTTTTGCCTCACTTATTTCTAGTAATATGAAAGAATTATCCACTATTGCTAGTGTTAAGGGATATGATAGTGCTCTTTGTATGAGTTTATTTTCTGATGATGTTGATATTAAGGTTTATAATAATTTGATAGATAGTGTTCATAAGAATATTGGATATTTATATGATTATTATGCACTTAAGAAGAGTATACTTGGATATGATGAACTTCATTTATATGATGTTTATACTCCTATTACTTCTAATTATGATAGGAAATTTGATTATGAAGAGGCTAAAAATATTATTCTTAAAGTTCTTGATGTATTCGGAGAAGAATATGTAAATAAAGTAGGAGAATATTTAGATGATAGAATAATTGATGTTTATCCTACTAAAAATAAGAGAACTGGTGGTTATTCTGGTGGTAGCTATGATACTGATCCTTATATACTTCTTAATTATCAGGATAAGTATAATGATATGTCTACTTTGATTCATGAAATGGGGCATTCTATGCATAGTTATTATTCTAGGAGTTATAATGAATTTCAAAATAGTGAGTATCGTATTTTTGTGGCTGAAGTTGCTTCAACAGTTAATGAATTATTGCTTAGTCATTATATGCTTGAAAATAGTGGTAGTAAGGAAGAAAAACTATTTATTTTGAATAATTTAATGGAATTATACAAGGCTACTATATATAGACAAACTATGTTTGCGGAATTTGAAAGAGATATATCTAAAATTATAGATAATGATGGTGCTTTGACTAGTGAAAAATTATCTAATATGTATTATGACCTTAATAAATTTTATTTTGGTGATAATGTTTATGTTGATGATGAGATTAGGTATGAATGGGAAAGAATACCACATTTCTATTATGATTTTTATGTTTATAAATATGCTACAGGACTTAGTGCCGCTACTAAAATTGTAGATAATATTCTTAATAAGAAAGAAAATGCTGTAAGTAATTATATTGAGTTTTTGAAATGTGGTTCTAAATTATCTCCTTTAGAATCACTTAAAGTTGCTGGTGTTGATCTTGCTGATAATGAAGTTGTTACTTTGGCACTTAAGACATTTGGTAATTATGTGGATATGTATAAGAAAGAGATGTAAAAAAAATATAACCATTGGTTATATTTTTTTAATAAGTATTTATTAATTCATTTATATAGTTATTTAATTCTGCTGAATTTGTATAATATCTATCGTTACCACTTGTAGATAATACAAATGAATTGTTATCTATAAGTTTTATTGTTATATATTCTATTTGGCTTTCTTTAGAAAATGATATTATTAGACTGCTATAACATTTATTGTTGTCTCCTGTCCATGGCCCATTATCTGAAATGTTATTTAACTTTTTTGATATTTCATTTAATACTTCGTTTGGAACTATTGTTTCTTTTTCATTACAATTATTGACTGTTATTTGGTAATCATTTGACTTTTCAACTTCTTTTATCCAATTTACTTTACCTTTATTATTTGCTAGTAATATTGTTATAATTGCTATTATAAATATTGCTAGTGTCGATAATAAAATTATATACTTTTTTTTATCCATTTTTGCTCTCCTTTATTTTATAATTTTATATTAACATTTAGTATTGTTTATGTCAACTATTATATTTCATTTAGTATTGTTCTATTTTGTTGCAATCTGTTATTTTTTGTTTCCAGTATTCTGTGTGGAGATTTCCTACTAATTCTGATGTTTTATTGAATAAATAAGTGTAGTCATTGTAGTTATTTCCTGTATTGCTATATATTGCTATTATATATGGATTTTTGTCAAATACTATGGCTATATCATGAAACGCACTATCTGCCCAGCCTCCTTTGTTTGCTGTATTATATTTTCCTTCTTTGTCTGTTATTTGTTTCCATTCGGCATTTTTAAAATATTCCATGAGCTTATTGCCATATTCATCGTTTTCTATATAGAATTTATATAATTCTTCCATATAAATAACTGCATCGTTAGCACTAGTTGTTCCCCAAATGGTGTCATACATAAAAATATTTTTCGTTCCTTTTTCTTTCCAATAGTTGTAAATGTTTTTTCTACCAAATCTATTCATAAGCATAGCATAGGCTATGTTATCGCTATCGTGAATTGTGTAATTAATTAGTGTGTCTACTGTATATTCTGTATTATACTTTTTGTTCTTTAATATTCCGCTTCCTTCAGAATAAAAATTGCCATTGTATAATAGTTTTTCATTTAGATCTATTTCTCCGGTACTGGCTTTTTCATATAAATAAATCATAGCTGGCGCTTTGATACTACTAGCTGTAAATATTGGACTATCAGCATTATAAGATACGGTATATCCTGTATAGATATCTTTGTATATAAATGAGAAATATTCATCTTTTTCGTTATAGAGATTTTGTAAGTTATTAATAGTGCTTTTTATTGTATCATTTAAACTTTCTAAATTTAGTTGATTTTCAATGCAATTAACTAGATTAGATGCTGCTATGTCTTTAGATATGTTTATATTATTGTTATTTGAATAATAATATTTGATATTAGAATCAGTTTTTATATAGGTTTTCTCATTAATATTGTCTTTATTATAGTTATCAAGTTTAACTTTATAACATAAGGTTGTACTTAGTGATGTAATACTAAATAATGACATAATTGTCAATAATATTATAAACTGATTCTTTTTAATTATATTCATAATTATAGTTATTAATTTTACTTTGGTTACTTTGTAATGCCTTACTCCAAAATTGTTCATAATTTTTAGTTCTCCTACTATAACAATTATAATATATCAGAGATATTTTTACAAGAGTCTAGTTTATTTTTATAATTAATCTTTCTTTTTTTTATTATTTCATGTATACTTATAATAGGTGATTTTATGGAGATATTTGAATTAAAAAAGGAATATAAAAATCTTTATGATAGACTTTTAGATATTAGGAGGTCTCTTTGACTTAGATAGTAAGATAAATAGAAAAGAAGAAATAGAAAAGTTAATGCTTGATAGTTCTTTTTGGGATGATTCTGATATGGCTAATGAACTTACTTCAGAACTTAAGGGAATTAAGTCTGTTATTCAAAGTATTAATAACTTGGATGATCATATTTCTAGTAATATTGATTTATTAAATGAAGCATCAGACGATGAAGATGAACTCTCATTACTTATCTTTGACGAATATAAAGAACTTAAAAGAGATGTTGATAAACTTGAGATTCAAACTTATTTAAATGGTGAATATGATGGCCTTAATGCTATTATAGAAATTCATGCTGGAGCAGGAGGTACTGAGTCTTGCGATTGGGCTAATATGCTTTTTAGAATGTATTCTAGATATGCTGATAAAAGTGACTATAGTTTTATTTTACTTGACAAGCAAGATGGGGATGAAGCTGGAATTAAGTCTGTTATGTTTCAAATTAATGGTCTTAATGCTTATGGACGTTTAAAACATGAAAATGGTATTCATAGACTTGTTAGAATTAGTCCTTTTGATTCTAATAAGAGGAGACATACTTCATTTGCTTCTGTACTTGTTATGCCTGAAATTAATAAGAATATTGATGTTAAGATCGATGATAAAGATCTTAGAATAGATATTTATAGGAGTAGTGGACCTGGTGGTCAAGGAGTTAATACTACTGATAGTGCTGTTAGAATTACACATATTCCTACGGGAATTGTAGTTACATGTCAAAATGAAAGAAGTCAAATTAGAAATAAAGAAAAGGCTTTGGAAATTCTTAAAAATAAACTTTATCTTGTTTTACTTGATAAACAGAGTGATGATCTTAATGCTATTCGTGGAGAACAACTTACTAATGGTTGGGGAAGTGCCAAACGTAGTTATGTGATGTGTCCATATACTTTGGTTAAGGATAATGATTCTGGTTATGAGAATAGTAATGTAAATGATATACTTGATGGTAATATAGATGATATGATTGAATATAATATTAAATTTAGTAAATAAAAGGGTAGGTGGTAGTGTGAGAATATTTGAATATTTTAGGAGAAGAAAAGCCAACAGTATTGAGCAGAAAGTTAGAAGTAAAAATATAGGTAAACGTTATTTGATGCTTATTTCAGGGTGCTTAATAGTTGCTTTTGCTTTTAATTTATTCTTTTTGAAATATGATATTGTTTGTTTTGGTGTCAGTGGTATTTCAATTGTTCTTAATGAATTTGGAGTTAATCCTTCAATATTTATATTATCTGCGAATATATTTTTGATGATACTTGCATATTTTGTACTTGGTTTTGACAATATGAAGAATCAATTAGTGGGTGCTTTATCTTATCCTATATTTGTAGAAATTACTAGTTTTATTACTGAACGAATTGATTTGGGAGGTACTGAACTTGTTGTTATTGCTATAATGGGTGGTGTATTTGCTGGTATTGGATATGGACTTATATATAAGAGTGATTTTTCTACTGGAGGTACAGATGTTATTATAGAAATTATATCTAAGTATGGTAAGATATCTATGGGAAATGCTGGACTTATTGTTAATGGTATTATTGTTATTATTGGTAAAATAGTATTTTCTTGGGATATTGTGTTATATGCTATACTTGTATCTTATTTGATATCTATATTTACAGACAAAGTTTTACTTGGAATTTCTAAAAGTAAGGTTTTTTATATTGTTACTAATAAGAAAAATGATGACATTGTTAGGGATTTTTTGATTTCTCTTCCTGAAGTTGGTGCTACAGTAATTGATGCTGAAGGCGGTTATTCTAGTGATGATCAAACTCTTTTACTTGCGGTAGTTCCTACTAGAGAATATTTTATTGTTAAAGAAGGATTAAAAGAAATTGATAAAGACATTTTCTTCTTGGTATGTGACTCTTATGAAGTTAGTAATAATGGTGATTTATAATGAGTAATGTTAATGGTTATATTTTAAATAAAATTAAGAATAAAAATACTTATAAAAATTTTTGCTTTTTTATGATAGGCCTTTTTATTAATACTTTATCTATTAATTTGTTTTATATTCCTAATAATGTTGTTTCTACTGGAAGTACTGGACTTGCTATTTTGGTTAATAATTTTATTGATATTCCTATTCCTTTAATTGTATTTGTTATTTCTTCAATTCTTTTGTTAATTGGATTTATGGTTTTTGGAATGGAATATGGTGCTAAGACGATACTTGGGACAATATTGTTTCCTTTGTTTTTGGAAGGAACTAGTATTATTAATAATTTTGTTTCTTTTGATAATACTTCTTTGTTTCTTTTAATACTTATTGGTTCTGTTATAAATGGTTTTGGATTTGGACTTGTTAAAAAATCTGGTTATAGTATGGGTGGTTTTTTTGTTTTATATGATCTTATGAAACGTAGTTTTAAAATATCTATAGGTAAAGCTAGTTTGATATGTAATAGTCTTATTATTATATTTGGTGTATTTATATTTGGACTTGATAAATGTATTTATGCTCTTATTGCTATATATATTTCTACTTATGTTGGTGATAGAGTTATGCTTGGGGTGTCTAGAAATAAAGCTTTTTATATTATTACTAATAAGCCTTATCTTATTAAGGATTATATTATTAATAATCTTAATCATACGGTAACTATTGTTGCCGCTAAAGGGGGATATTCTGATAAAAGAAAAAAGATACTTTTATGTGTTATTCCTACTACTGAATATACTAGGCTTAAGGAGATTATAAAAGAACTTGATAAGAATGCTTTCTTTTTGATTACGGATAGTTATTCGGTGTCTAAACAATAGGAAAATTATGTAAAATTATGTGTAGGTATTTAAAAAAAATGTAAATAATGTTATAATATTATTTACAGATATGGAGGAGTAGTTGTGGAATTAATTAGAGTTAATAATGTACAAAAGACTTATAAAACTGGTACTGTTGCTTTATATGACTTTAATCTTAGTATTAAGAAGGGGGAATTTGTTTTTGTTATTGGAGCTAGTGGTAGTGGTAAGTCTACACTTATTAAGATGTTATATAGAGAAGAAAAACCTGATAAGGGTTCTATTATAATAGGTGGTATTGATGTTGCTAAACTTAAAAATAGAAAAGTTTATATATTAAGAAGAAAACTTGGTGTTGTTTTTCAGGATTTTAAGTTATTACCTAAACTTACTGTTTATGAAAATGTTGCTTTTGCTATGGAAGTTCTTGGATATGATAAGAAAGAAATTCATAAAAGAGTAATGGAAGTTCTTAACTTAGTTGGATTAAAAAATAAGGTTAGACAGTTTCCTGATCAATTATCTGGAGGAGAACAACAAAGGGTAGTTATTGCTAGAGCTATTGTTAATAAACCTAAACTTCTTATATGTGATGAACCTACTGGTAATTTGGATCCAGATACTTCTATGGAAATTATGAAAGTTCTTGAAAATATTAATGCAATGGGTACCACTATTATAATGGCTACTCATGATAGGGATATTGTTGATAGAATGAAAAAAAGGGTTATTATGCTAGATCATGGTAAGCTTGCTCGTGATATAGAGAAGGGAAGTTATAGAAATGAGAGGGTTTAGAACTATTAATAGGTATTTTAGGGATGCCTTTCATGGGGTTTTTAGAAATTTTTCGTTATCTCTTGCTTCAATATCTTGTATAACTATAACGTTGATAGTAGTGGCATTTAGTTTGTTGTTATCTATGAATGTTGAGAATTTTTCAGAGTCTATTAGAAAAGATGTTACGGTAGTAATGTTTCTTAAGAGTGATACTACGGCTGAAGATGTTAGTAAGATTAAAAAGGAATTAGAAGGTGTTTCTAATATTGAAAATAGTACTATAGAATTTAAATCTAAAGCTGATAGTGCTCTTGAACTTAAAAATGGTAATGCTATATTTGCTACTACTGTTGATAAATGGACAGATGATACTAATCCATTACTTGATAGTTATATGTTTAAGGTAAAGGAAATTGAAGAGATTGATAATACTGTTAAAGAGGTTAATAATTTACCTTTTACTAAGGATAAAATTAATAATATTAATTATGGTGAAGATATTGTTCATCAAATGATAGTTGTATTTAATGTTGTTAGAAAGATTTGTATTGTAGCGGTTGCTGCTTTGGTACTTGTTACTGCCTTCTTAATTGCTAATACTATTAAGCTTGCTATTTACTCAAGAAGAAGAGAAATAGAAATTATGAGACTTGTAGGTGCTTCTAATACTTCTATTAAAGTTCCGTTTATTTTAGAGGGATTATTTATTGGTATTATTGGTTCTATTATACCTATACTTGTTACTATATTTGGATATTCTACTTTATATGATTTCTTTGGTGGTAAGTTATTTGGTTCTGCTTTAGCGGCACTTATTGCTCCTATGCCATTTGTATATAATATTTCTGGTATACTTGTTTTGATTGGTATATTAGTTGGTATGATAGGAAGTTATCAAGCTGTAAGGAAATACTTGAAAATATAGTATTTCTTTTTTTTTATGCTAGTTCTTTTTTATGTTGATTTGACAGGTTAATAAAAGTATGATATAATAACGGCAATTTTCTGAGGGGGAAATATTATGGAAAAAGAAAAAAATATATTTTATAATTTGATTAGAAAAGAAGTTATAAAGAAAATTACATGTGGTTTAGGTGAAGTGTCTGAGACTGATGATGCTATTGTTTGCTATGTGGATAAGAGTAAAATAGTTAAGGAAAAAGATGAATATGTTATTGATTGTTATGGTTATAATGGAACTAATCTTGATTTAGCTAAAAAGTATAATATTAGTAAACCTGTTTTTTATATTATTGATGATATTGATTTTAGCGATAGATTATGCACAGGTATATATGGATATAATGGTGTTACTATTGTTATTACTAATTGTAATTTTGGTGAATTAACTAATATTAGAAATGATGGCGCATGTAGATTATATTATTCTAAATTAAATAATTTGAATCTTTATACAGAAGATTTGGCTACTAATAGGGCTGATATTAGTGCATCAAAGCAAGTTGTTTTGTTAGCTAAGAAAATGAAATTGTTTAAAACAGACATAACAAGTTCTAATGTAACAAAACTTTATGGTGATTTGACTTTATATTATACACATATTAATAGTAAAAATTGTAAATTTAGTTCAATTGGTACTATTAATGGTAATGCTAGTAGTGTCGAGGCTGAAGAAGTTTTTGATATTAAATGTAAAAATTTTGAAAGTGATCCTGATTATTATTTAGACGTTACATCTTCTCGTATTATTTATAATAATTGTGAGGTTGGTAGCGGAAAAATGAGACTTACTAAAGATAAACAATTTTCTAATCCTGTTTTTGAAGTAATTAAAAACGATAGAAAAAGAAGATAGATAATGGTTATTAATTTATATAAATAAAACGAAATACTTAAAAATATAGTATTTCTTTTTTTGTTATGTTATAATATATATAGATTAGAATGGGTGGTAAATTTATGACGGAAGTATATTTAATTAGACATTCTGAAAAATATAGAAATTTTAACAATATTATAAACGATGATAGTTTTCAATTGTTTAATGAGAAAATAATTTTATCTATTAATGGAGAAATGTTGGCTAATAAACTTGCTAATATGGAAGAAATGAGTAATATAGATGTTGTGTTTGCTAGTAATTATGTTAGGAGTATTGGTACCGCTAAATATATTGCTTATAGAAATAAAATTGATGTTAATATTGATAAAAATTTTGGCGAAAGAATATATGGTATTAATTCTATTGATGGAATTATGGATGATTTTAATGTTAAACAATGGAATGATATCGATTATAAGCTTCCCAATGGTGAGTCTAGAAGAGATGTTACTAATAGAATGTATAATGCACTTATTAGGGTTATTAACGATTATAAGAATAAGAGAATTGTCATTGTTTCTCATGGTACTGCTATTAGTTTTTTGCTCGATAAGTGGTGCGATGTATTTGTTAATTATAATAATGATAATAAGATGAATACAAAAATTGTATTTAAAAATAAAATCATCTTTGACAATAATATTAGTGCTCCTTGTGTATTTAAAATTGTTTTTGATGATAATAATATTATAAGTATTGAAAATATAAATATCCACTAAGATGTGGATATTTTGTTTGTATAATCATTTATACTATATTTATTTTCTATTGTATCATAGAATATATAGTTATGTGGTGGATTATAGGTTAAATAAATAAAGAATATATATGTTGATAGAATTATTGGTACTGCTAGTAAGTTTAATACTTTTAATTCTTTTTCTTTTAGAAGGTTGTAACTTATATATGCTTCTATTATATATACTATTAGTAATAATAATAGTGATATTATTAGTTTTTCTCCAAGTAATTTATATATAGGTATATATATTGCTAGATATAGTGGTATGGAACTTATAGCGGTGAAATATAGTTGGAATGGAAAATTGTTGTGTTTGATGTTATATTTATTTAATAAATATTTATCTATAAATCCATATAGTAGTATTGATGTAAATAGTATTTTCATATGTTCCCATATGCTTTCATTTACTGGAAAGATGAATGAAAATATAATATTAGGAAATAGATCATACATAAAATGACTAATAAAAGATAATATAAGTATTCCTATTATAGAGATTATTTTTATTTTTTTTAAGTTCATAGTGCCTCCTATTAATATTATATTATTAGTATTGGTAATTATTTTGGAAATATATACTTTAATTTTGAGATTATAAGCTCAAAATTATTTTTTGAAGACTTTAGACTTCAAAAAACAGTAATGGGTGAAATGCGAACTGAAATAAATAAAAAAGCCTTTATTTTTATGCTCTTTTTTGGTAAAATAATATATGTGATAGTATGAAAAAGATGTATGTATTTGCTTTAATTTTTTTAGTTTTTATTGTATCTATTAGTATAATTGGTAGTAGTATTGTATCAGGAGATAATCCTGTTTCGACTTACAAAGATATATTTACTATTCAAAGTAATAAAGAAGTTTATTTTGAGGGATATGGATATTCAATAGATAATCCTAATCTTGTTGTTAATCCTTATGGTAATAGTCCTTTGACTGCCATTGCTATGTTTGATACTGATGGTTATAGTGAAGTGTCCATAACTATTAAGGGTAAAGATGATAGCGGGGATATTAATTATACTTTTTCTTCTGATAAACATCATTTGATACCTATATATGGTTTGTATGCTGATTATGACAATACTGTTATTATTAGGAGTGAAAACAAAGAGAAAGTTATTAATATTAAAACTAATCCTTTACCTTCAGATTTTGAATATGTAAATGATAGCGGTAGTGATAATTTTTCTTTTTATAATGGTAATTATCCTTATGCTGTTGATATAAATAATGACGTTAGATGGTATCTTAATAATAATTATTATGGTAATATTACTACTATATCTGATTCTAGGATAATTATTGGTAATGATAAATATAATGAAGATGGTACTTCTACTGGAATTTATGAAATGAATTTACTTGGTAAGATATATAATGAGTATTTACTTAGTAATTCTTATTATGGATATAATACTATATATGATAATGATATATTAGTACTTAGTGATAAGATATTACGTATTGATAGTCAAACTGGTGAAGTTATAGATGAATTATTTGATAATGATAATTATGATTATATTGGTATTTATGATGATAGTATTATAGTACATAATGAAGGTGGCTTCTATAAATATAGTGATGGAAAACTTAATGATATAGATTATTCTTATACTTTATCTTCTAATGATTTATATAATGCTACTAGTAATTATAAGATTATTAAACCTAAAAGATATGGAGAACTTAATAAAACTAAGGTTAGCGATAAAAGAATATCTTTGATTAAATATGATAAAAGTGATTTAAAGGATATTGATATTTCTATGGATAATGAGAGAGTTACTGTGACTTCTAAGAATTCTGATAAGGTATATGTTATTTTTGATAAGCTATTTGATAAGAAAATATATGAAGTTAGTGGTACTAAATATATTAATAATACTAGTTTTAATGGTAAATATACTATTTATTATAGTATTAATGATAAGGTATATAAAACTAATTATTATATAGAGGTGTGATATATGAATAGGATTATTTTACATATTGATGTTAATAATGCTTTTCTTAGTTGGACTGCTGTAGATATGCTTAGAAATGGTTATAAATATGATATTAGAAATAGATATGCTATTATTGGGGGAGATGAGTCACAAAGAAGGGGGATAGTACTAGCTAAGAGTAATCCTTGTAAGAAACGTGGTGTTGTTACTGCTGAAGCTATTTATTCTGCTAGAAGAAAATGTCCTTATCTAGAAGTTTATAAACCTAATTATAAGTTTTATAAGTATTGTTCTGATAAAATGTATGAATATTTATGTACGTATACGGATATTATTGAGAGATATTCTATTGATGAATGTTTTCTTGATTATACTAATAGTGCTTCTTTATTTGGTGATCCGGTGAAGGTTGCTTATAAGATTAAAGATGATATTTATAGAATGTTTGGTTTTACTGTTAATGTTGGTGTTGGTAATAATAAGTTACTAGCAAAGATGGCTTCTGACTTTGAAAAGCCTAATAGGGTACATACTTTATTTTATAATGAAGTTGAAAAAAAGATGTATCCCTTGCCTGTAAGTGATTTGTTTATGATTGGTAAGGCTAGCAGTAAGAAACTAGATGAGATGGGTATTAAAACTATTGGAGAACTTGCTAAGGTTCCTTATGATATTTTGACTAAGAAGTTTAAATCAATGGGTAAAATGATGCATGAATATGCTAATGGTATTGATAATAGTCCTGTCTATTATGAAAGGGAAGAGGCTAAAAGTATTTCTTCTTCGACAGTACTTCCATATAATTATCATGATATTAATATGATTAATGATGTTATTATGAATTTATCTATGGATGTAGGAAAAAAATTAAGAAACAATAATAAATATGCTGATACTGTTGGCATTTGGTTTAAATATAACTATTTTGATAAACTTAGTAGACAAGAAAAATTAGATGTTAGTATCTCAACTGATGAGGAGATTTATAGAGTTGCTTCTAGAATATTTAATGGTATTTGGAATCATGATGATGGTATTAGAAGTATATGTGTATTTATTAGTGGCTTTTCTAATGAAAGAAAGAAACAGTTATCTATATTTGATGTTTCTTCTGATGATTATTATGATATAAAGATGGATGATAAACTTCAAAGTGTTATAGATGATATTAGGGATAAATATGGTAATAATGTTATTGGTTATGGTAGTAATAACAATGATAAAAGGTAGGTATAAGTATGGAATATAGTAATATGAGTTGTTTAGAAATTGTTAATGTACTTAAATATAAAAGTGATAAGGAAAAGGCTGCTATTTTAGGTACTCCAGTTATAAAAGATAAATTTAAAAAAGAACTATTAAAAGAAGCTGCTATGGGAAATGCTTATTATAATTTTAGAAATATTATTAATGTTTTTTCTTTGAATTATATATTTGATAATTTTGATTATGATGATATACATGAAGCATTTAAAAAGCTTAGTTATAAGGATTTTTCTAATTATAATAGTATAGATGATAATATTTCTTTTGAAATTAATAATAGTGAAATTAGAAATAGTAATGAATATAAATTTTTTGTTGTATTATGTGAGAATGATATCAATAATACTATTTTGTGGATTTTACAAAATGATAATCTTTTTAAAGAATTTTTTATGAAGGTAGATAATTTTTATTCAATGTTTTGTGATCTTGATTATGATCTTATTGTAAAAATTATTTATAAACTAGATGAATATCGCGATTATTTTCATGATAAGGGTTATGATTTTTTATCTTTAATTAATAAAGATAATCAAAAGGCGTTATTAGGAGAAAATTTTAGTGATGATATTATTCTGAAACTTATTGGTTATTTTAATATTGATACTCTATCTTACTTTTTTTTAAATGATCGAAGAAGTATTGATTTATTTGAAAAGATTCCTAATATAAATGGCTATATTAATTCTGGTGTTAAGTTTAATGATAGTATTTTATCTAGTCAGCGTTTTTTTAATAGACTAAAAAGTAGTAGTTTTGTCATTTTTAGAAAAAATATTAATACTGTTGAAACTTATAATAATCCTATTATGATAGAGCAAAAACTTAAAAAATATTATAACGAGTTAATTTCTTCATATGATAGTGAGGAAGATATGTTTGGTGAATATTGGGATGTTTTGAATAATCCTTCATTACTTCATAATTATTATGATAAAGATACTTTTATTTTTTCTTATGATATTGTGCTTTTATTTGAAAAATATTTGAGTTGTGACGATGATGATAATTTATATTTTAAAGATAGGGATACACTTATTCAAATTCTTAAAATGGAAACTAGTAAGAAAATTAGTGAAGTTGTTATTGATGCTCTGTTTTCTGATAATATTTATAATGTTGGGATTAATATTAGGGAAATGCTTAGGTATAATAATAAATTAGATAAAAATGATAAGGCTTTAGATGATGATAGAGTGGCTTTTTATAAAATGATTCTTGACTTTGATAGCATCTCTTCAAAAGATAAGATTAAGCTATTTAATGAGTTTAAAGATAGAAATTTTAGTTTGACTTTTTATGATGATTTAAGAAAATTAAAGGATGCATCTTATGACATGATTAAGAATGATTTACTAGATTTGTCTAAGTATAGTGATAAAGTTTCTTCTATTGATTGTGAAAGAACGCAATGTCTTGTTTATGATTTAAGAGATAGTAAGTATACTATGCTTGTTAGAAGTAAGTTTCCACATAAAGATAAAAGTAATAAAAGAAGAAACTGTTATTCTATTATATCTGATGAGAATAATAATACTTTTGATCAAGGAGAAGATAATGATAAGATAATATATGGATATAATTCTTTCCTTAATGATAGGGTTATTCATATGCTTGAACAAGATGCTTTTAGTAGCGATGCATATAATGATAATAAAGATGTTAGTAACTATGTAAATAGAATTGCTTCAAAAGATGAACTTGTTCTTGGCAGTGATTGTTATAGTGAAGTTGAGCTTGTTAATATACAAGATAAAAATGGTAAATATATTAATCAAAAGCCAGATTTTATTGTTGCTTATGATAATATAAGAGCCATTGATATTACTGAGAGTAAGAGACTTAATATTCCTATTGTTATTATTAGAAAGAATATATTAGATAAGAATGAGAGAATTGATATGGAATTTGATAGAGAAAAGGATAGATATGTTAATTCTTCAAGCGATGAGGTTGTTAGTAGAAAATTTAGATAAATGGGAGATGTTTTTATATGAATGATGTTATTATTAATGGTATTGTAAATGATTTAAATATTAAAAAAGAAAGTGTGGTAGCCACTTTAAAATTATTAGAAGAAGGAAATACAGTTCCTTTTATTGCTAGATATAGAAAGGAAGTTACTGGAGCTTTAAATGAAGAAGAAATTAGAAGTATTAATGAGGTATATGAATATCAAGAAAATTTACTTAAAAGAAAAGAAGATGTTATCAGATTAATTGATGAAAAGGGAATGCTTACTCCAGAGATTAGAGATAATATTATGAAATGTGATAAATTAGTTGAGGTAGAGGATATTTATAGGCCTTATAAGGAAAAGAAGAAAACTAAGGCTACTGAAGCTATTAAAAATGGTCTTGAGCCATTAGCTAAAATTATTATGTCTTTTAAAGACGTTGATATTAATAAAATTGCTCTTTCTTATATAAATGAAAATGTTAAGGATGTTGATGCTGCTATTAAAGGGGCTAGTTATATTATTGCGGAATGGATTAGTGATAATGCTAGTTATCGTAAGTATATTAGGAATAATATGATTAATCATGGGGTTATTTGTACTAAGAAAAAGAAAAATGCTATAGATGATAAGGGTACATATGAGATGTATTATGATTATGAGGAAAAAATAAAATTTATTAAGTCTCATAGGGTACTTGCTATTAATAGAGGGGAAAAAGAGGATATTTTATCTGTTAATATTAAAGTTGATGATGATTATATTATTTCTTATTTGAAGAGTAGAATTATTAAAAATAATAATGTCATGTCTGCTAAAATTGTGGATGAGGCCATTAACGATAGTTATAAAAGACTTATATTTCCTAGTATTGAGAGAGAAGTTAGATCTTTTCTTAAAGATAAAAGTGAAGAGGACGCAATAGATGTATTTGGTGATAATTTAGAGAATTTAATTTTGACACCGCCTATTAAGGATGTTACGGTACTTGGTTTTGATCCTGCCTTTAGAACTGGTTGTAAGCTTGCTGTTGTTAGCCCTACTTCTTCGGTTCTTAATATTTCGGTTATTTATCCTCACGAACCACATAATAAATGGGATGAGGCTAAAAATACTTTGAAGGATTTATTTAAAAAGTATGATATAGATGTTGTGGCTATTGGTAATGGTACTGCTTCTAGGGAAAGTGAAAAGTTGGTGGCAGAGGCTATTAGTGAGTATAATGATAAAGATGTTAAATATGTTATTGTAAGTGAAGCTGGTGCTAGTGTATATTCTGCTAGTGAAATGGCTATTAGTGAATTTCCAGACTTGACGGTAGAAAAAAGAAGTGCTATTAGTATTGCTAGAAGACTTCAAGATCCTTTATCTGAACTTGTTAAGATTGATAGTAAGAGTATTGGTGTTGGTCAATATCAACATGATGTTAATGAGAAGAAATTAGATGAATCACTTAATTTTGTTGTTTCTAAATGTGTTAATAATGTTGGCGTTAATATTAATACTGCTAGTAGAGCTATACTTAAATATGTTTCTGGACTTACTAAGTCTTCTATTGATAAGATTATTAAATATAGGGAAGATAATGGTAAAATATTGTCTCGAGGTAAGCTTCTTAAGGATAAGGTATTAACTCCTAAAACTTATCAACAGTCTATTGGTTTTATGAGAGTTATTGATGGTGATAATATTATGGATGAGACTCCTATTCATCCTGAAAGTTATGATATTGCTAGTAAGTTACTTAATGATATTGGTTTTGATATATGTGATGTTGGTAGTGATAAGTTATCAAAAAAACTTGATGATTTTGATGTTTCTTTATATGCTGATAAAAATGGTATTGATATTTATACAATAGAAGATATTGTTAAATGTTTAAAACAACCTAATAGGGATTTTAGAGATGATTTTGAAAAGCCACTACTTAAGAGTGATATTCTTAAAATAGAGGATTTAAAAGTTGGTATGGAACTATTTGGTACTGTTAGAAATGTTGTTGATTTTGGGGCTTTTATTGATATTGGGCTACATGATGATGGACTTGTACATATATCTAAAATGACTGATAAATATATTAAGCATCCAAGTGAAATTGTTTCGGTCGGTGATATTGTTACCTGCTACGTAGATGATATTTCTTTAGAGAAGGGTAGAGTTAGTCTTTCACTTATTAATCCTAATTTAGTTAAAAATTAGTAATATTTTGACTTTTTATGAAAAAAATAGTGTAAAATTTGAGAAATTTGCATAAAATAATTGACAAATGGGCAATTTTATAGTAATATTATTATTGCCTACTGATGCAGGTGTAGTTTAATGGTAGAACCTCAGCCTTCCAAGCTGACTGCGTGAGTTCGATTCTCATCACCTGCTCCAAATGAAAATATACCCTTAAAATATAAGGGTTTTTATTATTTTATATAACTTTTACATCTTATTTTATATAATTTTAATTTATTTAGTCCTTCTGATATTACAAATTTATCACTTTCAAATAGATGTGAATATGTTTCTATTACTGTTGTTTCTGTATCTCCAATTTGTTTAATTGTGTAGTTCATACTTCTTAAAATAGTTACATGTGAATGTCTAAACTTGTGAATAGTTATTCTTTTTACATTTGCTTTTTTTATATAACTTTCTTTTTTTCTAATTATTGTTGTTCTAGACAATGGAACAATATCACCAAAGATAAACATTTCATTATTGAATTCATATATTTTTGATTTTTGAATATATAAATCATCTAACAAATTAATAAAATAAATACTATAATAGGTTATATAAATAGCAAATTAAATTTATTACCAAATATTATAAAAATGGAAAAATTAAAAAGACAACTAAGAGGATATCATTATAAAAATAATTTTGTAACAATTCCTATAGTTGAATACTTTACTCTGGGAAATAAAGAAAATTTATTAGAGGCTTTTGATTTATTAAATTCTGTTTTAGACAATTATACACTAGATGATAGATATAGATATGGATTTCCCATTTCTAATATTGAATATGGAACTTCTATGAAAAAACTTGTATTATCTTTACAAAAAAATTTCAATAATCGAATTAATATTAAATAAAATATGTTATAATTATTTTATTAGTGTAATGTTTAATTTTATAATAAAAAATACTAAGTAATTATATATACTTGGTATTTTTAATTTTCTTTTGGTTTTGATACATCTACCCATGATTTATAGTTTGTTACTTTTTCTAATTCTTCTATTGATATCTCAATAGCATTATTAGTAGCACCACAAGCTGGAAATACTGTTTCGAATTGTTTTAATGATTCATCTAGGTATACTTCTACTCCTTCGTTTAATGCAAATGGGCATACTCCTCCTATAGGATGCCCTATTTTTTCTTCTACTTCATCAGAACTTACCATATGAGCTTTTTCACCGAATGTATGTCTATATTTGGCATTATCTATTTTTGCATCTCCTGATGTTACTACTACGATATATTTATCTTTTAATTTGAAGGATAATGTTTTTGCTATTCTTTCTTTTTTTGTACCTAGTGCTTCGGCAGCTTCTTTTACTGTGGCACTTATTCCTTCTACTGTTATTATTCTATTATCCATATTATATTTTTTTAAATATTCTTTTACTCTTTCTCTAGACATTTTTTTACTTCCTTTCTGATGTTATTATTATAACATAAATGTTGTTATTTGTTTAATTATTTTTATTTGGTTAATATTAATACTGGTGATTATATGAAGATTAGGCTTGGATATGCTTGTATTACTAATTGTCTTGATTCTACTAGTTCTAGTCCTTATACTTATGGTGAATATTTGAAATATGGTGATATGGAAAAGTTAGATAGGGTTATTGTTTCTAATTTAAAATCTTTGGAGGAGATTATTTATTATAATATTAAGAATAATATTCATTTTTATAGAATGTCTTCTAAAATTATTCCTTTAGCTACTAAAAGTGATGTTAAGTTTGATTATATTAATAAATATAAAAGTTATTATGATAAGATAGGCAAGATGATTAGTGATTATGATATGAGAGTGGATTTTCATCCTGATCAATTTTGTGTTTTAAATAGTGTTAAAAGCGATGTTGTTAGTGCTTCTATTGATATTTTGAAATATCATTATAGTTTACTTGAAGCTTTGGGCATTAAGAATAAAATATTGGTTTTGCATGTTGGTAGTAATTCTTTTGGTAAGGATAATTCTATTAGAAGGTTTATTAATAATTTTAATAAATTACCTAATTATTTAAAGAAATGTATTGCTATTGAAAATGATGATAAGGTGTTTAGTGTTAGTGATGTTTTAGAGATATCTAAAAATACTGGCGTACCTGTTATTTTGGATTATCATCATCATTTGTGTAATAAAAGTGATTTTTCTTTTGAAGATATTTTTAATAGTTTTAATAATAGGAAAGTTAAGATGCATTTTTCTTCTTCTAAAAACAAGAAGGATTTTAGAAGTCATAATGATTATATTAATGGTGATGATTTTATTGATTTTATTAAAATACTTAAGAAATATGATAGGGATGTTGATATTATGATTGAGGCTAAATGTAAAGATGATAGTCTATTTAGATTAGTTAGATATATTAAGTATAAAACTGATTATAAGTTTATAGATGATACTACTTTTATGGTATAAATAAAAGTAACATGTTAATGTTACTTTATTAAATTTATTAATTCTATAAGTATTCCGGATATTGCTCCTAGAAAATATAATAATAGTATTATTGATATATTTTCTTTAATATTTTTATTGTTTTTAATTAATACTAGTATAGCTGCTCCGGATGATGTTAATAGTCCTCCTATTAATGAACCTAATGATATAGAACTATTTAGATATAATTCTGTTAGTATTACACTAGCGGAACAATTTGGTATTAGTCCTATTAGACTTGTTATAAATGGACCGAATATTGTATTTGTTAAAAATATTTTTGTTAGATAGTCTTCTCCTATATAGGTTATTATGATATTTAATATTAGAGTTACGATAAAGATAAATATGGTTATATGTATGGTATGTTTTAGAGATGATGATATTATTCCATGACTGCATTCACAATGCTCTTCATCACATATTTGGTAGTTTTCTTTTTCTTTCTTATTATTTAATATTTTATCTATTATTACTCCGTATATTATACCAAAGAATATTTTTATTAGAATTATTTTTAGTATTAATGTTATTTCTACTTTTTTTGATAACATTATTATTAACATTTCATCACTAGTTGATAAATATATTGATATTAGTGTTCCTAGTGTTATTATTCTTGTTATATATAAATTAGTGGCCATTACTGAAAAACCACATTGGGGTATTACTCCTAATAATGAACCTATGATTGGTCCTATTTTTTTTGATTTGGTAATTATTTCTTTGTTTTTATTTGTTAGTTTATGTTCTATTAATTCTATTATTAAAAATGCTATAAATAAAAACGGAATTATTTTTAATGAATCTAGTAATGTATCTAATATTATTTCTTTCATTATTTCCTCCGCTTTTAATTATAGCATTTGTTTATTTTTTTAGCAATATGGTTTTATCTTTTTAATGTTTTGATAAATTTTTTTTCTTCTTCTTTATTTTTTGCTAAATATTCTGATAAATAATTGTAGGCTATATTTCTTATTAATGTTTCATTACTTATTTGGATATCGTTATCTTTTAGTCTTGTGTTAATTATATTGATATTTGGTTTTTGCATATTTAGGGCCAAATCAATACATTTTTCAGTGCAGTTTATTAAGTAGTTGAAATATTCTTGATAATTTGTTTTTTGATAATTAGTAGTTTTAAGTATTTTATTGAATATTATAGCTATGTAGTTATATACTTCTTCATAATATTCACTGTGATTTAATACTTGTTTTGGATTACTTATTTTACTTATGTATGGTCTTTTATCATAATTAAATAATGATACTTCGATATCAACACTTTGATATTTTTCAATGCAATTTAAATTAAATAATAGTAGTGTATTTACACTCCATGAATTGAAAGTAAGACCTGGTTTGTTATAACCTAATTTGTTTATTGAAACTTCAACACCATCATAATCTTTTGATAGGGTTTCAAAATCTATTATATTTAATTCTGGATTATCGTAATGGGTTAATATATAGTGCCATGATGGATATTTTTGAGATAATTCTATTATCTTTTCTTCACTATCAATATTTAATATTTTGGCATTGTTTTTTAGTGTGAATATAGCACCGGCGTTAATATTTTTATAAGATGCTGTTTCTTGATCTTCATATAGTAGATAATCATGCCATTCGCTTATGCAATATATTCTACTTATAAATTCGCTTGACCATAATCCACCATTTGGTTTATAAAAATTTATATCTAATGGCCTTAATATTTTTCTAAAAATATCTTCGGCTATGTTTTTTGTGCCTATTGTTACATATTCTTTCATACATTTTCTCCTCGTTTTTGTGTTTATATATAATACTTTATTTAGTTATTATTGTCAAGTGAGTTATTGTTTTTTTTATGAAATGGTGATATTATATGCATAGGTGTTTATTGTGGAAGAAAAGAAAAAGAATATTATTATTTTATGTTTACTTGTTGTTATTTTTATTTTACTTATTATTATTTTTTGTTTAAGTTTGAAAAAAGAAAATTCTATAAATGACTTAATAATAAATGATGTGATAGATGAATCTAATAATCCTTCTACTGATATTCCTACTGGTACTACTACTGAGGATAATAATGTTTTAAACTCTAATTTAAATGAGAGTAATATAGAAAGTAATACAGAATATAATGATGATGTTAATGAAAATAGTGTTATTCAATATTTTGATAATATGAATAATGAAATTAATGAGAGTAATTTTGAAAAATGTAAGACTAAGTTTAAAGATTATTTTATTACTGGTGTTGATTTTATTTTTTATGATAAGGAAATTAAGGGTTATACTTTTGATGAACTTAGTAATGAAGCTAAACTTAAGGTTATTGCTATTCTTATTAAGATTGATAATAAAATAGAAAAGTATGCACCAGGTTATAAAGAAAGTATTAGTAATACTGGTAGTAGGATATATACTGATATAAAGGAGCGTCTTATTACTGCTTATTTTGATATATCTACTAAAATGTGTTCTAATAATACTTATGAATGTGATAGGGCAAAAGAGATATTTGGTGATGTTAAAAATGAATGTAAAATTGGTTTATCATATGTTAAAAAAGTTGCTATTAGTGGTGGTAGAAAAATTAAAGATTGGTATGAGATTTATAGTGGCAAGTGATTGTTATATTTTATTTACATATTATTATGAGAAAATATTAAATATTTTTTGAAAAAACTTTACTTATTTTGATAAAGTTGTTATAATACTTGTGAGCGAAAGCTCCTTGCCTTATTGATAAGGCCGTTAGTCCAAAAGGAGGTGTAAAGATGAAGAATTATGAAATCATGTTTATTGTTAGACCTGATGTAACTGAAGATGTTGTAAAGAGTACAGTTAAAACACTTGAAAAGGTATTGACTGATGGAAAAGCTAAAATTACTTTATCTAAGGAATTAGGTCAAAAAGAATTTGCTTATGAAATTAAGAAATTTAAGTCTGGTTATTATTTTCTATATAACATTGAAGCTAATGATGATGCTGCTATTAAAGAATTTGATAGAGTAGCAAGAATAGATGAAAATGTTGTTAGACATTTAATTATTAACTTAGATAAATAAGGAGAGTAAGAATGAATAAAGCAATTCTAATTGGAAGATTAACTAGAGATCCTGAGCTTAGAACTACTCCAACTGGGAGAAATGTATGTCAGTTTTCAATTGCAGTAAATAGAAATTTTACTAATGCTAATGGTGAAAGAGAAGCTGATTTTATTAATTGTGTAGTTTGGGATAAACAAGCAGAGAATTTGGCTAAATATCAGCATAAGGGTAATCAAATTGCTGTAGAGGGCAGAATTCAAACTAGAAATTATGATGATAAAGATGGTAAGAGAGTTTATGTAACTGAAATACTTGCTACTAATATTAGCTTTTTGGATGCTAAAGGTACAAGTAATGGTGCTGGTTCATTTAATAATATTCCAGAACCACCAATGGAACAGCCTAGTACTACTTCAACTGTTTCTGTAGAAAAGGATCCATTTGAAGCTTTTGGTGATTCTATTGAAATCAGTGATAATGATTTACCATTCTAAAAAAGGAGGATAAACATGGCAGAGTTTCGTAAGAAGAGAAAAAAAGTATGTCATATGTGTGCTGGAAAACCTGTTAATTATAAAGATGTAAATATTATATCTAAATATATTAATGATAATGGTAAGATTTTACCTAGAAGATTTACAGGTACTTGTGCTAAACATCAAAGACATGTTGCTCAAGAAGTTAAAAGAGCTAGATTTATGGGATTTATTCCATTTTGTAAATAAAAGTATAGTTATTTATAACTATATTTTTTTCTTTTTTAATGACATAGTGATAAAATTATAGTATAATAGTAATACGAAGGTGGGATGTTTTATGAAGGTTATTTTCTTGAAAGATTTAAAAAAACAAGGTAAGAAAAATGAGATAAAAGAAGTTAGTGACGGATATGCTGTTAATTATTTAATTAAAAATGGATATGCTGTTAAATATACTAAATCTAGTAGTGATAGATTGGGTGATGAAATGGTTAAAAATAAGTTAACAGAGGAAGAAAACACTAGAAATGCTGAAAAAATTAGAACTAAAATTGAAAAAGAAACTTTAGTATTTAACGTTAAGACTGGTAAGGATGGTAAGGTTTTTGGTTCTATTTCTAGTAAACAAATATGGACTGAACTTGATAAACTTGGATATAAAATTGATAAAAAGAAAATTATGATACCTGATGCTCTTACATCTATTGGAACATTTTATGTATATGTTGAATTGTATAAAAATGTTACCGCTAAAATTAAAGTTGAACTTAAAAAGTAGGTGAAGTTATGAATAAAGAATTACCTAAGAATATTGAGGCTGAGAAGTGTTTGATCGGATCAATGTTTTGGTCTAATGAATCGCTTCAAAAGGGATGTGAAGAGGTAGAAAAAGAAATATTTTATTTGGATAGTCACACTAAAATATTTGAGGCTATTAAAAGTTTGTACTTGAATAATACTCCTGTTGATATTACTTCACTTACTACTTATTTAATTAGTATTGATAAAATTAATGAGGTTGGTGGCGTTGAATATTTAAATGAAATTGTTAATTCAGTGGCTACTGGGGCTAATATTGAATATTATATTAATTTAGTTAGCGATAAATATACTCTTAGAAAAATGATAGAGGTAGCTACGGATATTGTAAATAAAGCTACTAATCAAGATAATTCTGCTGCTGATACAATTGATGATGCGGAGAAAGAGATACTTAATATATCTAAATTTAGAAGAACTAGTGAATTTAGGAAGGTACAGGATGTTCTTACTAAAGCACAAAATGATTTGGAAATGCTTGCCAAAAATGGTGGTAAAATAAATGGTCTTACAACTGGATTTGGAGAATTGGATGCATTGACTGAAGGACTTCATCCTACACAGCTTATTATTATAGCTGCTAGACCGGCTGTTGGTAAAACTGCTTTTGCTTTGAATTTGGCGCTTGCAGCTGCTAAAAGTACTAAGAAAAATATTGCTATATTTTCTCTTGAAATGCCGGCGGAACAGCTTATTATGAGAATGATTAGTTCTTTAGGACAAATTGATAACAAGAAATTATCCACTGGTAAGTTGGAAAATGATGATTGGAAAAGATTTAATGAAGCAATTAGTATTTTAGCTGATACAAATATTTTCTTTCATGATGCTGGAGGCGTTACCCCTAGTGAGATTAAAGCTAAGTGTAGAAGACTTGCTACGCAAGGTGAAGGACTTGGGCTTGTAATAATCGATTACTTACAACTTATTGATTCTTCTAGTAGATACTCTGGTTCTAGACAACAGGAAGTATCGGAAATATCGAGGGCACTTAAAACTATGGCTTTGGAACTTGAGGTTCCAGTTATTGCTCTTTCTCAATTGTCTAGAAGTGTAGAAAAAAGAGAGGATAAAAAACCAGTTCTTAGTGATTTGAGAGAATCTGGTTCTATAGAGCAGGATGCTGATATTGTTGCAGCATTGCATGCTCCTGATGTTGAAACTCCTGTTGGAGATGAAGTGCCTAATCCTATACAACTTATTATATTAAAACATAGGAATGGTCCTACAAAAACTATTGATTTGTTATTTAAAAAGAAGACTTCAACGTTTTTATCTATAAAAAGGGATGGTGGTAATTAATGAGGAATAGTAATAATTTAAGTTTTGGCTTTATTATGTTTACTATTTTTCTTTGCTTTATTGTATTTTTGCTTGGGTTCCATAAAGATATTAATAGTAGTCCTAATGTGGTTTATTCTGTTTATTTAGATGGAAAAGCTATTGGTACTATTGCTTCTAAAGATAGTTTTGAGGAATATATTAATTCTAAAGAGGAAGAACTTAAAAATAAGTATGATGTTGATACTGTTTATACTCCTAATGGAGTTGAAATTAAAAAGAATATTACTTATAATTCTTCTGTTAATACTAATCAAGATGTTTATAATAAAATTATTAGTAATAAAAAATTTACTGTTAAGGGATATGAAATTACTATAGTTAGTAATGATACAGAAGAAGATGAAGATAATAAGGTAAATACTATTTATGTTTTATCTAAGGATACTTTTGATAAGGCGGTTGTTGATACTATTAAGGCTTTTGTTGATGAAGAGGACTATGAGAAGTTTGTTACTGGTACACAGGATGAAATTAAAGATTTGGGAAGTATGATTGAAAATATTGATTTGGGTGAAACTATTACATATAAAGAAACATTAATTCCTACTGATGAAAAGATATTTGTTGATGAAGATGAGCTTAGTAAATATCTTTTATATGGTACCTTGGATGAACAAGAAACTTATACAGTTAATAGTGATGATACAATTGAGTCTATTGCTAATAGTCATAAACTTAATGTTAAGGAATTTTTGATTGCTAATCCTGAGTTTTCTAGTGAAAATAATTTACTTTATGAAAATCAAGTTGTACATGTTGGACTTATTAAACCTATTATTTCTGTAGTTGTTGATGTACATAGTGTTGCTGAAGAAGAAAGGGAATATGATACGGAAATTCAATATGATTCTAGTCAATATGTCGGCTATCAAGAAACTATTAAAGATGGAGAAAATGGATTATATAAAGTTACTAGAAAATCACAATATGTTAATGGACAATTGGTTTCTGGTACTATTGCTAATTCTACAGAGATTAAGCCTGCTATTAATAAGGTTATTGTTAAAGGAGAAAAATATGCTCCTAATATAGCTGATTTATCTTATTGGGGTTGGCCTACTGAAAAACCTTATACTATTACTTCATATTTTGAATATCGTTGGGGATCTTTCCATAAGGGTATTGATATATATGTTGGTTATGGATCGCCTGTATATGCTGCTAATAATGGTGTGGTTTATAAGACTGGTTCTGGATGTACACCAGGATATATTGGATGTAATGGTAGACAAGGTAATTATGTAATTATTAATCATAATGCTGGTGGTTATTATACAGTTTATATGCATATGAAAGAGTTTTATGTATCTGAGGGGCAAACTGTTGCTCGAGGTCAGAGAATAGGAGCTATGGGAAATACTGGAGAAGTTTATCCTGTTCCTTCAGCATCTAATCCTTATGGTGGTACACATTTGCATTTTGAGGCTAGAATTGGTGGGGCATATGGTACTAGTATTAATCCTCTAGGTTTATTCTGATGAGAGTTAGTGTTTTATCTTCTGGTAGTAAGGGTAATACTACATATATAGAAACTGATAATTCGAAAATACTTATTGATATAGGAAACACCGCTAAATACGTGGAGGAAAAGTTAGAGGAATTTGGTGTTGATCCTAATGATTTGGATGCAATATTAATTACACATACACATGTTGATCATATAAAGGGACTTAAAGTGTTTGAGAAAAAGCATAATATCTTAGTTTATATTACGGATATTATGCTTAAGAGTCTTGATTATTTGAATAATTATAAGTTTTTAGAAGATAGTTTTGATATTAAGGATATTCATGTTGAGGCTTTTAAAACTTCTCATGATACGGATGATTCTAGGGGTTATGTTATCTCTAGTGGTGATAGTTCTATTGTATATGTAACTGATACTGGTTATATTAATCATAAATATTTTGATTTACTTAGTAATAGAAATTTATATATAATGGAATCTAACTATGATGTTGAAATGTTAAATAATGGTAAATATCCTTTTAAACTTAGACAAAGAATACTTTCTGATAAGGGTCATTTATCTAATTATGATTCTGCTAAATATTTAAGTGAGTTTATTGGGGATAATACTAAATATATATTATTGGCTCATTTGTCTGAAGAAAATAATACTGAGGATATTGCTTATGATACTTTGATTGAAAAATTGAAAAATGATAATATATATATTCCTGATATTATTATTACTAAACAAGATAAAGAAACGGAGCTTATTAAGTTATGATAAAAATTGTTTGTGTTGGAAAAGTTAAAGAAAAATATTTAAGAGAAGCAATAGATGATTATGAGAAAAGAATAGGTAAGTATCATAAAATTGATATTATTGAGGTTGATGATTCTAATATTAATGAAGAAAGGGATAGGATATTAAAAAATATAGGTAATAGGGATTATGTTATTACTTTAGAAATTGATGGTCATGAAATTGATTCTGTAGAGTTTGCTAATAAGATTGATAAGTTATTTATTACTAATTCTATTATTACTTTTGTAATTGGTGGTTCTTATGGTTTACATAATGATGTAAAGAATAGATCTGATTATAATTTGTCTTTTTCTAAATTTACTTTTCCTCATCAACTTTTTAGAGTTATTTTATTAGAACAAATATATAGATGTTTTAAAATACTTAATAATGAAACTTATCATAAATAGAATCTTTTGATTCTTTTTCTTATTGATTACATATCTTAATTATGATAAAATTGTTTTGGGAGGATATATTATGTATTGTAGAAATTGTGGTAAAGAAATAGATGAGAATGCTTTTATTTGTGTTCATTGTGGTTCTTTAGTTAATGGTGGGAGAGTTAAAACTTTTAGGAGACATAGTAATGCTATTGGAATAGCAAGTATTATTGCGGGTATTTTAGCTTTATCTTTATCTTTATCTTGCTTTTTTAAAGATATTAGTAGTGTTGGTATGTATACAAACTTCTATGAGAGATTTAATTATGCCATTGGTTTTATTTTAATTCCTTTTATTTTTATGATTGTTAGTCTGGTTCTTTCTTTAAAAAGGAAAAATAATACTTGTAATAAAATTGGTCTTGGACTTGCTCTTGCTTCGGCATTTTTAATAATTACGGAGATTATGGTTATTATTATTTATTAGTATGTATAAGTTTGATTATAAAAAGAATTTAGGACAAAATTTTTTACAAGATAAAAATATTATTGATAAGATTGTTAATGCTCCTGATTATGGAGATAATAACTTGGTTATTGAAATTGGACCAGGAGCCGGGGCTTTAACTAAGGAGTTATTAAAAAAAGTTGATAGGGCAATTTTGTATGAAGTTGATACTAGACTTGAAAAAATATTAAATAAAGAACTTAGTACTTTTGTTAATTATGAACTTATATTTGATGATTTTTTGAATAGAGATGTTAATAAAGATATATCAAAATATGATTTTGATAATTTATATATAGTGGCTAATTTGCCTTATTATATTACTACTCCTATTATTACTAAAATTATTAATGATAAAATACCTACTAATGAAATTGTTATTATGATACAAAAAGAAGTTGCTGATAGATTTTCTGCTAAACCAGGAAGTAAAGAATATGGACAGATTACTGTATTTTTAAATTATTTTTTTGATATTGATAATGTTTGTAATGTTAGTAAAAATTGTTTCTTTCCAAAGCCTAAGGTTGATTCTGCTGTTATTAAGATGAAGAGAAAAGAAAGTAATGATTATATTAAGAATTTTGATGTTTTTAATAAACTTGTTAAAGATAGTTTTAGGTTTAAAAGAAAAACTATTAAAAATAATTTAGTTGGTTATGATTTAGATATTATTAGTAATATTCTTACTAAATATGGTTTTGATATTAATACTAGGAGTGAAAATATTCCATATAATGTTTTTGTAGAAATAGCAAATGAATTATGTTAATAATTCTTTGTTATTTTTTTTTATTTTATGCATATTATTTTATGGGTGATTATATGTTTGATGTTGGAGATTTAGTTACTAGAAAATCTTATAATAATGATATTGTATTTAAAATTATTGGAATTGATGGTGATAATTATTTACTTAAGGGGTTGTTTGTTAGGTTGTATGCTGATAGTTTGAAAGATGATTTAAAGATTTATAGTGATATAACAGTTGATGATTTTTCTCCTGAAATTGATGGATATAGAAATTTGGAAAGAAATGAATTTTTTTATCTACCTGCTAGAATATTGCATATTGATCAAGATGCTGACTTTTTGGATAAATGTATGAAGTTTTATAAACAAAATAAGCTTAAAGCATTCGGTGTTTTATCTAATGATGATAATTTGTCTGATGATGTTATGGAAAATTTGAAAAAGTATAATCCTGATATTTTGGTTATTACGGGACATGATGCTTATTATAGAAAGCATAGAAATAATAGTAATTATAAAAATACTGATAAGTTTATAGATGCTGTAAGGGCTGCTAGAAAATATGAAAATTCTCATGAAAAGTTAGCTATCATAGCGGGAGCTTGTCAATCTAATTATGAAGAACTTATAAGGGCTGGAGCTAATTTTGCATCAAGTCCTAAAAGGGTTAACATTCATGCACTCGATCCTGCTATTGTGGCTTCTAGTCTTGCTTTTTCTGATAAAAATAAGAATATTGATTTGATTAAAATTTTGGATAAAACTAAATATGGTTCTAATGGAATGGGGGGAATTATAACTAAGGGTATGATGTATATTGGATATCCTAGGTAAATTATGACAATAGATAGAATAAAGGATAATATTGATAATAATCTGGGAGAGTTTGTTAAAGTTATATATAATGGTAGTCGTAATAAACGAGAAGAATATAGTGGTATTATTACTGAAACATATAATTATATTTTTATTATTAAAACATGTAGCGAGGAAATAAAAAGTTTTAGTTATCGGGATATTCTTACTAATACTCTAGAGATTTTCTTTGATTAAGTGTAAAAAATGTGAAAAACTCTTGCTTTTATTGAATAAATAATATAAAATGTAATTAGAAAGTATTTTCTAGAAGGAGTTGATGATATGGAACTAAAACTTGATAAGTTAATAAGAATTGAGCCAAGAGAAGGTTCAAAGATGAGAGGTATTGCTAAAGTACTAATTGATGGATGCTTTCTAGTTGAAGATATTAGAATATTGGAAGGAGATAAGGGTCTGTTCATTGCAATGCCTAGTAAACCAACACCAGATGGTGGACATAGGGATACTGCACATCCTATTAATGAAGAAACAAGAAAAATGTTCGAAGACCTTATTTTTGAAGAATATAATAAAGGTGAATAATGAATATTAACTATTAGATTTCTAATAGTTTTTTTCATATTTACTTTTTTTTAACATATTATTATTTAGGAGGAATAGTAATGGATAAGGTTCAAGATATGAATAATAGTTTTAATCATGGTCTTACTATAACAGAACGTAAGAATCTGATTATTAGTGGTGTTAAAAAAATTGAAAGTTTTGATAATGAAGAGTTTTTAATGGAGACAACTCTTGGTTTTTTGGTTATAAAGGGTAGTGAGTTGGAAATTATAAAGCTTGATACTTATCAAGGAAATGTTTCTATAAAGGGAAGAGTAGATAGTCTTATGTATTTGGATGAAAATTTAAAGAAAGATAAGGATAGTTCATTACTTAATAAGCTTTTTAAATGATACTTTCTACGCAAATTTTATCGCTTATTTATTCTTTTTTTTATGGTATATTCTTTTTTTCTATGTTGGAGGTTAATTATAAAATTTTATATAATGGAAAATTTATTTATCGTATTATGATTTCCTTTTTATTTGTTATATTTATATCTTTATTATATTTTATTATTCTTATAAAAATTAATAATGGTATATTGCATGTGTATTTTTTTCTGGTTTTCTTTACAGGTTACATGTTATCTTTTGTCATATATAGTAAAATTAATTGTAAAAGGAGATAAGTTGTGCTATAATTGTGTCGTAAGGTAGGTGAGACTGTGGCTAAGGGTAAGATTAGTAAAAAAAACAATAAAAAAGCTAAGAAGAGAATATTTTTAAGTTTTATCTTTTTTGGGGCAATAATTGGTTCTCTTAGTTATAGTTTTTTTACTAATGTTGGTAAAATTATTGAAATTAAGAATGAAAAGCAAGCTTTAAATGTTAAACTTTCTGATTTGAAAGATGAGGAAGAAGCACTTAATTCGGATATTAAAAAACTTAATGATCCAGATTATGTTGCTAGATATGCTAGAGAGAAATATTTGTATTCTAAAAATGGTGAACTTATTATTAGAATACCAGATGATGAATAAATATAAAAAAGAGATGGTTAGTCATCTCTTTTATTTTTTATCTTCAGTTTTTTTTGCTTTCTTTTCTTTTACTTCTTTTTTTTCTTCTGTTGATTTATCTTCTTTTTTGTCCTCAGGAAGATGTCCGTGTTCTACTAAATAATCTATTTCTTCTTTAGTGATTGTTTCTTCTTCTAGAAGTGTATTAGCAATAAGTTCTAGTAATTTTTTGTTTTCTGTTATTATTTTTGTAGCTTGTTTATAACAGTCGTTTATGATTGAACGCATTTCTTCATCTATTTCATGTGCTACTGTATCTGAAATGTTTCTATTTTTTGTATAATCTCTTCCTAAGAATGTGTTGCCATCTGGTTCTTCAAGCATCATTGGTCCTAAGTTGCTCATTCCATATTCTGTTACCATACTTCTAGCTATTTTTGTAGCTTTCTTGAAGTCATCATGTGCTCCAGTAGTTATTTCGCCGAATGTTACTTCTTCTGCTACTCTTCCTCCTAGTAAACCACAGATTGATTCTAATAATTCTTTTTTTGTATAGTTAAATGCTTCTTCTTTTGGAGTCATCATTGTATAACCGCCAGCATGACCTCTTGGGATTATTGTTATTTTTTGTACTTCGTTAGCACCATCTAGTTTTAAACCTAATACGGCGTGGCCTGCTTCATGGTATGCTACTAGTTTCTTTTCTTTATCTGTGTATTTCTTTGTTACTTTTGCTGGTCCCATTAGGACTCTGTCTGTAGCTTCATCTATTTCGGCCATTGTTATTTCTTTTTTGTTTCTTCTAACTGCTAATAATGCAGCTTCGTTAAGAAGATTTTCTAAGTCTGCTCCGGAAAATCCTGGAGTTCTTTTTGCTAGATATTCTAGTGTGATATTTTTAGCTAGTATTTTATTTTTAGCATGTACTTTTAAGATTTCTATTCTAGCGTTTTTATCTGGAAGACTAACTGTTACTTGTCTATCAAATCTTCCTGGACGTAGTAATGCTGGATCTAAGACATCTGGTCTGTTTGTGGCTGCTATGATGATTATTCCTTCATTAGCACCAAAGCCATCCATTTCAGTAAGTAATTGGTTAAGTGTTTGTTCTCTTTCATCGTGTCCACCACCAAGCCCAGTTCCTCTTTGACGGCCAACGGCATCTATTTCATCTATGAAAATTAGACATGGGGCATTCATTTTTGCTTGTTTAAACATATCTCTTACTCTTGATGCACCAATTCCTACGAATAGTTCTACAAAGTCTGATCCACTTATATAATAGAATGGTACTTTTGCTTCTCCGGCTACTGCACGAGCAAGTAATGTTTTACCTGTTCCTGGGGGACCTACTAATAATACTCCTTTTGGTATTCTTGCTCCCATGCTAGTGAATTTTTTGGGGTTCTTTAAAAAGTCTATTAATTCTTGAACTTCTTCTTTTTCTTCTGTTAATCCAGCAACATCTTTGAATGTGGCACGACTTTCTTCAACTAGTTTTGCTCTCGATTTACCAAAGTCCATTGATTTACTGCCACCGCCAATTTGTCTTGTAAATACCCAAATTGTTACTCCGGCTAAAATTAATATTGGAACAACTTCAATTGCTACAGATAGCCATGATGATGCCTCTGGATCGTTTAATATTGTTAATTTAAAATCATTGGAATTGTCTTTAGCGGTAGTTATTTTTGATATGAATTCCTCTGATCTTGGTATGTAAAGAATGAAACTTTCGTTTTTTGAATAGGTATCTAATTTACCTGTTAATTTATATGTTTCTGTTCTTACTTTAGGTGTTATAGTTAGTTCTGTTACTTTACCACCATTTAAATCTTTTATAAAATCGTCATATGTTATTTCATTTACTGTATTATTGAACATTTTGAACATTATCATACATCCTATAAAAAATACTAATAAAAATACATATGGTACTAAACTTTTCTTTATTTCTTTTTTATTCATAATCTTCCTTCCTTTCATTGCACCTTATTATTATATCATAGTTTTCACTTTTTTTATTACAAAATTTACTTTTTTTGATATTTGGTATCCAAATTATATTATTATTTGAATCTACTAATAATGGATAATTATTTCTTTTTTTTAGTGGTAATTTTTTTTCTATAAATATTTCTTTTATCTTTTTTCGATTGTTACTTCCTTTTAATATTATATAATCACCATCTTCTCTGTTTCTTATGTATAATGGTAATGTTATATCTTTACTATTTAGGCGACATACACTGTTACTATCATCATCTTCTGATTCTATTTTTTCAATGATTAAATTTTCTATTTCTATTTTATCATTAAATTCTATTTTATAATTTTTTATATCACTTGTTTTATCTTTTATTATTAATTTATTATATTCCTTTACTATTTCTTTATTATTTGGTAAATCTATTTTTATATTTGGCTTGGTATTATTTAATAGTGATATAATATTTTGAATATGTCTGTCTGTTATTATATTGTTTTTATTTTGGTAAATATTATTCATTATGTTATATAATATGTTTTTTATTAGAAAGGTATCTAACTTATTTAAATTATCTATATTTATAATATTGTCTTTGTATACATTATTTATGTTTCTTTTTACTTCTCTTTTGATATAGTCATCATATTCTATTAATGTTTTGGAGTATTTTAAATATTTTTTATGTATATTTTTATTTTCTTTTTTTAGAAGTGGTAAAATATTTAGACGATATCTATTTCTTGTATAATTGGTGCTTTGATTAGAACTATCGTTGTAGTATTTAATGTTGTTAGATTTATTATAGTTTATTATATCTTCTTTAGTATATTTTAGTAATGGTCTTATTATTTGATAATTTTTAACATTTGATACTTCTTTTATTCCTGCGTAGCCCTCTAAATTTGATCCTCTGGATATTTTCATTAGTATTGTTTCAATTAGATCATCTCCATGATGTGCTAGTAGTAGTGTCTTAGAATTGTATTTTTTTAATATTTCTTCATAGAACATATATCTTTTTTTTCTGGCTTCGTTTTCAAAATTATTTTCTTGATAGTTATTTATAGTGGTTTTCTCTAGTATAATATTTTTGTCTTGACAATATTTGGTAATATATTCTTCTTCTTCTATACTTTCTTTTCTTACGTTGTGATTTATATGACATACTACTATTTTTGTTGTTTTCTTTTGTAGTAAATCTAATAAGCACATGGAATCTGGACCTGCTGATACGCCTATTACGACGTAATTATTAAAAATATAGTCGTCTAATACATGGTTCATAATATCCTCCTTTTGCATATATTATAACAAATATTTTGATATTTTGAAATATTCTTTTGACTTTTATAATCTTTTACTATATAATTGTATATTGCGAGGTGAAAAAATTAAGAATATGGAGTTTAATGAGAATAAAGAAGTATCGTTTTCTTCATTTTTGGCAGGAGCTTTGTTGGTTAATAGCAATGTTAATATGCTTTATTTGTCAAAATGTATTCATGATTTTAATGTTAAAACTAATATTGACGTCAATGATTACGGAAATGACTTTAGTGGTTTGGCAACGATTGTTACTATGAATAATGATTCTATTTCTTTGAATATGGATTATACTGCGCAATTAATGTTTAATGGTAATAAAGTAACATTATATGATTATTTATATGATTTTACTACTATTGATATTAGGAAATATTTTGATATTCCTGAGAAGGAAATTGTTACTGTATATAATCCTAATAATAAAACTGTAAAAAAGAAACTTAATATATTATCTAAAATAAAAAGAACTAAGGCTTATATTTAGTCTTGGTTCATTTTTATTAGATAATATTTTTTCTTACCTTTTCTTATTATATGATATTTTTGTGTATTAGTTATTTCTTTTGATTCATCATTAACTATATCACCATCTAGTGTAATAGCGTTATTTGATAGAAACTCTCTGGCTTCTCTTCTTGATGTGGCAATATTATTATTTACTAATATATTTATTAATGTATCATTGTTTGATTCGAATGCAGGCATTTTTTTGAAGACTATTTCTATTTCCTTATCTGTTAAGTCTTTTATATTTCCAGTGAATAGTACTTCTGATATTTTTATGGCATGGTCTGCTTCATCTTTACCATGGATGTCTTTTACTACTTCATATGCTAATGTTTTTTGCGCTATTCTTGTTTCTGGGTTTTTGTTTTGTTTATCCATTATATCTTCTATTTCTTCTTTTGTTAAGAATGTGAATACTTTTAGATATTCAAATACTTTTGAGTCATCAGTATTTATTAGGTATTGGTATATTTCATAAGGCGATGTTTTATCTTTATCTAACCATAGTGCATTACCTTCACTTTTACCAAATTTATTGCCATTAACGTCTAGTATTAGGGGCATAGTAAATCCATATGCTTCTTTACCTAATTTTTTTCTTATTAGTTCAATACCAGTAGTTATATTTCCCCATTGATCTGATCCTTCTACTTGCATAATGCAATTTTTTTCTTGATATAGATGCATAAAATCGTAACCTTGTAGTAATGTATAAGAAAATTCTGCATAAGTAATTCCACTTTCTAATCTTCTGGCAATGATATCTTTATTTATCATGTAATTAACATTAATGTATTTTCCAATATCTCTTAGAAATTCTAGATATGTATAATCTTTTGTCCAGTCATAGTTATCTACTATTTCTGCTTTTCCATTAAATAATCTGTCTATTTGTTTTTTTATTGAGATAATATTTTTATTTACTGCCTCATTTGAAATTATTTCTCTTTCACTTGTTGGTCTAGGATCTCCAATTCTACCTGTTGCTCCTCCACATAATAGTATTGGATGATGTCCTGCGTTAGCTAATCTTTTTGCTGTGCATAGTGCTGAATAATGACCAATATGTAATGAATCTGCTGTTGGATCTGTTCCCCAGTAGAATGTTATTGGTTCTCCATTTAATTTTTCTTTTAAATCTTCTCCTGCTACATCTTTTATTAGTCCTCTCCACATTAGGTCTTCATATAATTTCATTTTTTATCCTCTCCTTCTTTATATAAAAAAAGATGATACCAAAAGGACGAACTTGTCGTGGTACCACCTTTATTTACAATATAGTTATTGCCTTAATATGATAACGGTATTTACCGATTAAACTCTTAATATGTAATTTCATTATTTTATTTTGTTAATTTACACCAACCATTAACTCTCTATAAAGGAAATAAAATAATTACTTGGTATTAGTCGTTGTTTAATTAAATATGACTAAATTGTAGTATATTTTATTGGTATTGTCAATATTAATTGATTAAATTGTTATAAAAAGTTTATATTATTAGTAATTAATTTACTTTTTTTTAGTTCGATGTTATAATATTTAAAGAAATGAGGGATAATCTATGATAGATAGACTAGAGGCTACATTAAAAAGATATAATGAAATAGGTGAAGAACTTGCTAATCCTGAAATTATATCTGATATTAAGAAAATGACATTACTTTCTAAGGAAAGAACGGGGCTTGAAAAAACTGTTGAAGTATATAAAGAATATAAAAAGGTATTAGATGATATTGAAGAAGCGAAAGAACTATTAAAAGATAAGGATATGGCTGAGTTTGCTAAAGAAGAGTTATCTAGTGCTGAAGAAAAGAAAGATAAGTTAGAAAGTGAACTTGAAGTATTGCTTATTCCACACGATCCTAATGATGATAAGAATGTTATTGTGGAAATTAGAGGGGCCGCTGGAGGAGATGAAGCAAATATTTTTGCTGGTAATTTATTTGATATGTATTCTAGATACGCTTCGCGAGAAGGTTGGAAAATTGAAGTACTTAATCAGGTTGAAGGTACTGCTGGGGGATTTGCACAAATTGAATTTATGATTAAGGGTGATGGAGTATATTCTAAACTTAAATATGAAAGTGGAGCACATAGAGTACAAAGAGTTCCTGCTACTGAAAGTCAGGGTAGAGTCCATACTAGTACTGCTACGGTACTTGTTATGCCAGAGGCTGAGGAATTTGATTTTGAGCTTGATGAGTCTGAGGTTAGAATTGATATAACAAGAAGTAGTGGTTGTGGTGGTCAAGGAGTTAATACTACAGATAGTGCAGTTAGACTAACACATATTCCTACTGGTATTATTGTTTATTCGCAAACTGAAAGAAGCCAGATTAAGAATAAGGAACTTGCTTTTAAAATACTTAAAACTAGACTTTATGATATGAAACTTAGAGAGCAGGAAGAAAAAGAAGCTGCTGAAAGAAAAGTTAAGATTGGTACTGGGGATAGAAGTGAGAAGATAAGAACTTATAATTATCCGCAAAATAGAATTACTGATCATAGAATTGGGTATACTTCAATGAACTTAGATAGAGTTATGGATGGAGATATGGAAGATTTGATTGAAGCTTTAATTAATGAAGATCAAAGAAAGAAGCTAGAAGCTAGTGTTTAATGTTGATAAAATTAAGAAAGAATTAGAGAGTCGTGGACTTGATGCTAATTCTTTTGATTACTTATATAATTATCTTAAAAGTAATGATTTATTAGATAAGTTAAGTGATTATACTGATAGATTACTTAGTGGTGAAGCTGTTCAATATATTATTGGAAATGTTGATTTTTATGGTTATGAATTTAAGGTTAATAGTAATACGCTTATTCCTAGATTTGAGACTGAGTTATTAGTTGAAAAATCTGTTAATTATATTAATAATTTTTTTGAAGATAGGGTATCTATTTTAGATATTGGTACTGGTAGTGGATGTATTGCTATTGCACTTAATAAATTAGTTAATAGTATGGTTACTGCTGTTGATATATCTAATGATGCACTTGATGTTGCTAAAGAGAATAATGTTATTAATAATACTGATGTTAATTTTATTGTTAGTGATGTTTTTTCTAATGTTAATGGTAAGTATGATGTTATTATTAGTAATCCACCATATATTTGTCATGATGAAGAGATTATGGATATTGTTTATGATAATGAACCTCATTTGGCTTTATATGCTGATATGGATGGATTGTATTTTTATGATAAAATACTTAGTGAATGTAAAGAGTATTTAAATGATAAGTTTTTTATTGCTTTTGAAATTGGATATTTACAAGCTGATCGTATTATTGGTATTGTTAATAAATATTTAAAAGATGTTAATATAATTGTTGATAAAGATTATAGTGGTAAAGATAGGTTTATTTTTATTACTAATTACTAATTGTAATTAAAACAACTTCAATGTGAAGTTGTTTTTATCTTGAAATTATATATGATAACATTCCAAATGCCCAACCAATGATGGCACAGGTTAGAACGCTTTTTGCTTTGTTTGGTGTTTCGTTTTTCCATGAAAAGTAAAGAATTAATCCTACAATTGGAAATAATATTGATAAGATATTAAAGCCTACAGAAGGAACATCTGGTTTACTTTCGTTTACTTTGACACCACATTTTGGACATACATATGCATTTTTATCTATTTCTGCGCCACAATTTTTACAATACATATATTTTACCTCCTAAAAATATTTTATCATATTAATTTTAGTATTTCAATTATTTATTCTTCTAGTTTACTTTTTTGTTCTTCTTTAAATACGGCTTCTAAATCTTTTGTTTCGTTATTAGTGGTCGGTTCAGTTCCTTTGATATAAAAAAACATTTCTTTTTTTTCTGCATTATCATCTATAAGTGTGCCAGTAATTGGATTAACTAATACTCCTACGACGTTGTCTGGTATATCATACCATTGTGCTTCGTGATTTTTAAAATATGATTCCATGGTATCTATCCATATGTTTTTGTGGTAAGAATATTTAGTTGAATCTATTTTTTTGTTATCGTCATATCCTGTCCATACACCTAGTACAGCATTTTTATTATATCCCATGATAAGTAAATCTGTATCTGTTGTGCCTGATTTTATTGCATATTTATGTGTTATATTTGGTAATAATGATATTAGTGTTGGATAATTATAATCAATGAAATTTTTATTATATGTATAGGTTAACATTTCATTTAATATATATGTTAGACTTGAATTTAATACTTCTATTTTTTCTTCTTTATTTTCATATAGGGTGTTTCCTTTTGAATCTTCGACTTTTTTTATAAAATGTGGATTTATTTTGTAACCTTGATTGGCAAAGGATGAATATGCCGCTGTTATTTCCATAAGGCTCATCTCTTCTGTTCCTAATGCTAGTGATGGTATGGGAGTTAATTTACTTGTGATGCCTATTCTTTTTGCTGTATTTATTAACATATCTTCTCCTAGAAAGAGATGTGTTTTTACGGCATATATATTATCTGAGTATGATATTGCTGCTGCCATAGATATGGGGCCTTCTGCATATTTGTCGTTATAATTTTTTGGACTATATGTTTTTCCTTCTGAGAAGGTAAATGTTGTTTTTTCACTGGTAAATGAGGAAGATGGTGTAAACCCGCTTTCTAAAGCTGTATAATATAATATTGGTTTCATAGTTGAACCTATTTGTCTTTTTGAATTCGTTGCTCTATTGTATTGACTTTTATTATAGTTATTACCACCAATTAATGCCATAATTCCTCCGGTATCTGGATTCATCATTATAGCGGATGTTTCTAACTCTTGTTCATTATTTATATATTTTTGAACTGAATTTTCTAAATCTTCTTGTGCTTCTGAATCTAAAGTAGTATAGATTTTTAATCCTCCTGTTTCAATAATATTAGATGGTATTTGTTTTAATGATTTTAATTCTTCGAGTACTGAATCTTTAAAATAGTTTACACTGGCTATGTTTGATTCTTTACTTTTGCCCACAATGGTTATATTTTCGTTTAATGCCTTTTGATATTCTTTTTCGCTTATTACTTTATTTTTTTTCATCATTGTTAATACTATTTTTTGTCTTTCCTTTGCTTTTGAATAGTTTTTTATTGGAGAATAGTTATTTGGGGATTTTGGTATTCCTGCTAATAAGGCTGCTTCGGCTAATGATAAGTTACTGGCTGATTTATCAAAATAATATTTTGATGCTGATTCTATACCGTAAACACCGCCATAATTTATTGTGTTTAGGTAACCTTCTAATATTTCTTTTTTTGTATAATGTACTTCTAATTCTCCTGCTAAAATGGCTTCATCTATTTTTCTTTTCCATGTTTTATCAAAGTTTAAGAATAGATTTCTGGCATACTGTTGAGTAATTGTTGAAGCACCTTCGCTTTTATTTCTATTTATGATATTTGTAATAGCGGCTTTTCCTATTCTTAAATAGTCAAAACCGATATGTTTATAAAAGTATTTATCTTCGGTAGAAATTGTGGCATTTATTAAATCATCACTTATTTTATCTAGTGATATCCAATCGTTATCTCCAAACACTAGTTTACTATTATTATCATATAGGTAATATGATTGGGACTTGTTTATTTCTAGTTTTGGTGTAAGAAAACAATATACGTAGAATATAATATTTCCTAGTACTATTATTAGGAGTGGTAATAATGTTATTTTTAGTATTTTTTTTGTTTTTTTCTTCATTTATATCCCTCATTTTTTTATCTTTTATTATAGCATTTATTATTATGCTAAAAAATGATAAAAATATGTTGTATTTTTTTTAAAGATATGATATGATTTCATGTGAAATGTTTGGATGTGATATTTATTAGAATTTTAATTAAAGGTTATCTGAAGAATATTAGTGAAAATGAAATTGTTAATTTTGAATGTAAAGGTATTAAAAATAAGAATAAAGTTACTTATGTTGATAATGATGTTAGGTTTAATATTAAAATCAATGATGATAATGTTATGCTTATTAGAGATGGCGCTGATTTTATTAATACTTTTATTTTTGATAAGAACAAAAAAAATAGTATAAGTAATTATTTGATTAAAGAAAATAATTGTGATGTTGATATTGATATTGATGTTATTGATTTAAAAATTGATGATGATATTATTTATATTAAGTATTTAATAAGTGAGACTAATTGTATTTATGAATATAAATTGGAAATGAGTGATGTATTATGAGTATAAAAAATAAATTACAGTGTATTATAAAAAAGAGTTTGCCTATTGATGTTGATTTATCTAGAATAATTATTGATATTCCTAAAGATAAAAAGAACGGTGATTATTCTTGTAATATTGCTTTTTTACTTACAAAAGAACTTAAATCTAAACCTATGGATATTGCTGGTGAAATTGCAAATAAAATTGATGATGATATCATTGATAGGGTAGAAGTAGCTAATCCTGGTTTTATTAATATTTATTTAAGTAAGAATTATTTACTTAGTAATATTAATACTATACTTGATAGTGGTAAAAATTATGGTAAGAGTAATTATGGTAATGATGAAAGAATAAATATTGAATATGTATCCGCTAATCCTACTGGTACTTTACATATTGGACATGGTAGAGGAGCAGTGTATGGGGATTCTTTGTCTAATATTATGTCTTGGGCTGGTTATGATGTTATAAGAGAATATTATATTAATGATGCTGGTAATCAAATGAATAATCTTGGTATATCTATTAAGGAAAGATATAAAGAAAAATGTGGACTTGATTGTGAGATACCAGAGAATGGTTATCATGGTAATGAGATTATTAATATTGCTGAAAATATTTATAATATTTATGGTGATTCTAAATTAAATGAGGATACGGCGTTTTTTAGAAAAGAGGGATTGGATATTCTTCTTGATGGAATAAAAAAGGATTTGGATAGATTTAGGGTTAATTTTGATGTTTTTACTAGTGAACAATCTTTATATGATAGGGGATTAGTTGATAATACTTTGAGTAAACTTCAAAGAAGTGGTAAATGTTATATAAATGAAGATGCTTTATGGCTTAGAACTACTGATATATGTGATGAGAAGGATAGAGTACTTGTAAAGAGTGATGGTAACTATACTTATTTTCTTCCTGATATAGCGTATCATGGTGATAAATTTGAAAGAAAATTTGATAGACTTATTGATGTTCTTGGTAGTGATCATCATGGATATATTAATAGACTTAAGTCTGCTTTAGAAATAATGGGGTATGATTCTAATAGACTTGATGTTAGAATACTTCAAATGGTTAGATTACTTAGAGATGGTGAAGAGGTTAAACTTAGTAAAAGAACTGGTAAAACTATTACCTTAAATGAACTTATTGATGATGTTGGTGTTAATGCCGCTAGGTATTTCTTTGTATCGAAGAGTTTAGATACTCAGATGGATTTTGATTTGGATTTGGCAGTTAAGAAGAGTAATGAGAATCCTATTTATTATATTGAATATGCTAATGCTAGAATTAGTTCTATTTTGAAAAATAGAAATATTGAAAAGATAAATAAGTTTAGTACTATGAATAATGAACTTGCATATACTATCATGAATAAGTTATTGGAATTTGAGGATGTTATAATTAGTGCTGCTAGAAATGGATATCCACATTTAGTTGCTAATTATTTATATGAATTGGCTAGTTTATTTCATAGTTATTATGCTGCTGAAAAAATTGTTACTGATGATGATATTTATACTAGTGAAAGAATAGCTTTACTTGCAGCTATTAAGATTGTTATAAATAATGCGGCAAATATGTTAGGGTTAATACTTAGAGAGGAAATGTAGGAGGTATATATTATGTTAAATAAATTATCGAAAGAGGAACTAGAATTGCTTTCTTATGCTAAGATTGCAGAAATGTATTTAAAGGAAAACAAGAAGACTATGAATACCGCAGATCTTTTTAGGGAGGTTTGTAGATTACTTGGTCTTGATGACAATGAATATCAAGAAAGAATTGCTGATTTTTTTGAATCGTTAACTACTTCTAAGGATTTTATATTACTTAGTGATGGTAATTGGGATTTGAGAGCTAATCATTCTGTTAAAATTGATATGAATGATATTTATGGTGACAGCTATGCGGAAGCTGATGTTGAAGAGGAAGATAATGATAACAGTGATTTATCAGAAGAAGATAATTATGAAGATGATTATAATGAAAATGCAGAAGCTGATATTATCGATGATGATTATTCTGATTTAACTATAGTTGATGAGGATGAACTAGGAGATGAAAACTAGTTCTTTTTTTTATTTATCTTCATATTATTACATGGAGGCCATTAGTTATGAAAATAAAAATAGGAATACCTAGAGGTTTTTTGTATTATAGAGATTATATTTTATTTAAGAACTTTTTTGAGGGGATTGGTTGCACCGTTTTACTTAGTGCCCCTAGTAACAGAAGTATTATTGAAGATGGTAAAAAATTGGCTGTTGATGAGAGCTGTCTTCCTTTTAAGATTTATTTGGGACATGTTAAATATTTAGAAAATAAGTGCGATTATATATTGGTTCCGAGAATATGTAATTATGGTAAAAAGAAAAGGGTATGTATGAGGTTTAATGGTATATATGATGTTGTACATAATCTTTTTCCTACTATTAAAATTATTAACTATAATATTGATTATTTAAAATTTAGATTTGAATTTACGGAATTTTTATTAATGGGATTAAAATTTAATAAAAATATTTTTAGAGTTATTTATAGTTACTTTATTGGTAAGAAGAAACAAAGAAAGTATATTAAAGATTTATGTAATAGGCAAATTAATAAACTTAAATCTGATAATTTAAAAATTCTTGTGGTATCACATCCTTATATTATTTATGATGCGTTTTTGGGTAGTGATATTATTAATTATTTGACTAATGAAGGAATAGATATTTTATATTCTGATAGAATGGATAGAAAAGAATCTATTTGTTATGCTGATGATTTTTCGAAAACTTTGTATTGGATTTATTCTAAAGAGAATATTGGTAGTTTATTTAATTATAAGAATGCTATTGATGGTGTTATATTTTTATCTTCTTTTCCTTGTGGTCCTGATTCATTGGTAAATGAACTTGCTATACGTAAACTTGATGGAGTTCCTTCGATTAATATTATATTAGATGAAAGTACCGCTACATCAGGGTTGTATACTAGATTGGAAAGCTTTGTTGATATATTGAAAGCGAGGAAAATTAATGAATAGGATAATTTCTTTTCCACATCTTGGTAATTATTATATTGCTTTTGAATATTTTTTATCTAATGCTACAAAATGTGAAGTCATTGTACCTCCTGATACTACTAAAAAAACTATAGAACTTGGTGCTAAATATTCTCCTGATTTTGTTTGTGTACCATTTAAATATAATTTAGGTAATTATATTGAAGCACTTGAAAAGGGAGCAAATGTTCTTATTCAAGGTGGAGGAGGATGTAGATATGGTTATTTTGGTGAACTAGAGGAAAAAATATTGAGGGATTTGGGATATGATTTTGAGTTTTATAACATGATAGAAGATAATCATATTTCTTTAAGAAAGGGATATAAATTTTGTAAAATGATGAATAATAAAATTAATCCTTTTAAATGTTTTTATTATTTATTTAATACTTTACTTATGATTATTTTTATTGATAAAATTGAGAGATATATTAGACTTAATATGGGTTTTGAGATTAATAAGGGTAGTTTTGAGGAACTTGAAAATGAATACTTTGATAGTTTTAAAAATAATGGTATTTTTAAGAATATTTATTTATATTTTAAATATAAAAGAAAGTTTAAAAATATTTCTATTAATAAAGAGACTAATCATTTTAAGGTGGCTATTCTGGGTGAATTATATTCTCTTATTGATGCTAATACTTCTTATAATACGGAAAGAAAGCTTATTAAAATGGGAATAGAGGTATATCGTGATACGGATCTTACTTATTTACTTATTACTAAAAGGTTAAAACTTCATAAAATGATAAAAAGTGGAAAGAAATATATTAGGTATCATTTAGGAGCGGATGCTTCAGGAAGTGTTGTAAAAAGTTATTGTTATGCTATGAATGGTTTTGATGGAATTCTCCATTTAAAGAGTTTTGGATGTACTCCTGAAATTAGTGCTATGAATATTTTACCAATTATTTCCAATGAATATAAAATACCTATATTGTATTTTAGTTTTGATGCCGAGGATAATGAAGTTGGTATTGATACTAGATTAGAGGCTTTTTATGATATGATTAAGCAGAAAAAAGAAACAAAAACATAGTTTCTTTTTTTATGTGTTTTTTTTAAAGACTTATTTATAAGGCTTTAAAAATTTAGTTAAAGACTTATGGCTTTAACTAACAGTGAACAATGATAATGTGAACTGCTAATATTAAGCTTTAGTTTACAATGTATTTATTTAATATTGTATCTTAAATAAATTTATGTTATAATTTATTTGGATAAGAAGGTGTTATATGGATATTTTAATTTTTGTGCTACTTATGGCTATTTGTATGGGTATTATTTATTTTGTGCATAGGTATTTTGGTAAGAATGAATTTTATTTATTAGCTATTGTTTATTCTATTATATCATTTGTAATGTCTTTTAAAATTGTACATTTACTTGGTATTGATGTTAATCTTGGAATTATATTTAGTAGTAGTCTTATTATGATACTTTATTATTTTATTCATAGATATGGTAATGATGATGCTAAAAAAGTTATAGTGGTAATGATTGTTAGTACACTTATTTGTGCTTGTCTTTTGATGATTAATGCTTTTATGATTCCTTCTTTATATGATAAGATGTCCGCTATGTATCAAGGATTGATACTTGATAATTTGGCGATAGTTATTATTTATCCAATATCACTAACTATTACTTTATTTTTATGTAATTATGCTTTTAATGAATTATTACAAGTAAAAGAAAAAAGAACACTTAGAATGATATTAGTATTAGTTGGTATTACTTTTATAGATGTATTTATATTTATTTATTTTAGTTATGCTATTATTATTAGATTTGATATAGCTATGAAAATTGCAATAGGTAATTATTTGCTTAAATGTTTAATAGTTGTTAGTTATTTTCTTATTGTGGATAAATTATTTATGATAAGGAAGGTGAAGAAATGAATCTTTTATATATGTTGATTGAAATAATATTTGTATATTTTATATTGGTATTATTTTATAAGTTTGGAAAAAAGGATGGATTGTTTTTATATATTGGATTTATGGCGGCATTACTTGGTGTAGTTATGTTTAAACTTTATGATTTTACTTTATTTCCTGTTAATTATGGCCTTCCATTAATTATGGGGATATTTACCGCTAATAATATTATTATTCAGAGGTTTGGACTTGATGAGATAAAAAAAATTATTAGTTATTATGTGGTTCCATATGTGATGGTAATGATTATTATTTGTCTTGGTAGTTTAGTTACTTCTAGTGATTATAATATTATGACTAATAATTGTTTTAATAGTTTATTTGGATATGGGTTAATTAATTTAAGATGTTTTATTAGTGGTCTTCTATCAATTGGATTTATGTTATATCTTAATGGTGAGGTATATTATTATATTAGGAGGAGTAAAAATAAATTATTACTCAGTAATATTGGTTCTATATTAATTATTCAATTTATTGAGAGTATTATATTTATATGTGTTGCTTATCTTGGTGAGTATGATTTTCTTATTATATTTGGAATGATTATTATTAGATATTTAATTAAAGTTATAATTGGTATGGTTGGTTTAGTTATTGTGTATTTACTAGTTAATAGGAGAGGTAAGTAGGTGTAATTATGAGAACAAGAAAAGATGAACTTATTAGTGATGATTTAAAACCATTTGTTTGTAATATTATTAAGGAATATAGGGAAAAATTTAATTATTCTTTGGAGGATTTGGCAAGGGCTTTAAATTATAAAAAAAATAGACAAACTCTACACAAATATGAGACTGGTGTACTTAATATTCCGTATGATGTATTTTTTGATATTGCTAATATTTTTAATATTGATATTGGAACTTTTGATGATATTCCAATGACTAAGAATGAGAAGGAGTTGTTTGAAAAGAAGTTTATTAAAAATTGTGTTAATACTATGAATGGTAGTAAGAATATTACTTCTAGAGGAGAAAAAATTATTAATGCTTATAAGAATGCTTCTTATGAATCTATGAGTAAGGGATGTGAATTATCTATTAAATTATTAGATGATTCGATGGCTCCAACATATTTGAAAGGTGATAGACTATTCTTTAAAAAAAATGATCATTATGATAATGGTGATGATATTATTATAGCTGTTAAAGGAAATGTTTTATCCGCTAGAAGATTATATAAGAGTGGTAAAGCTATTATTTTGCAGGCTATTAATCCTAAATATCAAACTATTGTTGTTAATGTTTTTTCTGATAATATGATACTTGGTAAAGTTGTATCTATGTCAAGAGATATTAGATAAAAATAAAAAAGACTTCAGTTACTGAAGTCTTTATTTTTTATATTAGTTTAAAGCGTCTTTTAATTTGCTTCCAGCTTTGAATCCAGGAACAACTCTAGCTTCGATTTTAACTGTTTCACCAGTTTGAGGATTTCTACCAGTTCTTGCATCTCTTTTTTTAGCAGTGAATGTTCCAAATCCTACTAATGTTACTTTACCAGATTTTTTTAATCCACTAGTTATTCCTTCCATTACAGCTTCTAATGCTCTTCCAGCATCAGCTTTTGTTAAATCTGCTTGTTCAGCAATAAATTCTACTAATTCAGCTTTTGTCATTTTTAATTACCTCCGTTTTTTATTAATTAAGCATTATGTTTATATACTATGCTTACTACATAAAGATATCATATAATCTCAATAAAATCAATACTTTTAGGGAAAATATGATAATTATTTTTATAAAGTTAACTATTTGTATAACTTTTGTGGATAGGTTAATAATATTATTGTAAGTTTTAATTCTTTATGTTATAATACATTGTGATTTGAGAGGTGTTTTATGAAAAGAGATATTAAAAAAAATATTATTTTAATTATTACATATATTGCATTAATTATTTTTGTACTTGTTAATTTTGAAAAGATATTATCTATATTGGGTTATATTATTAATATTTTTTCGCCATTTATTTTTGGAGTTATAGTGGCTTTTGTTCTTAATGTTTTAGTTAATTTTATTGAACGTAAGTTATTTGGTAAAGTAAAGAAGAAGACATGGCTTAAAATTAAGAGACCTCTTAGTATTACTATTAGTGTTGTATTAGTTATTTTTATTATAGTGTTTATTATGAATTTGTTGATACCTCAACTTAAGAATTCGGTTTCTTTATTTACTGATAGTTTACCTACTTATAAAGAAGATATTATTAATATTATGAATAAATTTAATTTAGAGGAGACCACTATTAAGAAGGCGTCTGATTATTTGGATAATTTTGGTAAGGTTATTACTGATTATATTAAAGGTAATTCAAAAGATGTTATTACTGTTACTACTGAGGTTGCTACTTCACTTATTGCTATTATTAGTAAGGCTGTTATTGCTATTGTTTTTGCTATTTATATTATTGCACAGAAAGAAACATTAAAGAGACAATTTAATAAGCTTATGAGTGCTTATTTGAAACCTAGAATGGTAAATAGAATTAATAAATATGCTTCAATGGCTAATACTACTTTTTCTAATTTTGTTACTGGACAATGTCTTGAGGCTTTGATTTTTGGTAGTTTATGTTTTCTTGGTATGTTGATACTTAGACTTCCATATGCTACTACTATAGCGGTGTTACTTGGGTTTACTGCTTTGATACCTGTATTTGGAGCATTTATTGGTACTTTCCTAGGGGCATTTCTTATTTTGATGATTAGTCCTATTAAAGCTATTATATTTGTTGTGTTTATCTTAGTACTTCAACAAATTGAAGGAAATTTGATTTATCCTAAAGTTGTTGGTAAGTCTGTTGGTCTTCCGGGTATTTGGGTACTTTTATCTGTTACTATTGGGGCTAGTGTTGGTGGTATACTTGGTATGCTTATAGCAACTCCTTTATGTTCTCTTTTATATATATTACTTAGACAGGCTGTTAATGATAGAATTAATAGTAATAAGATTGTCAATAGAGTAAAAGAAAAAGTCTAATTATTATTAGGCTTTTTATAATACTATGGCTATCATATTTGATGAACCTTTATTTATTATTTTTGTTAATGTTTGACATAATTTAAATCTTACATTATCTGGCATCATAGATAATTTGGCTTGTATTCCTTCTTGTACTATTACATCTAGACTTCGACCAAATATTTCACTTTTCCATATATCGGTATTATTATCGTTTTTTGTTAAATGATCAATTAATTCTTTACTTTGTAATTCGCTACCTATTATTGGTTCAAATGTACTTTCTACTTCAACTTTAATCATATGAATGGATGCTGCTTTGGCTTTGAGTTTGATACCATATCTTGAACCTTGTTTTATTATTTCTGGTTTCTCTAGTTTCATATCTTCTAATGATGGAGCCGCGATACCATAACCAGTTTGTTTAACCATCTTTAAGGCTGTTTTTATTTGATCATATTCTTTTTTTGCGATATTTAGTTCTTGAAATAATGATAATAGGTCGGCTTTGGTATTTACGGAGATACCGATAGTATCTTTTAATACTTCACTATATAATCCTGGAGGAGCCTCTAAATTTATTGTTACTTCTCCTGTTTCTGCATTAACTTCTGATATATATGATTTTGCTATATATTCTGATTCAGTAAAGTTATTATTGATTTTATCTATATCTTTTAGTTTTCTTACTTCTATTACTTCTTCTTTTATTCTATTTATATATTCTTTTTTTAGATAATGGTCTGGTTTTAAAATAGCTATCCATTCTGGCATATTTACTTTTATTTGCTCTATTGGAAATTCATATAGGGCTGCTTTTAAAATATTATACATATCCCTTTCTTGCATTGTTTCGATATTTATTGGTAATACTGGTACTTTATATTCATCTTTTAATTTGTCTGCTAATCTTTCGGTATCTGGTAGCATTGGATGGGTACTGTTTAATAGAACTATATATGGCTTTCCGATTGATTCTAATTCTTCAATAACGGTTTTTTCGGCATCTAGATATTCATTTCTTGGTATTTCTCCTATGGAACCATCTGTTGTTACGACAATACCTATTGTGGAATGATCTTTTATTACTTTTTCTGTTCCTATTTCTGCTGCTTCTATAAATGGGATTGGTTCTTGATACCATGGTGTCATTACTAGTCGAGGACCGTTTTCATCTTCATATCCTTTAGCGGATGGAACTATGTATCCAACGCAATCTATCATTCTTATATTGGCTGTAAAATCTTCTATTTCTATTTTAGTGGCTGTTGATGGTATGAATTTTGGTTCTGTTGTCATAATGGTTTTTCCTGCTGCTGCTTGTGGTAGTTCATCTAGGCATCTTTTTTTTTCATATTCATCGGTTATATTAGGTATTATTAAATTTTCCATAAACTTTCTTATGAATGTTGATTTTCCTGTGCGTACTGCACCAACTACTCCTAAATATATGTCGCCTCCTGATCTTTTTCCTATACTTTTTATAACTTCTGTTTTTTCCATTATATACCTCTTTTCTTTTTATCACTAAATACTATGTTAAGTAATTTTAAATATGCTAAAATGAGTTGTATTAGTTTTTATTTTTTCTTTTTATTATTTCTTTTAGAAAATAATTATATATTTTTTCGGTGTCATTCATGTCTTCTGGATGGAATTGCACTCCTAATATGAAGTTATTATTATCAATATATTCTATACTTTCAATTATGTTATCCTCTGATATAGATGTTATTTTGAATGGTTTATTTACTTTCTTTACTGCATATATATGTCTTGTGTTTACTGAGTATGTATCTCCTAGTAATTTATTTATTGTACTGTTTTTTTCTGTTTTTATAAGATGTTCTTTATTTATGTTATAATGATTATTTATTTTTATTAAGTCTTTTTCAGTAGTACTATTTATACTATATAATCCTATTATTTGATGTCCCATACATATTCCTAATACTGGAATATGTTTTTTTATGGCATATTCTAATATTTGGAAGTGATATGGGTATATTGTACTTCCTCCTTGAAAAATTATTCCATCACATAAATCTAATATCTCGGTGTTGATGTATGAATTGTTATAGTTTAATATACCTATATAATTACATTTGTTATGGATATATTTTAAATTATTTTTAGTAATTGCTTCAAAAGATGTGTTATTTATTTTTTCTTCTCTGGCTATTATACCGATAGTTATATTTTTCATTAAATAAATTTATCTAAGTCATTTGGAACGTTATCATTCATAATGGTGTCAATTATTTTTTGTTCTTTTTCCTTAGATACCTCTCTTCCTGTCATTTTTGCTAAGTCATTTATTACCTCTTTTAAAGTACTTTCATCTTTCATATTACCTTCTTGTAGTTTATTTGCAAGTGATAATATTGTTTCTTTATCGACGTTAGTCTTTTTTTCTACTCTTTTAAAAAAATTATCTGAAAAATTCATTAAAAAAACCTCCTAACATAATATATGTTAAAAGGTTAAATAGGTTAATTAATCATTTTTATTTTTATATTCTAATATGATTGGTGTCCCTTCTAAATCAAAATTTTCTCGTAATTTGTTTTCTAAATATCTTTCATATGAAAAGTGTATTAGTTTGTTACTATTTACGAATAGTGTAAATTTAGGTGGGGTAGTACCAGTTTGTTGAGCAAAGGATATTTTTAATCTTTTTCCTTTATATGATGGAGGTGCTTTTAATAATACGGCATCTCTTATTACATCATTTAGGGTACTAGTCTTTATTTCTTTTTGTGAATTTATATATACTTTATCTATTTCTGGCATAATAGTAAATATTCTTTTCTTGGTTAGCGCTGATACGAATGTTATTGGGGCAAAAGATAAAAATTTGAATTCTGAACGTACTAATTTTGTAAATGTACTAATATCATTTTTATCATTTACTGTATCCCATTTATTTACTACTATTATGATTGGTTTTCCTTCTTCAAGTGCATAACTGGCAATATGTTTGTCATGTTCTATTATTCCTTCTTCAGCGTTTATTACTAGTAGGCATACATCACTTCGTTCTATAGCTTTCATACTTCTTAATACGGAGTATTTTTCTATTCTTTCAAATATTTTGCCACTTTTTCTGATACCTGCTGTATCTATGGCTACATATTTTTTTTGATTATATGTAAACTCGGTATCTATGGCATCTCTTGTTGTTCCAGCAATAGGGGATACGATTACTTTTTCTTCATTTAATAGTGCATTTACAAGACTACTTTTACCAACGTTTGGTCTTCCTATTAAACAGAATTTTATTCGATCGTCTTTTTCTTCTTCCATATTGTTTTCAGTAAAATTTTCTGTTATTTTATCTAATAAATCTGATAATCCTAGAGAATGTTCACCACTTATTGGTAACACGTCTTCAAAACCTAGTTCATAGTAGTTATATATATTTTCTTCTCTTTTTGGATTATCTAATTTATTTACCGCTACTAAAACTTTTTTTCCTGATTTCATTAATATATCTCTTATTATAAAGTCGTTTTGATTTAATTCTTCCAATCCATTTACTACAAAAACTATAATGTCTGCTTCTTCAATGGCTATGTTTGCTTGAATGATTATCTCATTATTGAAATCTTCTTCGGATACATCGATTCCACCAGTATCTATTAAATGAAATTTGTAGTTTTTGTAATTTACTGTACCGTATATTCTATCTCTTGTTACACCAGGAGTATCTTCAATTATGGCTATTTTTTTACCGACTAATTTGTTAAATATTGTTGATTTACCAACATTTGGTCTTCCAACGATTGCTACTGTAGGTACTTTCATGTAATATCACCTCTTTGTAAAGTATTATAACAGAAAATAAAAAAAAATACTATAGTTTTATTTTTAATCCATAATTTATTATGTTTAATGTATTTCGGTATGTTAGTTCTGATAATTCTAAAAGATATAAATAATCTTTTTCTGAAATAGTATTTTTTATTTGAAGATAGAAATTGTTTTTGTAATAATAAATGTTTTTATAGTCTATATTACATTCTTTTATAATGTTGTAATCTATTTTATATAATATTGGATAATCTGTATGAATTATTATTTTTACTTCTATTTCATTTTCTGTTTTTAATATTGTTTTTATATTTTTTAATATAATTAGAGTACCATATTTTTTTATTGGGTAAAACTCTAAAATAATTAGTTTTTCTAATTTGTTTTGTTTTTTTATTTTATTTATTATTTTATTTGTTATTTCTTCTAAAACATTATGATTGTATATATCTATATTGTTTTTAATTATTTTTATTATATAATCATTAGTATTATTTATTTGGTTTATTATCATAAATCACTTCCATTTTAGTTTATGATAATATGTTTAATAGGGTAACTAACTTAAATGTTTTTCTATTTCTTCATATACTTCGTTTTTGCCTATTTTAGTTACTGATGAAAATAGAATTATATTTTTGTCATCAGGTAAGTTTAATTCTTTTTGAATAATATTTTTGTTTTTAGTATGGTTATTTTTAGATACTTTGTCTACTTTGGTACAAATGATTGTTACTGGTACATTGTAGTATTTTAAATAATCATACATCATAATATCGTCACTTGTTGGTTTATGTCTAAAGTCCACTAATAAAAATACCATTTTTAAATTTTCTCTTGATTTTAAGTAACTTTCCATGATTAATCCAAATTTCTTTTTTAATGAGTTCCTTACTTTAGCAAACCCATAACCTGGGGCATCTACTAAATAGAAGGAATCATTTATTTTATAGAAATTTAATGTTTGGGTTTTTCCTGGCGTAGATGATGTTCTGGCATAGTTTTTTCTATTTATTATTGTATTTATAAAACTGCTTTTACCAACGTTGCTTCTACCCACTAATAGAAATTCTTCTTTATTGTCTGTTGGGTATTGGCTTTCACGTACTGCAGAGATTATTAATTCAATAGTATTTATTTTCATTTTTGCTCACCAAAATAATTTTACCATAGTATATAAAAAAAAGCAAATTATGGATTATTTGCTTTTTCGGTTTCATCTTTTTCATTATCTTTGGAAGTAGTTTCATCTTTATCAGTTCCCGATGTTTGGTTATCTTTTTCATCTTTATTTTTATCTATAGTTTCATCTTTTTTGTTGTCTTTGGAAGTAGTTTCATCTTTATCAGTTCCTGATGTTTGATTATCTTTTTCTTCTACTTTTGTAGTGTTGTCTTTTTCTGTTTTTGTACTGTCTTCTTTTGTTTTATTATCATCTTTTTTAGTACTTGTAGTTGTATCTTTCTTTGTTTCTTCTTTAGTAGTTTGAGGATTTATTTGGTTTGGATATTTAACATTTCCAACTGTGTTATTATATGATGACTCTAATGTTATACCATTGTTTACATCATCTATTAGTTTTTTTGCTTCTTTTATACTATCTTCATTTGGAATTGTTACATATAATTTTTGTGTGCTATATGAATATGTATAATCCATACTACCTGTTCCCGTTAGTGATGTGCTAGTTATATTCCATCCACCAGGGTTTTCTAATTCTTTTTGAATTAATTTAGTTATATCTGTTTCTGATAAACTTGTTTGGAATGAATCTTTTACACTACTTAATATTTTTGAATATTTATATATTAATTCTTTACTTGTTACTTTTCTTATAATGGCTTCTATTACTGCTTCTTGGTTTTTACCACGATCATTATCGCCTTCTGGAAGACTTTTTCTTTCTCTAGAAAAAGCTAAAGCTTGTTTACCATTCATATGGTTGTAGCCTTTATAGAATTGGTAATTATCTATATATGATGTAAATGAATATTTGGAATAAACATCTACGCCATCTATACTATCTATTAGTTTTTCTAGTGTTGTAAAGTTAACTCGTAAATAATAGTTTATATCAATGTCTAGTAACTCTTCAATTGTACTAATAGACATATTTACTCCATAATTACCAGCATGTGTTAATTTATCTTTATATCCAGTTGTTCCTGATAATTGAACATAGTAGTCTCTTGGTATCGATGTTAATAATATTTGTTTTGTTTTTGGATTTACTGTTACTAGTATATTTACGTCACTTCTAGATACTGTAGCTATATCACCATATACGTCAATACCACTTATATAGATTGTAAATGGGTCTTTAGTTACATCAACGGTTTTATTTTTTTCTGTTATGACACTTCTTATTGTTATTTTGTATAATATTTGGTATTGACTTACATCTTCTTCTTCGGATTTTATATTATAATAATTTTCTTCTATTAAAATGGATGATAGTGCTTTTTTATCTAAGTCATTAAATAATTTAGTATAATCTGTGTATTCTTTTTTTTCTGTTTTTACTTTTTTATCTAATTTTTCGATTGCTTTATTTATGTTTGTTAAGTCATTTTTTATATATCCTAAATCTTTATTTTCGATATCTTTTATATCTTTATAATTGTTTTCTTTTAATGTTAAAACTAAATATGTTTCTTCGCTATAATGAATTTTGGAAAAACTATTAAAGAAATTTAATGTTATTCCTAAATAGTAGGTTATTATAAGATATATTATTATAAATAGGGCAGAAAAGATGTAACCAATCTTTTTATTCTTTTTAATTAATATTAAGTTTATTGTATATAGTAATAGAACTAATACTAATGATATGATAAAATATAGTGTTGGTAATATATTACATAGTTTTAGAAACACTAAAAATGTTAATGTTATTATGGTAAATATTATTAAATATATAATTTTAAATTTATTGTTATTTTTTCTTTCTCTTTTTTTCATTATACTCCTCCAAAATAATAATAACACATTTATATTTAGATAGTAAATATAAATATTATTGATTTGATTTTATTTGACATTATATTTACGATAAAGTTTTTTGCTTTTCGTTTTTAATTTTTCAAAGTCATTATTGACATTATAATATTCTAGTAGTTCAGATTGTATGTCTAAGGCTATTTTGTATCTATAATCTTCTTTGTTTTTACTTTCAAGTATCTTTGTATTTAAATATTGTATGTATCTTTCTAGGGTAGGATTAGGATTTTCTTTTAAATATATTTTTTCCATTAACATTGGTAATATTTCACAATCATCTTTTAATGTATATTTTTTATTAAGATTATTGTAGGCTAGTAATCCGTGAGTGTACTCATGAATATTTGTGACGATTGTTATTTCATCTTTGATAAATGGAACATATAATATTATTTTATTTAACCTTTTACGTTTATCAAATGTATAGTATGTTCTTACTAATGGTCTTTGATCTGTATCTAGATAGTCGAACATTATAGAGTTTTCTCTTAAATATGTAAAGATTTCTTCATCATATAGTTTATGTTCTTTGAAAAAATTTATAAATTTTATATATGAATTATTTGGCATAGTACCTCCTTTAAAGTTATTTTACCATAAAAAAAGAAAAAATGATAGAAGTCTAACGATCTCTATCATTAAATATTAGGGCGTATCTTAGTATTTCAAGTAATGTACTAAGTACACTAGCTACGTATGTAAATGCCGCTGCGATGAGTATATTTTTAGCAGAGCTCTTTTCTTCTTCATCTATGAGATTAAGTCTTTCTAATTCTTTTATTGCTCTATGCGAAGCATTGAACTCTACGGGTAGTGTTATTAATTGAAATACTAGCATACTTAATAGTAATACGATTCCTACTTCTATTAGTGTATATGAGAATATTATTCCTATTACGATGGCTAAATATCCTATTCTTGTACATATATTAACAAATGGTACTAGGGCACTTCTTATACGCATAGGTGTATATTTCGTCTTATCTTGAATAGCATGTCCACATTCATGTGCTGCTACGGCGGCACCGGCAATACTTGAACCATGATATATATCTGTAGATAATTTTATTACTTTCCTTTGTGGATCATAATGATCTGTTAGATTTCCTCTTGTTTCAAGAATCATAATATTATCTAAATTGTTGCTATCTAGAATTTTTCTAGCCACATCATATCCTGATAAATCTTTATTGTTTAATATTTTTTTGTATTTGCTGTAAGCTAGTGATATGAATATTTGCGACAATGTAGTTATTAATATTGATATGAATATTATTAAATAATTTAATGTTATATCTTCCATTTTTCTCTCCTTTGCGCTTTAATTATACATTTTAATTATGGTAAAAATATGTAATTTATATATTTATTTGAAAATATTAAATGGATATCTATTTGGTATATCTAGTGAAAATGTTAGTTTTTCTTTGGTAGTAGGATGGATAAAACTTATACTTTTGGCAAATAGTGCTATATTTATATTATTAGAATTTTTTCCATATTTTGAATCTCCTAATAACGGGTGATTTCTACTGGAAAATTGTACTCTTATTTGATGTGGACGACCTGTTATTAAATTTATTTCTATTAATGATAGGTTGTCTTTTGTTTTAAGTACTTTATATTCTAAAGCTGAGTATTTTCCTTTTTCTTTTGTTGTTACATTACTTATATTTGTTTTATTATTTTTAATTAAATAATCTTCTAATTTACCTTGATTTGGAAGTGCTCCTGTTATTACTGCTATATAGGTTTTATGAAAGGTGTTTTCTCTTATTTGATTACTTAGTCTGGATGCTGCTTTGGATGTTTTTGCGAATACCATTATGCCTCCTACTGGTCTGTCTAATCTATGTACTAGGCCTATATATGCTTCATTTGGTTTATTTTCTTTTATTTTGCGATAATTTTTTAAAATAGTAATCATATCTAGGTCTTTACTTGAATCTTCTTGAACTGGAATGTTTACTGGTTTTTCTACTACTAAAAGATGGTTATCTTCGTATATTATATTAATTTTTGGTAATTTTTCCATAGATACCACATGGTAATATTAAATTATTTTCGATTATTGGTAGACAGTTTTCACCAGTTTCTATTTTTTGATTAGGAAATTTTAATTTTAATATATTTTCTAATGATATATGACTTATTCCAGTTGTGTAACTACTTATTAGTAGAAATGAATAATCTTTATCTAATACGTCTTTTACTTTATCTAATAGTTTTGTAAAATCGTTTTCGAATTTCCAGACTTCTTTATTTGGTCCTCTACCATAACTTGGTGGATCCATAATTATTCCTTGATAAGTATGTCCTCTTCTTTTTTCTCTTTCTAAGAATTTTATTGCATCATCGGCAATAAATCTTATTGTTTTATCTTCTAAGTGACATAATTTCATATTTTCTTTTGCCCATTCATTGATACTTTTTGATGCATCAACATGTACTACTTCTGTAGCTCCAGCATTTGCTGCTGCCATAGTGGCACATCCAGTGTAAGCAAATAGATTTAGAATATGCATTTCTTCATGATTTTTTAAATATTCTTTTACTTTGAAGTCTATATAATCCCAATTTGCCGCTTGTTCTGGAAAAATGCCTGTATGTTTGAAGTTGGTAGGGGATACTTTGAATGTTAAATTATTATATTTTACTGTCCAGTACTCTGGTAACTTTTTTTTGTATTCCCAATAGCCGCCACCTTCATTGCTACGATGATAATATCCATCGTAATTATTCCAAACATCTTTTTTCTCCCATATTATTTGTGGATCTGGTCTATTAAGAATTATGTTTCCCCAGCGTTCTAATTTTTCTCCGTTACCGGTTTTTAAGCATTCATAGTCTATCCATTTATTACTTATATTCATTTTCACACCTCACATAGATTATATCATTTCTAAATTAAGAAGTAAATGAAAAAGAGGTTAATTCCTCTTTGATGATTATTTTATAATAATGTTTTGACTTTCTTTATGGGGAAGTTCTTCTTTGGGAAATGATATTGTTAGAATACCATTTTGATAATTGGCTTTTATATCACTTTCTTTTTTTTCTCCTATATAAAAACTTCTTTTTACTTCTCCATATAATCTTTCTCTTCTAATATAGTTATCTGCTTTAAATTCGATATTTTTTATTGCTCTTATGGTTATATATCCATTTTCATAATTTATTGTTATTTCATCTTTGGTTAATCCTGGTAAATCTATTTCCATTATGTATTCTTTTTTTTCTTCACGAATATCTGTTTTCATAAATTCTCTTTCTTTTAATATTGGGGAATCTATTAAAGTGAAATAATCATTTAAATAATATTTTGGTAACATAATATAATCATTCCTTTCTATTATATTATGTTTATATGAATATTATTTTATACTAATTTTCTATAATTAAATTACTATTACCTAATGGTAAATATAATGCTGCTCCTATTAATATAAAGAAGGTTGCTAATGTTAATAGTCCTTCCTGCTTTTTTTCTTCTTCTGTAGTGGCGTTTTGATAGGAATAGTATGCATTTAGGAAAAAGTAAATGGCTATAATAAAGTTTAATCTTCTATTATAATAATATATTTTATTAGCGGTAGTATTATTAATACTTTCTATGTTTAAGGCACTTTTTTTCTTTTCGTTAATTAGATAGAATGATACTCCTGCTTTAATAGCGGCTAAAAAGAAAAAAATGATATCAATATTTATTTCTTTTAATAGTTTTTCATTTGTATTTTTCATATTAAATTATATAAAAAAAGAATGATAAATATCATTAATATCATTCTATTTTGTTTTTGTGTTAACTTTTACATATTCTTCTTTCATGACAGTTATTATTCTTACTATGAAGTCTAAATCTTTTTCGTGTAAATATTTGCAATTGTTAACAATATATTTTACTTTTTCTGAAATATCTTGATTATCGTTATTTATGTCTAGTAGTGAGTTTAAATCAATATTGAATATTATTGCTATTTGTTTAAGTATTCCAGCGGTTGGTTCAGATTTTCCTGTTTCTACTCTAGATAGATAATTTCTGTTTATTTTTAACATTGCTGCTAGTTCTTCTTGTGAAACACCTTTACTTTTTCTAAGTGATTTTATTTTTTCGCCTAACTTCATTATTACCTCCAACAATTATTTTTATTATAATAAATTATTTTATATTTGAAATATGATGATAATATTATTACCAAAATTGATTTAATTATTATCTAATATTGGTTTTTTTGCTGATAAAAATATATTTTTCTGGTATTTTTATTAGTTGTTATTTAATTAATATAAATTAATTATATTACTTGTTTTTTGTATATAAAATTGCTATAATATTAATGATTTAGAAGGAGGTCTTTATGATTACAAGAGATAATTTAGAACTTTATGCTAAAAAGCTTATGTTTGAAATGAATGATGATGAGTATAAGACTTTGGAAAATGAGTTTGATGTTATATTGAAACAAATGGATTTGATTGGTAAAATAGAGGACATTGATGATGTTAGTCCAATGACTTTTCCTTTTGATTTAGAGCTTGATGATAGTTATTTAAGAGATGATTCTTATGATAATGAAATTTGTTTTGATGATATGAAAATTAATGTTAAAGAATATGAGGGTAACAGGGTTAAGGTTCCTAAGGTGGTGGAATAATGACAGAAAAATTTATTGATGATATTAGAAATGGTTTGGATAGTGGTAAAGTAACAAGTGATAAATTATTTGAGGAAGCTGTAAATAAAGCTTATAAATATCAAGATGTATATAATTCTTTTGTTACTATTATGGATAAAAAAGATGAGGTTTGTAGTAATAGTATATTAAGTGGTATTCCTTATGCTCTTAAAGATAATATTTCTACTAAGGGGATACTTACTACCGCTTCTTCTAATATTCTTAAAGATTATATTCCTTTATATGATGCTACTATATATAAAAAGTTAAAAAATTCTGGGGCAGTGTTAATGGGAAAAACTGTTCTTGATGAACTTGCTATGGGTGGAACTGGTACTACTGGTCATACTGGTATTGTTAGAAATCCTTGGAATAAAGATAGAATGATAGGGGGGAGCTCTGCTGGTAGTGCTGCTAGTGTTGCTCTTGGCATTGTTCCTTTTGCTATTGGTAGTGATACTGGTGATTCTATTAGAAAACCTGCTGCTTATGGTGGGGTAGTTGGATATAAGCCTACTTATGGTAGAATATCTAGATATGGTTTATTTTCTTTTGCTTCTAGTTTGGATCATGTTGGGGTATTTGCTAGAAGTGTTAAGGATGTAAGTTATGTTATGGATGTTGTAAAAGGTCATGATGATAAGGATATGACTAGTTTACCAGATGAAGATGTTTCTTATGCTTCTGAACTTGATAATGATGTTAGTGGTAAGAAATTATTTTATATTAAAGAAGCTATTGAAATAGATAATGGTAATAATGAACTTAAGGAAATTATTAGTAACTTTAAGAGTGTTCTTGAGAAATGTAAGGAACTTGGAATGATAGTGGAAGAGGTTAGCTTTGATAAAGAATTGCTTGAAGCTATATATCCGGTTTATAATGTTATTTCTTGTGCTGAAGCTACTTCGAATAATTCTAATTTAACTGGTATTCCTTTTGGTAATAGAGTTGATGGTAAAAATGTTAATGATATTATGATGAATACTAGAACTAATGGTTTTTCTGAACTTATTAAGAGAAGATTTGTTATTGGTAGTTATGTACTTCAAAAAGAGAATCAAGAAAGGTTATTTTTAAATGCTTGTAGAGTTAGAAGACTTATTGTTAACAGAATGAACGAACTATTTGAAAAGTATGATGGTCTTATTATGCCTACTAGTGGAAATATTGCTCCTTTGTTTGATGATGCTAGTGATAAATTGTCAGATGAATATTTGATTTTAGGTAATCATCTTGTTATTGGTAATTTTGGGGGATTTCCTAGTATATCTATTCCTAGTGGCTTTGTTAATGATATGCCAGTTAGTGTTAATATTACTGGTAGGGCTAAAGAGGATAGCTTAGTACTTAATATGGCAAATAAGGTAGAGAGTTTGCTTGGTTGTAAAGGTATGGTGGCTAAAGATGAGTAAATATATTCCAGTTATTGGACTTGAAGTTCATTGTGAACTTAAGAGTAATAGTAAAAATTTTAGTAGTGCTAAAAATGGTACAGGCGAAGTTAATACTAATTTGTCTGTAGTAGATATTGGTTATCCTGGTATTCTTCCTGTTGTTAATAAGGAGGCTGTTAAAAAGAGCATCATGGTTGCTTTGGCTTTAAATTGTAAAGTACCTGAAAAACTTGTTTTTGATAGAAAGAATTATTATTATCCAGATTTACCGAAGGGATATCAGATTACACAATTTGGTAATCCTATTGGTACCAATGGTTATGTTATGATTAATGTTGATGGAGTAGAGAAAAAAATTACTATTCATGATACGCATTTGGAAGAGGATACGGCGAATATGGATCATTTGAGTACTTATTCCTTAATTGATTATAATAGGGCAGGAGTCCCACTTCTTGAGACTGTTACTGAACCTTGTATTGGTTCTTCGAAAGAAGCTATTGCCTACTTAGAGGCACTTAGAAATATATTTTTATATTTAGATGTTAGTGATGCAAGGGCGGATCTTGGTCAGATAAGAGTAGATGTTAATGTTTCAATGAAGAAAGAAGATGATGATAAACTCGGTACAAGAGTAGAAATGAAGAACATTAATTCTTTTTCTACTGTTAAAGAAGTTATTGAAGTTGAAATTAAAAGACAAACAGAAATACTTGAAGCTGGTGGAGTTATTGAACAGGAAACTAGGAGATATGATGAAGTTAATAAAACGACAGTTTTTATGAGAGGTAAAAGTGATGCCATTGATTATAAGTATTATACTGAGCCTAATATTCCTCCTATTAGATTAAGAGAAGAATTTATTAATGATATTAAAAATAATATGCCTGTTCTTGAATATGAGAGAAAGTTAAAATATATGAATGAATATGGTATTGGTAATGTTGATGCTAGTACTTTAACTAAGGATAAGAAACTATCTGATTATTTTGATAATATTGTTAGTTATGGTTCTAATCCTAAAGAGACTGCTAATATTATAGTAGGATTTTTACTTGGATATTTGAATAAGAATTTTATGACTATTAGTGATATTGATATTAGTAGTAAAGACTTTAGTGATATTATTAAGATGATGAGTGATGGAAAGATATCTAATAAACAGGTTAAAGATATTTTTACTAAGGCTTTAGATGAGAATAAGAATATTTTAGATGTGGCTAAGTCTATTGGTACTCAGATTAGTGATAAGGAAGAGATAAGAAGAATTATTAATGAAGTGTTTAATGATAATCCTAAAGTTATTGATGATTATAAAGCTGGTAAAAATGTTAATGGATTTATTATGGGACTTATTATGAAGAAAACTTCTGGTAAGGTTAATCCAGGTGTTACTAATATGGTACTTAATGAAGAACTAAAAAAATTATAGTTCTTTTTTTCTTTGTATTTCTTTTTTATTTATTTTATGATAGAATATTATTAGAATATGAATAAGGAGTTAGTTATGAAAAATAAGTATGTTAAAATTTTCTTTACTTTTATTATTGGTATTGTTTGTTTATTTGGGATTGATTATGTTGATGCTAAAACAGTAGCAATGGGAATTAAAAGTAATAAGACTACAGTTGAACCAGGAGATACAATTAGAATTGATTTGCCTGTGTTATGTGTAGCTAAAGGAACTAATGTTAGTAAAATTGATACTGGTTTTGAATATGATTCAAATGCTTTAACCGCTACGGAAGTTAAGAACGTTAAATATTTTAATGGTTGGAAAAATGTTAAGGATAATTTAGATGATAAAAATGGTAGTTTTGTGATTAGTCTTAAAGCTGATTCTTCTAAAAATTATATTAACTCTGATAATGCTTCTGGTGATTGTGGTGATGATACTTATGTTACTTTGGTATCTGGGTATGAACTTAAAGTTAAAGATGTTGCTAATCAAAAAACTACTATTTGGGTTTTACAAGATGGGGAGAGAAGTACTTCTATTGATATTAATATTTATAAGACTAATGATAATAATAATTTAAAAGAGTTGAATATTGAAGGCGTAGAGATTGAACCTAAATTTTCTCCAAATGTAACTAGTTATGAAGCTGAAGTGGATTATGATAAAGAAAAGGTTGTTATTAGTGCTGTTTGTGATGGTGATAATTGTAGTGTGTCTAATGCTGGTGAAAAGGAATTACAAGTTGGAGAAAATAGATTTGAAATAGTTGTTACTGCTGAAAATGGTAGTAGAAAGAAATATAATATATTTATTAATAGGAAAGAGGCTTCTTCTGATACTACTTTATCATCTTTAAAAATTAAAGATTCTAATGGTAATAATGTTGCTATTGGTTTTAAGAGTGATAAACGTAGTTATGATGTTAATGTTAATAATGATATTTTATTTGTAGAGTTTGATGCAAAGTGTAATGGTGCTAATTGTAAAATAGATGATATAGATACTAAGAAGTTAAATGTTGGAAATAATAGTTTTAAAATTAAGGTTACTGCTGAAGATGGTACTACTGGGGAATATAAGATTAATATTATTAGAGAAAAGAAAAAGAGTATTATTCCTTATATAATTGGTGGAATTATATTGGCTCTTCTTATTGCTCTTGGAATTGTATTCTTTATAAGAAGAAATAAAGATAAGAAGGCAAAACGTACTAATGTTGAACCTATTGATATTCCTGAAGATAATTTTGATATTAATAATTTACAATAATTATTTAAAGATACTGGTATAAAACTGGTATCTTTTTATATATTTTGCATAAAATATTAAAAAAGTTGAAAAAAGTACTTGATTATTTAAAAAAATTATTATATAATTAAGAAGTCTTGTGGATGTATTGGCCAATTAGCTCAGTTGGTAGAGCACTCGGCTGTTAACCGATAGGTCGTAGGTTCGAGCCCTACATTGGCCGCCATATGATTATTAAACTCTCACATGAGAGTTTTTTTGTTGTAATAATAAAAAATGTTATTTTATTATTGACAAATATGTATAATATATGATATATTTATGTCAGCCGATAGGTGTTTTTATTTTAATCAATTAGGAGGATTTATGAGTAAGATTGCTGATTATTTTAAAGGTGTAAAAAAGGAAGCTGCTAGAATTAAATGGACTAGTAAAAAGGATTTATTAAAATATTCTATATCTACTATTAGTTTTATGTTATTTTTTGGTGTTTTCTTTTATTTAATTGATATGCTTGTAGCATTATTAAGGAGTGGTTTATAATGAAAAAGGAATGGTATGTTGTAAATACTGTTAGTGGACACGAATATAAAGTAAAAGAAAAGCTTGAAATGAAGATTAATTCTAGGGATTTACAAGAAAATATATTTAGAGTTATTGTTCCTGAACAGAAAGAAATTGAATATAAGAATGGTGTGAAGAAAGAAAGAATTAAGAAGATGTTTCCTGGTTATGTGCTTGTAGAGATGGTTATGAGTGATGAAGCTTGGTACATTGTTAGAAATACACAGGGTGTAACTGGATTTATTGGATCTTCTGGTAAAGGCGCTAAACCTATTCCATTACTTCCACAGGAAGTTGATCGTATTCTTAATAGTATGGGTATGAGTAGAGTGGATGTTAGTAAAGATCTTAAAGAAGGTGCTAAGGTTAAGATTATTTCTGGACCATTTAAAGATATGATGGCTAAAATTGATTCTGTTGATTTGAAAGAACAAAAACTTACTGTATTAGTAGATTTGTTTGGTCAAGAGACTTCAGTTGAGGTTGATATGCAGGAAGTAGAAACTTTAGGATAATTTTTAAATAAAAATGCTTATATTGTTAAAACTTTAATAAAAATAAAAAAAATAGTTGTATTTTGTGTGAAAGTGTGATATCATTATCGGTGCGAGACATATTATTATGTTAGTAAGTGGAAGGCGGACGGCTGATAGGACCACACGCGAAAAAGAAATTTTAATAGGAGGTGTTTTTCGTGGCTAAGAAAGAAGTTACTAAAATAATTAAATTACAAATTCCAGCAGGAAAAGCAACACCAGCTCCTCCAGTAGGAACTGTACTTGGACCAGCAGGAATTAATTTACAAGAATTTTGTACTAAATTTAATGATGCATCTAGGGATAAGATGGGAGATATATTACCAGTTGAAATTACTATTTATGAAGATAGAAGTTTTGATCTTGTACTTAAAACTCCACCTGCTGCATTCTTACTTAAGAAAGCTGCTGGTATTAAATCTGGATCTAGTAAAGGTGAAGTTGTTGCAACTTTATCAAAAGATAAACTTAGAGAAATCGCTGAAACTAAGTTACCTGATTTAAATGCTTATACAGTAGAAGAAGCTATGAAAATAGTTGAAGGTACTGCCCGTAACATGGGAATTAAAATAGAAGATTAATTATAATATGTCATATAGGTTTTTATACCTATGTGGAAGGATACTCTAGTCCGCAATTACCACATAAGGAGGGAAGACGAATGAAAAGAAGTAAAAGATATGTTTCTAATTTAGAAAAAGTCGAAAAGAATAAAGTATATTCTGTAGAAGAAGCTGTTAAATTAGTTAAAGAGACTTCTAATACTAAGTTTGATGGTACTGTTGAAGTTGCTATGAATTTAAACTTAGATACTAAAAAGAATGATCAACAATTAAGAGGAGCAGTTGTTTTACCTAATGGTACTGGTAAAACTAAGAGAATATTAGTTCTTGCTAAAGGAGATCAAGCTAAGGCTGCTAAAGATGCTGGCGCTGATTTTGTTGGAGATGTTGATATGATTCAAAAAATCGAGAAAGAATCTTGGTTTGATTATGATGTTATCATTGCTACTCCAGAAATGATGCCACTTCTTGGTAAAATTGGTAAGTTACTTGGACCTAAAGGTTTGATGCCAAACCCTAAAACTGGTACTGTAACTGTTGATACTGCTAAAGCTATAGAAGAAACTAAAAAAGGTAAAGTTAACTACAGAACTGATAGTTTAGGAAATGTTCATGGAATTATTGGTAAAGTTAGTTTCGATGATGATAAATTAGTAGAAAATCTTAAAGCTTTTGTTGAAGCTATAATGAAAGTTAAGCCTTCAACAGTAAAGGGTGCTTATGTTAAGAATGTTAGTATTTCTTCAACAATGGGACCTGGTGTTAAAATTGATTTAAATTCATTTGACAAATAATTTTATTTGATATATAATAAGTTTGTTTGAAAGAAATATTATGCCAAAGACAGTAAGGGCAATTAATGCTTGAAAATCTTACCGAGGAATAAAAAATATTAGTCTTTTTATCCCTCGAATAGAGGGATTTTATTATGGCATAGGAAAGGATTGATACTATGGCAAATGCAAAGATTATTGAACAAAAGGCTTTAGTAGTTGATGAAATTAAGAATAAGTTCGAAAATGCTAAGTCAGTAGTTGTGTTTGATCCTAGAGGTCTTAAAGTTTCAGAAGTTACTGAACTTAGAAGAGCTCTTAGAGATTCTGGCTCTGATTATAAAGTATATAAGAACACATTAGCTAAAAGAGCTGTTGATAGTTTGAACATTGGATTAGGTGATTATCTTGAGGGCCCATCTGCTATTAGTTTCTCTAGTGATGAACTTGCACCTGTTAAGGTTATAAGTGAATTTGCTAAGAATCATAATGCACTTGAACTTAAAGCTGGTATTGTTGAGGGAAAAGTTGTTGCTGCAAATGAACTTGCTGTTTATGCTGCTATTCCATCAAGAGAAGGATTACTTACAATGCTTGCTGCAGGACTTATGGGTACTGTTAGAGATTTATCTATATGTTTAGATTTATATTCTAAAGAAAAAGAAGAAAATTAATAAGAAAATAATAAATAATAAGAAAGGAAGGAAAATATAATGGCTAAATTAACAAGAGATGAATTTATAAGTTCATTAAAAGAAATGTCTATTCTTGAAATTAAAGAATTAGTTGATGCAATGAAGGAGGAATTTGGTGTTGATCCATCAGCAGTTGCTGTTGCTGGACCTGCTGCTGCTGCAGTTGAAGAAGGACCAAGCAAAGTTAATGTTGTGTTAACTGCTGCTGGTGCTAACAAAATTGCTGTTATTAAATTAGTTAGAGATTTAACTGGTTTAGGATTGAAAGAAGCTAAAGACATTGCTGATAATGGTGGAAACGTTAAAGAAGGCATCGACAAAGAAGAAGCTGAAAAGATTAAAGCTCAATTTGAAGAAGCTGGAGCTACTGTTGAATTAAAATAATTAGTTTGTAGACATTTAAAATTATGAAGAAATCTATTTTATTAGATTTCTTTTTCTTTTTATTTGTGTTATACTCTAAACGGTGATGCATATATGGAAAAAATAAAAATAAAGTTTGATTATGTTTCGTATTATGACTTTGAAGAAGAGTTTTTACTTTATTTATCAAAATCATATGGTATTATTTCTGCTGATGTAGATAAGAAGACTGATGATATTATACTTGAATATGATTCTTCTAAGATATCTTTAGAACTATTAACAAAAGAAATATTAATATATTTAGGTTTGGACAAAATCCCTTCTGTTATAGCATTTGATAAGTGCGTTAGTAATAGTCATATACGTAAGGATATAATTGTTATTAAAGATATATGCTGTGAATATTGTCTAAAAGATATGATTAAAGAATTACTAGTAGTTGATGGTATAGAAAGTGCTTATACTGATTTTGATTATGTAAATAAGTACAATGTAAATATTTTCATAACTTATGATGATACAATTATTAATGAAGAAAAATTGATTGATTTAAAGAATAAATTCAATGGTTAGTTTTTATTTGTATTATATTTTAGAGGCTACTAAATAGTGGTTTCTTTTTTTCTATTTTTGTGATAAAATTGGATTAGGAGGATATTAAAATGGAAAAGAAAAATACGGGTTTAATAGTTTTGGTTGTTGTACTTAGTTTATTGGTTGTAGGACTTGGTGGATATATTGTATATGATAAAATATTGAATAATGGTGTTAGTGATAATGGAAATGCTGATAATATTAAAGATGACGATTATCATACGTACAATTTTAGTGTAATGGAGGGTTATTATTTTAAACAGGAAAATGATACAAATGGGGAATCTTCATATGGCCTTTATTTGTTGGCAAATGGTATGTTTAAAATTAGATATGCTGGTATGGCCCCTTATGGTTATATTGGTAATTATACAATAGAAAATGATATACTTACTTTAAATTATTGGTTTAAATTTAATAGTGGAACAGGTTGGAGTTTAACAAATGATGTGAGAAAAGTCAAAATCAAATCATTAAACTCTTTAGAATTAAAAGAACAAAATAATTTAATTATTTTGGAAAAAAATGATAAAGTTGAGGATTCAATTAAAGATTTTGATTTCTATAACGATTTTAAATCTAATAAATGTGGGGAAAATATGTATTGTTTATATTAACTTTAATAAATGTTTTTAACATTAAGGAAATTTAATTATTTATAATAAATAGTATTAATTATAATAAGAGTATGAAATTATATTGATATTAAAGTAAAATTGATAGGAACATAATATGAATTTGTATTGCGTTTTAGAAACTGTCCTAAGATGGTTTCTTTTTTTCTATTTTTGTGATAAAATTTGGTTAGGAGGATATTAAAATGGAAAAGAAAAATACGGGTTTAATAGTTTTGGTTATTGTACTATGTTTATCGGTAGGAGGACTTGGTGGTTATATTATAGGTAATAAAACTTTTGCTGATGGTAAAGATATGAACAATGACAGGAGCGATGTTATTGAAAATAATAAGAATAACAATTATGATAATAATGATACTATAGTTAATTATTCTTATGGTGATGAAGTTACTATTTCTAAAATGTCCAAGGTCAAAGATTTTATTGTTGGTGAAGGTACTATTGATTTATCTAAATGGTACGTTTTATCTGACAAAGATAATGTTGTTACTTTATATAGTGATGCTATTTGGGGAAAGGGTTATAAAATTGATGATAAAAAGGATTTATTTAAAGAATATGGTGTTACAATTGAGAATATGAGAGGATTAAATGAAGAAGAATTAGAATTATTGGGTTGTAATGTAACTACACTTACTTGTAATAATGTACCTACTTGGGCTAAGAATAGTGTTACTTCAGTAGTAAGTGAAAAGTCTGTTATTCTATTTAGTGGTGATAAATTAGAAACAATGCCTAATGATGGAACCGCTCTTGCGTTAATTAGACCAGTAATTACTATTACTAAAAGTAATTTAGAGGCTGCTAAATAGTGGTTTCTTTTTTTCTATTTTTGTGATAAAATTGGGTTAGGAGGATATTAAAATGGAAAAGAAAAATACGGGTTTAATAGTTTTGGTTGTTGTACTTAGTTTATTGGTTGTAGGACTTGGTGGATATATTGTATATGATAAAATGCTAGATAAAAATATTAATGATTCTGATAATAAAGGTAAAAATGATAATATTATTGATAAAAATGATAAAAATGAGGTTGCTAAAATAAATGAAACAATAGTTGTTGATATTAATAATGATAAAACTTATAATAAAGATATAAATAATCATAATGTTTATGTTGATGAAAGAACTTTAAAGATTGATAATAAAGTATTTTGTGAATTGGATGATATTAATTATTTATATCAAGTTAGTTTTTATGATGATGTTATTATTACTTATCAGAGTGTTGGTACAAGTGGTTCTTTTGTTATTTATGATTATAATGGTAATGCTGTAAAGAAAATTGAGAAATTTAAAGATGATGAGAATAGACTATTTTATACTTATTTAAGATATTCTGATGATAACGTTTTTGATGTTTCTTCTGAAGGTAAAATTTCTTTTGTTGGTACTAAGCATTTACAAGGTGCTGCTGGGACTTATTTAACTGATGATGACAAGGTTATTAATTTGTTAGTGGATGATAATAATATTGCTGATAGTGACATTGTAAGTGGTATTTTTGAATTTTCATATTTGGGTAATAATAATTTTAGTGATATTAAATTCGTTGATTCTAGAAGTACTGTTAAGGATTTGAAAAAATAGTTTTAGAGGCTGCTAAATAGTAGTCTTTTTTTGATTATGTTTTGATGATGAGATTTAGGCTCAGACTCACCTTACGAGACTACAGGCTCGGAAGGAATAAAAAGATATTGTAATTTTGATATTATTTTATTATAATATTGTTGGTGGTTAGTATGAGTCAATATTTTGATAATGATAAGAATATTAAAAGTGAGAGAAAAATAATTAAATTTAATTTTGATAATAAAGTATTTTCTATATATAGTGATAATGGAGTATTTTCTAAAGATAGATTTGATTATGGTACAAGAGTTTTACTTAATAGTGTTGATATAGATAAATTATCTGGCAATGTACTTGACCTCGGATGTGGACTTGGAGTAGTGGGTATTATACTTGGTACTTTTAATAAAGGTATTAATATTGATATGGTTGATATTAATGAGAGAGCTATAGATTTGGCTAAGAATAATTTGGTACTTAATAATGTTAAAGCTAATGTTTTTATTAGTGATATTTATTCTAATATTGATAATAAATATGACTTTATTATTACTAATCCTCCTATTAGAGCGGGTAAGAATGTTATAAGAGGATTTTTACTTGGTAGTTATGATTATTTAAAGGATGATGGTATCTTATATTTTGTTATGAGAAAGGATCATGGGGTTAAGTCAATGATAAAGGAACTTAGTGTTAAATTTAATACTAGTATTGTTAATAAAGATAAAGGTTTTTATGCTGTTTTATGTACTAAGAAATGATACTTAAGATGAATATTCTTAAGTATTTTTTGTTTATGGATAAAAAATGTAAAAAAATATTATAAATGTGTCTAAATGTGTTGACTTATTTTTTAAATGCTGATAAAATTATAAATTGGTAACACATCTTTAAATGTGGCTGATTTTTAAAAATCTAGGTATAGGGGTGAAATATTTAATGGCTTATAAGTTAAAACAAAGCGGTGATTATAGAAAAAGAAGAAATTTTTCTATGATCAAGAATTCACTAGCAATTAGTGATTTACTAGAAGTGCAAACTGAAAGTTATAAATGGTTTGCATCAGAAGGGGTAAAAGAGGTTTTTGAAACATTTTCACCAATTGAAAGTTTTTCTGGTAGTTTATCTTTAGAATTTGGAGAATATGAGTTTGGTACTCCTAGATATTCTATTAAAGAATGTAAGGATAGACAAATTACATATGCTGCTCCACTTAAGGTTCAGACTAGACTTTTCAACAATGAAACTGGAGAGGTTAAGGAACAAGAAATTTTCTTGGGAGATATGCCTCTTATGACAGAAGCTGGTACATTTATTATTAATGGTGCTGAAAGGGTTGTTGTATCGCAACTTGTTAGATCTCCTAGTGTTTATTATTCTAAGGAAATTGATAAGAATGGTAAACCTGTATTTGCTTCTAAGGTTATTCCATCTAGAGGTACTTGGCTTGAGTATGAAACTGATGCTAAGGATATTATTTATGTAAGAATTGATAGAAATAGAAAGGTTCCTATGACTACTTTACTTAGAGCAGTTGGTCTTTCTAGTGATAGTGATATTTTATCTTTATTTGATAATGATATTTATTTAAAGAATACTATTGAAAAGGATTCTTCACATAATACTGATGAGGCTCTTATTGAAATTTATGAAAAGTTAAGACCTGGTGAGCCTACTACTTTAGATAGTTCAAAGAACCAATTGATTACTAGATTCTTTGATGATTTTCATTATGATTTGGCTAAAGTTGGTAGATATAAATTTAATAAGAAACTAAATGTTAAAGATAGATTACTTGGTAATAGACTTGCTGAGGATATCGTTATTGATGGAGAAGTTAAGATTCCACGTGATACTTTAATTAATAAAGAGGTATATGATGAATTATGTACTTATTTAGATAATGGTTATGGTATTACTGAGGCTAAAGTTAATGAGGATTTAACTATTAACTCTAGTATAGATGAGCATAATAAGATTCAAGTTATTCATTTATATTCTAATACTGATGATAAAAAGATAGTTAAGGTTATTGGTAATGATCCTAATGCTAATATTATGAATCTTACTATTTCTGATTTTTATGCTACTGTTAGTTATTATTTGAATTTAAATGATGGTATTGGTAAAGATGATGAGATTGATCACTTGGGTAATAGAAGAGTTAAACAAGTAGGAGAGCTTCTTCAAAATCAATTTAAGATTGGTTTTAGTAGAATGGAAAGAGTTATTAGAGAGAGAATGACTACTCAAGATATTGAGACTGTTACTCCTAAAACACTTATTAATATTAGACCAGTTACTGCTGTTATTAAAGAGTTCTTTGGTAGTAGTCAGTTATCACAATTTATGGATCAAACTAATCCCATTGCTGAACTTACTCATAAGAGAAGATTATCTGCTTTAGGACCTGGTGGTTTATCTAGAGATAGAGCTGGTATTGAGGTAAGAGATGTAAACTCTTCTCACTATGGTAGGATTTGTCCTATTGAGTCTCCTGAAGGTGCTAATATTGGACTTATTACTTCTCTTGCTAGTTATGCAAAGATTGATGAGTATGGATTTATTCAAACTCCATATAGGAAGGTAGTTAATAGTCATCTTACTGATGAGGTTGTTTATTTAACTGCTGATGAAGAAGAGGATTTTTATATTTCACAAGCTACTGTTAATGTTGATGATGATAATATGATTACTGATAAGACTGTAGCAGGTAGATATAGAGGAGAGAATGTTCTTGTTAGTCCTGATAAGGTTGATTATATTGATGTTTCTCCACAACAAGTAGTATCTGTAACTACTAGTTTAATTCCTTTCCTTGAACACGATGATGCTACTCGTGCACTTATGGGTGCTAACATGCAAAGACAGGCATTGCCACTTCTTAAGACTGAAGCTCCATTTGTTGGTACTGGTGCTGAATATATTGCTGCTAGAGATAGTGGTTCTGTAGTAGTTGCTAAAGCTGATGGTGTTGTTAGTTATGCTGATGCTAAGAAGATTGTTGTTAAGAATGCTAAGGGTGAAGATGTTTATTATTTGGCTACTTTTGAGAGATCTAACCAAGGTGAAACATTTAATCATGTTCCTATTGTTAGAGAAGGAGATAAAGTTAAGAGAGGTCAAATTATAGCAGATGGTCCTAGTACTGATATGGGTGAGCTTGCTCTTGGTAAGAATGTTGTTGTAGCATTTACTACATTTAATGGTTATAATTATGAAGATGCTGTTATTATGAATGAGAGATTAGTTAAAGATGATGTTTATACTTCTTTACATATTGAAGATTATGAAATACAGTGTCGTGATACTAAACTTGGACCTGAAGAGATTACTAGGGATATTCCTAATGTTGGTGAAGAAGCTAGACGTAATCTTGACGAAAATGGTATTGTTAGAATTGGTACTGAGGTTCATGAAGGTGATATTTTAGTTGGTAAGGTTACTCCTAAAGGTATGGCTGATTTAACTAGTGAAGAGAAATTACTTCATGCTATCTTTGGTGAAAAGACTAGAGAAGTTAGAAATTCATCTCTTACTGTTCCACATGGTGGTGATGGTGTTGTTCATGATGTTAAGGTTTATACTAAAGATGATAATGAGGATTTACCTAGTGGCGTTAGTATGGTTGTTAGGGTATATATTATTCAGAAGAGAAAGATTCAGGTTGGAGATAAGATGAGTGGTCGTCATGGTAATAAGGGTGTTATTTCACTTATATTACCTAGTGAGGATATGCCATTCTTACCTGATGGTACTCCTGTTGATATTATGCTTAATCCTCAGGGTGTTCCATCTCGTATGAATATTGGTCAGATACTTGAGTTACACTTGGGTATGGCTGGTAAGAAACTTGGTGTACACTTTGCTACTCCTGTACTTGATGGTGCTAAGAGAGAAGATATAGCAGCTGCTATGAAAGAGGCTGGTATGGATGAGGATGGTAAGACTATCCTATATGATGGTAGAACTGGTGAAGAGTTTGATAGTAGAATTTCTGTTGGTGTTATGTATATGATTAAACTTCATCACATGGTTGATGATAAATTACATGCTAGGGCAACTGGTCCTTATTCACTTGTTACACAACAACCTCTTGGTGGTAAAGCTCAACTTGGTGGACAGAGATTTGGTGAAATGGAAGTATGGGCTCTTGAGGCTTATGGTGCTTCACATGTACTTCAAGAAATTCTTACTTATAAATCAGATGATGTTGTAGGTAGAGTTAAAGTATATGAGGCTTTAGTTAAGGGTCAACCTTTACCAAAACCTGGTATACCAGAGGCGTTTAGAGTTCTTATTAAGGAATTCCAAGCATTAGGACTTGATATTTCTGTTATTAATAATAATGATGATGTTGTAAGTTTTGATGAACTTGAAAGAAATGCTAATCTTGATGAGAATCCTATAGCGGAAGAAATTACTAATGATGAAACATTTAAATCTTTTGATGAAAAAGAGAATTTGGATGATGAGGATTTAGAAGAAGAAATAGATGATGATGATATTGATTTTGAAGATAATTTTGAGGAAGGAGGTGATTTCTAATGTTAGAAGCTAATGATTTTAAGGCTCTTAAGATTGGAATTGCCTCTCCGGAAAAGATTAGATCTTGGTCTTATGGTGAAGTTTTGAAACCTGAGACTATTAACTACAGAACTTTGAAGCCTGAGAGAGATGGTTTGTTCTGTGAAAAGATTTTTGGACCTACTAGAGATTATGAATGTTCTTGTGGTAAGTATAAAAGACTTAGATATAAGAATATTGTCTGTGATAGATGTGGAGTAGAAGTTACAAAATCTTCTGTTAGAAGAGAAAGAATGGGTCATATTGAACTTGCTACTCCAGTAAGTCACATTTGGTATGTAAAGGGTGTTCCTTCATATATTGGACTTACTCTTGATATGTCTCCTAGAGACTTAGAAGAAGTTATATACTTTGTTTCTTATGTTGTTCTTGATCCTGGTGCTACTACTTTGAATAAGAAGCAAACTTTATCTGATAAAGAATATAGAGCATATTATGAGAAATATGGTAATACTTTTAGAGTTGGTATGGGAGCAGAAGCTATCAAAGAATTGTTATCTGAAGTTGATGTTAATAAGGAATTAGAAGAAATTCAAAAGGAACTTGATGGTGCTACTGGACAAAAGAGAACTAAACTTGTTAAGAGGTTAGAGGTTATTAATGCTTTTGTTCAATCTGGTAATAGACCTGAATGGATGATTATTGAAGCTCTTCCTGTTATTCCTCCTGAACTTAGACCTATGATTCAACTTGATGGTGGTAGATTTGCTACTAGTGACTTAAATGATTTATATAGAAGAGTTATTAATAGAAATAATAGACTTAAGAAACTTATTGAACTTGGTGCTCCTTCTATTATTGTTCAAAATGAGAAGAGAATGCTTCAAGAGGCTGTTGATTCTTTATTTGATAATGGTAGAAGAGGTAGAAGTGTAACTGGAGCAGGTAATAGAGCTCTTAAGAGTTTATCTTCTATGCTTAAGAGTAAACAAGGTAGATTTAGACAAAATTTACTTGGTAAGAGAGTTGATTATTCTGGTCGTAGTGTTATTGTTGTTGGACCGGACTTAAAGATGTATCAATGTGGTATTCCTAAGGAGATGGCTCTTGAGTTATTTAAACCTCATGTTATTCATGGCTTGACTGAAAAGGGCTTAGCTAATAATATTAAGTCCGCTAAAAAGATGATTGAAAATCAGGATCCTAAGGTATGGGATATTGTTGAAGAAGTAATAAAAGAGCATCCTGTTATGCTTAACCGTGCTCCTACACTTCATAGACTTGGTATTCAAGCATTTGAACCTAAACTTGTTAGTGGCAAAGCTATTAGGCTTCACCCTCTAGTTTGTACAGCATTTAATGCTGACTTTGATGGAGACCAGATGGCTGTTCACGTACCTTTAAGTGAAGAGGCTAAGGCTGAAGCTAGAATACTTATGCTTGGTTCTAATAATATTTTATCTCCTAAAAATGGTGATCCTATTGTTACTCCTTCTCAGGATATGATTCTTGGTAACTATTATATTACTATGGAGAAGGCTGATTATCCTGGTGAGGGTAGGGTATTTAAGAATACTAATGAGGCTTTAATGGCTTATCAAAGAAGAGAGATTAAACTTCAAAGTAGAATTGCTATTCCTGTTAATTCATTTAAACATAAGGTATTCTTAGATGAAGATAAGAATAAGTATTTGGTTACTACTCCTGGTAAGATTATATTTAATGAGATTTTACCTGATTCATTCCCTTACTTATGTGAGGCTACTAGTGAAAATATTGAGGGTATTACTCCTAGTAAGTATTTTATTGAATATGGAGAAAATATTCCTGAAAAAATTAAGGAAATGCCTCTTACTACTCCTTTTAATAAGGGTGCACTTGAGAAGATTATTGCTCAAATGTTTAAGAGATATAAGACTACTGAAACTAGTATTTTCCTAGATAAACTTAAGGATTTAGGATTTAAGTATTCTACTTATTCTGGTATTACTATTGCTGTAAGTGATGTTATTACTAGTAAGAATAAGGATGCTATTGTTGAGAAATCTAATGAAGAAATTAAGAAGGTTAACAAGCAATTCCAAAGAGGTCTTATTACTGATAGAGAAAGACTTGAACTTGTTATTGATATATGGACTAAGGCTAAAGAAGAAATTCAGGATGAACTTCAAAGTTATGCTAAAAGTTATGTAGATAATCCTATCTTTATAATGATGAATTCTAAAGCTAGAGGATCTATTTCTAACTTTGTACAGCTTGCTGGTATGAGAGGATTAATGGCTAAACCTAATGGTGAAACTATTGAAATTCCGATATTGTCTTCATTTAGTGATGGTCTATCGGTATCTGAATTCTTCCTATCTACACATAGTGCTAGAAAAGGTAGTGCTGATACTGCTTTAAAAACTGCTGACTCTGGTTATATGACTAGAAGACTTGTTGATGTAGCACAAGATATTATTGTTAAAGAAGAAGATTGTGGTACTATTCAAGGTGTAGTTGTTAGTGCATTTATGGATGATAAAGATGGTATTATTGAACCTTTATATGATAGAATCGTTGGTAGATATACTAATAAGAAAGTTATTAATCCTGAAACTAAGGAAGTTATTATTGATAAGAATGAGTATATTACTGAGGCTATTGCTAATAAGATAATTAAAGCTGGTATTACTGAAGTTGAAATTAGAACTGTTCTTACTTGTAAGACTGATCATGGTGTTTGTCAACATTGTTATGGTAGAAACTTGGCTACTGGTAATATTGTTGAAATTGGTGAAGCTGTTGGTGTTATGGGTGCTCAATCTATTGGTGAACCTGGTACTCAGCTTACCATGAGAACATTCCATACTGGTGGTGTTGCCGGTGCGGATATTACTCAAGGTCTTCCGAGAGTTGAAGAGTTATTTGAGGCTAGAATGCCTAAAGGTAAGGCTACTATTAGTGAAATTAGTGGTGTTATTTCTAAGATTGAAGAAGCTGGCGGTAAATTTAAGGTATATGTTAAGAATGATACTGAAACTCGTGAACATGTTACTTTATATGGTGCTAAGCTTAGAGTAGAAAAGGGAGATAAAATTGAAGCTGGTGATAGACTTACTGAGGGTTCTGTATCTCCTAAAGAGTTACTTGCAGTAACTGATCCTAATACTGTACAACAATATATTCTTAAAGAAGTACAAAAGGTATATAGATCACAGGGTGTTGATATTAGTGATAAGCATGTTGAGATTATTGCTAGAAGAATGATTTCTAAAGTTAGAATTATGGATGCTGGTGATACTTTATTTGTACCTAGTACTACTGTATCTTTACAAGAATTTACTAAGGGTAATAGAGATGTTATTATTCAAGGTAAAAAACCTGCTATTGGACAACCTATACTTCTTGGTATTACTAAGGCTGCTCTTGAGACTGATTCGTTCTTATCTGCTGCTTCATTCCAAGAAACTACTAGAATCTTAACTGAGGCTTCTGTTAAAGGTAAAGTTGATAAACTTCAGGGATTGAAAGAAAATGTTATTATTGGTAAGTTAATTCCTGCTGGTACTGGAGCTAAAGAATATATGGATGTTGGTTATTCTTTAGAACATGAATTTCTTGATGATGATGCTTCAGAAGTATTAGAAGAAGAATTTATGGATTAATTTAAAAGTCATAACTTTGGTTATGGCTTTTTGTTTTTGAAGCCTTTTGGTAAGTCTTCAAAATGAACTATAGAGTCTATATAAAATAGTCTCTATAGTTTTTTTCTGGTTTTTGTGATATAATTTAAGTGGTGATATCTATGTTTAAGGTATATGATGATAGTAATTTTGTTATTAATTATCAGGATAATTTGGAAAAGTTAGTTACTAATTTTGTTAGTTATTATAAGAATAATATTAATGAATTATTTAAAAAATTTTATTTAGAGAGTATTAATAAAATGGAAATCAGATTATTTTCTGATAAAAGTTTGCTTGGTGATATACCTTATAAATTAGGAGATTTTGCTGGTTTCTTTAATAATAATGGTGTTAATTGTTATATTAATATTAATGGTAAGAAGAGTGAAGATGATATTATTAAAGCTATTATGCATGAAATTGTACATCATATTTATAGGTTTTATATTGAAAGTGATACTTCTAATAGAATTATTTGGTTTGATGAAGGACTTGCTATGAATTTTTCTTTACAAAATGATAAGTATAATGATGATGATAATTTTAAAGAATTTTTAGTTAATAAAATATTTTCTATTAAGAGTATTCCTTGTATTAATGATTTAAATCATGGTGGTAGTTTTGTTAATGATAACTATAATGGGTATGATTTATCATATTTAGTAGTTAGATATTTAATTGAGACTGATAGTCAAAGGGATTTCTACTTTATTATGAAGGATAAAGATTTAATTAAAAGTATTGGTAATAATGTATTAGAGAGTGCTATGAAATATTATAAGAATAAATATTTTAATACTTTAAATATAAAATAGTGTTTTATTAATAAAATTTTAATTATAAGTTTACATTTTGGGGGTTTTGATATATAATACTTGCATGTTGGGAGATGGTTATATGAATTTTACTGGTTATCCATCTATAGATAATATTCATAATAAAGATTATAGTTTTTTTGATAGAAATCCTATAATACCTGATATGAGTATTTATAATACTATTAATATGCTTAGTACTTTTTATAGAAAAGAAGAAGCTATTGATTGTTTAGATTTGAATGTTAATTATGATGAGATGATTAATGATACTGTTTTGTTATCTAAAACTTTTAAAGAACTTGGTATTAAGAAGGGTGACATTATATCGGTATCTATGCCTAATTTTTATCAGGGTGTAATAGTTTATTTGGCCGCTAATAGAATAGGGGCTGTTACTACTTTTATTAATTCTATGTCTTCTATAGAAGAAGTTCTTGGTTATCTTAATGAGTTTGAATCTAGTTTGTTTATTAATTTTGATAAAGATAGTGAGTATAATAAGAAGATTAAAGATAATAGTAAGGTTAGAAATATTATTACTTTAAATAAAAATGAAATTAATACTAAGAATTATGGTAATATAACTAGCAGTGCTAATGGATATAGGGATGATTTATTTTTTAGTGATATTGGTAGTATAGCTAAATATTATAAGAGACCGATATATACTTTATATGGTGGTAAGGAAGATTCACTTATACTTTTTACTAGTGGTTCTACTGGTAATCCTAAGAGTGTAGTTCTTACTAATCAAAATATATTAGCTTCTGGAATTTATATGAAGAATACTGGTAGGATTAAAGCTAAGGTTGGTGAAAGATGTTTGGTATGTGTTCCATTTTCTTATCCTTATGGTTTTGCTACTTCTACTATTATGAGTTTAATATGTGGTAGAGTAGCGGTGCTTGCTCCTACTTTAAGTAAAGATAATATTAGATATTATTTGAGTAAAAATCCTAATTATGTATTTGGTAGTCCTGCTCTTCTTGAGCTTATTAAAAGAAATGTTAAGGATAGTGATGATTTATCTAGTATTCATACTTTCGTTTCTGGTGGGGATTTTCTTACTGTTAGTCAGAATAAAGCTGGAGTAGAATTCTTTAGAAAGCATGGTGCTGAAACTATAATATGTAATGGTTCTGGTAATGCTGAGACTGTTGGTACTAATACGATGGCTGTTGGTTCAATTAATAAGCCTGAAACGGTTGGTAGAGTACTTGTTGGCACTAAAGCTATTGTTGTTAATCCTGATACTTTAGAAGAAGTTAAATATGGTGAAGAGGGTATGCTTTGTATTTCTGGCAAGCATGTATTTAAAGGCTATTATAAGAATGAAGATATGAGTCGTGAGACTAAATTTGTATATAAAGGAATAGAATATTATAAAACCGGTAATATGGGTATTTTAGATACTGATGGTTACTTTACTTTAACTGGTAGAAGTAGTAGATATTATATTAGGTCGGATTTAAATAAAGTTTATCTTGAACATATACAAAATGTTATATCTTTAATTGATGTTGTTGATTCATGTTGTGTTGTACCTAAAGAAGATAAAGACCTTTTATTTACTAATAAAGCTTATGTTGTACTTAAAGATGGTGTTTTACCTTCTCTTGAAGTAAGTGACTATATAATGAATATGTGTTACAAACCTTTATATAATAGTGTTACTGGTGAAATGGTTCAACTTAAACCTTTTGAAGTTCCTGAATCTATAACTTTTTTAGATGTGCTTCCAAGAACTAAGGCTGATAAGGTTGATTATACTTTTTTGGAAAATATGGCTAAGAATGAGGTTAAAATTAAAAAGAAAGAACTTAAGTAGTTTTTTCTTTTTCTCTATTTACTAGTATTGACAAGATTGTTAGGAATGATATAATTAAAGCAATAGAAGGAGATATAAATATGAGTATTGTATATCAGAAATGGCGTGATTTAATAATTAATCCGTTTAACATAAAGTTTAATTGTATAAAAATTAATAGAATTATAAGTTATCCACCTGCTGGAAATGATGTTGTTGAATGTTTGTGTGAGATTAATGGTGATGTTAAGAATATATTTATTAAAATTGAACGTAGTAAGGTTTGTGATTTTACTACTGAAGTAAATAATTTGAATTATTTAAAAAGTAATAATTATTATTCTAGAATTCCAAATGTATTTGAAAGTGGCATTTATGATGGGAGAAGATATATTGTTTTATCTAAAATAGAAGGAAAAAGATTATCGGATATATTAAACTATGATAATAATTACAAAGAAGAATTATTGTTTAGATATGGACAAGAACTTTCAAAAATTCATAGGATACCAACTGATAATTTAAACGTAGCTAAACAAAGAGTAATAAATAATTGTCCAAATAAAGGAGTTTATCCTTGTTTATATGAAGAAGTAGAAATAAGTAAATATATTGAATTTTTAAAAAATAATGATTTTAATAAGGATTTTACTACATTTATTCATGGTGATTTTCATTATGGTAATATTTTATGGTTAGATAATTGTGTTAATGGTGTTATAGATTGGGAATATAGTGGAGTTGGATTTAAAGAACAAGATATAGCTTGGGCTCTTATATTAAGACCAGGACAAAAATTTATGGATAAAAAAGTAGATATTCAAAAGTTTTTAAGTGGTTATTTATGTGAAGGAAAATATGATAAGAAAAAACTTAAATGGTGTTTAATTAATGGTTATTGTCATTTTTATTTGATGAATAAGAATAATAGTGAATATAGAGATAAAGTATTAGAATTATTAAGTAATGTATTTGAATGGTGATTTTGTTTTTGTATTGAATATTTTTAGTTTTCAAGATATACTTATTATAGATGATAGGAGTTGGTTAGTGTGTATACTGGTATATATTTTTTGATTGAAGCTATATTTTATTCTATATTACTTATGATTGTTTACTTTAGAAAAAAGGTTTTTAATAGCAAGGAAAATAGAGTTTACTCTGTGCTTGTAGTTATTTCTTTTTTTGAACTTTTACTTGAATTTGTTTTGGATTTTGTTGGTCCTATGTATTTAGAAATACCTAAAGTAAGTTATTTTATTGCCAGAATGTATTCTTTGGTAGTTGAACTTTGGATAACTATTTTACTTTGTTATGTTATATTTGTTTGTTTAAATATGACTAAAAAGGAAAAATATATTCCACTTGTAAAAAATATTGCTGCTGTACTTATGATTATGTTTGCTACTTTAAATTTTGTACTTCCTCTTAATTTTATGTATGATGGTTATATTGCTTATACTTATGGACCTAGTGTTAATATTATATATATTTCAGCATTTTTATATTCATTTATTGGTATTGTTACTTTAATAATAAATATTAAAAATATTAGAGATAGAAGATTTTTTCCAATATTATTATTCTTAATATTAGGGGGTATTGCTTCTTATATTCAATATGTTAATCCGGGGTTGTTGCTGGCTACTCCTATACATGCTTTTATTACTTTTATTATGTATTTTACGATTGAAAATCCTGATGTTAAAATGATAGAACAATATCATAAGACTAAGGAAATTATGGATAATGCTAATAAGGATAAAACTATGTTTTTATATAATATGACTAATGATATTAAACTTATTAATAAAGATATTAATAATAATGTTAATAAAATTATGTCTCTTCTTGATGCTAAAAGAATAAATAAGGATTATTTGAATGAATATCTTAGAAATATTCTTGTTGATACTGCTAAATTTACTACTATGACTAATGAGGTATTTGATGTATCTTCTCTTGATAGTGCTAATATTAAAATATATAATGATAAATATAATATTAAACTTCTTTTGAAAAAGATTATTACTTTGTATAGTAGTAAATGTAAGGATAAGGGAATTGAATTTAGAAGTGATGTTGCTAGTGATATTCCTACTTATTTGTATGGTGATAGTGTTGGATTTATGAATGTTTTGGTTAGTATATTAGATAATAGCGTTAAATATACTGATAGTGGTTATATTGAACTTAATACTAATGTTATTATTAAAAATGATATTGCTAGAATTATTATAACTATTTCTGATTCTGGATGTGGTATTTCGCCTTTAGAATTAGATAAGATATTTTATAAAAATAAAGAAGAAATAGATGGAGATAATATTAAGAGTAATTTATATACAGCTAGAAAATTAATTACTTTGATGGGTGGTGTTATAATTCCTAATAGTAATTATGGAGAAGGAACGACAATGAGAGTTGTTCTTGATCAAAAAATAGCAGACGAAGATGATTCTAAGATAAGTGATTATGAAAAAGTTTATGATAAGAAGAAGATATTATTAGTGGATGATAGTGATAATTGTTTAAAAATAATTACTAAGATGCTTAAAGATACTAATATTTTAGTTGATTATGTTGGCTATGGTAAAGAAGCTTTGGATAGAATTAGGAATAATGTTAAATATGATTTGATATTATTAGAGGAGAAGATGGAACCTTTAAATGGTTTTGATACTATGAAGAAACTTAATGGTATTAAGAATTTTGATACTGATGTTATTCTTTTAACTAGAAATAATGATTGTGAATATAATGATAGTTATTTGGATTATGGATTTAAAGATTATTTACTTAAACCTATTAAGAAGGATTGTTTATTTAAAATTATAGATAAGTATTTAAAATAAATATAAAATAGTGTATAATATATATCGAGGAGATTTTATGAAGATTGAAAAATTAGATAAAGATAATATTAAGGAATATATAAGGGATATGAAGATTACTGATACTTCTAATGTAGAAGAGAATGTGGGTAAACTTAATGAGTTTGGTATTAAGAAAGATGATAAGTTTATATTTAGTTTTTTTCTTTCGGATAATTGTATCTGTGCTAGTTTTGGTAATAATAAGGTGGATGATAATTTAGTTAAAGAGATATTTACTTTTTTAAATAATAATTTGTCTTTTGATGGTCATTTACTTGTTCAGATTGTTCAGACTAAGATTATGGATATAATGGATAGTTTATATAGAATTAAGGATGTTTCTGTTAGTAAGAAGATTAAGGATATTTCTCTTAATTCTCAAATGAGGGAGAAATATGCAGAAATTGATATGAGAAGTATTAAGTATTTTGCTTCTAAAAATGATGTCTTTTGTAATTTATATAGTCAGAATATTCAAGATGAAGAGGTTATTAGGAAATTAGATGAATATTTTGTTCTTCTTGATGTTGGTTCTATTAATTTTACTGTTTTACCTGATAGTTTATCTTATATTGAATCTTTAGGATATAAGTGTGATAGTAAGAGATATGTTATTAATTATGAATAAGAGAAGATGTTTCTCTTATTTTTAATATAATATTATAGAATTATTGTTTTAGACGTGATATAATTATTATGGAGTGATGTTTATGTATAAAAATAAAAAGTTTTTCATATTAGGAATGGCTAGAAGTGGTTATGAAGTTGCTAAGTTATTAGCTAAAGATAACACTGTATTTATTACTGATATGAAAGAGCAAGATGGGGATAAGGTTAAAGAACTTGAATCTTTAGGTGTTACTTTTATTTTAAGTGATAATCCTACGGATTTACTTGATGATTCTTATGATATTATGGTTAAAAATCCTGGTATTAAATATGATCATCCTACTGTGACTAAGGCTAAAAATATGGGTATTCCTGTTATTAATGAGGTTGAGGTTGCTTATCATTATTTAGATCATGATGTTAATATTATTGGTGTTACTGGCTCTAATGGTAAGACTACTACTGTTAGTATTATATATGAGATTATGAAGAAGGCTTTTGGGGATAAGGTATTCTTAGCTGGTAATATTGGTACTCCTTTGTGTCATTTTGTAAGTGATATTAAGAGTGGTGATTATTTAGTTATGGAAATAAGTGATCATCAACTTTGTGATATGTATGAATTTAAAACTAATGTATCTGTTATGACTAATATTTATGATTGTCATGCTGATTTTCATGATGGTCATGATAAGTATGTTCAAACTAAGAAGAAGATATTTATGAATCATGGTAAAGATGATGTTAATATTATTAATAAAGATAATAAAGAAGAGATGGCAATTACTCGTGATATTAAAGGCATTAATTATTATTTTAATGGTAAAGATGCTTATTTTAAAGATGGATATATTTATTATAATGATAAAAAAATTATTAATACTAATAGAATTATATTAAAGGGTAAACATAATTATGAGAATATTATGTGTGCTATTTTAGCCACTAAAAAATATGGTGTTAGTGATAAGATTATTCAAGATGTTGTTAGTAATTTTGGTGGGGTAGAACATAGACTTGAATATGTTGGTAATATTAATGGTAGAGATGTTTATAATGATTCTAAAAGTACTAATACAGAATCTACAGTTATTGCACTTAATTCTTTTGATAGACCTACTGTACTTATTATGGGAGGACTTGATAGGGGACATTCTTTTGATGCTCTTACTAAACCTATGAGTCATACTAAATTAGTGGTGGCTTATGGTGAAACTAAAAATAGAATTAAAGAATTTTGTCATAGTATTGATATTCCTTGTGAGATATGTGATGATTTGGTTAGTGCTACTGATATTGCTTATAATAATTCTATAGAAGGGGATGTTATTCTTCTTAGCCCTGCTTGTGCTAGTTGGGATCAATTTCCTGATTTTGAAACTAGGGGTAGATTGTTTAAGGATACTATAGTTAAATATAAGGATAAAAATGATTTTAAGTTGTTTTTAGAAAAAGGTAAACATATTTATATGATTGGTATTGGTGGTATTAGTATGAGTGGTATTGCTGATATTCTTGTTAGTATGGGATATAAAGTAAGTGGTAGTGATAGGGTTAGTTCACTTATTACTGATAAACTTATAGAAAATGGTGTTAAGGTATATATTCCTCAAAAAGAAGATAATATTACTGATGATATTGATTTTGTTGTATATACTGCCGCTATTAGAGAGGATAATCCTGAGATGATGGCTGCTAAAAAAATGAATATTCCTATGATGGAAAGAGGAGAATTTTTAGGAGAGATTACTAAATTATATGTTAATACTATTGGTATAGCTGGTACTCATGGTAAAACTAGTACTACTTCTATGGTGTCTTGTATATTTTTAGAAGCAGGAGTTGATCCGACTATACAGGTTGGTAGTATTCTTAAAAATATTGGGGGTAATTATAGAGTAGGAAATAGTGATACGCTTATAATTGAGGCTTGTGAATATTGTGATAGTTTTCTTAATTTTAAACAGAAATCTGCTATTGTATTAAATATTGATAATGATCATTTGGATTATTTTAAGAATTTGGATAATATTAAAAAGTCATTTAATGAATATGTTAGTCATTTGCCTAGTGATGGTTATTTGATTGTTAATAATGATGATAAGAATAGTGTTGATTTAGCTAGTCATACTGAGGCTAAAGTTGTTACGTATGGTATAGATAATGATGCTATGTATATGGCAAGTGATATTGTATTTGATAAAAATGGTTATGGTAGCTTTGATGTTATTTATAATGGTGAAAAGATAGGCAATGTTAGTTTGTCTGTACCAGGGGTTCATAATGTTTCTAATGCTCTTAGTGCTATTGCACTAGCAAGCTCTTATGGTATTTCATTTGATGATATTAAAAAAGGACTTAAGAAATATGATGGAGCTGCTAGAAGATTAGAATATAAAGGTAAGTTTAAGGGTGCTAGTGTATATGATGATTATGGACATCATCCTACTGAGATTAAGGCTGTAGTGGAATCTATTAAGAATATGAAGTTTAATGAATCTTGGGTTATATTTGAACCACATACTTATGCGAGAGCATATAAGCACAAAGAAGATTTTGCTAAAGTTCTTAAAGATTTTGATCATATAATTATAACTGATATTTATGCTGCTAGAGAAGAAAATATTTTTGGTATTAAAGAAGAAGATATTATTAAAGAAATTAAGAAATATGGTAAAGAGGCTTTTCATATAAGTAGTTATGATGATATTAAGTTATATTTAAGGGAATATGTTAATAAGGACGATTTGATTCTTACTTTAGGTGCTGGTAATGTTACTAAACTTGCTAGTATGTTGACAGAATAAAAGAATGACTTTGGTCATTCTTTTTTCTTTAAGATTAATTTTTTTGTTTTGGGTTTAGAAATATTTTTGTTATGTGTTATATTTTGTGATGGTACCATTGCTTTGTTGCTTGCTATTTCTTTTTCTTTATTATTTGTATTAATGGTTGCCTTAGTATTGTTGCTTGTTTTTTTATAGTCTATTTTATATATTGCTTCTAGAGTATTTATAAATGATGCTGAAAAGATTATTGCTGCTACATAAGCTTTATTTGTTATTAGATATGGGAGAGCTAATACTGATGATACTAAGTTTATTTTTCTTGATGTTTTCATATTTTTAGTTATTAGCATAGTGCTAGCTAAAGTACTTGATATTATTGGTAATATACTTAATATTGATGTTATTGTTAATGATCCTGCTATTAAACTTAGTAGTGGATACATTATTAGTAACCATTTTGGTTGCTTTTTCTTTTTCTTTTCTTCATATATATATGTTATTATACCTTGTATTGTTAATATTACTGGTCCTATTGATGCTGAATATGCTCCTAGAACTATCATTGATAGAAATCCTGCTAAATTTGATATTGAATTTTGTACTAAGAATTTTTTCTTTTCTTTTGATCTTATACTGGTAATTAGAAATATTCCATTTATTACTGATAATATTTGTGCTATTATAAAATTTGTCATTTGTACACCTCTGGTAAGTATTATACTTATATTATTTGGGTTGTCAATCTTTTATATTAAATATTATTATTTTTTTGATTGTAAGTATTTTTCAAACATTGGTAATCCATAGTTTTGATTATAATAATTTGGAAATTCATTTAAATGAGCTAATGCTATTTTTGTTGTTATTATTAAGTCATCGTTTGTTACATTTGTTTCTTTGTTTATTTTGCCATGTTCTAATTCTATATTTATTCCTGTTAGTAGATCAATTGGAGTAAATTTATTAAATTTTATATTTAGTTTATTTGCTGCTGAAAGGGCATCTTTTAATGTAAACATATTATCACCATTTTATTATATGTTAGATAATGTAAATGTGTTTGAGATTAATTGACACTTGTGTTTATTTGAGTTATACTTATATTGTACATTGTGTATGATGAAAGGTGGTATGAATATGGAATTAAAAGGAAGTAAAACAGAACAAAATTTAATGACTGCTTTTGCAGGTGAATCACAAGCTAGAAATAAATATACTTATTTTGCTTCAAAGGCTAAGAAGGATGGTTATGAACAAATAGCTGCTATATTTGAAGAGACTGCTAATAATGAAAAAGAACATGCTAAAATGTGGTTTAAAGAGTTAAATGGTGGTGAAATTCCTAGTACTATAGATAATTTATTAGCTGCTGCAGAAGGTGAAAACTATGAATGGACAGATATGTATAAAGGTTTTGCTGAAACTGCTAGAAGTGAAGGATTTACTAGAATTGCGTTTTTATTTGAAGAAGTAGCTAAAATAGAAAAGGAACATGAGGAAAGATATAGAAAATTACTTGCTAATGTAAAAGATGGTTTGGTATTTTCTAGAGATGGTGATAAGATATGGCAATGTAGAAATTGTGGACATATCGTTATTGGAAAAGAGGCACCAAAAGTTTGTCCTGTTTGTGCTCATCCACAAAGTTATTTTGAAATTAAGAAAGAGAACTATTAGTTCTTTTTTTGATATTATTGTTAATATTGCATATTAATATAGTGTGATGATTATGGAGAAAAACGATTATAAAAAACTTATTTTATATATTGCTATACCTTTATTATTGGGTGGTATAGTTGGTTTTATTACTTCTAAAGAAAGTATGAATTATAATGGTATAGTAGATGGATGGGTATTTCCTATTGTTTGGAGTATACTTTATATACTTATGGGGATATCTAGTTATATTGTAAGAAATAACAAGGAACTTATGAGTATTTATAAAGTTAATTTGGTTATTAATTTATTGTGGCCTATTATTTTCTTTACTTTGAATTTTAAGGTATTTGGTTTTTTTTGGATATTATTATTAATTCTTGTTGTTGGTTATATGATGTATAAATTTTATAATAAAAATAAGATAAGTGCTTATCTTTTGATTCCTTATTTACTTTGGCTTATATTTGCTTCAATATTAAATTTGATGGAAATTATTTAATGATACTTTACACTTTATTATTTGTATATTATTGACAAATGTATTATAGTGTAGTATCATTGGATTGTACTATTTATAGTAGTACAACTTTTGAGGTGAAATAATGTTAGAAAAAATTATATATATATTAGGGGCTGCTTTTTTATTTTATGTTGGGTATTATCTTATTACTTCGATTGGTATATTTAAGAAAAGAAAAAAAGTTACTAATAATAATGATGATAAAAAGAATTTTTTTGCGGTTATTATTGCCGCAAGAAACGAAGAGAATGTTATTGGTAAACTTATTGATAGTTTGAAAAAACAAAGTTATCCTAGTGAATACTTTGATATTTATGTTATTGTTAATAATTGTACTGATAATACTGCTATAGAAGCTAAAAAAGCCGGTGCTAAGGTTATATCATGTACAGAAAAAGTTTCTACTAAAGGTGAGGTACTAAAATACACTTTTGATTTATTTAAAGATAATAATAAAATTGATGCTTATGCAATATTTGATGCAGACAATATTGTTCATCATGATTTTTTAGCTAAAATGAATGATATGATTAATAGTGGTTATTCTGTTGCACAAGGCTTTAGAGATACTAAAAATATTTCAGATAATTGGCTTACTAGTAGTTATGCTATTCTATATTATTTTCAAAGTTTATTTTTAAATGAATCTAGATATAATATGGGTAGATCTTCTTTTTTGAATGGTACTGGTTTTGTTATAAAAAAGGAAGTAATTGATAAGCATGGTTTTAATCCAAAAACAGTAACTGAAGATGTTGAATTTACCGCTATGTGTGCTATTAATAACGAAAAGATTGGTTTTGCTACTGATGCTATTACTTATGATGAGCAAACTAATAGTTTTGATGTTTCATGGAAGCAAAGAAAAAGATGGTCTTTTGGGACAATGGAATGTTTAAGAGAGTATTTTCCTACTCTTTTGAAGAAGGGGATTAAAGAGAGAAATTTTGAATGCTTTGATGTAGGATTATTTTATTTGTCAGTAATATCGCATGTTGTATTTAATTTATTACCTATATTTCTTCTTATTAATATAATTATTCATTTTGATAGTTTGACTTTTGATAATATGCTTTATAAAATTATTTTTATTGTAATCTCATATTTATTTGGAGTTGTTGTAAGAATTATTTTACTTAAGAGATATAATAAGAGCTTTAAAGATAATATTGGTGGTGTACTTTTATTTGATTTGTTTGTTATAAGTTGGCTTCCTATTAATTTTATTTGTTTATTTATTAAAAGTTGTAATTGGGATAGTATTAAGCATAATAGAAGTGTTGATATTGAAAATGTTTAAGAATAAATGTAAATTGTTTATTCTTTTTTCTTTTTTTATGGTATAATATTTTATAGTAGAGGAGAGTGTATATGAATATGAAAAAGATTTTGGTATTATGTTTGGTTTGTGTTATATGTTTAACAGGATGTGGTAAAAGAGATGATACGCTTATTATGGTTACTGAAGCTGGTTTTGCGCCATATGAGTATTATGATGATGGTGAAATAGTTGGTGTTGATATTGATATAGCTAGGGAAATTGCTAAAGAAATGGGAAAGGAACTAGTTGTTAAGGATGTTGCTTTTGATTCTATTATTAATGAGGTGAAAACTGGTAAGGCTGATTTTGGTGTCGCTGGAATTAGTTATACTGATGAAAGAGCTAAACAAGTTGATTTTTCTATTAATTATTCTACAAGTAATCAGGTTGTAGTTGTTAAAAATGGTAGTAATATTAGAGATGTTAATAATATTGATGGTAAGAAAATTGCTGTTCAACTTGGTAGTGTAGCTGATACTTATGTTACTTCTAATTTTAAAAATTCTGAAATTGTTAGAGAAAAGAAATATTTGGCTGCTATACAAGATTTGAAGGATGGTAAGGCCGACGCAGTTGTTATGGATGAACTTCCAGCTAAAGAAATGGTTAAAAATAATAATGATATTATGATTCTTTCTGGTAATCTTGCTAGTGATAGTTATGGAATGGTTGTTAAAAAAGGTAATACTAAGCTTCTTAATACTATTGATAAAGTACTTAATAGACTTAAAGAGGATGGTAAGATAGATAAATATGTAATTAATCATACTACTGAGTAAGGAGTTTTTATATGAATAGTTATATGAATTTTTGGGATAAGATATTTAATTTTTTTGGTGGTATTTGGGATTCTTTTTATCAAAGCGTTATTTACGATAATAGATATGAATTTATTTTTGAAGGTTTATTAAATACGATTATTATCGCTATAGGAGCTGCTATTATTGGCATTGTTATTGGTATTGTTACTGCTCTTATTAGAAATAATCATGATATGAATGGTAAGATGAAAATTGGTAATAAATTATCTAAGTGGTATGTTGATATTATTAGGGGTACACCTTCTATACTTCAACTTATGATTATTTATTATGTTATATTTAAATCTGTTAATATTAATATTGTTATTGTTGGAATACTTGCTTTTGGTATTAATTCTGGGGCATATGTTTCGGAAATTATTAGAGCTGGTATTAATTCTGTTGATAAGGGGCAATTTGAGGCTGGATATGGTTTGGGTCTTTCTTATGGAAAGGTTATGAGATATATTATATTACCTCAAGCTTTTAAAAATATTTTACCAGCAATGGGTAATGAATTTATTACTTTGGTTAAAGAGACTGCTGTTGGTGCTTATATTGGTATTGTAGAACTTACTAAGGCTTCGGATATTATTGCTTCTAGAACTTATGATTATTTCTTTCCACTTATTATTATTGCAATTATTTATTTTGCTATTACTTTAAGTCTTACTAAATTATTTAGTAGAATAGAGAGGAGACTTAATAATGTTAGAAGTTAAAAATTTGAAAAAGTCTTTTGATAATAATAAGGTATTAAAAGGAATTGATTTTAAGGTTAATAAGGGTGATATTGTTGCTGTTATTGGTCCTAGTGGTTGTGGAAAAAGTACTTTCCTTAGGTGTCTTAATATGATAGAAAGACCTACTGGCGGTAAGGTTATTTTTGAGGGATATGATTTAACTGCTAGTAATGTTAATTTGCCTAAAATAAGAGAAAAGATTGGTATGGTGTTTCAACAATTTAATTTATTTCCTCATTTGACAGTTATTCAAAATATTACTTTAGCTCCTATTAAACTTGGTATTATGAGTCAGGACGATGCTAATAAAAGAGCTGTAGAGCTGCTTAAAACTATTAATTTGCTTGATAAGAAGGATTATTATCCTAATGAGCTTTCTGGTGGTCAGAAACAAAGAGTTGCTATAGTTAGGTCTCTTATTATGAATCCTGATATTATTTTGTTTGATGAACCTACTAGTGCACTTGATCCTGAAATGGTGGGAGAGGTACTTGATCTTATTCGAGATATTGCTGATAAGGGAATGACAATGATTATTGTTTCTCATGAGATGAATTTTGTTAGAAAGAGTGCTAATAGACTTGTATTTATGGATAATGGTAAAATATCTTTTGATGGAAGTGTAAAGGAAGGCTTTGCTAATAAGGATAATGAGAGGCTTAAAGAATTTTTATCAAAAACTAAAGATAAATAGAGGTATTTTTTGTATTTTTATGTTATAATGTATTTATAGTAGAAAGTGTCTACTTTAGAGAATGGAAGGGAGAAAATAAAAAATGAATGCTATTGATGTTAAAAGCGAAATTGCACCTTTAAAAAAGGTATTACTTCATAGACCTGGAAAAGAATTACTTAATTTGACTCCAGATACTTTGAGTAGATTATTATTTGATGATATTCCTTTTTTACCAGATGCACAAAAAGAGCATGATGAATTTGCTCATATTTTAAAAGAAAATGGAATTGAGGTTGTTTATCTAGAAGATTTGATGGCTGAAGTATTGGAACTTAGTGATGAAATTGAGGATAAATTTATTAAACAATTTATATATGAGGCTGGAATTAGAACTCCTAAATATAAAAACCTTGTGTATGAGTATTTAAAAAGTTTTGTTAATAAGAAAGAACTTGTTCTTAAAACTATGGAAGGAATTAAGATGGAGGAAATTAGCAGGGCTAAAAGAGATGTAGAAAAGTCTTTGGTAGATTTAGTTGCTGAAGAATCAGATTTTTTAGCAGATCCTATGCCTAATTTATATTTTACTAGGGATCCTTTTGCTTCTTGTGGTAATGGTGTTATTTTGAATAAGATGTACTCTGTTACAAGAAATAGAGAAACTATATATGCCGAATATATATTTAATTATCATCCTGATTATAAGGATAAACTTGATAAATATTATGATAGATACTTACCTTATCATATTGAGGGTGGTGATGTTCTTAATCTTAATGAACATATTATTGCTGTTGGTATTTCTCAAAGAACTGAAGCTGGAGCAATAGATGAACTTGCAAAGAACTTATTTAGAGATGCTGATTGTAAAGTTGATACTATTTTGGCATTTAATATTCCTGAATCTAGAGCATTTATGCATCTTGACACTGTATTTACACAGATTGATGTTGATAAGTTTACTTATCATCCTGGTATTATGGATACTCTTCAAGTATTTGAAATTACTGAAGGGGATATTCCTGATAGCGATGAGGATTTAAATGTTGTTGAAGTTAAGGGTAGTTTGGAAGAGATACTTGAAAAATATCTTGGAAGAAAGATTGAACTTATCCCTTGTGCTGGTGGAGAAAAAATATCTGCTGAAAGAGAGCAATGGAATGATGGTACTAATACTTTATGTATAGCTCCAGGAGTTGTTGTTGTCTATAATAGAAATAATATTACTAATAATATTTTAAGAGAGCATGGTATTAAGGTTATTGAGATGAGTAGTGCTGAACTTTCTAGAGGTCGTGGTGGTCCTAGATGTATGAGTATGCCTTTAATAAGGGGGAATCTTTGACCCGATGACTACTAATAACAAAGAAATTAATTTGAAAGGAAGAAATTTTCTAACACTTCTTGATTATACTCCAGAAGAGATTAGATATTTACTTGATCTTTCACATGAATTAAAAGAGAAAAAGAAAAATGGTATTCCTCATAGATATTTAGAGGGAAAGAATATTGTTTTATTATTTGAAAAAACTTCTACTAGAACAAGATGTGCTTTTGAGGTTGCTGGCCTTGATTTGGGTATGGGCGTTACATACTTGGATCCTGGTAGTTCACAAATGGGTAAAAAAGAAAGCATTGCTGATACTGCTAAAGTTCTAGGTAGAATGTATGATGGTATCGAATATAGAGGTTATGCACAGGAAATTGTGGAAGAACTTGCTAATAACGCTGGTGTACCAGTATGGAATGGTTTAACTACTGAATTTCATCCTACACAAATGCTTGCTGATGTTATGACAGTAGAGGAAAATTTTGGTCATTTAAAAGGAATTAAATTAGTATTTATGGGTGATGCTAGAAATAATGTTGCTAATTCACTTATGGTTGTTTGCGCTAAAATGGGTATGCATTTTGTTTCTTGTGGACCTCGTGATTTATGGCCTAGCGAAGAACTTATTAATAAGTGTAAGGAAATTGCTAAAGAAACTGGTGGAAGTATTGAAATGACAGAAGATGTTATGGAAGCTTCTTCTAATGCTGATGTTATTTACACTGATGTTTGGGTTTCTATGGGTGAACCTGATGATGTATGGAATGAAAGAATTAAACTTCTTAGTCCATATCAAGTTAATATGAAAGTTATGAATAATGCTAATGATAATGCTATATTCTTGCATTGTTTGCCTTCTTTTCATGATTTAAATACTACTATTGGTAAAGATATTTATGAAAAGTTTGGACTTAAAGAAATGGAAGTTACTGATGAAGTATTTAGTTCTTCTAAATCTAAAGTTTTTGATGAAGCAGAAAACAGACTTCATACTATCAAAGCTGTAGTATATGCTACTATGAGGGATTAGTATGAGTAAGATTGTTATTGCTTTAGGAGGTAATGCTTTAGGAAAGAATCCTCAAGAACAGTTAACACTTCTTAAGAGTGTGGCTACGGCGATTGTTAATTTAGTTAAAGAGGGAAATCAAATTGTTCTTACACATGGAAATGGACCGCAAGTAGGACAGATATTTCTGGCTATGGATTATTCTTCAAATGGTGATGCAGGAACTCCTAAAATGCCATTTCCTGAATGTGGAAGTATGAGTCAAGGTTATATAGGTTACCAACTTCAACAATGTATTCAAGATGAACTAGAACATCAGGGCATTGTTAGAGATTGTGCAACCTTGATAACACAAGTCTTAGTTGATCCAATGGATAGTGCTTTTAGTAATCCAACTAAGCCGATTGGAATGTTTTATAGTAAAGAAGAAGCTATGAAAATTCAACAAGATAAAGGTTATATATTTGTTGAGGATGCTGGACGTGGGTATAGGAGAGTTGTACCATCTCCGAAACCTAAGGATATTATTGAAAAGAATGTTATTAAACTTCTTGTTAATAATAATAATATTGTAATTGCTGCTGGTGGTGGTGGAATACCTGTTATTAAAACAGATAAAATTGAATTACTTGAAGGTGTAGAAGCTGTAATTGATAAGGATAAAACAGCTGCCTTGCTTGCTAATTTAATTGATGCGGATATGCTTTTAATTCTTACTGCTGTTGATAAGGTATGTTTGAATTATAATACTGATAAACAAGTTGAGCTTGATACTATGAATGTAGAAGAGGCTAAAAAGTATATTGATGAAAATCAATTTGCTAAAGGAAGTATGCTTCCTAAAATTGAGGCTTGTATATCTTTTGTAGAGAATTCTGATAATAAGAAGGCTATTATTAGTTCACTTGATAAGGCTAGCGATGCAATTAATGGTAAAAATGGTACAATTATAAAGAGGAGGTAAGAAAAATGGCTAAGAAAAAGACTAAGGTAATGTTATCGTCTTTTTCGATAATCTTAATTCTAATTTTTGGATTAGGAATATTATCACATGTGCTTCCAGATGCACAATTTGTTGGTGATCAAATTGTTAATGGAAGCGGAACTGTTGGTGCTAAATTATCACAAGTTTTGATGTCACCAATATTAGGTTTTGAAGATGCTATTGATGTTGGTATCTTTATTATGATGTTAGGAGGTTTACTTGCAGTAATTAATAAAACTGGGGCACTTGAGACTGGTATTAAAGTACTAGTACGTAAACTTAAAGGTAGAGAATTATTATTAATACCTATATTAATGTTTATATTCTCTATTTGTGGTTCTACTTATGGAATGCTTGAAGAAACTGTTGGTTTCTATGTATTACTTGCCGCTACTATGATGGCTGCTGGTATGGATCCACTTGTTGGTGCTGCAGTAATTCTTCTTGGAGCAGGTAGTGGATGTTTAGGATCTACTATTAACCCATTTGCAACTGGTGTTGCACTTAGTGCTTTACCTGAAGGTGTTACTGCTAATCATGGTTTAGTACTTCTTATTGCAACATTTATATGGCTTACAACACTTGGTATTTGTATATTATTTGTAATGAGTTATGCTAAGAAGGTTAAGAAGGATAAGGGCTCTACTATTTTATCACTAAGAGAGCAAAAACAAGCTGAGAAAAAGTTTGGTAATTTCTATAAAAAGGATGAGAAAGAAGTTGATTTAACTGGTAAACAAAAAGTTACACTTGTTTTATTTGCTTTGACTTTCCTTGTAATGATTATTGGATTTATTCCTTGGGGTGAATTTGATATTACATTCTTTGATAGTTTTACTGGATGGCTTACTGGTTCTTCACTTGGTAATTGGTGGTTCTATGAAGCTGCTTTATGGTTCTTAATAATGTCAATTATTATTGCTATTATTAATAAATTTGGTGAGAAAGGTTTTATTGATACTTTTGTTGATGGTGCTGATGATATGATTGGTGTTATCTTAGTAATTGCTATTGCTAGAGGTGCTAGTGTTCTTATGGGACAAACTTACTTAGATAATTATATTATATATAATGCTGCTGATTTATTGTCTAAAGTTCCTGAAATGTTATTCGTACCACTTAACTATATACTTCATATTGTATTATCAATATTGGTACCATCATCATCTGGTCTTGCTACATTATCTACACCAATTATTGCTCCACTTGCAGCACAACTTGGTTATAGTGTAGAAGTTACTATTATGACTTTAGTTTCTGCTAATGGACTTGTTAATTTAATAACTCCTACATGTGGTGCTATAATGGGTGGACTTGCTCTTGCTAAAATAGAGTATTCTACTTGGTTTAAATGGGCATTTAAAGTAGTACTTACTATTGCTATCGCTAATATATTTGTATTATGCTTGTTTACTTTATTAGTATAATATGAATAATATAGTGTGATAAAAGAACAACTATTTTGTTGTTCTTTTACTATTAATATATTATTTTTAAAGACTTATTTAGAAGGCTTTAAAAATTCTAGTTAAAGACTTGCGACTTTAACTAGCAGTGAACAACGAAGTGTGAACTGATACTAAAAGGGTATTTAGTTCTTTTTATTTGTGTGGTAAAATATTACTAGTGCAGGTGATTGTTATGTATTATAAAATTAGTCATGGTAGTGTTACTCTTGGTAATAATACAGTACTTGAAGATATTAATTTTTGTGTTAAAGATAATGAGAAAATTGGTATTGTAGGGAGAAATGGCTGTGGTAAAACGACTTTACTTAAGGCTATTATTGGTGAATATGAAATTACTAGTGGATATGAAGAGGTAGATATTATTTCTTCTGGGGACTTTAATATTGGTTATGTTAAACAGAATGATGGTTATAGTCTTGATATGAAGATGATAGATTATATTAGGAGTTCTTTTAAAGATATTCTTGATATTGAAAAGAATCTTAATACTTTAGAGGATGAAATGAGTACTCATTATGATGAGAAGATAGTAAGTAAATATAATGATCTTTTATCTAGATATGAATATATGGGTGGTTATAAATATAAGAAGGAGATAGAGGTTATTTTAAGTAAGTTTGATTTTAGTGATAGTGATAAAGATAAGTATTTGAATGAATTTTCTGGTGGTCAACTTACGAAGTTATCTTTGATTAGACTTTTATTATCGAAGCCTGATTTACTTATTTTGGATGAACCTACTAATCATTTGGATATTAAGGCTATTGAATGGCTTGAAGAGTACTTAAAGGGATACAAGGGCTCTATTATTTTGGTTAGTCATGATAGAATGTTTTTGGATAATGTTTGTAATGTTATATATGATATTGAGTATGGTACTTTAACTAGATATAGTGGTAATTATTCTTATTTTGTTAAGAAGAAGGAAGAAGATTATTTGAAGAATCTTAAGGATTATGAAAGACAACAACAGGAGATTAAGAGACTTACTGATATTGCGGATAGATTTAGGTATAAACCTACTAAAGCTGGTATGGCTATGTCAAAGTTAAAACAGATTGAGAGAATGGTATTAATTGATAAACCTGATAAGGCTAATACGAAGTCTTTTAAGATTAATTTTAGTCCTGATATGAATAGTTATAGAGATGTTCTTAAGGTTAAGAATCTTTCTATTGGCTATGATAAGGAGTTATGTAAATTATCTTTTGAAGTGAAGAGAGGAGACAGACTTGGTATTATTGGAGAGAATGGTATTGGTAAAAGTACCCTTCTTAAAACTATAATGGGTGAGGTTCCAGTACTTGGTGGTAAGTTTATTTTTGGTGATAGAGTTAATATTGGTTATTTTTCACAGGCATTAGATAATCTTAATTATGATAATTCTATTTATGATGAGATTGACAAAGAATTTCCTAGGCTTACACCTAATGAGATTAGAACTCTTCTTGGGGCTTTTGAATTTAGTGGAGAAGATGTTTTTAAGAAGATTAAAGATTTATCTGGTGGTGAAAAGGTTAGAGTTAGTTTATGTAAGATTTTGAATAAAAAACCTAATGTTCTTATTTTGGATGAACCAACTAATCATTTGGATATTATTGGTAAGTCTACTATTGAGAAAATGCTTACTAGTTATAAGGGTACTATTATTATGGTTAGTCATGATAGATATCTTATTAAGAATGTCTGTGATAGACTTCTTGTTATGGAAAATGGCAGAAGTACTTTATATAATTATGGTTATAGTGAGTATTTGGAGAAGACTAGGTTTAATAATGCAAGTAATGATAATGTGGTTAAGATAGAAAAAAAGAAGAGTACTGATAAAAAGGTAGATATTTTTGATAAAAATAAAGAGATTAAAAAGATAGAGAAGGATATTTTTGAATTAGAGGAGAGACTTAGTAATCTTAATAATGAGCTTTTGAAGGAAGATGTTTATATGGATATTAATAAGGCTAATTTGATTAAGTTAGAGATTGATATTGTAAGTAAGGATATTGAGAAGAAAACATTAGAGTGGGATGAGATTACAAAGGATATGTAATTTGTTTAAAAAATGAGTATATGAAGTATGCTTTTATGTAAGTATACTTTTTATTGTTTTAATAATTAATTTTGTCTTTATATTTGACTGACTGGTTAATACCTCTTTCACTATGCACCATAAAAAAAACACCAAATGGTGTTTGAATTTTCAATGGAGCGGTTAAGCAACAGCTTACGAACCATAACGCTCTCTTTCTAAAAATATTATATATGAATTTTTGTTAAATTTCAATGGGAGTATGGAGAATTTTGTTATTTTATAGTATAATATATTCAAAATTAGACTTGATTCTATATAAGGAGGAAGTATAATGGATATAAGATATGCGGTAAGAGTATTTGCTTTTAAAGATAACAAGGTTGCCTGTATTAAATATAAGAATATTAACAAAGATTATTTTGATATACCTGGTGGAAAGATTGAAGATGGTGAAACTGAAATACAGACTTGTATAAGAGAATTTAAAGAAGAAACCGGAATGGATATTAATGATTTAAAATGTATTGGAAATGTTGAAATTATATATCCAGGTAAAAATAAAAAATTTGTTTTGAAAACATATATCGCAAATAAAGTGAATGGTACCCCATTGGATTTAGATGATAACTATGCTTATTGGTTACCTATAAATGAATTAACTAAGAATGAAAAAAGATTTGCAATAACTCATTTGTTAGATGATGATTTAATTAATTATTTTGAATCAGAGAAAATCAATATTTTATTTACTTGCGATGATAATCATAATATTACTAATATGGAAATAAAGGAGGCATAAAATGAATGCAAATTTGTGGACACAATTACTTATAGCAATAGTTCCTGCACTTATTACTGGTGTTGGAAGTTTAATAATTGCTATTAGGAAATGTAAGAATGAAATTAATACACTTGAAACTAATAATAAACACGAAATAGAAAAATTAATGAAACAACATAAAATAGATATTGAAGCATTAAATGAAAAACATAGACTTGATATAGAAACTAAAGAAAAAGAACATCAATTAAAAATTGAAGAAATAAAAGTTCGAAATGAACAAGAAATATTAAAAAGAGAGAAAGAATTATCTAATTCTGCAATGTATTCAATGATGGGAGATGCAACTAAGGATTTATTTGCAGGAATATTTAACTTACCTGAATTTAAAGAAGAAATGAGTAAAAAAATTAAAGAAGGATTTAATAAGAAATAATTATTATGGAGGTACAAAATGGGATTTAATGAAAAGGAAAATTCCTTAGAATATTGGGATAATATACATAGTAAATATGAACGAAATGAAATAAAATTAGACGACTGGTTGGATAAGTTTGAAACTATAATAGATAGTTGCTCAACTCCTATTTTGGATTTAGGGTGCGGAAGTGGTAATGATACTTTGTATTTAATTAACAAAAATAAACAAGTTATATCTTGTGATCAATCTAGCAATGCAATTAATAATATTAAAAAAAACTTTCCAGAAGTGTATGATACTAAGTGTTTTAATATGCTTGATGGAATGCCATTTGATAATAATTCGTTTGAGCTAATAATTGCTGATTTATGTTTGCATTATTTTAAAGAAAAAGATACATTTGAATTATTAAATGAAATAAGACGCATTCTTACTGTTGGAGGACGCTTAATTTTTCGAGTTAATTCAGTAAATGATGTAAATCACGGTGCTGGTCAAGGTAATGAAATAGAACATCATTTATATGAAACATCGGATAAAAGATTAAAAAGATTTTTTGATGAAAAAGACATTAAGTTTTTCTTTAAAGATTTTGATATCGAATATTTAAATGAAGAAATAATGACAAGATATAAATTAGAAAAAAGATTATATAGAGTTTGTGTTAGAAAAAAGTAAAGGGTATGGGAATTCCCATAGTAGAATTTATGTGGGAGTATAAATTCAGTGCTGGCTAGACACAAATTTTAATCCAAAATTTAAAAATATATAAAAAGAGGATGAAATTATTTTGATATTTTTTTCTCTTTTTTTATAGTATTTATATAAAATAAAAACTTACGAACTTTAATTAGTCCGTAAGTTGTCTTCAAATGGAGCAGATGAGGGGAGTCAAACCCCCGTCTCAGCCTTGGCAAGGCCGAATTCTAATCGTTGAACCACATCTGCAATGAATATATATACATTATATTAAAAAAATGTGGAAAAATCAACTGTTTTTATTAAAAAAGTTTAAAAAATAATGTATAATATGTATTAGGTGATAATTTTATGTTTGAGAATTTAAGTGATAGATTGCAAGATGTGGTTCATAAGATTAAGGGCTACGGTAAAATAACAGAAGAAAATATTAGTGAAATGATGAGAGAGATTAGACTTTCTTTATTAGAGGCTGATGTTAATTATAAAGTTGTAAAAGAGTTTACAAATAATGTAAAAGAAAAAGCTTTGGGAGAAGAGGTTAATAAAAGCCTTAATCCTGGAGAGTTATTTGTTAAAATTGTTAAAGATGAACTTACGGAATTATTAGGTGGAGAGAATACTCCTCTTAATGTAAGTGGTAATCCTGCTACTCTTATGTTAGTAGGTCTTCAGGGAAGTGGTAAAACTACTACTATTGGTAAACTTGCTAACTATCTTAGAAAGAATAATAAGAAGAAACCTTTATTAGTAGCTTGTGATGTATATAGACCTGCTGCTATTGACCAGTTAAAACAAATTGGTAAGGAACTTAATATAGAAGTTTATTCTGAAGGTAAAGGTAATCCTGTAGAAATATCAAAGAATGCTATTAAATATGCTAAAGATAATGGATATGATTATGTTCTTATAGATACTGCTGGTAGATTACAAATAGATGAATCTTTAATGGAAGAATTAGATAATATTCAGAAAGAAGTTAATCCTGATGAAACTATTTTAGTAATTGATTCGATGATGGGACAAGATGCTATCAATGTTATTAATGGTTTTAATGATAAGATTAAACTTAGTGGTGTTATTTTAACTAAACTTGATGGTGATACTAGGGGTGGTGTTGCTTTATCTGTTAAACATCTTACTAATTTACCAATTAAATTTATTGGTGTTAGTGAAAAAATGGATGGTCTTACTCCTTTCTATCCTAAAAGAATGGCCTCTAGAATACTTGGTATGGGAGATATTTTATCTATAGTTGAAAAGGTTCAGGATGAAATAGATGAAAAAGAGGCTGAGAAAACCGCTAAAAAAATGATGAAAGGTAACTTTGATTTAGAAGACTTTTTGAATCAACTTAATCAAATTAAAAAGTTAGGACCCCTTGAGAATATTTTAAAGTTACTTCCTGGGGCTAAAAAAATGGGACTTAATAAAGTTAATATTGATCCTAAAATTATGAAAAGAACAGAAGCTATTGTTTTATCTATGACTCCTGAAGAGAGAAGAAATCCTAGTATATTAAAGGCTAGTCGTAAGAAAAGAATAGCTGATGGTTCTGGGACTACTGTTACTGATGTTAATAGATTGCTTAATCAGTTTGAAGATATGAAGAAAATGATGAAAATGATGAGTAATGGTAATTTTAAAATGCCATTTTAGGGGATATTATGAAAAGACTTACAATTAAAGAACCATGGGCTAGTTTGATAGTTAATGGTTATAAGAAATATGAGTTTAGAAGCTTTAAAACTAATTATAGAGGTAAGATACTTATTCATGCTGGTCTTAATTTAGAAAGTGATAATGCTTTGAAGTTTAAGGATTATAATCTTAATTATGGTCATGGTGAGATAATAGGAGAGGCGTATCTTACGGATTGTATTTTAGTTACTGATGAATTTGAAAATGAGTTATATAATATTAATCCTTTGGTATATGGGAAAAGTAAACATGCTAGAAAATATGCTTGGAAATTGGATAATGTTATAATGTATGAAAAGAGAATTCCTTATAAGGGAAAACTTGGACTTTGGAATTATGATGGTAATATCTAAATTTATTCTAAAATTAGACTTCTTTACTATTTACATATCTTATGTGAACATATTATATGTGTAGATAGGAGGATAATTTATGAATTTTAGTGATGGTTTTAACCAAGGTATGTATGATGGTGATATTGATATTAATATAACTAATACTAATCAAAATGTTAATGATAACACTAATATGAATTATAATAGTGTTGGGGCTCCAATGATGGGGGATTCTGTAATGGGAGGAGTTATGGCTCCAGTTGTAGAAACGCCTAGAGAAAGAGTTGTATATAGAAATATTTATCATACTGTACCTCATGTATGTCCTATAAATACTAGAATTGTTAATAATCATATTTATAAACATACTTATCAACCAAGATATACTTGTTGTGAAGAAAATACAGTTACTAATGAACAATGTGGTAGCTGCTGTCAATTTAGATAGTATTTATTATTAAGAGCTTATGCTCTTTTTCTTTTTGGCAATCTTTTGTTTGTGAGTACAAGCGTTGCAAATTTACTTTGTGAGATATTGATAAATATGTATTTTATATTATGATATTTAATATTTTTGAAATTTAGGTTGACTTTGTTACTATGATAGTTTATACTTTCTGTGCAATTGCAATATATTTAAAAAAATAATTTTTGGCCGGTTTTTTGGGAGGTTTTAATTGAAAAAAATTGTATTTTTGATTGCTGTTATTTTTACTATGATTCCGTTTTTTGTTAAAGCTAATACAGTTAATCTTGTTAGTGATAGATATGATAATATATATGTTTATTACTATGATGCTGAACTTGGTAGGACAAGGTTCTTGGAAGGTAGTAAATATTCTTTTAACGGTAAGGTAGCTTATTGCTTGGAAATTGGTAAGCGTATTAGTAGTATGAATTATAATATATATGATTCTTTTGATAATATTAATATTAATAATGAGGATTTGAATTATATTAAACTTATCTCTTATTATGGTTATAATTATCCTGGTCATCATACTGATAAGTTTTATATGGCTACGCAAGAACTTATTTGGACAAGACTTATTAGAACTAATGTTAAATGGGTTAATAATATGAATCCAGATTCATTTGTTTATATTGAAAGGGAAAAAGAAGAAATTTATGATTTATATAGAAAGCATTATAAAAAACCTTCTTTTGATGGTAAGGAAATTGATCTTGTTTTAGGTGATAGTAATGTTATTAATGATGAAAATGATACTTTGTATTTATATGATGTTAAAACTAAAGGCGTTTCAATATCTGGTAGTAACTTGATTATTGGTAGTGATTTTGATAGTGGTGAAATTGTTTTAGAAAAGCCTAAATATACTAGTGATAATTTTCTACTGTACACTTCTGGAAGCTCACAGAAAATGATGACTGTTGGTGATATTAATACACCTACTAGTAAGGTTAAAGTTAATCTTATTAGTGGTAGTGTTAGTATAAATAAACTAGATAATGATACTGAGAGTGATTTGCCAATAGGAGAAGCTAGCCTTAAAGGAAGTATTTATGGATTATATAACAATGATAATGTGTTGGTAGATAAATTTATTATTGGTGAAAAGGAAATGATTTCTCATTTACCAATTGGACATTATTATGTAAAAGAAATTAAACCAGGTAATGGATATCTTTTGGATGATAATGCTTATGATGTTGATATTACGAAAGATAATTTGAATATTAGTCTTACTGTGTATGATGAAGTAATAAGGAGAAAAGTTGATTTATTTAAAGTTTATGGTACTAATGAAACAGGAATTATGACTGGTGAAGAGGGAATTAAGTTTATTGTTTATGATAAGGATAATGTTTTATATGATACTATTGTTACGGATAGTGATGGTTATGCTAGTATTATTCTTCCTTATGGGACTTATACTTTTCATCAAGATAATTCTACTCCGGGTTATTATAAGGTAGATGATTTTAAGGTTACTATTGATACTTTTGATAGTAGACCTATATATAAACTTTTATCGGATAGTGAAATTACTTCTAAAATTAAAATAATTAAGAAAGATATTGATACGCTTGATAATGTTGTTAATAGTAATATTAAATTTAAAATATTTGATGTTCAAAATGATTCATATGTTTCTTTTAAGCTTACATATCCAGAAGTTAAAGTAATAGATGAATTTGAACTTAATACTGATGGTATATTTGTAACTCCTGATACTTTGCCTGCTGGTGAATATATTTTATATGAAGTTGATGATTATATGGAAGGATATAAGTATAATAGTGATGGTATTAGGTTTACTATTGATGATTCTTCGGATTTTATTAATGATGATGATTATGGTATTTTATTAGAGATTCCTTTTTATAACAAGAGAGTTAAGGGTAATATTATTGTTAATAAATATGGTGAAGATGTAATATATGATAATGATACTTTCTATTATAAAGATATTTATTTGGATGGTGTATATTTTGAATTATATGCTAAGAATGATATATATGAAAATGGTAAACTTATTTTTAATAAGGATTCTTTAGTGGAAAGTTGTGCTACTGATGATGGGGGATTATGTAAATATAGTGATTTACCATTAGGAAGTTATTATTTGAAAGAAGTTAAATCTAATTATAATAATGTTATAGATAATGATATATATGATATTGAACTTAATTATAAGGATCAATATACTGAAACTATTAATTATGAACTTGATGTTTTTAATCATTTGAAAAAGGGTAAGGTTACTGTTAATAAATATGAAAGTAATAGTAATATTAAATTAGCTAATACTTTGATTGAGATTAGAAGTATGGATGATAGGGTTGTATATAAAGGATATACTAATCATAATGGTCAAATAATAGTTGAGGATTTGCCTTATGGAGAATATTATATAGCGGAGGTTGAGGCTAGTACTGGTTATAGGGTATTAGATGATAATATATATTTTACATTGGATAAAGATGATGTTAGTATTGATATATATAATGAAAGAATAGTTGTTCCTAATACTGGTATTAATATTGGAATTATTAATGTTTTGATTTTGATTACTATTATTTTATTTACAATTATTTGTATTATTTTTGGGGATAATAAGAAAATAGTTTTACTTTGTATATTTATTATTGGTGCTTGTTCTATTTATTTAGGAAGATATTTTTATAGATATTTTGGTGATACCGTTAAAAATGATAAAGCTGTTAAGGATTTCTTTGATAATAATATTGATGATGAATATGATGAGGAATATAAATATACTTCAGTTATTGAGATTCCTTCTATTAATTTAAAACGAGGTATAGTGGATATTAATAGTGATTATAATGATGTTAAATATAATATTGAATTTATGAAGAAAGATGATAATAAAATTATATTTGCTTCACATAATGGTAATTATTATTATTCTTATTTTGGAAAATTAAAGGATATGGAACTTGGAGATGATATTAACTTCTATGATAATAATAGATTATATAAATTTATTTATAGTGAGAGTTATGTTATAAAGAAAGATGGTTATGCTGATATATATTGTGATCCTACAAAAAAGTGTATTGTTTTGATTACTTGTCTTGAGGAAAATGATGATGCACAAATTGTATATATTGGTTATTTGAGTAGAGTAGAACCTTATGAGAATGAGGAGTAGAACTCTACTCTTTTTTCCTTGCTTTTTTATATGTATCGTGTTAAAATTATTATAGGTGGTAAGGTAGAATGGCAACTAAAAAGGATGTTAAATGGGATAAACTTAATGACTATATTACTTATCGCATTATTGATAGTACTCTTTACTTAATTGAAAAAGATGATTATATCAATGATGATAGTTGGAAACTTATTTGTAAAAAGATTAAGTTGTTAATTGAGGACAATAATATTTCATATATTAATATATCTTCTAAAAATATAGATAAAAATAGAAAGATTTATCAGAAACTTGGATTTACAATATCTTATTATGATGTTAATAAACTTAATATGATATATGATGGTATTAAGGATAAAAAGTTATATAGAACATATGGTATAATAACTAAGAATGATTTTTTGAATAGTTTAAAAGATGATAATAAAATATCTTCTAAAAATGAAACGATTATGTATTCTAATTCTGGGTTTGTTAGTAATGTATTACTTTTATTTGGTGGTATTTTATTACTTTGCTATTTTTGCGTACAAGGGGCTATTTATTTGGTTAAATAGAAAGGATGATTTTGTTATGATTGATAGTATATTAACTATATTGAGGGCACTTATTGATATTTCTCTTGTGTGGATAATTGTTTATTATGTGCTTAAAAATATTAAAAATAATGTTAAAATGGTATTGCTTTTTAAAGGTGTTTTAGTTGTTCTTATTGTTAAGTTTATTAGTGATACATTGAATTTGGTTACTATTGGACTACTACTAGAATATGTTATTATGTGGGGTCCCTTGGCACTTATTATTATCTTTCAACCGGAAATTAGAAGTATGTTAGAGCATATAGGTAGAAAACAATTGTTAGGTAGACATAAGGTACTTACTCTTGATGAGAGAGAGAAACTTGTTTATGAAGTTATGTCAGCGGTTGATTATCTTAGAAAATCTAGGATTGGTGCTTTGATTGTTATTGAGAGAGATATTAGTTTGAATGAGTATATTGAAAGAAGTAAACCTTTATATGCTGATATTTCTTCGGAACTTCTTATATCAATATTTTTCCCTAGAAATCCTTTGCATGATGGTGGTGTTATAATTCAAGGTAATAAAATTACTTCTGCCGGAGCTGTTTTTCCTATAAGTATTAATACTAAGATTAGTAAAAAGCTTGGTACTAGACATAGGGCTGCTGTTGGTATTAGTGAGGAATCTGATGCTATAGCTGTTGTTGTTAGTGAAGAGACTGGTAAAATTTCTATAGCTATTGGTGGTAATTTGAATTATAATCTTTCGTTAGATGATGCAAGAATGATTTTGGTTGAAGAACTTAAGCCTAAAAAAGAAATCCTTTTAGATGATGAATTTGAAGATGAAGCGGAGGATGATAGTAATGAAAAAGCTTAAGAAAGTTATTAAAGTTATTAAAAAATTCTTTAGGGGAATTGGTAATTTTATTGATAAGGTATTTGTAACTCCTATTACTAAATTGGTACTTCGTATTGGTGAAAAGACTGATAAAAATACTGGGAAGTTTGAAAAATGGCTAAATAAGAAGAATACTTTGGTTTTTATATCATTGTTTGTTGCATTGTTCTTTTATGGTTATGTTAATAATCAGGCTAGTACTGTTATTGATAGTGCTGCTGAAGTTTTATCTAATCAACCTGTAGAGGCTACTTATAATAAAGAGGCTTATGTTATTGAGGGTATTCCTGATACAGCAGATGTTACTTTAATAGGTAGAACAGTGGATTTGTATTTGGCTAAACAATTGTCTACTGGTAAGGTTACTGTTGATTTATCTAATTTAAGTGTTGGTACACATAAGGTTGATTTGAGTTATAAGAATTCTATTAATTCTGTTAATTATAAACTTGATCCTTCTTCTATTACTGTTAATGTATATTCTAAGGTATCTGCTACGAAAAATATTACTGTTGATGTTATTAATAAGGATAAACTTAATAGTAAATTATCTATTCAGTCTATTACTTTGGATAAAGAAGAGGTTATTATTAAGGGTACTGATGATGAAAAATCTATTCATAATATTAATAATGTAGCTACTGTTAAGGCACTTGTTGATGTTGGTGGTATTGAAGAAGCCGGTGTTAATAAGATTGATAAGGCTAAATTAGTTGCTTATGATAAATATGGTAATGTTGTTGATGTTGAAATTGTTCCGGAAACTGTATCTGCTACTGTTAATGTTGAGTCTTATAGTGGTAGTGCTAAGCTTAAAGTTATTCCTAAGAATATTGATAAGATAGCATTTGGTAAAGCTATTAGTTCTATTACTGCTTCTGTTGATAGTGTTAATATTTATGGTGATGAAGATGTTGTTAATAAATATGCTGAATCTTATATACCTATAGAAATTGATGTTAGTGGTTTATCTGGTAATAAGACTTATACAGCAGTTATTCCTAAACCTGATGGTATTAGGGAAATATCAGAAAAGACTATAACTGTTAAGGTTTCTCTTGGTGATGAAGAAAGTATGGAAGTTAATGATGTTCGAATTGATGCTATTAATCTTGGACCTAATTTGAAAGCTGGTGCTATTGGAGAAAATTCTTCTAAGACAACGGTTATTATTAAGGGTACTAAAGAAGTTCTTAATAGTATTGATCCTACAACTATTAAGGCTACGGTTGATTTATCTGGCCTTGGTGAAGGTGAACATTCTGTTTCTGTAAATGTAACTGGTGATGATGTTAAAGCAAGTTATTTTGCTAAGACTTCTAAAATTAAGGTAAGAATTAATAAAAGTTAATATCTAGTTTTGTCTAGTTTTGTCGAATGTAATGCAAATTTTGGAATTATATGCTAATCTTATATTAAAGGAGATGAAGAGTATGCCAACATATGTGTTACTAGAAGATATTTTTGAAGAGATGAGTAGAAATATTTCTTATATTAAACTTAATACTTATTTAAAGAAAGAAAAGAAAATTTAGTTCTTTTCTTTTTTTAGAATGGTTTTGGTTTATATAATAATGTAATGTAAACTTTATATATATAAGTTGTAAAAGTTATTGGTTTATTGTATAATTTATTTATATGAAAGTTGGTGTTAATATGGAAAAGGATAATGAAAGTAAAAAGACTACTAAAAAAGGTAGTGATGGTAAAAAAAAGAATACTAATAAAAAGACTACTAAAAATACTGAGGAGGTAGTTAAACTTGAAGTTATAAACAATGATAAAAATACTAAGAGATTTGAAATTAGTGAGGGCTTTTATTATTTACTTGGTATTGTTCTTTCTTTAGTACTTATATTTGCTACTAATGAACTTCTTAGTACTATTAATTATTTGTTTGTAGTTATATTTGCTATTATTTCTATTGTACAAATTATTAATTTTATTATGGATAAGGAATATTTGACAAGAAATTATTCTAGTATGATTATTAGTGTTATGTGTGCTTGGATGGCTATGTTTATATATAAATATGGGGATTTCTTATTTTTAGAGATGCTACCTGTACTTATATCTTTGCTTTTGTTTATTATGGCTACTAGTAGTTTTACTAAGTATTTTGATCGTAAATTAACTGGTAATTTAATTGTATCAGTTATATCGATTATTCTTGGTGTACTACTTATATTTGTATCTAAGAGTATTATGTATATATTATTTAAGATTACTGGTATATATATTTTTGTTATGGTTTTGTTAGATTTTATTGATTATAAGAAAAAAAGAAATATATAGATTATGGGTAGATAATTTCTGGTTATCTACTTTTTTTAGGAAATTACTTTGCAAAAGTTATAATTTGTGGTATAATTATGACTTGTGGAAAAAAGAAGGTGTTAATTTATGAAAATAAAAAATATTGCTATTATTGCTCATGTTGACCATGGTAAAACTACTTTTGTTGATCAATTACTTAAAAAATCTGGTACTTTTAGAGAAAATGAAGAAGTTGCTGTTAGAGCAATGGATTCTAATGATATTGAAAGAGAGAGGGGTATAACTATACTTGCTAAGACTACTTCAATTCATTATGATGGTTATAAGATTAATATTCTTGATACTCCTGGTCATGCTGACTTTGGTGGAGAAGTAGAAAGAATTATGAATATGGTTGATGGTGTTATGCTTTTAGTTGATGCTTATGAAGGTACAATGCCACAAACGAGATTTGTTCTTAAGAAGGCTCTTGAAGCTGGAGTTAAACCTATAGTAGTTATTAATAAGGTTGATAAACCTACTGCAAGAGTTGATAAAGTACTTGATGAAGTTATTGATTTATTTATTGAACTTGGTGCTAGTGAAGAACAACTTGATTTTAAGGTTGCTTATGTTAGTGCTCTTAATGGTACTGCTAGTCTTGATCCGGATATTAATACACAGAGTCAAAGTTATGATGATATATTTAAGTTAATTATTGATGAAATACCTGATCCTAAGGCTGATATTAATGGTGATTTACAATTCCAACCTGCACTTTTAGATTATAATGAATATGTTGGTAGAATTGGTATAGGTAAGGTTCATAGTGGTACTATTAAAGTTAATGAAATGGTTTCTTGTGTTAGACTTGATGGTAGTATCAAACAATTTAGAATTCAAAAATTATTTGGTTTTGATGGTCTTAAGAGAGTTGAAATTAATGAAGCTGATGCAGGAGATATTGTTGCTATAGCAGGTCTTATGGATATTTCTGTTGGTGAGACTGTTTGTAATGTTGGTAAAGAGAAGGCTCTTCCTATTCTTAGAATTGATGAACCTACTCTTAAGATGACTTTTATGGTTAATAATAGTCCTTTTGTTGGTAGAGAAGGTAAAATTGTAACTGCTAGAAAGATTGGAGAAAGGTTATTTAAAGAGACTCAGAAGGATGTTAGTTTGAAAGTTGAAGAATCTGGTAATGAATCTTGGACTGTTTCTGGTAGAGGTGAACTTCATTTATCAATTTTAATTGAGAATTTAAGAAGAGAAGGATTTGAACTTCAAGTATCTAAACCAGAAGTTATTATTAAAGAGATTGATGGTGTTAAATGTGAGCCTTATGAAGATGTTCAAATAGAAGTTAGTGATGAATGTGTTGGTAATGTTATTGAGGCACTCGGACTTCGTGGTGGAAAAATGGATAATATGTCTAATGTTAATAATTTAATTAGACTTAATTATACAATTCCTTCTAGAGGATTAATTGGATTTAATACTAACTTTATGACTTTGACTAAAGGTTATGGTATTCTTAATCATACTTTTAAAGAATATTTACCAATAGAAGATATTAATTCTACTGAGAGAAAGGTTGGAGTACTTGTATCTACTGAATCTGGTAAAGCTACTGCTTATGCTTTAGGACAATTAGAGGATAGGGGAGTAATGTTTATTGAACCTGGTACTGAAGTATATGAAGGTATGATTGTTGGTGAGTGTAATAGAGAAAATGATCTTGCTGTTAATGTTGTTAAAGGAAAACAACTTACTAATACTAGAGCATCTGGTTCTGATCATACTGTTGTACTTAAGAGACCTAGACCTCTTACTTTGGAATATTGTTTGGATTATATTAATAGTGATGAGCTTGTTGAGATTACTCCGGAGAATATTAGACTTAGAAAATTTATTTTAAATACTGAAGCTAGAAAGAAGTTTGATGCAAAGAAATAACTTCTTTCTTTTTTTGTGTAAAAAAAATACCTAGATAGGTAGGTATTTGGTTATTTTATTTGTTTTAATTCTTCTTTTTCTAACTCTTTTATAGATTTTTTTGGCGTTGGTAAATCTTCAGGAAGGGTACCTCCTAATTTTTCTATGGTATCTCTTACTGCTTTTCCAACTTTAAAATGGGTATTTGTTGCTAGTACTTCATTTTTTTCTGCTTGTTTTTCTAATAATGCTTCGGTTTGAGTAATTCTAAATATATTAGCTCCTAGTTCGGCACTTCCCATATTGTCTAAAATATCTTCTCTATATCTTAAACCTTTTCTTTTAGCAATATCATCTGCCGATTCACCGTTATATAAACCTTTATAACCAGCATTTGTAAATCTATCAAAGTTTTTAACTCCTTTTTCCCTTGCAATTTTATAAAGTATTTTATTACCATCCTTTGTTTGTTTTCTTCGATATAATCTTTTTTCATCTTCAGTTAATTTACTATATTCTTCTTCTGTTAACTCCATCTTTCTTGTCTGAATTGCAAAATATGTTTGTCCAAGAGAGACTGCTTCATATTTGGGATTTGCATTTTGTACAATTAAATAACAGGCATATCTACTTAATTTATAATCAATGACTGTTTTGGCTGAAACTCCAGTTTTTACTATTTTGGTGTTTACACCAAAATTGGAATTAATACTGTTATTGCTTTGTGAACAGGCTATTTGGGCTTTTTCAATAACTGATGAAAAATATCTCCATTCTTTATAGCCAAGTATTTGTTGCAACTCTCTTGCTTCCCAATATTCGTTTCCTTTATCATCTATGTGCTTGATATCTTCAAATGTTTTTTCTTTATAGTTTTCTAATTTATTTTTTTCTTTTGTTTTTGTATCCATTTTATGCTTCCTTTCTGCTTTATGATGATATTATTAAAAAAGTTATATTTTTGCCCTAAACTTTTTTCTGTGATAATTATAGTATATTTTTAATTATATTTCAACATTAAATATTAATTTAAGAAAAAATACCTAGATAGGTAGGTATTTGGTTATTTTATGCCTTTATTTTTATATTCGTCATATAATTCTTTGAATCTAGTAAAGTGTATTATTTCTCTTTGTCTTAGGAATAGTAATGGTCCTATGACATCTGGGTCATCTGTTAGATTGATTAGGTTTTCGTAAGTAGCTCTCGCTTTTTGCTCTAAATAGTCTACGAAAGTGCAACCAAAATAATAAATGTTTATATTGAATTAAATGCTACATAAATAGGCATTACCGAGAAATAGGTAATGTTTATTTTTTTACAATAAAAGTAAAAAAATAGAGCAAAAAATACTAAAATTAAAATAGGTCTTAAAAATATACCTATTTTAAAAAGTAGTCAAAAAGGACAAAAAAACATAAAAAACAAAGAAAAATTAAGTAAAGAGGTGATAAAAATGTGGCAATTTATTTTGGGAGTTTTTGTGGGTGCAAATATTTCATTATTTTTATATGCAATTATATTAGCAGGAGCAAGGAGTGAGAAAAATAATGAATGAAGAACACAAAGCAAATTACTATGCAATGATACCAGCATATATAAGATATAATAATCAATTAAAATTTGCTGAAAGGCTAATGTATGGAGAAATAACAGCATTAAGTAATAAGGAAGGATATTGTTTTGCGAGTAATAGATATTTTGCCAATTTATATGGAGTTAGTCAAAGCACAATATCAAGGTGGATTTCTCATTTAGCAGAATTAAATAGTATAAAGGTTGAAGTTATAAGAAATGAAAAAAAAGAAATCATTGAAAGAAGAATATATTTAACGGATACCCCCTATGTGCAAAATTGCATATACCCCTATATGCAAAAAAATCAACAGCCTATACGCAAAATGAGCAAAGATAATATTATAAATATTAATATGTTAGATAGTTTATATAATTATATTATAAATAAAGAGAAAGAAATTCCAAAAGAATTTCAAGGGTATGAAAATCAAATATTAGACATTTTAGATAAGTATGAAATGATATATCCTATTGAATTACTAAATCGTATGTCAGAGGACAATATAGAGAAAATAAAGGTGATTAGTTATGCACTTGCATTAACAGTAAAAGATAATGTTGATTATTTATTATACAAAATGAGCAGAGAGAAAATATTAAGTTTATACATCGAATGTAAAAATAGAGAAAAAGAAAATGAAAATACAGAAAATCAAATAATGAGTTTTACAAATTATTTTTATAAGAGTTTAAAAGGTCAGCTATTAAATAGCAAAGGGCCTTATTTTTTTGAACCTAAAATAGAAGAAAATGAAGAAGGAGAGGAAATGTAAATGAGAAATGCAAGATTAAATTTTGTTGATGAAACATTTGGAGAAGAAGTGGAATGCTTAATTATTTGGGATGATGAGGAATTTATTACTATTACTATTCAAAATGAAAGCATTTATATAAAGAAATATAAAGACATAAAAGAATTTATTAAAGAATCAATAACAAATAAAAGCGAACTAGATTTTTTGAGAAATTTAGTAGTGGAACAAGAAAAAGATTTAGAGAAATTGGAGGATAAATTAAAATGGAAAATAAAACAAGAAAAACATTAATTTTTAAAGGAAAAGAATTATTTTTAGATGTATCTCAATATAGAAACAATATGAATTTAGCAATTGTAGCTTATACTGAGGAAGATACTTATGGAGATATAACAATAAATCTACCAGGAATGTGGCTTGAAGATAATGAGGGATTTATAAATTCATATACAAAAAGCGGTGGACTTGAAAAAGCATTAATAAAAAAAGGAATTATAAAAGAAATTCAAGGACTACACAAGTATAATTATGGAGAATATGATTTGGTTACTTTTGATTTAGAAAAGTTGAAGGAATATGATCCAGAAGGTGTAAAAAAATATGAACAATATATTGGAGAAGAAATAGAAGAAGAATAAGAAAAAATTTACAAATGAAAAATAATAAAGGAAGTACAGAAGATGAAAGTTGATATATATAATACAGAAAAAAAGTATAATGTTATTTATGCTGATCCACCATGGCACTATAATACCTGGAGAAATGGAATGGGAACAGCAGAAAAGCATTATCCAACAATGAAAATTGAGAAAATATTAGCAATGAAAGACACTATTCAGAAAATATCTGAAAATGATTGTGTCCTTTTTTTATGGGTTACTTTTCCTTGTTTGTTAGATGGACTAAAAACAATGAAAGAATGGGGATTTAAGTATAAAACGTGTGGATTTACATGGGTAAAGAGATATCCAAAATGTGATAAATGGGTATTGGGTTTAGGACATTGGACTAGGTCTAATGCGGAATTGTGTTTGATTGGAACTAAAGGGACAATTCATCGAAAATCAAAAAAAGTACAACAAGTAGTTGATACACATAGAGAAGAACATAGTAAAAAACCAGCTATTGTAAGAGAAAGAATAGTTGAGCTTGTTGGAGATTTACCACGAATAGAACTATTTGCAAGACAAACTACTGATGGTTGGGATTGTTGGGGAAATGAAGTTTAATTAAAAAATACGAAAGAAAAGGAAGTTGAATACAAATGATAAGATTATTAAGTTTATTTTCAGGAATAGGAGCATTTGAAAAAGCATTACAGAATTTAAAAGTTCCGTATGAATTAGTGGGATTTTCGGAAATAGATAAATTTGCAATAAAATCATATTGTGCTATTCATAATGAGGAGGAAACAAAAAATTTAGGAGATATAAAATTAATTAAAACAGACAAGTTAAAACAAATTGATTTTATGACTTGGCGGATTTCCTTGTCAAGATATTAGCATAGCTGGAAATCTAAAAGGAATTGAAAAAGGAAAAACTAGAAGTGGACTTTATTATGAGGGGTATAGAATATTAAGAGAGGTTAAGCCTAAAGTTAGCATTATAGAAAATGTAAAAAATTTAACTAGTAAAAGATTTAAAAAAGAATTTGCTAGTATTTTAAAAGATATAGAAGAGGCAGGTTATAATAATTATTGGCGAGTATTAAATGCAAAAGACTATGGCATACCACAAAATAGAGAAAGAGTATTTGTAATATCTATTAGAAAAGATATTGACAAATGCTCTTTTAATTTTCCCGAAAAACAATTTTTAAAAATAAGATTAAAAGATTTGTTAGAGGAAAATGTAGATGATAAGTATTATTTATCCAATAAAGCAATAGGTAGATTAGTAAGACATTCAAATAGAATTATTAGAAAAAAAGAAAATCCTAATATAAGCAGTTGTTTGATGGCAAATTATTTTGCTATGGGCGGAAGAGATCAACAATATATAAAAGATGATAAAGCAACTAGAATTTGTGGAATATATGATGAACAAAATAAAAGACATCAAGCAGGAAGTATATATGATAAAAATGGTGTTTCTCCAACAATAACAACATCAACAGGAGGACATGTTCAACCACATATACTTGTGAATGAAGGAACAAAAAAAGGATATACAAAAGCATTTGAAGGAGATTCACTAAATGTATCTTATCCACGAAATATAAATAAAAGAGGAAGAGTAGGAAAACAAGTTTCACAAACTATATTGGCAAGTAATATGAATATGGCTACATTGGAAAAAACAGATAAAACAATTTGTATAAATAATAATAAAGAACAACCAAGTTTACAAGATAGAATATATGATACTAAGGGAATTTCAACAACTCCAATTATTATCATTTAAAATTAAAATGATAATAATTGGAGTTGTTGCAATTCTCCTTATTGTTGTTATTTTCCCAGTTGT